>Ga0079306_1001763_pt1 | contig 13437 bp, 10 predicted proteins | sample Methanotroph_Enr_FD_79181 | JGI IMG/M metagenome (GOLD analysis project Ga0079306, IMG submission 79181) | Enriched soil microbial communities from Old Woman Creek wetland in Ohio, USA - Methanotroph_Enrichment_5 | ecosystem: Environmental > Terrestrial > Soil > Wetlands | place: USA: Ohio...
TCGCAGTGGGTCAGTTTGCTCATCATCGCGGACAGGGCATGATGGGGTAAAACGTATTGGGGCAGGGTGGTCAGGGCTTCTTTAAAATTCATGGCTTGTAATTGTCGGGTGTTTTACCGCTTAAGAAATACGCGAAAGCGATGATTTCTGCGACGGCAACATAGAGTTCATTGGGGATTTCATCGCCTAACGGGATTTGAGCCAGAATTCTTGCCAGTTCCGGCTCGGTTTGCAGCGGTATCCCGTGGTGTTCGGCGATTGCTAAGATTTGCTCTGCGGTAAGACCTGTGCCTGTGGCGGTAACCTTGGGCGCATTTTTGCCGTCGTATTTTAACGCGACGGCAATGTCCGAGGTGTGGTAGGTCTTAGCCATGGTGGCTTTTACTCACCACGAAGACACGAAGAGCACGAAGAAAAACATAAGCTTCGTGTTCTTCGTGTCTTCGTGGTGAATAATAGAGCCGGATATGCATGGTATATCTTAGCTGTATATCGATTTAAGGCAGCGTAACCAGTTCCGGCGCTTGCCAGTTAGGGTTTCTGTGCTCTACAACAACGGTGGTGTAGATGCCGCCGCGGACATTAAATTCAGCGCGGATACGCATGAAATTGGGCGCTATGGCTTTTACCAAGTCGTCGAGTATTTCATTGGTGACGGCTTCATGGAATGCGCCTTGGTCACGGAATGCCCACATGTATAGTTTGAGCGCTTTGAGTTCCACGCACAGTGCGCCGGGGATGTATTCGATCTGGATGGTGGCAAAATCAGGTTGGCCTGTTTTTGGGCACAGACAGGTGAACTCAGGCACGTCAATGCGGATCGTATAATCACGGCCTGGTTTTGGGTTGTCGAAAGTTTCCAGATCTTTGCTTGGTTGTGTTGTCATTTTCAGCTTATATATAAAGGGGGTGTAAAAAAAGTCGATACTCGGCTAATTATCGTTAATAATAGGCTGTTATTTTAATTCAACTGTTGGGATATTCATACCAGTACTATGAAACTGGAAAAAATCAAGCTTTCGGGTTTCAAATCTTTTGTTGATCAAACGGTCATACCAATCAGCGGTAACCTGACCGCCATCGTCGGGCCTAACGGCTGCGGCAAATCCAACATTATCGACGCGGTGCGCTGGGTGATGGGCGAAAGTTCCGCCAAGCATTTGCGCGGCGGCAGTATGGCCGATGTTATCTTTAACGGTTCATCGGGACGCAAACCGGTCAGCACGGCTTCGGTCGAGCTGGTTTTCAATAACACCGATGGCAAGCTGGGCGGCGAATATTCCCAATACGATACCATTGCGATTAAGCGTCAGGTCAGCCGTGACGGCACGTCCGTGTTCATGCTGAACGGTTCGCGTTGCCGCCGGAAAGACATCACCGACATCTTCTTGGGCACAGGCCTGGGTTCGCGAAGCTATGCGATCATCGAGCAGGGCACCATATCCCGCATGGTCGAAGCTAAGCCGGAAGACTTGCGGATTCATATCGAGGAAGCGGCAGGCGTGTCCAAGTACAAGGAACGCCGCAGCGAAACCGAAACCCGGATGAAGCACACCCGTGAAAACCTGGAACGGCTCGACGATTTGCGCGACGAAGTTGAAAAGCAAATCAAGCATCTGCAAAAGCAAGCCGAAAAAGCCGAAAAATATACTGAACTTAAAAAGCAGGAGCGCCAATTCCGCTTGGAACTGTTGGCGATGCGCTGGAATACTTATCATCAGGCCGCAAAGCAGCTGGATGAAAAGTTGCAGGAAGTGGCTCACGAGCATAACCGTCTGTTTGTGGAGCTGCGCGACATCGACAACAACATCGAAGCCAAGCGCGCCGAGCATAAAACCCAGCAACAGCAAACCAACAGTTCGCAGGGCGATTATTACCAGATTGTCGCCGAAGTCAGCGGTCTTGAGCAGACCATCAAGCACAGCGAACTCAGCCGCGAACAAACCGCCGTTGAAATTAACCGTTTGCGTGAGCAGGCCGCCGAGTCGTTAAAGGAGCTCGAAGCCGATGTGCAGCAGCTGGAAGAAATCAAGCAGGCCTTGATTGAAGCGGAGGAATCGTTGATCGTTGCCGAGGAAAGGCAGGAAGACGCGTTATACAGCCAGCAGGAAGTGCAACAACAGAAAAATTCCTGGCAGGAGCAGTGGGAAGCCTACCGGACGACCAGCTCAAGCTATAAGGAACAGTCCGAAGTACAGCGTGTCAAAACCGTGCAGTTGGAAAACCAGAATCGCCAGCTGCAAATCCGCTTGGATAAATTGCACGGTGAGCGTAGCGAGTTATCGGCCAATGATTTGCAAAGCGAGATAGACTCGCTGGATGCGGGCATCGAAATCATCGAAACGCAGCGCGCCGAGCTGCAAAACCGGCTCGAAGGCCTGCATCAGCAGATACGCGAACAGCGGCAGCAGGTCAAACAGTATCATGAAGAATTGCATGCGCGCCGCTCGGAAATGCAAAGCGTCAAAGGCAAAATCACCTCGCTGGAATTATTGCAGCAGCATGCGATGGGTAAGGACAACAAGCACCTCGGCGCATGGCTGGCGTCCGTGGATATGGTCGAAAACCGGCGTCTTGCTGAATTCCTGGAAGTGCAATCAGGCTGGGATACGGCGGTTGAAACGGTGTTGGGCAGTTACCTTGAGGCGATTTGCATAGAAAGCGCCGACCAGGTAATTCCGGGCTTGCAGCGTTTGACTGATGAGTCGATCACGCTGGTTGAGACCCAATCTGTGGGGGCGATTTCAGTCGCCCAGCGGGCAGAACGGGCGACTGAAGTCGCCCCCACAAACTTATTGGACAAAGTTAAAGCTCCTTGGGATTTGAGCAACCTGCTGGCCGGGGTTTATTGCGCCGATGATACAGAAACGGCTAGGGCTTTGTCCGCCCAGCTGAAACCCCATGAATCCGTCATCACCTCGGATGGCACTTGGTTCGGCTCAGGCTGGATCAAGATAATCCGAGCCAAAGACAGCAAGACCGGCGTGTTGCAGCGCGAGAAAGAATTGCGTCTGTTAAAGCAACGGCAAGAAGACCTGCATATCGAAATCGAATCGTTCGAAGATCAGCTGGAAAACGCCGAAACCGGTTTGAAAGACGCGGAAGTCCAACGCGAATCGATCCAACAGCAGGACAACAGCCTGGGAGCAGAACTGTCGGCAAAGAGCGCCGAGTTCAGTGCGCATTCGGCACGGCTGGAACATCAGCAACGCCGGCTGGAACAAGTCTGCAACGATATTGAAGAGATCAGCCGTGAGACTGCCGAAAACGCCGAGACTATCGCCGAATCCCAGATGCTGCTGGAGGAGGCCGAACAGGTCATGGCCGAACAGGAACAAAAAAAGCAAACTCTGGAGGCGATGAATCAGGATTTGCAATCCCAGCAGCAGCGTATCGATCAATCCGCCAATGAAGCTCGGCAACAGGTTTTCAGCCTTAAGTCGCAGATTGAATCGCTACGATCTTCCGAAACCTTGACCGGCAAACAGCTGGAACGGTTGCAGCAGCAACATCGGCAATCGGTTGAGCGCATCGCCGAACTGGAGAAAAACCTGCACCTAACGCTAACCCCGATGGATCAGGAGAAAAAGCAGCTTGAGCAGATGGTTGTGGATAAGGAGGAGTTGGAGACCCGTCTGAAACAACAGCGCCAGATTCAGGAAGACCTGGAAGCCGAAATAACCCAGCTATCCGAACAGCACATCAAAACCCAACGCGCCCTGGAAAAGCAAAAAGAAGCGCTGGACACGATCCGTTTTGAGTTGCAGGAAAGCAAGGTGCGGCAGCAAACGGTCAACGAGCAACTTAACGAAATCGATGCCGATGTCGAGACGGTGCTGCAAAGCCTGCCGGAACAAGCGGAAGAACACAGCTGGAAAAGAACAGTCGACGACCTGTTGGCTCAAATCGAAAGATTAGGTACTATTAATCTGACCGCGATAGAGGAATTCAAGGCGCAGTCCGAGCGGATGGAGTTTCTTAACGAACAACATGCCGATTTAATCGAGGCCTTGCAGACCCTGGATCAGGCGATCAGCCAGATCGACAAAGAAAGTCGGCTGCGTTTTAAGGAAACATTCGATAAAATAAACACCGGCTTACAGGAAAAGTTCCCAAAGCTATTCGGCGGCGGTCATGCTTATCTGGAATTGACCGAGCAGGACGAGTTGGAAGCGGGCGTAAATATTATTGCCAGACCTCCCGGCAAGAAGAACAGCTCGATACATTTGCTGTCCGGCGGCGAGAAAGCGCTAACGGCGGTCGCCTTGGTGTTTTCGATTTTTGAGCTCAACCCTGCGCCGTTTTGTTTGCTGGATGAAGTTGATGCACCGCTGGACGATGCCAATGTCGGGCGGTTTTCAAAAATGGTCGAAGAAATGTCGGCATCGGTGCAATTTTTGTATATTTCCCATAATAAAGCGACGATGGAAATTGCAAAACAGCTGGCAGGTGTTACTATGAAAGAGCCGGGCGTGTCCCGGATGGTCGCAGTTGATATTGAAGAAGCAGTGAGTCTGGCGGAAATATAATGGATAAAGAAATCTTAAGAATTGTAATTATTGCAACCGGCATGGTTGTAGTCGTCGGCATGTTAATCTGGGCTTATATAAAAGATAAAAAAGCCCGTGAAGACATGGAGTTTTACGATGATAACGATTATGCCGATGATTCTCTCAGGGACACCAGGGACGATTTTGATATTATCCCGGTCGGCGCTAAAAGCGATGTCGACTCTTATCATGCCCATGACAAATCGGATCGGTATTATGATGAAGACGATGACGAACCCTATTATGAGCAGGACGACGACCCTGAGTTCGATCAAGAGCCGCCGCCACGCGCCGCCGCACCGGCGATTATCCAGTTCAGCATTATCACCAAGGCGGACGAAGATTTTAACGGTGCCGATTTGGCTGAAGCCTTTGAGATGGCCGGGCTTGAATACGGCAGTTTGAAAATTTACGAACGCCTGGATGCCAACCGTCTGGTTGATTTCGGCGTGGCCTGTATCGTAGAGCCGGGCACTTTTCCCGATAAGGATTTGGAAAATTTTAACTGCCCCGGCATTGTGTTTTTTATGCAGCCCGAAGCACTGGACGATGCACCGGCCGTTTTCGACGATTACATAGAAACCATCAACCTGCTGGCCGCAAGATTGGACGGCGTGGTACTTGACCATAGAAGACAACCGCTGACCGAAGCGACCATTCAGGCTATTCGGCAGAGTTTGTGATTTTATGGCCTCGTGATCGAATTACGCTAAAGCCATAGGCATACCCAAATTATATTGTCGTCATTCCGGCAGGGATTGCCGGAATCCAGAATACATGGACGTAAATAGATCAAAAGTGGCTTCATATCCTTGCCCAGACTATCTATGCCATCCCTCAGCAAAACGCAGTTAGAGCTTCTTAAGGAAGCCGACCTTGAATCAACCCATTTATCCCCTGAGCTGATCGCTCAAATCGCAGCACAGGCCAATCCCAAAGAACTGACCGACGACCAGCTGCTTGAGTTCTTGCAAGTCTGCAACGCACTGTATCGCGGCGGCGAACCGCTTATTTCCGACGCGGAATATGACTTTGTTTTTCTGGCTGAGCTGCAAAAACGCCACCCGCACCACCCTTATTTAGAAACTGTCGAACCGGAAGTCGGTTTTGTCGGCAAGACCGTCGCGTTGCCGGAACCCATGCTCTCGACCGAAAAAACCTATTCCCAAAGCGGCATCGAAAAATGGCTGGCCCGGTTGCAAAAAGCCGCCGAAGACTGCAACGTGGATTCGTCCTCGCTGATGATTCGTGCCACGCCCAAACTGGACGGCTATGCGGCTTACGATGACGGAAAGCTGCTGTACACGCGCGGCGATGGACGTAAAGGCACCGACATCAGCCGGGTTTTCGAGCGCGGATTGAAAGTGGGCGGCAACGGCAAGCGAGGGCAGGGCGCTGGGGAAATCGTGGTCAGCCAGGCTTATTTCAACAGCCATCTGGCCGAATATTTTGAAAATTCCCGGAACTTCCAGGCCAGCATCATCAAAGAAAAAAACCTGGAACAGCATGCTTTGGAAGCCATACAAAATCATGCGGCGGTATTCTTTCCGTTCGCCCAGTTGCCCGCCTGGCAAGGCACGGCCGCCGAAGTGCTAGCCGATTTCGACCATGTTATCGAAAAAGTGTACACGCTGGTCGATTACGATGTGGACGGCGTTGTTTTCGAGTTGGTCGGCAATGAGCAAATAAAAAAATATCTGGGCGCAACGCGGCACCATCATCGCTGGCAGATTGCCTATAAAAGCAATGTCGAAACAGCCGAAGTGATTGTGCTGAAAGTCACTCCGCAAACCTCCCGTTCCGGCCGGGTTAACCCGGTTGCCGAGCTTACGCCGACCAAACTCAGCGGTGCGGTGATTTCGAGAGCAACGGCTCATCATTACGGCATGGTCAAAGAGCTGGGTATCGGTAAGGGTACGCTGATTGAATTAACGCGTTCAGGCTTGGTGATACCCAAAATCGAGCGGGTCATTACTCCGACAATGCCGCAAATCCCCGACCATTGCCCCAGTTGCGGCAGCGAGCTGGTTTGGGACAGCGACTACCTTTATTGCCTGAACACCACAAAGTGCCCTGCACAAATTGAAAATGCCATCGAGCATTTTTTCAGGACTCTGGCAAATGTCGACGGTTTCGGGGGGAAAACCGTGGAAAAACTTCATGCTTGCGGCATTGATTCGGTTTATGCCGTTTATCGGCTGGACATGGAACAGTTGCAAACAATGGGCTTTGGCGACAAAACCGCGCAAAACCTGCTGGATCAACTGCAGCGCAGCCGAACCGAAGCCATAGAAGACTGGCGCTTTCTGGGGGCGTTTGGCATCCACCGGATGGGGCTGGGCAATTGCGAACGCCTGCTGCAACATCATCACCTGATGGATATTTTCGACCTGACCGTTGAAGACGTGATCAATATCGAAGGCTTTGCCGAGAAAACCAGTGCCGCCGTGGTCGAATGCCTAGCAAAAATCAAAGCCGATTTCATGCAAATCTACGATCTGGGTTTTAATTTAATCCCAACGCCGTTACTCGCCGAGCAGCAACAAAATATCAGTCCGATTTCCGGAAAAACCATCGTCTTTACCGGCACCATGGTCCACGGCAAGCGAGATGACATGAGCAAAGAGGCTAAACGCTTGGGTGCAAAAGTGGGCGCATCAGTTACTGGGAAGACTGATTTTCTGGTTACCGGTTCCGATGTGGGTGCGGCAAAAATCGCCGCAGCCACGGAAAAGGGTGTGCGGGTTATCAGTGAAGAGGATTATTTGGCGTTGTTGGGAGGGTGATTGTGTCGTATTTATCTGTATGGTATATATAAATTTAAATCATAAAAACAAATAATTAGATGGGTTTGTGATGAAATATACGATAATTAATGTCGTATATATTACGTTAGGCTGATTAGATAGTTATGATGAAACGTACAGTGGGCACTCCTGAATTTCCAATTTGGTTACTTGGAGATTCGGCTCCTTCAAATTGGATCGATAAGCTTGAAAGCCCCCTTGATCCACGGCATCCAATTCGACACAACATTTGGACATCAATTGAAAATGAAATTCAGGAAAAAATCTTTCGTGAGCTCTGTAAACGCATCGATTTTTCATCTCAACGTCTCTATATTCGCAACGCCGTTGAACATGCCGAGAATAAACCAAGTGCATCAGCGCGTGAATGGGCTGAAAGTGTAAAACAAGAAGTTGAGGGGTTTTCATGTCTCGTAGAGCAATACCGTCCAAGACTAATTTTGACATTTGGTGCTTTCGCATTTGAGTTTGGTCGAAGAGCAATATATAAAAATGACTCACACAATTATCGCCATTATCGCTATTGGAATTCAAAATCTCTTGGTGATGAGTTTCGTAGTCGTACTGAACCCTCCAACATTTTACGTCAACGTAACATGATACCACTGCTCCATCGTAGTATAGCAGGAGGATATTTTATCCAAGGCCATGAGCAATTTTGCGGCCAGCCCAATGCCAACTATTTTGAGTTCACGGGTTTACATCTCGCTGAACTCATCATGCAATTATTCGTAGAGACTGATGATGTGTGGATTACCTAACCCTATCTTCGAAAGGAACGAACCGATAAGTCCTGTAGGTTGGGCATGCTTTTTATGCCCAACATTACGATGTTTCAATATGGATGCGGATTTCGAATTTGACCACGGTCACATTCATCCACCGGATACCAAAAGGTTGGGCAACGAAAAGCTGTCGCCTCGGCAATTGCTCCTGCATTGCTCTACCTCCTGCATCCATGCAGTCGTAAAGCGCCTACTTTTGGTGCCCAACCTACGCCCTACTTAACCGCACTTAACCGCAGAGAAAGCGCGCGACAACACGGCTCGCGCGTCGAACATTGAGTTTTTGGCATCTTCGGCGGCGCGGCTAGCCTCGGCTCCGGCCTGTTCAGCGCTACGGGAGTACTCCTGAACGTTAGCTGTGGCCTCTTGAGCCTGAGCATGTAATATTTGTGTCGCATCACGCAGCCTTTGCGCATCATCGCGAGCCTGCTCAGCCAAGCGCTGGGCGTCTTGAGTTTCTGCAAGCGCTTGTTGCAGTTGTGATAATACAAACTCGGCCTGACGATGAAGTCCCCGTATTCTATCCATAGAAGTTTGCGCTTCGCTGAGCTGCTGTCCAATTTCTTGGCAACGGTTGGCCGACTGCTCACTAAACTGGACTACTTGCCCGGCGTGTTCCTGAGATTGGGTCGCTGCCTGACCGGCGGTATAGGCGGATGTTTGAGCGTCGCTGGCAAATCGAGCGGCTTGTTGCGCTTCATCCTCTGCCTTGCTGGCTGCCTGGGCTACTGTTTGGGCGCTGCCGGTTGCATTTTGAGCTGAGTTACCGGCATTTTCAGCCTGTTGTTGGGCTTGTCCGGCATAATCTTGCGCTGTCCGCGCAGAAGTCTCGCTTTCATTTGCCGAACGAGCGGCCGATTCAGCATGGGTGCGGGCTTCTTGCTCAGCACTGTTCGCATTTTCGGCGTTGGCTTTGACTTGCTCGGCATTGCCGGCTGATGTCTGGGCGTGTTCCTGAGATTGCCCCGCTGCCTGACCGGCTGAATAAGCCGATGTTTGAGCGTCGCTGGCAAATCGAGCTGCTTGTTGCGCTTCATCCTCTGCCTTGCCGGCTGCCTGGGCCGCTGTCTGGGCGCTGTCGTTAGCACTCTGGGCGGCATTGCCGGCATTTTCAGCATCTCTTTCAGCATGATGGCGAACTAATGCGGCTTGATGAGCATGCTGATCAGCTTGAACTGAACGTTCGGATGCGGCTTGTGCCTGTAGTTCAGCAGATTGAGCGAGTTCTTCGCAACGTTGTGCAGCCTGTCTGGCGCGTTCGGCTTCTTGGTTGGCAATATCGAGTGCTTCGGAAATTTGTTCGGACATCAGCGTTACCTTCTAATTTTTGTAATTTATTATGGTTTAAGGTTAATGGGATTCTATCAGCAAAAGTATTGCCGGAACAACACCGGCATTATCTGGACGAAAGCCGGGCAGACCCTGCCTTCGGCTTATGCTTGATATACCTTAGCATGACGGCAGGCAATAGCTAAAATAATTTCCTTGAAGGAGTGCAGGAAGAACAACGGCTGGGCGGGGCGGTGTACGACGATCCCGTAGCCATAGCGGCGAGCGTTTTGACGAAGTTGTAGCGTTAGCGTAGTTCTGTAAGTTGGGCATGATTTTTATGCCCAACATTACGATATTTCGATATGGCGACAGATTTCAGATTCAACCGCAACCATTCCACCACCGGATCGGATATGGGCAACGAAAAGCTGTTGCCCATCGTAGTTCTTGATGTTCACACTGGAGGGATTAGCCCAAAGGCGGCGTAGCCTTGCGTGAGATCTTCACCTTGACGTCGGCTTTGGCTTTGGCTTTATGGAAGTTTTTACTTTTAGCCGGGTGTTTGTCGGCATTCTTGGCCTGGGCAATGGTTTTAGATAAGGCCTTGTCCTTATCAACGGGCTTGATGCTGGTTTGAATTCGACCGGGCATTTTAGGCTGAGCCTTGACAATATTTCTGACGTTATTTTTGTGCACAGGCTTATGGTAAATGTGATTAGAGGCCGTTACTGCATGTGTAGCGCCTCTATTGCCGCAATCCAGTTGGTAGGGCGGGCTGCCTGCCGAGCTGGTGGACATGGTGTTGATGTTTCTTGCCGGTTCGGCGCTGGTTAGATTGGCGAATCCATCATCCATTTTTTGCATCATTAATTCATAGCGTTCTTTGCTGGTCGTGCCGCCCATGACTACGCCGATCAGGCGTTTGCCGTTTTGATGCGCCGCGCCGATCAGGTTGAAACCGGAGCCGCAGGTGAATCCGGTTTTCATGCCTTCGGCACCCGGATAGTTAGCGGTAAACTTGTTGATGCCGCGCAGCTCGGTGCCTTTGAAGTTAAAGCTGTGCGCCGCAAAGTAGTGGTAATATTCGGGGAAGTTACGTTGCGCTTTCCAGGCCAGAACGGCCATGTCGCGAGGTGTGGTCACTTGCCAGTTGTTGGGTAAGCCGGTCGCGTTCATGAAATGGGTGTTATACATGCCTAATGAATGCGCTTTCGCGGTCATATTAACGGCAAAGTTTTCTTCGGTGTCGTCCAGGTGTTCGGCAAGAACAACGGATGCGTCATTTGCGGAACGGGTGATAATCGCCAAAATAGCGTCTTCGACGGTTATATGCTCACCTCGCCTTAAGCCCAATTTGCTGTTGGGTTGCTGTGAGGCATGAGCCGATGCGGTCATCGAATCGTGCAGATGAATTTGCCCCGCTCTCAATGCGTCGAATGTCATGTACAGCGTCATGAGTTTGGTTAGCGAGGCGGGATACCATGACTGAGTCGCTTCTATTTCATGCAAGATGTTGCCGTTATCGGCGTCGATAATGATGGCGGCATGGCGGGCATAGCTGGCCTCGGACACTGCAAACAGCCATACGGCATTTAAAATAAGTAGCGTTAGTTTAACTTTAGTCATTTAAAACGGGTCTCAGGAAAATCGATAGCCGAAAGCACAAGTGCAGCTTTGATGTCAGTGCATCAAGTCCACGCCACGTATCTTAAGGGGTTAAATTAGTTTTGTAGGATGTGCCGAGGAACGAGGCGCACCTTTCGCGAACGATGCGCTTCACCATGTTCAGCACATCCTACGCACTACAAATTTCAGAAGACGCAGATTATAAACCGCGATGTTTGTAATGCGTAAGCGGATTTTAATATTCAGTAAAAATCGCAAGCAAAAGACCGCTAAAATTTCATGCAGCTATAGGGCGGCTCTCCCTTGCAAATCCCCCAGAAGCTACCGAAGTCGCCTTCTTCGCTGGGTTTCCAAGTTTCTGAAAATGCTTCGAACACTATGCCGCTCCAGCCTTTTTCAGCCAGTTTTTTGAATGTCGATTTGACAATCAGCGCTTGGTTTTTTTTGCTTGCCACGCCGCAACGCTGCTGGGTGAATTTATTGGTTTCAATGCTGCCTTCGGGGCCGTTTGGCCAGCCGAATTCTGTCAGGATTACTTCTTTGCCGGGATAAGTCCGGCGTAGCTCTTCGATTCGTGCAATATGAAAATCAGCCGCTTTGTCTGCCGGCGTACAGGGAAGAACGTCGGAATGTTTATTTTCCCACCACGGAAAAACATTGATGCCAATCCAATCGACTTGCGCACCGAAATTGGTTATGTGGCAGGGTGAAACGCGGTTGCACCATTCCCACCAGGTATCTATCGTGGTGATCGGCTGAGAGACGCCCGCTTCACGCAAAGCGTTTATGCAGCGGGTAATTTCACCGTCGAAGGCATAGTTGTTGCGGGTTCGGACTTCGGAGCCGCAGCTTAGCTTTATGATGGTTTTGGGGTAGGCCTTCGCGGCCTGAATACCGGCGGTTATTGATCGCGAATTGACCGCGACGTCATCGTCCAGCCAGATGATCGCAATGACTTTAATATGCCGGGCTTCGGCGGCGGCGAAGGTGTATTCCAGTCCATTCATGACGCCGTAAGTCATGATGCAACGGAAAGGGGTTTCTTTGACTAATTTATCCAGCAATTCATTGATTAATTCTTTGGACGGTTGCGCGCCGTAATCGGGGTTGAGCTTGCCTACATAGGGGCTGAAGGCGGCGCATTGCAAGACTTCTTTCTTAGCGGTTTTTTTTGCCTGTTCGCGTGCCGCTACGTTCTGGCTCAGAACCAGCGTGAGGGAGGCTACGATTAATAACAATAACTGTTTCATGAAACCCTCGAAAGTAGATTTAGGCTGGGCAGGCGGTCAACGCAAGAGTAGGGCGTGCCATGCGCGCCTTTTACTTATGCTTAAATTATCTTCCAATTCTTTAGTGCGCGCGGTACGCCCTAATGATATTCAGGTCACTTCACCCATTTGTTTCTTACAGCAAAAAACGGGATAACGCAGCCTATTAATACGCATAAAATCAACACGGCCCAAGTGGTATGGTTCCAGTCCACCGGATAAATATCTGCTTTGACCGGCTTGGTGATGCCGGGGATGCTTGGCAAGTCGGCATCGCCGCCATCGACTTTTAACTGTGCCTTCATGCCTTTTTCCATATGTTGCGCCAGTTCGCAATGCACGAGGTAGGTTTTTTTCTGGCTGGGCACAATCAAGGAAGCCTTCAATTCACCTTGTCCGTAGAGTTCCAGGTGAAACATGCCCTGCGGATAGATATAGCCCGGCAAGCCATGAATCATCAATTGATGGCGGATCTGGTCGTCATTGATAAAAGTAATGTTGATTCGGGAGCAGGGCTTAACATCCCATTCCTGGTTGTCGAAGGCGAACATCTTGCCGGGGAATTTCAGCGCGTGTTTCTGACCGGCATGGATGGTGATATTCACATCGCCGGAAATCTTCGGGCAATCCTTCGGGAGATTATCGCTATTGGCATTCATGATCATGCCTTTTTCATCCATCATCATGCTGCCGTGATGCATCATCGCCATGGTCTCTTCAGCCAGTGTCGGGTGGACATGCAAGCCCAGAGTTAACAGGATTGGTAGTAGAAATTTCATAGCTTTTGTTTCCGTTTGTAAACCAGCAGCACAAAGATAAACAGCCCTATGGCTAAACCGGCTGCCAAGCCAAAAACAACGATTTGTACATAATCGGGCGGAATTAGTCCTGCCTCACCCAGCAGCGGCGCAAAATCGCCTTCACCCCAGACCGCTTGCTTTTTAGCATAGTAATCTTTGTTGAATACTTGATCGAACAGGGCGTCATGCATTTTCGGCATGCCTTGTTCGTCAATCATGGGCTTGTAAGCCAAAATTGCCATGTTGCCGCCGGGCTCCATGCCGTCGGTGGTGGTGCCGGTCGGTACATGATCATGAAACATCCACAGGCCGGGGCCGTAACTGTCCAA
>Ga0079306_1001764_pt1 | contig 13431 bp, 11 predicted proteins | sample Methanotroph_Enr_FD_79181 | JGI IMG/M metagenome (GOLD analysis project Ga0079306, IMG submission 79181) | Enriched soil microbial communities from Old Woman Creek wetland in Ohio, USA - Methanotroph_Enrichment_5 | ecosystem: Environmental > Terrestrial > Soil > Wetlands | place: USA: Ohio...
AGTGAAGCCAAATCATTGACCCACATTATTGCCATGCGTATAATCTGGTAATTAGGGACTGGCATTAGAAAATTCAAGTAGTTTTTCAAGGAAGGTTTTTAAGCGTGGGGCATTACAAGCCATGCAGAAGTGAGCCACGTTCCCAAAGCTTTTAACTTGTAAACTGTTTCTTGGCGAACGGCTTGCGTGGCGTAGCAAAAACCTGACGTAGCAAAAACACTTGAATTTTATAAAGCCTTGAATTTTTGTTGCTTTTTGTTCAAGCAAAAAGCAAGAAAACTAAATAGAACAAAAGTTTTGCATGAGGTCATTTCCGCTCATGCACCCCATAATTTACCAATGAACCAAATCATTGTTTCACCATGTTGCTACAAGTATAATCTGGTAATAAGGGACCGGCATTAGAAAATTTAAGTGGTTTTTCAAGGAAGGTTTTTAAGCGTGGGGCATTACAAGCCATGCAGAAGTGAGCCACGTTCCCAAAGCTTTTTTCCTGTAAACTGTTTCTTGGCGAACGGCTTGCGTGGCGCGGCAAAAACCTGACGTAGCAAAAACACTTAAATTTTATAAAGCCTTGAATTTTTGTTGCTTTTTGTTCAAGCAAAAAGCAAGAGAAATAAATCGAAGACTATTTTTGTACAAGCAAAAAGTAAGAGAAATAAATCGAAGACTATTTTTGTACAGGCAAAAAGCAAGAAAAATAAATCGAAGAATAGTCTTGCATGAGGTCATTCCGGCCATGCATAAGGTCATACCGCCATGTACGACGTTATTTACGCCATATACGACGTAATTGTACGATGATAAAATAGTTTAATACAACTCCAAAAACGCCTTCCCTAAATTCTCAATAATATCTCCTGCAACCAACGCTTCATATCCTGATCCTTCTGCTGCCAAATCGCCAGCCAGGCCATGAAGATATACTCCCAGAATACACGCTTCGGTTGGAATATAGCCTTGCGCCAATAAACCAGTGATAAACCCTGTAAGCACATCACCGCTGCCGCCGGTTGCCATACCCGGGTTACCGGTAGGATTGAAATAGCAATTTCCTAAAGGTGAACACACCACGGTGTAGGCTCCCTTTAGCACAATATTTATACTGTATCGGATACAATAAGATCGTAATACTTCCAGCCGGTCGAAGCTACTAGAGGTTTTTCCGGCTAATCGTGCAAATTCCCCGGGATGTGGAGTAAGTATAGTGCCTTTAGGCAGAAAAGCTAACCAGGTAGGATTATCTGAAAGAATATTCAACGCATCAGCATCCAGGAGCAAAGGAACATTGACCTGTTGGATAAGATGTTTCAGCATATTCGCTGAATTTTTACCCGTTCCCATACCCGGCCCGGCAGCAATTGCCGAAAATGAATCGAGGTGAGGCAACTGAGTACATTCATTTTCATCCTCATCTACCGAAACCATTACTTCCGGCACAGCAGTCTGAACAACCTGGTATCCGCAATTCGGAATATGCGCAGTAACAAGTCCCGCCCCGGCATGCAGGCACGATTTACCCATCAAAACGGAAGCGCCGATCTTTCCTTTGCTGCCGCCGATCAATAAAGCATGGCCAAATGTTCCTTTATGCGAAAACCTTGACCTGGGTTTTAAAATGGCTTTCGCATCGGCATATTCAACCAGGTTATTCCTGCAAAGTTCGCGGTTGATAAAATCAGGGTGAAGGCCAATAGGCAGAATTTGCCAGTCACCGGTATAATATTCATTTTCAGGAAACAGGAACGATAGTTTCGGAAACTGGAAACTGAGCGTGTAATCCGCTTTTACAACGATGTTTTTTGCAGGATCAGCTGGTTTATCCGCATATAATCCGGATGGAATATCAATGGCAACGGTGATGCATTTGCTCTTGTTAATCATTTCAGCCAGGTCTCTGTAACTGCCTTCGAGCGGTTTTGAAAGGCCTGAACCGAATAAAGCATCAACAATAATGGTATTTTCGGTTACCTGGTCAAGGTTGAATGACGCGTACACCTGTATATCAACACCGCTTTCTCTGGCACGGGTGAGGTTAACAGAAAAATCTTCTGACGATTTTGCCGTTTCGTCCGGGATAAAGGCTGTAACCCGAACGTGTTGCCCATGGAGTATTCGGGAAATAGCCAGCCCGTCACCGCCGTTATTTCCGGGGCCACAAAAAACCAGGATGCTTTTGTTGCTCAGATCCCGGGAGTCTTTCATCCATCCGACACATGCCGCAGCAGCACGTTCCATCAGGTCGATTGATCGAACCGGTTCATTCTGAATGGTAAAAGCATCAGCCTTCCTGACTTGGTCCGAAGAAAATATTTTTTGCATGATCTGTAAAATATCTTCAAAGTTACGAATGAAAAATGAGGAAAGGAAAAAGGAAAACAGAAAATGGGAAATAGAAAATAGTGGGAAACCCTGAAACCCTGAAACCCTGAAACCCTGAAACCCTGAAACCCTGAAACCCTGAAACAAAACAAACCTTGAAACCCAACAATCATTAACTTCATTCGTTGTACATTTGCAGCCGCGAAACAAATCCTGATACTCAATTCATAACTTTTAATTCATAATTCATAATTCGAATATGCCCCGTCGCCAGTTGCCATTTTTTGAAAATGTTACCATTATTGATGCCGGAGCCGAAGGCAAAGCCGTTGCCCGGGTTAACGACCTGGTTGTTTTTGTGCCTTTTTGTGTACCCGGTGATATAGTTGATATTCAGGTTATCTCAAAACGTAAAAGCTATTGTGAAGGGAAAGCCATTAAGTTTCATCATTACAGTGAGCTCAGGGTTGAACCCTTTTGTGAACACTTTGGTACCTGTGGCGGATGCCGCTGGCAAAATATTTCGTACGAACAGCAACTCAAATATAAGCAAAAGCAGGTCAACGATCATTTTACACGTATTGGGAAATTTAGTTTCCCCCCGGTAAAACCGATTCTCGCTTCGCCTCTTACTACCGGGTACCGCAACAAACTGGAATATACCTTTTCCGACCGGCGGTGGCTGAATGCTGACGATATGGCCATGCCCGACGATCATCGCCAGGGTAATGGTCTTGGCTTTCATATCCCGACACTTTTCGACCGGGTATTAGATATAAAACACTGTTACCATCAACCGGAACCATCAAATGCAATACGGCTGGCCGTGAGGGATTTTACCTTGCAGAAAGGCTGGAGTTTTTATAATCCGCGCAGCCACGAAGGATTTATGCGCAACCTGCTGATCAGGAACACGCTTGCCGGGAATTTTATGGTTATTGTAGTGTTTGCTTACGATGCTCCTATAGAAATAAGCCAGTTAATGACTTTTATTGCTGATGGTTTTCCACAGATAACCTCGCTGATCTACGTTGTAAACACCAAACAAAATGACGTGATTACGGATCAGGAGATGCTGTTATGGAAAGGAGAGTCATACATTACAGAGTATATGGATGCACCTGTCGAAGGCGGTCGCAGACTGGAATTCAGAATCGGTCCTGTTTCATTTTATCAAACCAATCCGCTCCAGGCATATTACTTGTATAAAACTGCATTTGACCTGGCTGGGTTTACAGGTGATGAACTTGTTTACGATTTGTATTGCGGCACCGGCACAATCACCAATTTTATAGCTCCTTATGTTAAAAAGGCAGTAGGGGTGGAGTATGTGCCTTCAGCCATTGACGATGCACATATAAATTCCGGACTAAATCACATTGAAAATACAGTGTATTATGCCGGCGACCTGGCAAAAGTATTGGATCATGATTTTGTATTGCAAAACGGGCGTCCGGATGTAATTATTACCGATCCTCCGCGAAATGGAATGCACGAAAATGTAGTAAAAGAAATACTGCAGATCGGACCTTCGAAAATTGTATATGTAAGCTGCAATCCGGCAACACAGGCACGTGACATTGCCCTGATGATCGGAAAATATGAAGTTACGGCTGTTCAACCGGTTGATATGTTCCCGCATACGCACCACCTCGAAAATGTCGTGCTTCTTACACTCAGGAAATAATGGAAGTGTAATCCCGGATTATTTTTTTCAGATCTTCAATCTCAGGTTTTGTGGCATCTATAGTAACTTTTGCCTGTTCATAAAACATCTCACGGGTTTTCAGATGCTGGGCAATGTTTTGAATAGAGTTACGGCCTTGCATAAGATGAAAAACAGGCCTTTTCCTGGCCGAAAATTCAATACGGGATAATATTAATTCAGGGGTTGCGGAAAGATAAATAGTCAGTCCGGTCTGGTTCATCAATTTCATATTGTCATGAAAGCATGGCGTTCCGCCCCCTGTTGAAACCACTAAATCAGGGATTACTGAGATGTCTGTCAATACTTTATGTTCCAGTTCACGGAATGCATTTTCACCGTATTTCTCAAAAAAACCGGAAATACTGATCTTATACCGTAATTCAAATTCATTATCCAGGTCGGTCCACGATATACCCAGCGCTTTTGCAAGTTCACGTCCCAGTGTGCTTTTCCCGCTACCCATGTAACCAATCAGGTATATTTTCATAATGCAAAGTTAATTCTCTTTACGAATTTTAAACATTAATACCGGGGCTTTGATGATTTATACTAATTTTGGGAACATAGAGTTTTCTTCTTTATTAATTTTATAGCAGATCAAACGTTGAACAATAAACTTCTCAACTAATCCCAAGTCCCATATCCCAAATCCTCCAATGATCTCCACACCACACGAAATTCTGAAAGCGTATTGGGGATACGACTCGTTTCGTCCTTTGCAGGAGGATATTATCAATTCAGTTTTGCAGGGAAAAGACACACTGGCTCTGTTGCCAACCGGCGGTGGAAAATCCATTTGTTTTCAGGTCCCAGCTTTGTGTAAAGAAGGTTTATGTCTTGTGATAACTCCACTCATTGCCCTGATGACGGATCAGGTTGAGAATCTGAAGAGGCACGGGATTGTGGCTGTTGAGATGCATGCCGGGATGCATCCACGTGAGATTGAAATGGCTTTTGAGAAATGTGCTGATGGCAGGGCCAAATTCCTGTACCTGTCGCCTGAGCGTCTCGAAACCCGGAAATTCAGGGAAATGCTTCGTGGAATAAATGTCACACTTATTGCTGTGGACGAAGCCCATTGCATTTCACAATGGGGTTACGATTTCAGGCCTCCATACCTGAGGATTGCCGAAGTTCGCAGTATTTTCCCTGAAGTGCCGGTGCTGGCACTTACTGCAACGGCTGTACCCAGGGTGGTTGATGATATCCGGCTGAAACTTGAATTTCAATCGGATAATGTATTCAGCAAAAGTTTTGTACGCAAAAACCTGGCTTATGTAGTTTCGAGAGAAGATGATAAAATTAAAAAACTACTCAGGGTTTGTAACGGTGTGAAAGGCTGCGGGATCATATATGTCCGCAACCGCCGGCTTACCAAAGAAATTGCTGAATTACTGGCGTTCCATGGAATTTCCGCTTCTTTTTATCACGCCGGCCTCGAACCCGGTATCCGGCTTTCACGTCAACACGATTGGATGAATGGTAAAACCCGCATTATTGTAGCCACCAATGCTTTCGGTATGGGGATTGATAAACCTGATGTAAGGCTGGTAGTTCATCTCGATCTGCCCGACACGCTCGAAGCATATTACCAGGAAGCCGGCAGGGTAGGGCGCGACGGCGAAAAGTCCTATGCCGTTATGTTATTTAATGAGCACGATATAGTTAACAGTCGCCACCACCTCGAATTAGCCTGGCCCGACCCCGAAACTGTCCGGCAGGTTTACCAGGCCTTGGGGAATTTCCTGCAGCTTCCGGTGGGGGCCGGCAAAGACGTTTCATTTGATTTCGATTTCGAGAAATTCAGCGGCAATTATAAAATGAAACCTGTTACCGCTTTTAATGCGCTGAAAATACTGGAACGTGATGGTTATATTACGTTGAATGATGCCTGGGATGATCCTTCCCGGCTTTTATTTGTATGTACGAAAGAAGATCTGTACCGTTACCAGCTCGAAAATGCTGAAGCAGATAAGATATTACGGATAATTCTCCGCTCATACAGTGGGGTTTTTACTGACTTTACAAGAATCAGCGAAAATGAGATTGCACGACGTTCGGGAATAGATTCTCCCAAAGTTAACCAACTCCTCTTCATGATGCAAAAACTTGGAATCCTGGAATACCTGCCGCACAAGAATTCGCCACAGCTTATATTTAACACGGAGCGTTTGAATCACACTGACATTGCTCTTTCGAAGACATTTTATACGCAACGTAAAAAAGAAGCATTTGCAATGCTGGAAAGTATAATCAGCTATGCAACATCCGAATCGGTTTGCAGGAGTCGTATGCTGGTTTCCTATTTTGGTGAAAAAAAGTCAGAGAATTGTGAGGTATGTGATGTGTGTCTGAAACGAAGGCGTAAAGAAATTAATTCAAAGCAATCCGCGGAGATTGAGCAGAAAATATTTGGAATTTTAACAAAAGGCTCTTCTTCTGTAACCGACATCGTTGGTGGAATGAACCATTTTAAGGAAAATGATGTTCTTGCAATACTACGTTGGCTTATTGAGGAAGGCCGTGTTCAGGAAGCAGGTGAAACCTTAACATTGATTTAAATTATCCTGAATGCGTGATTGTAAAGAAAATCAGTACTGATGCACAATACCTTAATTATTAGTTAATGAAGCAGATGACTTCATCCGGCATTGTACCGCGCGAATTCTTTACCCGGAATGATGTAATTCAGATCGCAAACGAATTACTCGGGAAAGTGCTATACACGTCTTTTAACCATGAAATAACCGCGGGTATAATTACCGAAACAGAAGCCTATGCCGGTGTAACTGATAAAGCTTCACATGCCTATAATAACCTCAGGACGGCACGAACGGAAATAATGTACAGGACAGGCGGAACTGCTTATGTTTATCTCTGTTACGGGATACATTCGCTGTTCAATATTGTAACTTCAGTGGAAGATGATCCGCAGGCTATTTTAATACGGGGCATTGAACCGCTTCATGGGATTGAGATCATGAAGAAACGTTCAGGTAAGGATTTATTGGAATCAAAATATGGAAACGGCCCGGGAAATGTCACAAAATTACTGGGAATCCGGGTGATTGATTCAGGATTGGATATCTGTAAGAAGATACCTTCAGAAAGAGGAATATGGATCCGGGATGAAGGAATACAAGTATCAGGGGAAGAGGTAAAAACAGGACCACGGATTGGGATTCAATATGCTGCAGAAGATGCAGATTTGCCGTATCGGTTTCAATGGAGCAGAAAAAAATAAAGCTCCTGGTCAGGAGCTTTATCAGTAAATAAGATCTGAAAGCTTATTTAACATTTTTTTGAAGATCCGTTCCGGCTTTGAACTTTACAACTTTTTTAGCAGGGATTTTAATTTCTAAACCGGTTTTAGGATTACGTCCTTTGCGGGCAGCACGTTTTGATACGGAGAAAGATCCAAAGCCAACCAAGGCTACGCGGTCACCTTTTTTCAAAGCTTTATTGGTAGAGGCAACAAAAGCATCGAGAGCCCTTTTTGCATCCGCTTTAGTCATGCCGGCTTCAGCGGCCATTGATTCAATTAATTCTGCTTTGTTCATGACATTGATTTTTTAGTTAGTAATAAGATATTGTTCAATACAAATATAGTGTATAAATCAGTGATATCAACATGTGTAGGCCGAATACATGTAAAATTGTTAATAAAGACGGCCTTTTGTTAATAACTTTGCTTTATTACCAGTCCTTTAAGGCATTTTTTTACAGCTAAATGCTATTTTTCAAGCCGGAATTGACCAGAGGAATGAATACCGCGAAGAAATTCAGCCACCGTCATTCGTTTCTTCCCTTCTACCTGCAATTCCTCAATATGAATTATCCCGTCACGGGCAATTACCGAAAATGAATTTTTATAGTCTGTAATGATGGTTCCCGATGATTCTTTGGTTTCAGACAACCCGAACGAAGTCCTGAATATTTTTATCTGCTTCCTTTCCGTATTGTCGGTAACAAGAATTGTGAATGCACCGGGGAAAGGCGATAACCCCCTTACGAGATTATGTATCCTGACAACTGAATCATCCCAGTTGATTTTACAGTCTTTCCTGAAAATTTTGGGTGCAGGGTATAAAATTGTTTTATCCAAAAGAATTGTATCCTGGTTCAGGGGCTTCACATTTCCTGTTTCAATCATTTTAAGCGTTTCCAGCATAAGATCACCTCCGGCAACCATCATGCGGTCATGAAGCGTGCCGGCATCATCTGAAGGCAGGATAGGGAGTTTTCGTGAAAGAATGATATTTCCTGTATCAATCTCCTTTTCAATAAAAAAGGTAGTCAAACCGGTTTCCGTCTCTCCATTGATTATTGCGTGATTGATTGGTGCGGCTCCCCTGTATTGCGGCAATAAGGAAGCATGAAGATTGAGCGTGCCATATTCAGGCATCTGCCATACTACTTCAGGCAACATTCGGAAAGCAACAACAACCATCAGGTTTGAATCAAGGCTTTTCAATCCGGCTATGAAACCAGGATCTTTCAGGTTAACCGGCTGTAATACTTTAAGATCACGCTTTAAAGCATATTCTTTTACGGGCGACATATGAATTTTCTGTCCTCTCCCGGCCGGTTTGTCAGGAGCAGTAATAACGGCTAATACTTTATATCCCGCGTCGATTATGGAGCGCAAAGGCTCCACCGCGAAATCCGGGGTTCCCATATAAATTATTCGTAATTCCCTCTTCATGAGTCGGCTTTAAACAAAAAATACCCGGATTTCATCCAGGTATTCTTTAAATTCAAACAAGTATGTTATTTCGAAAGTTTTGCCTTGGCTTCTTCAATATATTTTTCAATGTCTCTGGCTTCGGCACTCTTGGTATGTTCTTTTTGTATTTTTTCATAAAGTTCGAGTGCTTTATCAAATTTTCCCTGGTCTTCGTAAACGAAAGCGGCTCTCATCAGGTACAGCGGAGAAGTTAAATCATTTACCTGCTGCTCTGAAGCTTTTAGGTAATACTCAACGGCTTTATCTTTCTGGCCAAGTTCCATGTATGCATCACCGATACCTCCGGTTGCCATGGGCCCGATAAACTCATCTTTACTGTCGAATTTTTTCAGATAGGTAATTGCGTCTTCAAATTTGCCTTGTTTCAGATAAATGATACCTGTGTAATATTTGGCCAGGTTAGCAGATTTTGTCATACTAAATTCATCAACAATATCCAGAAATCCCGGATTCTGTCCATCTCCGTTCAATGCTTTGTTGAGCGAATCCTCTTCAAAATATTTCTGAGCCATGAACATTTGTCCCTGGGCTGCTTTCTCGCGGGGAGCAATATACAATTTCTGGAAAGCAAAAATCCCTAATACAATAACAACGGCAGCACCAATTATTATAGTCAGAATCTTCTGATTCTTTTCAATAAATCTTTCTGATTTCGACAGCGCTTCTTCTACCGCGTGAATTTTCTCTTCAGTATTGTCAATTTTCTTGGCCATAATTCTTAATTTTGAGGCGCAAAAGTAGCCTTTTTTTAGGAAATACTAATCATTGAGCGCTTTTTTTTACCAACATAACGTTACAAATAATTATTTTATGGAATTAAAAGCGTTCTTTTGTTCATATGTCTGATTTATAAATAATGAAATCAAGGATGCGATTCTCATTTTCTTTTCTTTTTATGATGCACTTGGAGACAGTCCGACGTTCAAAATATAATATCTGAAGCTATAGATATACAGGCGATAAGACTGTTGACAATATTGTTTAAAAAGGATTCACACAAATGCTTAATAAAGTTAAGGATTACAAAAACAAATTTGTATCAAGGCGTAATTGAAATATAACGATGGATAAGCTCAATAATGATTTGGACTATAAGATCAGGTTGTGTGAATTTTTCAGGACTTTGAAACTTGAAAAACGAAGTGAATTGATGGACCGGGTTCTGAATGACCGGACCCGGTATATTACAGTTGCCCTCGAAAATATCTACCAGCCTCACAATGCAAGTGCCGTGCTTCGTTCGTGCGACTGTTTTGGTGTTCAGGATGTTCATGTGATCGAAAATTCATATCAGTACGAACTTAATCCTCATGTTTCGTTAGGGGCTGCCCAATGGCTGAATTTACACCGCTATAATTCACTCGAAAACAATACTGCTGAATGCATTGGAAATCTGAAAAAAGAGGGTTACCGCATTATAGCCACTACTCCGGATCCAAAAGCAGTTTCTATCCACAATTTTGATGTGACAAAAGGCAAGTTTGCTTTGCTGTTCGGAACTGAGAAATTTGGGCTTACGCCGGAAGCCTGCGCCATGGCCGATGAATTTATCCGGATACCTATGTATGGTTTTACCGAAAGCTTCAATATTTCGGTCTCCGTTTCACTTTGCCTTTTCCATTTTACCGAACGAATCCGGTCTGAAAAAGCGGACTGGCAATTGTCGAAAGAGGAACAAACTGATATCAGCCTGCAATGGTACCGGAATACCATCACCAATAGCGATATGATTGAACGGAAATTTCATTCGGAATACCTTTCCAGATAGATTGTGTAGTAAAAGTGTTATGTTCACCGGTGAGTTTGCGAAACAAAAAAATCCGGAACCGGTTTAAATGATGCAGAATTATCATTTTATTTCGGTTTGATTCTCAAATTTGATTAATTTTACGCCACGACCAAATCAAAATAAATACTATATATCATGGGAAAAGGAGACAAAAAATCACGCAGGGGAAAAATTATCATTGGTTCCACCGGCGTTCGCAGGCCAAAAAACAAACCAAAAGCCATTGTTAAAGCTGAAGCGGCTGCTGTTGAGGTTGTTGCAAAAGTGAAAAAGGTAGCCGAGAAACCTAAAGCTGAACCTAAACCAAAAGTTAAAGTAGCTGAAACAGGTATCGAAAAAGCTGCAGAAATAAAGGCTGCTCCTGTAAAAGTTGTTAAAAAGGCGGTTACAAAGACTAAAGCTGAAGATGCTGCTAAATAACAGAATTCATTTACGATAGAACATTTTAATCATGTGAGGGGCGAAGGTCTCTCACATTTTTTTTGAAAGTATCTCCTCTTTCTTCAAAATTCCTAAACATATCGTAACTGGCAGCAGCCGGGGATAACAGGCATATTTTCCCTTTTGCAGTCACTTCGCCTGCGATGGCGACGACCTGTTTGTAATCGTTAGCTGTATAAAAATTAAGGTTATTTGCCTCATAAACACTGAATTCTTTCATCATCCGGGCACCGGCTTCTCCTACAAAAATGATATTGGATATTCCCGAAGCTGTTAAAAATGGATATAGAATATCGTATTCAATTCCCCGGTCGAAACCACCAAGTATAACCGTGTCAACCATTTGAAGAGTCTTAACAGCTTCAACAGTTGCTTCGGGAATGGTAGCTATCGAATCATTATACCAGGTAATCCCGGCGTAATTTCCAACCAGTTCTATGCGGTGTTCCAATCCTTTAAATGTTCTGATTCCCGATCTGATCTGTTCAGGTGTTATACCACTCAGGTAACAAGATGCAGCAGCCGCCATTATATTGTATAGGTTATGATGTCCTTTCAGCGGCTGGCCTTCGCTGGTGTCGTATAATCTGATAACCTTATTACCGAGGAGCAATTCTATCCATTGGTTATAGATTTTCAATTCAGCTTTTGAACCTGGTTCCAGCGAAAATGCGATTGATTTGTGAATCTGCTTCCCTGATTTTTCCACGAGTTTCCCCAGTGTTTCATTATCCAGGTTATATATAAAATAATCCTTTTCATCCTGGTATTTCCCGATATTGAATTTTGCAGATTGATACTCTGCGTATGTATAATAGTGATCGAGATGTTCCTGGAAAAGATTGAGCAACACGGCAATATGGGGAGCATGCGATATGTATTCGAGCTGATGTGATGATAGCTCCATAACAATAATGGAATCGGACCTGATATCGTCAATACAATTAAATGGAGGAATCCCAATATTCCCTACCAATAAAGTATTTCTGCCCTCATGTTTCAGAGTATGAAATACCAGACTTGAAGTGGTACTTTTCCCTTTTGTTCCGGTAATGCCTATAACCTGGTGACCATAGCATTGCAGGAAAATATCTGTTTGCGATGTTAAAGTAACCCTGTTTAATTCTTTGGGCAACGTGTTGGATGGAATTCCCGGTGATTTCACTGCCACATCAAAATCATCAATGAATTGCATGCATCCTTTACCGGCAATAAAGAGCAGATTCCGGTCATTGTTCAGAACAGCATCATTTTTTATCTCCTCATTTTCATCGATAATAGTAATCGTTTTCAGAGGAAAAACCTTCCGTATTAAATGATACGACGATCGCCCTTCACGCCCGAAACCTAATAATGCAATGCTTTTATTTTGAAAGAGGGTTCGTATCAGTTCATTCATTTGAGATTTTGTTTAATAATTTTCAGAAAATGTGGTTGCAGGAAATGGTCCGTATTAAATTCATTCAATATTTTACCTGCAAGCCTTACATCATCCGGTGAATAATTAGTAGTATTGCTGTAATAATCGATCAGCAAGGGAAGTTTCTCGTGCTTATGTTTCGATATGAACATATGGAGAGCTGCATTCACCTCATCAATAGTACCGACACATTCAAAAGGCTTTATTTCGTCAATACCGGTCAGTTCCTTCATGTATCCCAGCATTTGCGGCAATTCGAAAAGATTTTTACCGAAAATATGCACCAGTTCAATTGTTGGTATAAAAGGGCTGAGGATGGTAAATGCAAACAGGCATTTCGGGCAGTTACAGCACCAGGTATCTGTTTTACTGCCGGCGTTACAGCTTTTAAATACAGGATAGTATTTGACATGTTCGGCAAACATCTGTGCAATCTGAAGCTCATTTAACGGCCTCAAAAAGCTGAAATAATTGAAGTCGGGTGAAATATAGGCCTTTACATATTCCCTGAAATCTGATTCAAAAGCAAACGACTTGGAGTACTGGTGATTTACATCCGTACCTGCAACGGTTGGTTCGTTGGCACTCGATTCGTTAGAAAGAGCAACGTGCCTGTGGCCCGCAATGGCTGATACAAGGAGGCTGTAAAATGCCAGCATGGCTGAGAATGGGGTATGCCCATTCAGGAATCCCTGTGCATTCAGATCCAACAGAAGCGGGTCGAGCCGGCGGTTAACCTCAATAAATCCTTCATCTCCAAAACCAGCAACCCGCGCACATTCGAGTGTAGCCCCCCTGGGATTCATAATAAAAGGACGAATGGGACCACTTTTGCTCAGTAACTCCAGCGTTACCACTGAATCTTTCCCTCCGCCGACAGGGACAATTATAGTTTCATCAAGGGATATGGATTGAGCCGGAACTGATTCACCATCGGAAATAATTTGCATGAATTCTACCGATGATGTTTTGATTTCATTCGTATAAAAGAATTCTCCAAGCCC
>Ga0079306_1001766_pt1 | contig 13421 bp, 8 predicted proteins | sample Methanotroph_Enr_FD_79181 | JGI IMG/M metagenome (GOLD analysis project Ga0079306, IMG submission 79181) | Enriched soil microbial communities from Old Woman Creek wetland in Ohio, USA - Methanotroph_Enrichment_5 | ecosystem: Environmental > Terrestrial > Soil > Wetlands | place: USA: Ohio...
ATGAGTGCTCAGTTCCTGGGTGCTGGGTGACATTTTGCATTTTGCTATTTGCATTTTGCTATTTGTACTAAAACCACCCCTCCGGGGCATTCTTCATTTTCACATCCTCAATTTCAGGACTAGACACCACATCCCAACATCTTCACATCCTCAAATCTTCACATCCTCAAATCTTCACATCCCGTGTCCGTCAATATTTTTGCAGCATTTTTTTGATCTCATTCAGTTTCATCAAGGCTTCAACAGGAGTCAGGGTGTCAATATCAAGCTGTTGAATATCGTCGCGGATTCGTTCCAGCAAGGGGTCATCCAATTGGAAGAAACTTAGCTGGAATTCATCGGTAGATTTTTTGCATGTTTTCGACTGTAGTTTTACCGGGTTCAGCTCTTCGCTGCTATGTTTTTTCTCCAGTTGCGAAAGCAGGTTCTCGGCACGCTGGAGCAGGCTCCCGGGCATCCCTGCCATCCTTGCAACATGTATTCCGAAACTATGTTCACTTCCACCGGGTGTAAGTTTCCTCAGGAAAATAACTTTGTTGCCGATCTCTTTCACTGAAATATGGAAGTTCTTTATCCGGTCCTTGGAGACTGCCATCTCGTTCAGTTCGTGGTAATGGGTGGCAAATAACACTTTAGCCTTATAGAGCGGGTGATCATGAAGATACTCTGCAATAGCCCATGCAATGGAAATGCCGTCATAGGTGCTGGTCCCCCTCCCGATCTCGTCAAGCAGGATCAGGCTGCGGTTCGAGATATTGTTGAGGATGCTGGCGGTTTCATTCATTTCCACCATGAAAGTCGATTCGCCGGAGGTTATATTGTCGGAAGCACCGACCCGGGTAAAAATCTTGTCTACGATTCCCAGCCTGGCCGATTGAGCAGGAACAAAACTCCCGGTCTGGGCCATCAGGACAATCAGGGCGGTTTGCCTGAGAAGTGCCGACTTCCCGGACATATTGGGCCCTGTAAGCATAATGATCTGCTGATGGTCATTATCAAGGGTTACATCGTTGGCAATATAATCTTCTCCCGCAGGGAGATGCTTTTCAATCACAGGGTGCCGGCCCTGCTGAATCTCCATCCTGAACGAATCATTCATTTCCGGTCTTACATATCGGTTTTGGATAGCTGCCCTCGCAAAGGACAACAGGCAGTCGAGCCGCGCGATCAATTGAGCATTCAGCTGTATGGGCTGGACATATTCGGCAAGGTTCAGGACCAGTTCATTGAACAGACGGCTCTCCAGTTCAAGAATCTTTTCCTCGGCGCCAAGAATCTTCTGTTCATATTCTTTCAGTTCTTCGGTGATGTAACGTTCGGCGTTCACCAGGGTTTGCTTGCGCATCCATTCGGGTGGTACTTTATCCTTGTGCGAATTGGTAACCTCGAGGAAATACCCGAATACATTGTTGAAGCCTACCTTCAGGGAACTAATGCCCGTTCGTTCTGTCTCCCTTTGCTGGAGTTGCACCAGGTAATCCTTCCCTGAGAATGCAAGTTTCCTGAGTTCATCCAGTTCAGATGAAATACCGTCTTCAATTACCATTCCCTTGGCCACCATGGCAGGTGGTTCCGGTTTGATGGTCCGGCCGATCTGCTCTGCGATCAGTTCACAGGGATTCAGTTGTTCGGCCAGGTGTTGCATAGCCTCGTAAGTGGTCTTGCTGCATGCCGAACGGATGGGGACGATGGCCAGCAAGGCTCTCCGGATCTGGAGTATTTCCCTGGGTGTTACCCTTCCAACGGCTACCTTGGAGATTAGCCTCTCAAGGTCGCCAATGATCTTCAGGTTATGTTCCAGTTCGTTGGCGAATTCTTCATGCTTAATAAGGTATTCGACAGCATCATGCCTTTCGGTTACCGGTTTGCGATCTTTCAGAGGGAGCAGCAGCCATCTTCGCATCAGTCGGGAGCCCATGGGGGAAATGGTCCTGTCGAGCACTGACAGCAAGGTGGAGGCATTATCATTGGGCGAATGGATCAGTTCTAGATTCCGGACGGTAAATTTGTCCAGCCAGACGTAATGATCTTCCTCGATCCTTGATATTTTGCAGATGTGCTGAACCTTGTCATGCTGGGTTTCCGAAAGGTAATGAAGCGCTACTCCGGCAGCAATTACCCCGTTTTCCAACTCGTTGATTCCAAAACCTTTCAGGGAAGTTGTGCCGAAATGTTTAAGCAAAAGCTCATTCGCGAAATCAAAGGTAAATACCCAGTCTTCAAAGTAGGAGAGATAAAACAGGTCGCCGAAGGTTTCGGTAAATTGCTGCCGCTTGTTTTTCTGCACGATGACTTCCGAAGGCCGGAAGGTCTGCAGCAACTTATCGATATAATCGTTGGAACCCTGGGCAATCAGGAATTCACCGGTGGAGATATCGAGAAAGGAGATGCCGGAAGTTTTGGGAAGGAAGTGGATGGCAGCCAGGAAGTTATTCTGCTTGTTTTCCAGGATTTTATCGTTGTATGAAACCCCGGGGGTGACTAATTCGGTAACTCCCCTTTTTACAATGGTTTTGGTCATCTTAGGATCTTCCAGCTGGTCGCAGATGGCTACCCTGTAGCCCGCACGTACCAGTTTGGGCAGGTAGGTGTCGAGCGAATGATGCGGAAATCCCGCGAGTTCGATATACTTAGCGGAACCATTGGCCCTTCGGGTCAGGATGATGCCAAGGATTTCTGAGGACTTGATTGCATCTTCACCGAATGTTTCATAAAAATCTCCCACCCTGAAAAGCAACAACGCGTCGGGGTATTTTGCCTTTATGGCATTATACTGCTTCATGAGGGGGGTAAGCGCAACTTCCTGCTGGTCTTTTTCCTTTGTCACTTTTCGTTCAGAATATGAGTATGCTACAAATTTAGGATTATCTGCCGATCCGTAAAGCAATCGTTTGCTTCTGTTGATAATTTTTACATTTGCATTTCATTTGGAATTGAACTATGCGCAAGTTATCGATGGAGGAACTCAACAGGGTAAGTGTTGAGCAGTTTAAGGATATGGATAAGCTTCCGTTGGTGTGTGTGCTGGATAATATCCGGAGCCAGCACAACATCGGTTCAGTATTCCGCACGGCAGACGCTTTCCGGATTGAGAAACTCCTGCTCTGCGGGATTACTGCCACGCCTCCCAACCGGGAGATAAACAAGACTGCCCTGGGTGCAACCGAATCGATGGAATGGAGTTATTACCCAGTTGTGACGGATGCCATAATGGAGCTTAAATCCAATGGATACCTTATAGTGGCCGTGGAACAGGCGGTTGATAGTATTCCTTTGCAATATTTTAAACCTGAACCTGGCGACAGGATTGCGCTTGTTTTCGGCAATGAGGTGAATGGCGTCAGCGAAGAAGTGATGGCACTGGCAGATGCCTGTATTGAAATACCCCAGTTTGGGACAAAGCACTCCCTTAATGTTTCGATAACAGCAGGTATTGTATTGTGGAGTGTTTTCCTTGCTCTCAGGCAGGATGCACCTGAATTTTCAATTTGAACAGTATAGTTGATATTATTATCAATTTTTTTCAGGACTACCCATGATGTATCAGTTTCTGTTATTAGCTAACTAAATGGTATCGTGATCCTTATATTTTTTTCATTCCGTTAGGAACAGGAAAGATTGTTCCAGGAGTTTTTTAACCGGATGTTGATAAGTTCACAGTAGCTTATACGTGGATTTTGAGTCATATTGGATTATATTTGCATACATCCTGTCCAGCTTCTATATCCTGTTTACTTCAGCATAAACGATCATCCTTAATCCGTTGAAAATGAAACATCATTTAATAACGACAATGCTATTGGTATTGGGATTTCTTCCATTGTTACAGTTTGCCCAGAAAACTGCCGGCACTGCCGATCCCAATATTTTCAAGAGCCATATCACTGCACAAGTAAATGGCGGGATTACTCAATACTTTGGCGATCTAAACAAGGATAATCTTTTTAACCAGAATGTGCAATATGGATATGGTGGAGCTCTAGGTTACCAGTTCAGCCCGGTACTCGGAATGAGGGGACAATTTTTGAAAGGTTCGCTTTATAGTGTACATGTTCAGAAGGAATTAAAACTGAATACAGATTTCTGGGATGCAGGTCTGCAATTCACACTCAATATCAACGAGATCTTTGCAAAATACAATGGTAAGAGATTTTTGAATTTGTATCTTTTTGGCGGGGCGGGAATGACATCATTTTCATCAAAAACCAGCGATTTCGCATCCGGGGAGTTGATCCAGGAGAGCGGTTCCAGGCAAAATGAAGTCTTTATCCCGCTTGGATTAGGCGCTGAACTTCGTATTTCAAAACACCTAAGCCTGAATATCGAATATGGGGATCATATTACTTTAAAGGATGAAACACTGGATTTCATCAAGGCAGGAAAGGCACATGATCAGTACAGCTATGCCTTGGCCGGGTTGGGATTCAGGTTCGGAGGTCCGCGCGATTCTGATAAGGATGGGATTATTGATAAAAAGGATTTATGCAAGAATATATACGGGAAACCGGAACTTGCCGGTTGTCCCGATTCTGATAATGACGGAATTGCTGATTTGGATGATGATTGTCCAAAGGATGCCGGGAAAATAGAGTTCAAGGGTTGCCCTGATAAGGATGGCGATGATATACCGGATAAACTGGATAAGTGCCCCGATGTAGCCGGAAAAAAGGAATTGCAGGGATGCCCGGATAAGGATAATGATGGAGTGATTGACACGGAAGACAAATGCCCGGAGGATGCAGGGAAAAAAGCCCTGGCCGGCTGTCCTGATAAGGATGGGGATGGTATCGCCGATAAGAATGACGCTTGTCCGGAAATTGCAGGTTTGCAGAAATTTGCCGGCTGCCCGGATACGGATAGCGATAGCGTCCCGGATAATTTAGACAAGTGTCCCGGGGTTGGTGGTTCTGTCCGGAATTTTGGCTGCCCTGAAGAATCCAGTGTGCTGGTTAAGGAGGTTGTCTATTTCAATACTGACGAATGGGTAGTAATTGCAAAATACAACCAATTGCTGAGCAAAATTGCCGAAACCATGAGGGATAATCCCGGAATTCGCGTCACCATTGATGGTCATACGGATTCAAGGGAAAGCCAGGGATATAATATGAGGCTGTCGGAAAACCGGGCCGATTATGTTATCAAATTCTTTACTGAAAGGGGAATTGATCCTCAACGGCTGGTGAAAAGGTTTTATGGTGAAACAAGGCCGGCGGCTTCAAATATGACTCCCGAAGGAATGACCCTTAACAGGCGGGTTGAAATAGCCTCGGTAAAATAACCATGCTGTTTGGTAAAACTGAGATCTACTTGAAAGCCATTTTGCACAGGTAAAATATATTCCGCTTATTGCCTTCCATGTTATTGCTGCGAAGTGATTCATAGCCACTGGCCAGGAAATAATCCCCATACCAGGGTTCAATAGCACTGAGGTATTCCCCGATAAACTGGTCCGTCACCTTCTTGGGAGCCAGAGGTGTAAATGAAGTATTTTCAATTATGCTTGAGCCTTGTATGGTTTTGTAAGCAATTTTCGCATTTGCATTATAAAAAAGTACTATTGAACTGCTGTCATTGTAAAGATTCATTTTACGGTTCAGGTAGGTTGTAAGTATGTCCCTCATTTCCATCCCATTATTCCATGCCATAGTCCCTGAAGAGTCGAAAGCTGCAAGGAAAGCATTGGTGTAGCGAAACCCATCAAAAACGGAATAGGAGGAAGGCATGGCCCTTCCATAGTAGTCATATACCATTTGCGTCATGGTATGATATTCGGGGGAATAGGCTTCCGAGAGGAAAAGATACTTGCCATCGGATGCAATAACCGGGTGAATAAGTAATCTGTAATCAAGAGAGTAATCATGCCCGTTCCCTGAGCCGTCACCCGCTTCCCCTTTATTGTTCTTTTCTGCTTTTTTCCTGCTGCGCATTGCTTCAGGATCGTTAAGATACTTCTGGGTGTTGGAAAAATCAATAAAATTGTAATATTTCATTATTCCTGTATCAGATGAGCTCAATGAAGCAGTAAAATACCCATCTGATACAGGGGTATTGTCCTTGTTTGCATCATAATTTGCCTGACGCCGGTAAAAACTGTTGTAGTAGTAATAATTATAGTAGTCGTTATAATAATCATAGTTACGACGGTTTCTTGTTCCGGGTCCGTAAGTGCCGGCAACAAAACCGGTTCCATTGCCAGTCAGGATAAACTGTGCTGAGTTTAAGATCCGCTTTTCCTGTGCATTTTTTAATGCAACTGATCGCCTCAGGGCGGAGGAGCCGTCATATACATTCACCATCAGCATATTCCTGCTTGAAGAAGGTTGTATCTTATATACTGCATAAATGTCCTTATAGATAGTATCGGCAGCAATATCCAGCAATAAAGCATCATCACTCACAGTAAAATCAAAGTTTCGTTTCTCGCCTGACATTAGTGAAAATCCCAGCATACCGGGTTTTCCTTTTCGCTGATTATAACCGATCAAAGCGTATTCATTCCAGATTTCAAAGTCAGCTACATCAGCCTTATCCGGGATTGAACTTCGGTGTTCAGTAATTAAATGTTTCGAAGGATAAATAAAAAATACATGAATATTTCCATCAGTATTGCGCTGAGTATCATGGAACAAAAGGTAAATGACATTATTTCTGCTAAATCCCTTGAGGTAGCTTACATCCTCATGCATTGGTATAAGCTTCCGCCACAGCTCTTTAAAATTCTTATCAAGCATAACAAACGACCAGTTGATACTATCTTTTCCAGCATCATTGCTGGTCGGGTAAAACATGCAGATCCCGTTCTCTCCAAAGGGAATGTAATTAAACGGGTTTGTACCGGTATGTACAGGTATTTCGACCCTTAAAGGCTGGCCTGACTGGCCTGAAACACAGCTTGCAAGTGAGATCAGGAAAATAACAGCAAACAAGGCTTTTTTCATATTTCACAAGGTAAATGGAGTCTCAAAAATATAACAAAAATTCGGAGCTCTTAGTATATGGGCATAAAAAAAGCAGCCGTCCAGGCTGCTTTAATACAAAGGGAAAACTGTTATCTAACGATCAGTTTATGCATTTCTTTTACGTTGGTATCCAGGTTCTGGGCAGAAACCATGTAAATTCCTGAAGCAAGGTTGGATGTTTGAATAAGAGTACCTGGTTGATTTACTTCATTTTCTGACATCATAGTTCCCTGGGCATTGTAAACAGTCACCTTGTATGATTTGGCAGCGGGTATCTTAACTGCAAAGGCATCAGTGCAAGGATTGGGATAGATACTTGTCTGCTGAACAGCTTTTGAAGGATCAGCAAAGCCAATGCCTGAATTAACAGCTATTACAACATTGTCAATTTCCCATGTGGGAACGTTGGTTTCTGCATTGGTATAAGTGAAAGCGAGATGGAAATTATCACCTTCATATCCGGTAAGGTCGATAATTCCTGAATTGGTCCATGCCCAGGCACCGGTAGAAAAAGTTGCCAGGTTTGTAACGTCGTTCCAATCACCATTGGTGGTAGGATCACCGCTGGTATAGTTAGTTGAAAGTTGCAGCATAATTCCATTGGTACCGGTGCCATAGTTCATAGAGGAACTGAACTGCAAAGTCGGGGTGCTTCCGGCAGGTAATGCGATGGAGGGAGAAATGAGCCAGTCTTCATTGGGAACCCCTGCTCCGGCAACATATCCTGACATCGAAGCAAAGATATTGCCACTGATAATAAGTGTATCCCACACCTGGTCACCAAGTACACTGAATTGGGTCCATGGGGCCAATCCATTGCTTTCAAAATCCTGTTTGTGCTTAATGGCCTGGGTATTGGCATTTGCTGAAGGAGCTGTTCCATCTGTTTTATAATTAACCAATGAGCCAGCGTTTGTGAAGGGAAAAATTTTCAGGTAGTAAGTGGTCGAAGCATCGAGGCCTGAAAAGGTATAATGCTGAATGCCTTGAGCTACATTCTTGGAGCCGACGCCATCTGTCAGGTCAATGTCATCCGGAGTGTAGGTTGCGTCAACTGGTACAGTAATATTATCTGTTTTCGAAATCTTTACAAGGTAACCTGCTGGTACCTGTGTTCCCGTCGCATCAGTCCAGGTAGCCAACATGTTCAGGCCTTTTCCGCTAACTGCAAAAGCAGTAGGGTAATTGGTGGGTTCAGGGTCAGGGATACCGCCGCCAAAAGCATCCCAGGTAATATTGTCAATGGCGACCTGTCCTGCTGTAGCGCTCGACTGGATAAAATCAAGGATAATAGTTCCCGGTTGATTTACTACAATTGGTCCACTGTTTTTAACTATATACTGTTCACCGGAAGTAGTAACAGTAGTAACAAGTACACCATTTACAAGAACATTGAGGGATACGCTGGTTGAAAATACCTGTTTGAAATCAAAGCTTAAAGTTCCCATTCCGCCTGCAATCGAACCTGAAGTAATTTCTGCAGCCGGAGTCTTGCCTTTTGCCAGGGTTGGTGTGGGGGCAGTGATCACTGAATCACCACGGCATGAAACATAATTCCATGTTGATCCATCATTTCCTGCAAATGTTCCTGAGTGGTAAGCATTAGCAGTTTCCGGGAAATTTGTGAAATCTTCAAGTCCCTGGGCGAAAACTCCTGGTCCGGAAATAAAAAATGAGAGACTGAGAAGAAAGAGAGTAGCGATTTTTTTCATTTTGTTACTGTTTAATGGATAGTATGGGTTATAAACTCTTTGGATTATTAGGTGTAAGGTTTCGGAATAGGGCTAAATCACCGATACAAAGATAGAATAATTAATGAGTGCTTCTGATCGTAACCACATGTAAATAATAATACTTGAGCGCCCAGTTTTCAACATTTCCAGCGTTCAATCAAGTTCGATTTTTTGAAGTAAACGAGTAATTTTGTTGCTATTGTTTTTTGAGTTGGTTTTATAGGACAAAAAAAGGCTACCTAAGCAGGCAGCCTTTTCAGTAAATCGTTATTCTGTTATTTTACTTCTTCAAAATCTACATCCGTCACTTCCTGATCATTGGGTTTTCCCCCTTGATCACCTGCCTGGGCAGGATTGGATTCACTGCTGCCACCTTCCTGCTGGGATGCTTTGTACATTTCTTCGGTTGCAACCTGCCAGGCTGCATTGAGACTTGCCATTGCAGTTTCAATTCCTGCAAGATTGCGGTTCTTGTGTGCTTCCTTCAATTCCGCCAGTGCGGTTTCAATTGGCGCTTTTTTGTCGGCCGAAAGTTTATCCCCAAATTCCTTGAGTTGCTTTTCCGTCTGGAAGATAAGAGCATCTGCATTGTTGACCTTCTCAACTTCCTCCTTCATTTTACGGTCCGATTCAGCATTGACCTCTGCTTCTTCCTTCATTTTCTTGATTTCGGCATCAGTCAGTCCGGAAGAAGCTTCGATACGGATCTGCTGCATCTTGCCTGTACCCTTGTCCTTGGCAGAAACATGGAGGATTCCATTTGCATCAATATCGAATGTAACTTCAATTTGAGGAATACCACGTGGGGCAGGAGGGATTCCATCCAGATGGAACCTTCCGATACTCTTGTTTCCATTAGCCATTGGCCTTTCGCCCTGCAGGATATGAATTTCTACTGAAGGCTGGCTATCGGAGGCAGTGGAAAAAGTTTCCGATTTTTTGGTTGGTATCGTTGTATTTGATTCGATGAGCTTGGTCATTACTCCGCCAAGTGTTTCAATTCCAAGTGAAAGTGGTGTAACATCAAGCAAGAGCACGTCTTTTACCTCACCTGTAAGAACACCTCCCTGTATGGCTGCTCCGACTGCTACAACCTCATCAGGATTTACTCCTTTTGAAGGAACTTTCCCGAAGAAATCCTCTACTATTTTCTGAATGATAGGAATACGTGTTGAACCACCAACTAGAATTATTTCGTCAATGTCAGAGGATGACAAACCTGCATCACGCATTGCATTCCGACAGGGATCAATGGTTGAACGCACAAGGTCGTCGATAAGTTGTTCAAATTTTGCCCTGGTTAAAGTACGGACAAGATGTTTGGGTATACCGTCAACTGGCATAATATAAGGTAAATTGATCTCGGTTGAAGATGAACTTGAAAGTTCAATCTTGGCTTTTTCGGCTGCTTCCTTCAAACGTTGCAATGCCATGGCATCCTTATGAAGGTCAATTCCTTCATCTTTCTTGAATTCATCTGCCAGCCAGTCAATAATGCGCTGGTCGAAATCATCCCCTCCAAGGTGGGTGTTTCCGTTGGTGGATTTTACTTCAAATACGCCTTCTCCCAGTTCAAGGATAGATATGTCGAAAGTTCCACCTCCTAAATCGTAAACGGCAACCTTTATGTCCTTATGCTTTTTATCCAGGCCATATGCCAGGGCTGCTGCAGTAGGTTCGTTGATGATCCTTTTTACTGTAAGCCCTGCAATTTCGCCGGCTTCCTTGGTAGCCTGCCGCTGTGAATCACTGAAATAGGCAGGTACTGTAATAACGGCTTCCGTTACTGTTTGTCCCAGGTAATCTTCAGCAGTCTTCTTCATTTTTTGAAGAACCATTGCTGAAATTTCCTGAGGTGTGTAATTCCGGTCGTCAATTTTCACCCGGGGTGTATTATTATCGCCTTTAATTACCTTGAAAGGCACCCGTCCAACTTCCAAAGTAACCCTGTCAAAGGTTTCACCCATGAAACGCTTGATAGAGGATATGGTTTTAGAAGGATTTGTTATGGCCTGTCGTTTGGCAGGGTCACCAACCTTACGTTCTCCATTATCAGTAAATGCAACTATCGAGGGTGTTGTACGCCTTCCTTCACTGTTGGGGATCACAACAGGTTCATTACCTTCCATTACAGCTACGCACGAATTGGTAGTTCCAAGGTCAATTCCGATTATCTTTCCCATTCTTTTATAATTTTATTAAGTAGATTATGTTTTATGATGTTAGTGTCAGTCCTATTGCTTGTCAATCATTATGCCAAGCCGGAATTAACGAAATGCATATGTCATTTTTCTATCCTGAATTTTAAGACTGATTTCGACCAATTTAGACTAATAATCTGATAATTAAATATATAGAATTCATAATTCCAAGTATTGCATACCTGCAGCATGGTGGCAGAATAAGGAAACCCGGGAAGCTGAATTGTGACAAAAAGGCAGTTGAAAGCCCTTATGTGTTTCGGACAGGACTTGCCAATTGTATTAAGAAATAGATTATCTAATCTGCAAAGAAATGAAGGTTGGTGGTGTTTTGCAAGGCAGCTTTGGTAATATCATTTACTCCCGCAGAGAATTGCTTTACATAATGACTTGAAAAAACACCTATCCCGTTATTGATATTTGAGTAGGAGGGTTTTTCAAGCAAAAGCCCGGTTGTAGGCCCGTTGAGTTCAAGATAGGTGTTAAATTCATCACCTACCACTATAATAATGAGATCAAAATGATCTGCAATGCGCAACCTTACTGCATCCTCTTTTACTGGATCAGAATAGGGAATATGGCTTTCACACAGTTTATAGAACTCTTCGTTCATATAATAAGCATACATCGGGTCTCCTCCATCAACCCCTTCAGAGGTCGATGAGCCCATTATCCATTCAATTTCCCTCATCACAGTATCATTAGGTGCAGAGGATTCTTTAAAGAAAAATTTCAGGACCGGCTGGTACTTTTTGCCATTCACGGCAGATTTCCATTTGAAATTTTGCTGGGTAAGGACATTACGGTTAAATCCAATTTTTTTTGTACCAGGTTTCGGATTATCTAAATAGAAGTTCTGGATCAGGTTGGTATTGGAAGTCACCAGGTTCCCCGTCTTTGAGTTTTCAGCCTTTAGCTGGTAATAATATTCAGGGTGAAGAACGGCATCTGACTTGTACATAAGCTGATCAGGGGAGAAGAAAACACCGGTATCCTTGTTATGGATGGTAACTGTATCAAAAACGATCGTGGTATAATTGACATCTGTAAGCTGTTTCCTTTCCAGGAGACTTACCTTAAGTTCAGGGCCATATAAGCTTGAATCAGGCTCTTTCGCGTAAACCAAAGCGTTGCCTTCACCCAGGAATGCTTTTGTTATCCTGACATAATGAGTTGAATCCCCCTGATCCAGCAATCCATAAACAACTGTTACCTCTTTATAACTGGCTATAACATCGAAATCAGTTTTACAGGCATATGTTGAAATGAAAAGCAAAAGAAATAAAATGAATTTAATTAATAACTTCATGGCAGTGAATTCAGTTTGAGAATTGCAAAAATAGCCAATAATAGCAATGCTCCCTTGCTATTACTAAGGATATTTTAACTTGCCCATTTTTTTCTTTGTAGCTTTGTGTCCGCTTTCCCTGTAAATTTTATAGAGAAAACATGAATCAGCTTCCTGAAGTTCTAAAACAAATTCAAAACTATGATGGCTAAATCTGGAAATGTTTCAAAGGTGACGACTCATGTCCTCCAGGAAATGAAACTGAAAGGTATAAAGATTGCCATGCTCACGGCCTACGATTTTTCGATGGCCCGTCTGCTTGACAGGGCCGGGATTGATGTGATACTTGTTGGAGATTCCGCTTCCAACGTGATGGCGGGACATTCAAGCACGCTCCCCATCACACTGGACCAGATGATCTACCATGCATCCTCGGTGGTTCGTGGTGTTAATAGGGCTTTTGTTGTAGTGGATATGCCTTTTGGCACCTACCAGGGGAACTGGAAGGAAGCCCTTCAATCAGCTATCCGCATAATGAAGGAGTCGGGAGCTGACGCGGTGAAGCTTGAAGGCGGTGTGGAAGTGATTGAATCGGTGGAACGTATACTTTCAGCAGGTATCCCGGTAATGGGCCACCTGGGGCTCACCCCGCAATCCATCCATAAGTTCGGGACATATGTTGTCAGGGCCACCGAGGAACTTGAAGCCCGTAAGTTAGTTGATGACTCCCGCCTGCTTGAAAAAGCCGGTTGCTTTGCTCTGGTCCTTGAGAAAATCCCTGCAAAGCTGGGTGAGGAAGTAGCCAGGAATGCCAAAATTCCAATTATAGGAATAGGTGCGGGTGCACACGTGGATGGACAGGTATTGGTGCTGCATGATATGCTGGGAATTACCACGGAATTCTCACCAAGGTTTCTTCGCAGGTACCTTAATTTAAGTGAAGAAATAATTGATTCCGTCGAAAGATACATTTCGGATGTGAAACTCCTTGATTTCCCCAATGAACGCGAGCAATACTGATCAACAGGAGAAAATGGACCGGCTTGCCGCACAGGTACTTTATGAAGACAACCATGTTATTGTTGTCAACAAACTTCCTTCCCAGATCGTGCAGGGAGATAAGACAGGGGATATCCCTCTTTCGGATTTATTTAAGGAATATATCAAGGAAAAATACTCCAAACCTGGCGAAGTATTCCTGGGAGTAGTACACCGCCTGGATCGCCCTGTAAGCGGAGTC
>Ga0079306_1001767_pt1 | contig 13410 bp, 8 predicted proteins | sample Methanotroph_Enr_FD_79181 | JGI IMG/M metagenome (GOLD analysis project Ga0079306, IMG submission 79181) | Enriched soil microbial communities from Old Woman Creek wetland in Ohio, USA - Methanotroph_Enrichment_5 | ecosystem: Environmental > Terrestrial > Soil > Wetlands | place: USA: Ohio...
CAAGGCGCATTGGTTTGGCGATATAATCGTTCATCCCGATATTGAGACATTCTTCTTTATCGCTTAACATCGTGTTTGCGGTCATGGCAATGATATAGGGCTGCTCGATATTCATCTTGCGAATTATCTGCGTTGTTTCAAATCCATCCATTTCAGGCATCCTGACATCCATTAAGATGACATTGTATTTTTTCTTTACAATCAAATCGAGTGCCTGGATTCCATCTGAAGCTATGTCTGGCTTGTAGCCAAGTTTCTGTAGGATTCTTTCAATCAGTTTTTGATTGATTAAATTATCCTCTGCTATTAGTATGCTTAATGGATAATCTTCTGCAAATGAGTCTGTCAAAATACTTGTTTGCCGATTTTCTGAAATTGGGTGAGCATTGTGTGGAGCTAAAATCATCTGGAGACTTTTTATCAGGCGTTGTTGTTTAACCGGTTTAGTAAGAATAGATGCGAATAAATGGGGATGGCTTTTCTTCGATTCATCTCCGATTGAACTCAGCATAATTATCGGTGGAGGATTTTTGCGTTCCTTGATGATAGTGGCAAGTTCAATACCATCCATCACAGGCATTTGCATATCGGTGATTATAAGATCAATTGTTTCATTCCCTGTGCTGTCCAGCATAGCGAGAGCTACATGTGCTGTAGAGGCCTGGAGAGTTACCAGTTTCCATTGTTCAAGCTGAATTTTAAGTATTTTAAGATTCGTAGGATTGTCATCGACAATTAAAACCTTTTTACCGTCGAGCACACCCATGTTCACGGAAGGGGGCATAATCCTTTGCTTTGAGCTGATTGAACTCTGAATCGAAAAAATAAAATCAGAGCCTATTCCCAAAATGCTCTCTACCTGGATCTCCCCGCTCATCAGTTTTACCAGCCGCTCAGAAATGGCAAGACCTAATCCTGTACCACCATATCTGCGTGTAGTTGAAGAATCAACCTGGGTAAAGGAGTCGAACAGACCCGCAATTTTGTTTTCAGGAATCCCGATTCCAGTATCCCGGAGTTGAAATCCCAGCACAATATTGGCACTTTGCTGATCTTTTGAGATAAGGTATATTTTCAGGTATACTTCGCCCTCCTGGGTAAATTTAATTGCATTGTTAATCAGGTTAATAAGGATTTGTTTCAGCCTCAGACTATCACCTACGATCTGAGGAGGTACGTCCAGATCGATCTCATAGATCAGATCAAGACCCTTATTTGCCACTTTTTGAGAAAATATATCCATCACCTCTTCGACAGCACTTCGTAAATCGAAATCCTCCTGTTCTATTTCCATGTTTCCCGATTCGATCTTCGAGAAATCGAGGATATCATTGATTACAGAAATGAGATTCTCTCCGCTGATAATTATGGTGTCGTTGTAATCGCGTTGTTCATCAGTAAGCAGGGTTTCAGAAAGCAGGGAGGCCATGCCAATAACCCCGTTCATCGGAGTCCGTATCTCGTGGCTCATCGTCGCCAAAAAAATACTCTTAGCCTGGTTGGCGTATTCTGCTTCCTGACGGGCTTTCTGTTCCATCATTTTTTGATATTTAAGCTCTGCCGACTGCCTGTGTAATTCGGTATTGAGTTCCTTCAACTCCTTTGATTGTTTTGCAATCTGTGCAGTTCGTTTATCTACAAGTTTCTCCAGGTTTATTTTTTGACGGTTAATTGAATTCAGGCGATTTTTGTAAACTCCGAAAAGTGCAGCTAGCATAAAGATCAAGGCGAGTATTTTGAACCACCATGTTAACCAGAAAGGGGGAACGATAACCAGGTTCAGCGTGAGAATTTCGGATGACCATTCACCTGATCGGTTCTGACTTTTTACTTTAAAGATATAGTCCCCGTAATTGAGGTTTGTATAGGTTGCTGAGTTTTTATTTACAATAGTATTCCAGTCATCGTCGAACCCTTCCAGCATATATGCATAAACCTTATTATCGGGGGTGGAATAATCAAGTGATGCGAATTCAAAAGTGATAAATGAATGGTCTTTTGACAAGCTAATTGATTTTGTTTCGGAGATATCCTGCTTCAGCGGTGAGGGTTTATTCCCTTTTTGAGCAATCGGAACACTTTTATTGAAAATCATGAAATCGGTTAAAACAATACGGGAATTATATGATTTTTCTGAAATTTGTTCAGGTATAAAGGAGTTGTAGCCATTGATTCCTCCAAAATAGAGCATCCCGTCATCTCCTTTGAAAGCAGAATGGAATTTAAATTCATTCGCTTGTAATCCATCTTCCGCTGAATAATTATTAATTTTCTTAGTCGACGGATTGTATTTCGAAATCCCTTTATTTGTGCTTACCCAGATATTCCCTTTATCATCTTCAAGCGCTGCATAAATGTCTTCGCTTGCGAATTTATTCCTTCGTTCGATGGGGATAAACCTTTGAGCCGAAGGATCGAAATAGTTTAGTCCGCCACCCATGGTGCAGGCATAAATTATTCCTGACTTGCTTTCTAATAGTTGGGGCACTGTATTGTTTGTCAGTCCTTTATTTTCTTCGTTAAACCGGGTGAAAGTGTTTGTCCCGGGTGCGAGAAGACTGATTCCTCCGTCAGCGGTTCCGATCCAGACATTCCCGTTCTTATCCTCCAGGATGGTATAAACCTTATCGTTGCTTAGACTTTTCGGGTCATCTTTATTGTATTTGAAATGGATAAAGTGGTTTGCCTGGTCATCATAGAGGTATAACCCGCCGCCAAAAGTGCCTATCCAGATTTTTCCGTTTTTCGCGACTGTAATACCATAGACATTGTTATTGCTCTCCTCTGAACTATCAGCATTACTAAGTTTAATGCTGATGAAACGCTGTGTTTTGCGATTATACTTATTGAGGCCGTATCCCCAGGTTCCTATCCAGAGATTATTATTTTTGTCTTCAGCTAATGAAAGTATCGAATTTCCGGAAATACTGTTTCCGGAGCTATCGGGCTTGTAATGACGCGATTCCCCGGTTTTGAGGTTCAGCCGGTTTAATCCTCCGCCGTCGGTCCCAATCCATAGATTCTTGCTCCGATCCTCTAAAATGCTAAGAACAAAATTGTTTGAAAGGCTCCCCGCTGAGGAGGTATGCTTAAAATGATTAAAACTTTCGATCCCCTTTCTATACAAATTGAGTCCGCTGGCAAACAATCCAACCCAAATATTTCCTTCATTATCTATTGTAATGGATCTCACAGAGTTTGATGAGAGACTGCTATTGTCAATTTCATCATTGACATAGTTCCTGAATTTTTTCAGCGTGTAATTGAAAAGACTGATCCCTCCATTTTCAGTACCGATCCAAAGATTGGAATTGCTGTCTTCAGTGATACTTTGTATATTATTTAGAGGCAGTGAGTTGGAGTTGGCGGAGTTTTTAAATTGGAGAAATTCTTTTTTCCCACGGTCAAAAAGATTTAATCCTTCACCGGCAGTTCCTATCCAGAGTCGGTGGTGGCCATCTTCAAAAATGGTGCTGATACTGTTTCCGGAGATGGCGTGAGGGTTCCTGTTGTTGGCCTGGTAACGGACAAAAGTGCTGTCTTTGGCTGAGAAGAGATTCAGACCCCTGTCTTGTGTGCCACACCAAATATTTCCCTGGCTGTCAGCACATACATCTGTGACATTATTATCACTGATTGTTTTCGCGTCATTCTTGTCATAGAAAAAGTGGATAAAATGGTCGTTTGCCGGATCGAACAGATTGACCCCATCATTAGTCGCAATCCACAACTTCCCGGTTTTGTCTTCTATAATTTTACTGATATTATTCCCTGAAACACTATTCTGTTTACCCGGCTTATGGATATATCGTTTAAAGCGATTTTTTTTACGGTCATATTTATTGAATCCACCACCCGATGTCGCTATCCAGATATTCCCTTTCGAGTCTTCGACAATATTTTTTATGAAGTTACTGCTTAGGCTGCAGGAATCGGTCGCGGCGCTATAAAACACCCTGAATTGATGACCATCGTAACGATTCAGTCCATTTTGGGTGCCGACCCAAATAAATCCTCGGCTATCCTGCATAACACACTCAACGTTAAGATTCGATAACCCTTCTTTCGTTCCTATCCGGTCGAATTTAAGTTGCTGATTTTGGGCGAAGGCCAATAATGAAACGAGCTGAGCCAATACCAGGAAGATGTATCTGCAATTTTTCATTATTATATCGTTAAGTTGGTCCGAAGTTGTAATCTGTATGATTATCAATTATATATTAAATATGCCCTGAATACTGAACTTAAATTTTAATTGACTTGTTGTTGGAAAATATTTTGCGCTAAGTTAACTAATGTTTTAAAAAAAGCTAATTGGTTTAAATAATTTAGCGCAAATTGAAAAATAATTTAACGAAGGAGAAAATAAATTTACAGGCGCTATTTTTAAGCGCCGCGTTCTGATATTAGCGGCCAAATCAGAACAACTGGCAGATTGTTTATGAAAATAAATTATAGTTTGATAAGTAGACCTTGAATAAAAACCGGATAGTTCTATCGGTTTTATCCCGGATCATTGTTAATGAACAACTATAAAATACTAGTTTAGAGTAGATAGAATAGGAGAGAAACGGCAAGTCCTGAAATGATAAGGATTGAAAAATTGATTATCAGACTTTTATTTAATTTCTTGCTGCATAGGGTCAAACCATAAATCATCTTCAGGATATTATTGCTGTTGGTAGCATTAATAACAGCCAAAGCTATCGTCGTTTCAGTAATTCCCCCCTGGTGCTGGAGCAGATTAAGTAAAAAGGGATCGATATCGGTAATTCCAACAATAAAGGCCAATGTGGTCACACCCTGGTTTCCATAAGTTTTCATTACATACTCGGTGATGACCGCAAAGAAGACAAAGAGCAATCCAAATATTACGGCAGTTTTAAGTTCTAGCGGATTTTTATTGACCGCTGTATTGATACTTTCAACGGCGGATTGAGAATTTGCAACTTTTTGTTTGCCAGATATTTTAGAAAGAACTATGCTGATTGCAAAAAGGATAAGAAACGGAAGGATCAATGCCTTTGCGATCCCGGCATTAAAAAGGAAAGCTAAAAAAAGGATCCGGAGATACATCATGCCATTTGCCATCATAATAGCGGAAACCGCATTCGCACCCGCATCTCCTGTTTTTTCACGACGGGCAATTATTACAGTTGTGGCAGTACTGCTGTACAATCCGCCAAGAATCCCGGTTATCATAATACCCGAATCGGGGAAAACAAATTTCTTGAGCAGATAACTGACGTATGATATTCCTGAAACGACAACCACTGCCAGCCATAGGTTATACGGCGAAATTGGAATCTGGTCGGAAATAAGCCCTTCGGGAAGAAGGGGAAGAATTACACCGGCAAAAGCGATAAACTTAGCTAAGGTAATGAACTCTTCTTCGGATGCTTTCTTCGAAATAGAGATAAAACTGGTTTTAAGCTCTGTAAGAAAAAGAATACCAACAACAAATGAAAGCAAAAGCCATACAGGTTGTGTGAAAACCATGATTACCAGGCAGTACGTCAATAATGCCAAAATTGAACTGGTTAGGCCATAATTGTGATGTTGACTTATTTTCTGAAAATATTGAACCGCGAGCAAAAGGCCGATGATTGCGAATCCCGTGAGAAAAGGGAGATAGGATTTAGGGTCTGCAATAAACAATACATACCCTAATAAGCCAATGAACGTAAAGGTCCGGTCTGTCCCAAACAGAAGTTCCTCATTCTCTGCGACATGATGACGTCGCTGCTCAAGTCCGATAATCAATGAGAAGACCAGGACCAAAAGGAACCTGATGAATTCGTCGGGGACTATATGTTGGATCGACATAATTTATGAGATGAGTAACAAAGATATTCAATATTTCGGGCATCATTGCAATATAGCTGTGCGAAATTAAATAAGGGCTTCTGGCTATTGGCTTCTGGCAGCTGGCTTCTTGCTGCCGGATAATTGTTGGGAATACTATTCGTCTTTTAAAAAGTTAACTGGTTTTTAAATGAAAGCAGTTCCATGAACTTCTCATCAACCTGTTTTTTAGTCATTCCAAAAGTAAAACCAAGAAAAATTATATTTTTTCTGATAATCGGATTTAATTCTTTTTTTGGACAGTTGCAGTTTGATTATTGGTAGTATTTATACTATCTTTACATAGTGGAACAATAGCAATATTGCAGATGAAAAAACTCAAGGTGTTTGAAATTCTGAAGATGCCTGGTGATGATGGGTGGTATTTAAACAGTCAAAAAGGAAGCCACCGACAATTTAAACACCCTACCAAAAAAGGTAAAGTAACGGTAAATGGTAAGCCAAGTGACACCTTAGAGCAATTCATTTTAAATAATATTTTCAAACAAGCGGGTTGGCGATAATACCAGCTCCAATATAGAGTGTATGAAAAAAATTAAAGTTCAAGTTAGTTGGATGGATAATTATGGAGCCTGTAGTGACGAAGTCCTGGGTTGTGTAGCCACCAATAAAACTTTGGAAGGCGTAAAGAAAGCTTATACCGAATCGTTGGGATGGCACCTGGAGGCCATGAGAGCAGACGGAGATGAAATACCAGAGGTATTACAAGAGGACTATGAATTAGAATTTGAATTAAACATCCAGGCATTGCTTCATTATTTCGAAGGTATCCTTACAAGATCCGCATTGGCTCGTGTTACCGGGATCAATGAAAGACAATTAGGGCATTATGCAACTGGTCATAGAAACCCTCGCCCGGCGCAACGAATAAAAATTATTGATGGCATTCACAGAATAGGTGCCGAATTCAATTCGGTTGTGTAGCTATTCCATATTAATTGTTGACTGCCAGTAGCCAGCCGCCAGATAATTATATTAGAGATCACAAGCGTCCGGGAACTACGAATTCTGAGTAATCCGAAATCCCACCTTTTTCAGATCATCCCAATACCCGGGATACGATTTTGAAATGACCTGCGGATCATCGATGATGATTTCGGGATAAGCTAATGCGGCGGGCGCAAAGGACAGTGCCATCCGGTGATCGTGGTAGGTTTCGATTACAGGCGGATGTTGCACGAGACTTTGATCAAATGTCCCATCCCAGGCCAGCTCCCCGTTTCGTGGTTCGGTAAGTGTTGCACCGAATTTCGACAATTCGGCCTGCAATGCCACGATCCTGTCAGTCTCTTTAATTTTCAGGGTTGCCAATCCTCTGAAGAGGAACGGTATTTTTCTGCAGACAGCCAATACAGCAAAAGTCTGCGCAATATCAGGATTTTGGATAAAATCCATCTCTACCCGTTTTGGTACCGGAGTATTTAATTTAGTCAGGCGCACGTTGTTGCCCTCCTGTTTCGAATGAACCCCAAAATGTTTGCTGAACCATTCCGACTGCGCTGCATCGCCCTGTATACTTTGTAAGTGTAATCCTTTAAGCAACAAATCGCATTCATTGGAGAGTGCCGCCATTGCATACCAATAGGAGGCACCTGACCAGTCGGCTTCAACGGTGAACTTTTCAGGATGATACATTTGCTCGTCGATCCTGATCTCATCGCCTTTCCAGGTGTAGTGAACCCCAAATCTCTTCATTAATTGAAGCGTGAGCTCGATATAAGGTTTTGAAGTGACCTGGTTCAATAACTTCAATGTCATACCTCCCTGGACAGTAGGTGCAATCATCAGTAAGGCCGAAATATATTGACTGCTGACACTTCCGTCGAGTTCTATAACCCCTCCTTTTAATGCAGTCCCGACGATCCGTAACGGAGGGAACCCATCTTTTTCGGTGTATTCGATTGAGGCACCGAGTTTTCGTAAGGCATCAACAAGGATTCCGATCGGCCGTTGACGCATTCTTTCCGAACCTGTCAGTGTCCATTCTCCCACTATTTTTGATAAAAAAGCGGTCAAAAATCGCATCGCGGTTCCGGCATGACCAATATCAAAATGATTTGTGCCGGAGTTAAGAACGACCTCCATCACCCTGGTATCATCACTATCCGAAAGATTATCAATTTCATATGGCGAATAGCTCAACGAGTTGATTATCAATATTCTATTGCTGATGCTTTTTGATGAAGGGAGGATGATTTCCCCTTTTAGTGATTTATCTTCTTTCGTAATACGATATTGCATGGGTAATTCTCAAATAGTCAATTGTTTGAAATATTCTAAAGCTTCAAATATCAGTTTTTTGTCACAATTTTGATTAATGGCCACTTCCCCTGGTGAAGGAATAAGGGTAAAATTGATGCGTGTTCCTTCGTTTTTCTTATCGTGTGTCATCAACTGGAAAAGTGTTCCGAACTGGTTTTCTTCAATATTTATTTTTCCATAAATACTAATAAGCCAGGAAGATAATTCATTAAGGATAGTTACAGGAAGATTACATACCCTGTGCGAAAGATATAGTTCTGCAATCATTCCATAGGCTACAGCATAACCATGAAGAATCGGGTGACCAGATTCCATTGCATAACTTTCGAAAGCATGACCGATTGTATGTCCGAAATTCAACGCTTTCCGGATATTCCGTTCGTTGGGATCGCGAAAGACAAAAGCATCTTTAATGGCGACAGAGCGGGCAATTATTCCGCGAAGTGATTCATAATCAATATTTTTAAGGTCAAAATTGCGCACTTCCTCAAGGTGTTCGGGAGAGTTGATAAGGCCATGCTTGATCATTTCGGCATATCCCGATTTAAAATTCAAACTGTCAATTGTTTGCAGAAAAAGGGTGTCGATCAGCACGGTATTGGGCTGATTGATTACCCCGATCTCATTCTTCAGCCCGTTGAAATTGAATCCTGTTTTTCCTCCCACCGAAGCATCGACCTGGGCTAAAAGGGTTGTTGGAATATTCACAAAATCCATCCCTCTTTTCATTGTGGAGGCGGCAAAACTTCCAAGATCGGTAAGCATTCCACCTCCAAGATTTACGACAAGTGATTTACGGTCAGCGCCATTTTGACTTAGAAAAAGCCATATTTTTTCAACCGATGAGAGTTTTTTGTTCCCTTCACCCGACGGGATTACTACTTTTTTAAAATAATCGAAACCTGGGGCCCGGCTGATAAGGGGAACACACAGTCTGTCACAGTTTTGTTCCGTTACCAGAAATACTTTATCTTTGGGATAGAGGGAAAGGATCTTTCCCAACTCATTTCCCAGGTCATTCGTGACGACGATGGAGGCGTTATAAACAGGATAATTATGCATTGTTGAGTATTATGGATGCAAAGTTAAAACATTTTGCTATCTTGGATTCCAAATGTTCGCCAGTGTGATTATTTAATAACTTTCAATATGGAATTCAGTAATAAAGAGGGAGTAAGGAAACTGAGAATTGTTCTTCTGATCTTTGGAATATGCTGGTTAATGGTGATGGTCGTCTTTATTTTTTTGGAAATGTTCACCGAACTGGCGATTTTGGCCGGGCTTTTTTTAGTAATTGCATTGTTGATTGCCCTCCTGGATTTCCAGTATGTGAGAGTAGCAGTGACGAATAACAAGCTGATTGTAAGGTATTATTCTGTTTTTTCTGTTGACAGGATATTCCAGGTAATTGAATTTCCTGTAGACCAGCTTCGGAATGTTGAGGTTCATAAATATTTTTTTGGTTTGAAATGGAATATGAAGCTTACCATAAGGGTGCAAAAAGGGTTGGCTGATTATCCGCCAGTCAGTCTTTCAGGGATTCCGTTCAGCCAAAGATCAAAATTGGTGATTGAGTTAATGAAACTGATTCCGCAAAAATAACCTGTATTGCGCACTGAATACTATTCGAAATAAAGTTTGAAATTATTCTCTATTTCCTCTATTTCTTTATCTGACAAAGCCGAAAATTCTTTTTCTCTTGCCCTCCTGGATATCTTATTGTTATTTTGCTCCAAAAACCGGATCAACAAAGCAACCATTTTATCAGGCATTTGGAAGCGATCGTCGAGCCATGTTTTCATTGCATCATATTTTTGCAGGTATGCTACCTCTTCCGGAATGATCTCGTTGATCGTATAATCGACACATTCGAATAAAAATTCGGATTGAAGGGTGGCATCAAAATAACGGTAATAATCGATAGTGTCGTTGAGCACTTCAATATTGTTGTCAGTTGTTTTTCGCCATTCAATAAAATCCAGTAAAGGATGAGAAAAACTCTCCAAAACTTTTCTGTAGTCATTAATCTTTTCCAGAATAGCTGATGAAACCGGGAAGATAATTCCCTGCGGGGTAAATTTCATCTTTGCCAAAAGATGGTGAAAAAGGTAACGGTGTATTCTTCCGTTGCCATCAACAAAAGGGTGAATAAATACAAAACCAAATGCTATTTTAGCTGCTGCCAAAACAGGGTTAAAGTTGCTTTCCTCCAATAAATTACAAGTGTTGACTAAGCCCTCTGTCAGCGTTTCAAGATCTTGCCATCGCGCTGAAATGTGTTCAGGAATGGGTTCTCCGGTATTTCGGTCGTGTTCTCCAACAAAACCACCTTCGTGCCTTAATCCTAATTTTATAAAACGGCTGTTTTCAATTACAATTTGTTGCAATCGCAGCAGTTCGTCTTTTGAAAGCGGTCTGCTTCCAGCCTGCCCTATTGCCCTGCCCCAGCGTATAGCCCTGTTTTGAGTTGGGATTTCGCCTTCAATCGAAAAGGAAGCTTTAGAGTCTTTCAACAATAGAAACGCAGAAGTTCGCAATATTATGTCTTTATGCACTCCATTAAACACCGAATTGGTTATATTGGAAATGTTGGCATGAACAAATTTTTCAAGCTTTGATGTTTTGAATATTAATGGGCAAAAATTTATTGTGCCAGGCAAATTGTTGCGAATGCGGTGACGAGGTGAGTTGATACTGGAGCTGCTTGTATATTGTTGTTCTTCATCAATAAGTTGTACATAGTTACCTTCCTTTAGATCGGGGATTTCTAAATTGTCCTGCAACAACCATTCATATAAAAACCATATTTTCCGGCTGTATTGGCCGAGGGGTTCACTTTTTACCCAGTTTTCGATGGTTGCTTTTTCAATCTTTTGAAACAGTTTTTTAAAAAACAGCAGATTTAACCCTTCATATTTAATCGCAAATACCAAATGACTATATAATGTTTCCTGCGGTTGATGACGAGGTGTAAGTACCTGCCAGTCCCCAGTTTGATATTTTCTTCTTTTTTCGCTGATTAAAGTCAGTTTTGCCGGAAGCGGAACGGGTAAGTGTAAGGCTTCAATAACAGCACCATAACCCACCAATATACCTTTCTCGGGAGCGATTCTGTCGTGAATAACAGTTATAACTTGTGAAATATGATTATTTTCCATCATATCTTGTGATTAATAATTATTGCAAAGATAGGTGAAAAATGCATATTGTTCGTGAAAATTGTATATTCATATGATACAACGGTGAAATACGCTTAAAGCGAGATACAAAATTTAGTTCCCTTTTCAGGCACCGATGAAAAAGTGATTGTTCCCCCATGCCTCAGGACGATTTGCCGCGAAATAGCGAGACCAATCCCGTTACCCCCCGGATTTGTTGTGAAGAACGGCATAAAAATTTGATCTGCATACTTTTCAGGTATTCCCGGGCCATTGTCTTCGACAATAATATTGGTCTGTTCTGCGACTTTTCCAACAGATAACCTGATGATTCCGTTATCCGAGCCGGCAAGCGCCTGTTGTGCATTCCTGATTAGATTTACGATAACCTGCGAAAGCAGGTTGTCATCAGCAAAAATGCTCTCGACTGCAGATGATCGCACATCAAACCTGATCCGCTTTTCGATCATCTCCTGGTGGTAAAGTATCCTGAACCGCGAGAGCCAATCTTCCACATTAATAATTTTGAGTTCCGGTTCAGGTATTTTATAAAGCTTCCGGTATTTCTCAACGAACGACATCATCAGGTTGCTCTGCTCCTCAATTGTTGAAGCAATATGTCTTATCCTGTTATAGTCAATTATTTCTGTTAGTTTGGTTTCAGATCCCTCTTTTGGAAGTGATTTTGAAATAGTTTGGGCAAGAGAGGTAATTGGAGCTATGGAATTCATAATCTCATGCGACAGTATCCTGAAAAGCTTTTGCCACGATTCTACCTCTTTTTCGTCCAGCTCGGTTTTAATATTTTGAAATGAGAGCAATCGGTACCTTTTTTCACCAAAACTGAACAGGCTGGATCTGATTTGCAACGGGAGAGTATCGCCGCCGGATAAAAAATTGTAAACAATGGGTTTTCCCGGCTGAAGATGGTTGATCGACTGGTAAAACGCAGGAAACCTGTTTTCAATTGTTTTAATCGAAGAAAGATGGTGAAGACCAAGAAAGCTGAGTACAGGCGGGTTCACCAGCTTTACCTGCCCGATTTCGTCGTAAGCAAGCAGTCCCGTGGTGGAATGGCTGATCAATTCCTCATAAAATTGTTGTTGGAACCGGTTTTGAACCCGTTCGTCGCGGATTGCTTTACTGAGCTTAAGCAACGACTTGCTTACGTATTCGTAACCCGGGGGAGCTGTTTTGAGCTCCAGGTTGATGGACGAATCTTCGTTCAGCAATCCCTCGAAGAATAATGAAATATCCTGATTCGTTCGCTGAAGGAACCGGAAAAGACTTATCAAAAGAAATATCAGAAACAAAACCGGGAAAATGACCAATATCCGGTTGGGCCCAAACCAAAGAAATGCTGATGCCAGTGATGTCAATCCGATCAGCACGACCAGCCAGGCGGTTTTTTTGATAAAAGGTTCAGAACCCATATTTTTTTGCCTTATTGTATAACGTTTGGCGACTAATCCCTAATTTGGCAGCAGCTGCACTCATATTTCCCCCATTTTCGGCGAGTGCCTGTTCAACCATCGCCTTTTCCATATCTTCAAGGGTGGATCGTGAATCATCACGTTCTGCTGATGGCCTGAAATGAAAATCTTCGGGCAGCAGTGTTCCCGACTCTGAAAGAATAACCGCCTTTTCCATGGCATGACGCAACTCACGCACATTTCCGGGCCATTGGTACTGCCTGAATTTTTCCTTCGCTTTCCCGCTTAGGATAAGCCTGGACTTATTATATTTTTCGGTGTAAAAATTAAGAAAATAATTGGCCAGCAGGATAATATCTTCTTCACGATCCCGAAGGGGAGGAGCTTCAATCCGGATTGTATTGACCCTGAAAAGTAAATCTTCGCGAAAGCGGCCTTCGGCAACCATCTGGTCGAGGTTGCAATTAGTGGCGCATATCAGGCGGATATCAACCGGAATCGGATGGTTTGCCCCGACCGGGATAACTTGCCGGTTCTCCAGGCAAACCAATAATTTCGCCTGTAGCGGGAGAGAGAGATTCCCAATCTCATCAAGGAAAAGTGTGCTTTTATCTGCTATCTTTATTTTTCCATCCCTGGCAGTTTTTGCATCGGTAAATGCACCCTTTACATGTCCGAACAATTCGCTCTCA
>Ga0079306_1001770_pt1 | contig 13388 bp, 8 predicted proteins | sample Methanotroph_Enr_FD_79181 | JGI IMG/M metagenome (GOLD analysis project Ga0079306, IMG submission 79181) | Enriched soil microbial communities from Old Woman Creek wetland in Ohio, USA - Methanotroph_Enrichment_5 | ecosystem: Environmental > Terrestrial > Soil > Wetlands | place: USA: Ohio...
ACCATTACCCTGGTAACCCTGAATGAGCAGGGTTGTTCCGATACCATCAGCATGCAGTACACCCTACTGTTCAAAGGATTGTATGTGCCCAATGCCTTTGCACCGGGAGGGCCCGTGCAGGCCACCAGGCTCTGGAAACCTGCAGGTATCAACCTGGCCACATACCACTGCCAGGTCTACAACTCCTTCGGGGCCATGGTATGGGAAAGCAAACTGCTGGATGAAAAAGGTTCACCCGTGGAAACATGGGACGGCACCTACAAGGACCACCCCTGCCAGCAGGATGTCTATATCTGGAAGATAGAAGCCGTGTTCCGCGATGGAAATGTCTGGAATAACAAGGATGTAGGAGAAAGGGAGAAACTGACCGGGCCGGTGTTCGGGACCATTACTTTGATAAGGTAATCATTTGTCCAGATCAAATGAAAACCTTTCTTATGCAATGGGGAATCTAAAGACGGAAGGCCGAAGACCGAAGATGGAAGACAGTAGTAAGGAAGTAACGTAAGTACTAACTAAATAATTTCATTCAGCCTTAGGCGGATGGATTCTGAACTTGCCTAGCAACTAAAATTAGGAGAAGAAAATACAACAAACTGCGTGGAATTGAATCCAACGAAAGATTAAATATCAACTTCCTACAAACATAGAAACTCCCCGCTTTCCTATGAAAACGGGGAGTAGAGTTTCGGTTATTCACCGAGAAGATCACGAGTAAAACGAGTTGTATTAGGCTCAAGAATACGTTACACAAGATAACTTTCTTAGTATACTAGATTCCGGTTGCTCTAACAACCGGGTGAGGTCAATCCTGGCCTGATTCTTTTAAGAACTATTTCCCGAGTTTATCCATGCTTACATTCACATCAATCTGGATGTTCTCGGCAATATTTTTAACCACAGCTTTAGGAATGGAGATGTTGTAGTCTTTGATGAGCACGTTGAAAGTAGATTTACCGACAACTTTCCCATCCTTTATTTCAAACGTGCCATTCGTCTTTATTTTATTGGTTACTCCATGCATTGTGAGGTCTCCTTCCACTACAGTTTTGTAAACACCATCCTTCCCAAAATTTATGTCCTTCAGGTTCGTTACTTTGCCATTAAATGTAGAATTTGGAAACTGGTCCGATTGCATATAGTTTTCATTAAAATGTTCCTGCATCAGGGCTTTTTCAAATTCAAAGGATTTGATCAGTACTTTAAAGACAAAATTGCCTGTTGCAATATCCAAAGCACTATTTACCTGGTGATTATATGCTTCAATCTTTTCCATTTGCCCTTCTGAATAAAAGCGGATCGTTCCGTTTTTTGTCATGAACTTCTGTGCAGAAGCAAAAGGGACAATCATTACGATACCAACCAATAGGATAATTAATCTTTTCATTTGTTTCATTATTGTTTATACAGTTATTTTTAATTTGTTCTCAAACAAACGCTAGAATAGCAGCTTTTCACCAGATTCAACCGTATAAACTGCCATCTGATCCAGGAATCTCTTATTACTTTGGCATCCTGATTGTGTACAAGCTTTGTCCATTAGTTAATCACCAGTTATTCCAATAGTAATTTTCCCAGGTAAAATAATATAACAAAGTAAGCGCATTCTTACTTCCAGATAAAATAATGTTGGATGAACAGGAATAATGAAGGGATGAACAGGAATATTTGATCAATAATGTTTAATGACCAGAAAAAAACACCAACATATGATCTTTATTAATACCAAAGCATTTAACTGTTAATTTTGAGCCGAAATAATCAAAGACCATGCATACCCATTCAAAACAAGCAATTCTAATAATAACAATATTCCTTTCATTCCTTTTGGGGCTTCAAGCCCAGAATACCGATATAGCCCGTCCAGGGCCAAAAGGAGTCTACCTGTTCCTTGGAAAGAATGTCCCATGTGGCAAAACTATTTCGGCTTACAGGATCGAACGAAAAGAGGGAACAGGTGCGTGGAAGTTCCTGGTTGAGGTGAAGGCTCCCCTCACACTAAATGAGTTGATTTCAAGGGTTGAATCTGCTAAAGTTACGTTACCGGCGCAACCGCTGCCATCAAAACCTAAACTGCAGCAAATTTTTGACAAAGCTATCAAAACAGGAACCACTGATTCATTAAAGGGATTTAGCCTCAATTTCCCTGTAAAATTGGGTCTGGGGCTCATGTATTATGATGCCAGTGCACCCAAAGGCGTTCAAATTCAATACAGGTTTACGGAATTGAATCTTTCCGGCATTCAACAGCAGGAAAAGGTTTCGGATACCTTGTCACTGCCGTATACTGCAGTTTTTGATGAAATGACCCTGGCAGAAAGTTCCCGTACCCCAAAGTCAATATATATTAAATGGCGTTCAGCCGGTAATAAGCCAGGGCCTCTGTTCATGGTTCACCGGATTGATAATAAAACGCCTGTTGCGACTGGCGGATCCGTAGGACATTACTCAGTGAATGACACAACCTATTATGTTTACCAGGACTCCCTTACCACCACCCAGGCAGCACAGGAACTACAGTATTTCATTACCCCTTTTGACCAGCTTGGCAATGCGGGAAAATCATCACAGGTATTGGTTGTGACCAATGATAATTTCAGCAAATCATTTTTTATCAAAACCAGGGTAACAAAGTTTGATGACAAAACCGCCTACAGGCTTTCATGGCATTTCAGTGATCCGGTGACAGCAAAAAGCATAGCCCTATACAGAAGTGAATATGCTGAAAAAGGATTCGTGCTCCTGGCCTCTTTTACGAGCAACGATACTTCCTATTCCGATGAATCAATAAACCCTGAAAAATCCTATTATTACTATCTCCAGGCAACATCAAAAAGCGGATTACGATTTAAACAGAGTGAAAAGGTATTTGTTTTGGCCTATCACCCTGTAAAGCCAACGGCCCCAGTGATCATTGAAGCTGTTGGCACCAATAAGGGTGTCAGGTTGCTAATAGAAGTTTCTGATGCAAGCTGCGAAGGGGTCAGGATTTTCAGGAACAACGGGATTAATGATCAGTTAATGTCCGTTTCGGAACTGATTCAAAAAGCAGACAGTTCGCATATTTCCTATTTGGATTCTACCCCCGGCCTTTCAGGCAGATATTATTACATGTATGCAGTTCGATGCGAAAGTACCGGGAATGTTGCCAGTGACCTCTCCAACAGGATGAGCGCCCGCCCCTTATTGAGCACTGTGCCATTAAAACCAGACTTCCTTAAGGCTTTTATAGAAAACGGCAAGGTCAGGCTTTTCTGGGAAGATATGAGGCTGGGTGATGCAGGGATTGCAGGATATATAATATCGCGAAGGACGGAACAAAGCTCCGTTATAGCAAATCTGCCGTTTTCACCACTTGCAGGTGAGATACAATCCTATACTTCAAATTCCTTTACTGACAGTACTGTTAATGAAAACAATATATACACTTATGCCATTCAAACCATTGATTCTGAGAACTTAAGAAGCAAGCAAAAGGCCATGGTAAAAGTGTCATTAAAGGAAGAGGTACCCGTAGCCCCCTCTGGGCTTATACTTACCAATGCTTCTGAAGGAGTGCAAATTGAATGGGGCCAGGTTCAATATACGGGATTGACTTCATACAGGATTTATCGCCACCAGGCCGGCAAGAATCCCGAGTTGCTGATTTCCCTGCCATCAACAGTTACGCAATTCACAGATACATCAGTCAAACCAGGAATACAGTACTATTACTTTCTCACGAGCCGGAATCAGAAAGATAAAGAAAGCGATCATTCAGATGAGGTTGGAATAATAAGGTAGCCAGTCTTTCAATTATTATCCTTTGTTACCGATGATCCTGTTTCTCCCTAGTTTAATGACGAACAGGATCAAAAACAGTTTAACAAAGACTCCATGCACTTCGTACCCTGCTCACCTGCAGCCCCTCATTTTCCCGCGAGCCATTCCTTAAAGTCGCCCGACCGTTCAGTGCTCGAAATAACTTCCAGTTCGCTGACCGGGTGCAAGGTAATCTTTACCCTGGATTTGCTGTAAGAGATCATCTTCTCAATGGATTCATAGCTGATCAGAAATTTCCTGTTGATACGGAAGAATCGTTCGGGATCCATCTTTTTCTCCAACTGGTCCAGCGTGAAATCCACCGGGTAGGTCTTACCTTCATTCAGGGTAGCAAAAACGATCTTTTCATCTGTATAGAAATAGGCTACATCCTTTACTTCGATAGCCTTGATCACATCCCCGTAACGGATCACCATGCGCTTCAAGTATTTGCTTTTCTTCATTCCAAGCAACTGCGCAAGCATGGAATAGTCGAGGCCGGCTGCATTGGCTGGAGATTGAAGTCGCTTGAATTTTTTAAGACTCTCAGCAAGGTCCTCCTTGTTTACAGGTTTGAGCAGGTAATCGATGGAGTTCACCTTGAATGCCTGGATTGCATACTGGTCATAGGCTGTTGCAAATATCACGGGACATTTTACTTCCACCTCATCAAATATTTCAAAACTTGAACCATCTGCCAAATGAATATCCATGAGGATTAAATCCGGCTCTGTATGGGATTTGAGCCAGGCAACCGAAGATTCAATAGTACAAAGGATATCAAGTATAGTAATCCCTGGATTAATTTCAACAAGGAGTTTCTGCATCCGCCTTGCGATAGCGGCTTCATCTTCAATAATCAGAATATTCATGGTATTATGGCTTTATAATAGGTAATTGTATGATATAATCTGTTTGTGTTTCCTGAACAATCATCCCCTCAAGCCCAAGCAACCTATAGCGGTTCCTGATATTGACCAGCCCGATGCCGGTTGATGATTCCACTACTTTCTTACGTTGAAGGTTATTTTTTATAAACAGGTGTATTTTATCGGAATAAATTGAAAGATGAAGTGGCTTTTCAGCTGAAACAATGTTATGCTTGATGGCATTTTCAACCAGCATCTGCAATGTCATTGGGGGAATCAATGTAAGCATATGTTCATCTGATATTGAGATCTCCATCCTGAAATTATCTCCATACCGCTGTTGCTGGAGGTATCGGTAGGTTTCGATAAGTTTCAGTTCTTCAGCCAGTGTAATCAGATCTTTATCCCGATATTCCAGGATATTCCTGAAGAATTGTGACAATTTCTGCACATATTCGATGGCCAGCTCTTTATCCTCATCGATTACTGACATGAGTGTGCTGAAACTATTGAAGAGGAAATGTGGATTCACCTGGCTGCGCAAGGTTTGGAACTGAAATAGCAGGTTTTCACGCTCCGATATTTCCCTTTGCTTGATCCGGGCTTCCCTCAGGTGAATCACAAGAAAAATGGTCGAAAGCAAAAGTAGGATACCAATCAGGATAAACCACCAGGTCTTCCAATACGGATTTCGTATGACAAAGGAATAGGAAACCATTACTGAATCGGAATAATTTCCTTTTAGGGCAGCCCTCACCCGGAATGTATATTTCCCAGGGGGGAGACTTGAAAAGGTTGCCAGGTTATCGCGGGTGCTGATCCAATCCAGGTCATACCCTTCCAGTTTGATCTGGTAGGTCACCAGGTCGGGAGCAATATACCAGGCTGCATTGAAAAAGAATGAAAGGTGGTTTTGATTGAAACTGAATTCATGCTGGTTTATTAAATTTTCATTCCCAAGAAATACGGATACCCTGTTGAGTAATAATGCCGGGTGTTTGGGCCTGTTGTCGCGGGGTATTTCAAGCCTTATCAGACCATCGCGGGTTCCCAGCCAGAATAAGTCACTGCCATTCCCCGATATTACATTCAGGTCCGGATCTATTGATTCAAGCCCCAGTTCTGACCCATAATACATGAAACTGCCGTTTCTTACATCAAGGACATCAATGCCATGCTCATTGGCAAAGAGAACGTGATGTTGCCTGTCGGTAGCTATACAACTGATCTGGTTATCGCTCAGGCCATCCGCAGTAGTATAATTGTGAAACCGCGTTCCATCGAATTTATAAACCCCTGCATTGGAGGTGGTAAACCATATATTGCCATCCTGGTCTTCAGTTACTGAATATACGACATTGCTCTTCAACCCATTCCCTTCCCCATAGCTGGTGAAATGCCCGTTTTCAAGGACAGAAATTCCTTTCCCGTCGGTCCCGAACCAAACCCTTCCCCTGGAATCAATAAATACAGAGTAGATGTAATTATTACCCGGTCCGTTTTTTTGGTCGAAATTTTCGAATTTCAAGGTAGCTACATCCATCCAGGCATTCCCTTGCAGGGTGCAATGATAGGCCCCTCCGAGTGTAGCCAGCCAGATTTCATTTCCCCTTCCCGTTATCGAGAGAATATTGCTATTTGTTAATCCGTCTCTATCCTTAATCAGCCTGATGTGTCCCGTTGAAGGATTTACTCTTAGAAGGCCATTCCCGAAGGTTCCCGCCCAAACAAATCCCATGGTATCTTCATACATGCTTATGATATGAGTATGCCCCATATAGGGCAATTGAAATTGTTTCGGCGGGGCGTTGGCAGGTGCATCGGGGGAGAACCTGAAGAGCCTTCCTTCTTTGCTATACCATAAATTACCATTGCGGTCGTTCAGGATACTTTGGATATTGCCCAATCGCTTGCCTGCAATGGAATTAATAATTTTAAACCCCGGACCCGTGGAAAAAACCAAGTCATTATTTGTGGTGATCCAGCAATTCCCCTGGTTATCCGCCATCAAACCATTTACTTTAGGAAATTCAAAATTGCCAACGGTATGATAACTCAAGGGCTCCTTCGATTTGAAAGGATCCAATTCCAGCACGCCATTCTTTTCGGACGAAACCCATAGAATGTCATTGAAAACCAGGATATCCCTGACCGGACCGTATGTCCATGAATCGGAAACGGGCGGCATGGTTACTTTTAAGGAATTGCTGTTCACCAAACAGACACCCCCGTCCTGCATTCCCACCCACATCACTCCATTTATGCCGGGGACGATGGAAAGGACGATATTGTCAGGCAATCCTTCTTCTGTTGTAATCCTCTCGACTTTTTTCAATTTTTCGGAGACATAGCATACCGAAATCCCTTCATCCGTGGCAGCCCATATCCTTCCTAATTTATCGGAGACTATTTTATAGCAGTAGTCATCACTGAGTCCATCATCTGAATTCAGGTTATAGAGATATTTTCCATTATAGTAATACAATCCTTCTCCATAGGTCGAAAACCAGAAATTACCCCGACCGTCGGAGGCAAACCCTGTAATTGCTTTTTTGGGTAATCCTTCCTGAGGCTGAAAGGCCGTTAATGTATCGCCCGATAACCAATAAATACCGCCTTTTTTAGTTCCCACCCATAATTTACTGGCGGTATCCATGTACAAAGCGCTGACCTGCATAGCAGCATCGCCTCCAGGTGCAGGTACCAACTGAAAATCCTTGCTGTTATAACGATACAATCCCTTGCCGGTTCCAATCCAGATCAAGCCACCACGATCCTGGTAAAGACAGTTTATTGTGGTTGAATGCATCGCATCAGGCAAGTGCAATGGCTTGAAAAAGGGAACCTGGGACTTTGCTGGCAGAAGACTGAAGACTAAAAATAACATCCCAACAATAGGATAAAGCAAATGAATGAAGGGTCGGCTATTTTTTACACTCATTTCCTGATCATTTCCAAACTAACACTAATAAAAATTTCTTCAGCAATTTTCTGGTAAACAACTTTTGGAATGGTAATATTATATTCCTGGAGCAAAATTGAAAAATCAGAGCTGGCGAATAGGATTCCTTTCTTAACCTTAATCCTCACCTTGATGATTCTTTCCTGGTCTATCCCGTGAATTGTCATAATTCCTTTGGCCCTTACCTGGTAATCGCCATCAGAAGCAAAATCGACCTGTTCGATTATCTTTCCTATGAACTTCGATTCCGGGAATTTCTGTGCTTCAACATAATTCTCGTAAAAATGGATTTGCTGCAATGGACTGTTGAACCCAATAAACGAAGTGCAGGGAATAATGAATGTGAAACTTCGTTTTTCAGTGTCAAAAAATCCTTTCAATTGGTTTGAAGAAGCTTTGATAACCTCCAGAGGAGCTTCAGAAACAAACTTCACAAGGCTTTTCCGTGCAGCATATACTTTTTTCTGGGCAGATGCGGAAGTTGACAGCAACATTATGATCAATGTAAAAAAAACTATATTCTTCATAGATACAGTGGATTAAGTGCTGATAATTCCCTGCATATATCATTATCATACAAACACTTGATCGCTTTATTTGTTAATTCGTTTTAAAACACCTTTCTCTTTTTCCACGAAAATACAAAAATGCAGGAATCTGCATACTTTTGCCGGCTAAACCAAAAATGAATGACGCCTAAAGAACAACCTATCTGGACAAGGAGTTTCCTGTCAGTTTTCTTGGCGACTTTGTTGGTCTTCACTGCTTTTTACCTCCTTCTGCCCACTTTACCCCTTTACCTGATAAGCCATCTGAAAGTGAACGGCAGTTCAACAGGCGTTATACTTGCTGCTTACACGGTGGCAGCATTGATTATCCGCCCGGTAGCGGGGTATATGATCGATCTTCATGGCAGGAAATGGATTTATCTTGCCTCTTTATTCATTTTTTCCCTCCTCTTTGGCGGATATATATTTGCAGTCGCGCTGGCTGGAATGATCATGGTTCGATTAGCCCACGGATTGCTTTGGGGTATTGTTACCACATCAGGAAATACAATTGCGGTTGACCTTGTCCCTGCTTATCGAAGGGGTGAGGGATTAAGTTATTTCGGACTTTCAAGCACCATACCCATGGCTATTGGGCCATTGATAGGGCTGAAGCTGGTGGAAGGCGGAAACTATGAACGCATGTTCCTTATTGCAATAGTTCTGAGCCTCGCGGGGTTTGCAACGGCTATGGGTGTCAGGTATCCTAAAATCTCCATACAAAAGGCCACATTTTCCTTCCGTAATCTTTTTGAGCGTTCTACCCTACCCGTTGCGCTAATCCTGTTGATTAACATGATAAGCTATGGCGGGTTGGTTTCCTTCATATCACTTTATGTCAAGGAAACACAGGTTGGGGATGCAGGCATGTTCTTCTTGATCTATGCAACAGGGATTGCATTATCCAGGTTATTTTCAGGCAGGATCTTCGACAGGCAGGGCCCTTTGAAACTATCACTGATTGCATTCGGATTGCTGATCCTTGGTTTTCTTGTTCTGGCTGATTTTCAAACCTTGTGGGGACTGCTGGGAGCGGCGCTCTGCCTGGGAATGGGCAGTGGGATGATTTTTCCGACCCTGCAGGCTATGGTCAATAACATGGTAGAACCCCACCGCAGAGGAGCAGCAAATTCCACGCTTTTCACTGCCCTCGACCTGGGTATTGGTTCCGGGATGATGCTCACAGGATACCTGAGCGGAACATTAGGTCTGAGCACTACTTTTTTAATATTCAGCATAGTGAATGGATTAGCTTTGATCCTATTTCTGGTTTATTCCAACAGGTATTATAATTTACACAGGATTAAATAAAATCATACTCTTTCCATCTACATATCTATGAATGTATATCTGAAAAATATGTATCTTCGCACCCGCCTGAAAAATGAGCAAGGATTCTTTTTTCTGTTAACAGGCTGTAAAATAAATAATTAGAATACAAAACGGTTCACTTGTCATCATGATGAGTAGACCAACATAGCTGATAAGAAAACCAATCATGGCATACTTACTGCCCACCAACAGGTAGGCATCTGACTACTAATAATCATATCTTTACAGATGAATCAAAGGAAAATCAAGAAAGTCCTGATCGCCAACCGTGGTGAAATTGCCGTAAGAATCATTCGTTCCTGCCGTGAAATGGGCATCCATACAGTCGCTGTTTTTTCAGATGCTGACCGTTCGGCCATGCACGTCAGGTATGCCGGGGAAGCCTTTTATATCGGGTCCTCTCCATCGGCCGAAAGCTACCTGAATATCGACAAGATTATTGAAGTAGCAAAGCTAAGTCGTGCAGATGCAATTCACCCGGGGTATGGTTTCCTTTCTGAAAACGCATCCTTTTCGCGTCGTTGCCGTGAAGAAGGAATCAAGTTCATAGGCCCATCACCTGAAGCAATCGAAGGGATGGGGGATAAAATTACTGCCCGGAAATCAATGATAGCAGCAGGAGTACCCGTGGTCCCCGGAACAACCGAAAAAGTAACTGACGAAGAAGAAGCCCTCAAAACCATCAAAGAGATTGGACTACCGGTTATGATCAAGGCATCTGCCGGAGGAGGGGGAAAAGGAATGCGGCTTGTAAAGGAGGAATCACAGATTATCAGTTCATTACGGGGTGCCCGATCAGAAGCGAAAACAGCTTTTGGAGATGATTCCGTTTACATTGAAAAATATATTGAGTCCCCTCACCATATTGAATTCCAGGTTTTAGCCGATCAACACGGGAACACTGTACACCTTTTTGAAAGGGAGTGTTCCGTCCAACGACGCCACCAAAAGGTTGTGGAAGAAACTCCTTCACCCATCATGAATCCTGAAGTAAGGGCTAAAATGGGAGAGTATGCAGTGGCTGCTGCAAAAGCCGTGAATTACGAAGGAGCCGGCACCATTGAGTTCATTATGGACGACAACCTGAATTTCTATTTCCTTGAGATGAATACCCGACTACAGGTGGAGCATCCCATCACTGAACGCGTGGTAGGCGTTGACCTGGTAAAGGAACAGATACGGGTTGCAGAAGGACATCCATTACCCTTCAAACAGGAAGAAATGCGACAAAACGGGCATGCGATTGAATGCCGGATCTACGCCGAAGACACTGATAATAATTTCATGCCCAACCCGGGCACCATTTCGCATATTACCGAACCCTTAGGATTGGGAGTGCGCTGCGATGGCTATGTTTATACAGGGTATACTATTCCCATATATTACGATCCAATGATCAGCAAACTGATCGTGTGGGCTCAAACCAGGGAGGAAGCGATACAGAGGATGCGCAGGGCATTGTATGAATACAAGATCACGGGTGTGAAGACTTCGATCAAGTTCCTCGAAAGGATTATGGAATCGGAAGATTTCCGGAATGGAAAGTACAATACCCATTTCATTGAGAAAAACCTTAAATTCCTGCTTGCAGATACCGAATGTGACCTTTACTGTGAAGACCTCGCTCTCATCGCCACTTTCGTTGACTATATTGAAAAACTCGATAAAGTGAGTATGACCATTGATAAGGCTACTGCCCGGCATGGATCTGACTGGAAGCAATATGGCCGCAGGCATGCAGCTTATCGATTGTGAGAAAATTGAGATGACCTCGTCTGAAAGAAGTAGGGGCGATGGGGAGAAGAGGCGATAAGGAGAGGTCGGGACGAGGGACGAAAGATTAGGGACGGGGGACGGAGGATAAGGGACGAGGGGGACGCGAGGCTCAGGAAGTATAGTAATAGCAAAAAATCGTACTTCTTACCTCATACATCCTGCTTCTGTCGAAAGCAGCACAAATCATCAACCAATATCAAATATCAGCAATACCTATAAATATCAAAAAAAATACATGGAACTTGAATTAACCGTTAATGACCGTAATGCGATCGTAAGGGAGATAACGCGCGATGGGAACCTGCTCACGGTTGCTGTAGATGACGACATCTATGAAGTTGACCTTGTAAAAGTTGGAAAGGGAGAATACTCCGTGCTGTATAAGGGGAAATCCTACAACATTGAAGTAATCGGTACTCCTGACCCAAAGAAGTATACTGTCAATACATTCTATTTTACTTACGGCATTGAAGTGATTGACGCGGAAACGCGTTACATGCGCAGTCGTGAGGAAACAGGCGCCCACCATGGAGAGAATATTATTCGTTCACCGATGCCGGGGAAAGTGGTAAAAATTCTGGTAAATGTTGGCGATGAAGTGGAACAGGGCCAGACTGTCATCATCGTTTCCGCCATGAAGATGGAAAGCGAATTCAAAGTCGGAAAAGCGGGAAAAGTAATTGAAATTCCTGTAAAAGAAGGAGATACGATCGACGGAAACCAGGTGATGGTGGTGATAGAGTCGGGTGAACATTGATTATTCAGTCGTCATTCGATTGTCATTCAATAGGCATTCAATAGTTATTCAATTGTAATTCAATAGGCACTGTATTTCCTGCCTGGCAGAATCAAGGTAAAACAGAAATACTCTTTTATACTAATAGATACTGGTTGATTGACGTTCCCTGCAAACGGCCCTTAACCATATAACGCTGCAACTCTGGAACCTTTAAACTCTTTACTTTAACCTTTATCCTTATCATACTCATGTCAACATTACACGACAAATTTCACAAACTTGAAGAGAAGAGCCGCCAGGCTGAATTAGGAGGCGGACAGGATCGTATCGACCGTCAGCATGCAGCTGGCCGCAAGACTGCGCGCGAAAGGCTTATCGACCTGGTTGACCCGGGGACATTTGTTGAACTCGACAAATTTATAGTACACCGTTCCAGAGATTTCGGGATGGAAAAGAACCTGATCCCCGGGGATGGAGTTGCAACGGGTTATGGAAAAATTGATGGAAGGTTGGTTTATGTATTTGCCCAGGATTTCACCGTTTTCGGCGGAACCATGAGCCGTGCCAATGCTGATAAGATCGTGAAGATCATGGATATGTCAGTTAAGATGGGAGCTCCTGTTATCGGGCTTAATGATTCCGGTGGAGCCAGGATACAGGAAGGTGTCGAGAGCCTTGCCGGGTATGCGGATATCTTTTACAGGAATGTAATGAGCTCGGGAGTTGTACCTCAGATTTCAGCGATACTGGGTCCCTGTGCAGGCGGAGCGGTTTACTCCCCGGCAATTACCGACTTTATCATCATGGTAAAGGACTCCAGCTATATGTTCGTTACCGGGCCGGAGGTGATAAAAACGGTAACCCATGAGGAGGTGACCAAGGAAGAACTTGGAGGCGCAATTACCCACAACAGCAAGAGCGGGGTTGCACATCTCACAGCCGAAAACGATGAACATGCCATGATGATGATGCGTGAACTCATCGGGTACCTCCCTTCCAACAATATGGAAGATGCTCCTGTTCTTCCGTGTACAGATGACCTGAACCGCGAGGACGAAAAGCTTCAGACCATTATCCCTGATGATCCCAATAAGCCTTATGACATGAAGGAACTTATCAGGATCGTGGTGGATAATCATAATTTCTTTGAAATCCAGCCCCTTTATGCCCAGAATATTATTATTGGCTTTGCCCGCCTGGCAGGACGGAGTGTGGGTATCGTAGCCAACCAGCCTTCGATGCTGGCCGGTGTTCTCGACATCAATTCTTCTATAAAGGCAGCACGCTTTGTTCGTTTCTGCGATGCTTTCAATATCCCGCTGATCACTTTCGTGGATGTTCCCGGTTTTCTGCCCGGCACT
>Ga0079306_1001772_pt1 | contig 13377 bp, 9 predicted proteins | sample Methanotroph_Enr_FD_79181 | JGI IMG/M metagenome (GOLD analysis project Ga0079306, IMG submission 79181) | Enriched soil microbial communities from Old Woman Creek wetland in Ohio, USA - Methanotroph_Enrichment_5 | ecosystem: Environmental > Terrestrial > Soil > Wetlands | place: USA: Ohio...
GCGAGGCCGGCGGCGGTCTGCAAGTAGTTGCTCCCGCCGTCGAAGACGACAAACTTCCGCGCTACCGCGACGAGCGCAGCCTCCAGCACGGTCGGTACGACGTTCTCGTGACGCATGTAGGCGATTGCGATCCTGAAGAGCTCGACCAAGATGAAGATCTCGAGGATCGTGCTCATGATCTGGGTGAACTCTTCCGGGGTGATCACAGAGCCGGCGCGAGCCAAGGTCCACATCTCGGCGCCGAGCGAGAGAAGCGCACCGCCGGCGAGCGCTACGAGCGCCACGGCGACCAGTACTTCGATGACGACGGTCGCCCAGTGCATGCCTTTCAGGAAACGATCCACGTGCAAACCTCCTCGGAAACGTACGAGCGGCCTCTATGGTACCCGAGAACACCAAAGCTGACTTGAAGCGCCAATGGTCGGGCGCTACACTGACCTAGCTCATCAAGAGGCAGCCGCGGAAGTGGCTGCAGAGGGTCGAGGGACCGAGCCCGTAGACGCCCCGGCAACCGACGTCCAAAACGACGCACGGTGCCACATCTCGGCAGGCAGAGTGCCTGGAAGATGAGGGAACAGCTCCGTGCGCCTACCGGCGTAGCGCGAGGGAAGCCCCTGTCTGGACCAGGCGGGGGCCTTTTTGTTGCCCCGCTTTTACGTGCGGCCTCGATGGCCGCCGAGAAGGAGGTTGCAGTGGCAGAACGCGAGTACCTGTTCACATCGGAGTCGGTGACGGAAGGCCATCCCGACAAGATGTGCGACGCGATCTCGGACGCCGTGCTCGACGCGATCGTCCAAGCCGAGATCGACGCCGAGGCCGCGGGCGTCCCGGGCGCCAAGCCCGAGTACGTGCGCTGTGCGTGCGAGACATTCACGACGACCGGTCTTGTCGTTGTCGGCGGCGAGATCCGCACGCACGGCTACGTCGACATCATCAGCATCGTGCGCAAGGTCGTTGGCGAGATTGGCTACACGCGCGCCAAGTTCGGCTTCGATGCCGAGACCTGCGGCGTCGTTCTCGGCATCCACGAGCAGAGCGCGGACATCGCGCAGGGCGTCGACGAGTCCTACGAGGTTCAGCACGGTCAGGGCAAGGACCCCATCGACCTCGTAGGCGCAGGCGACCAGGGCATGATGTTCGGCTACGCCTGCAACGAGACCTCGCAGCTCATGCCGATGCCGATCTACCTCGCACACCGTCTCGCTGAGCGCCTCACCGCGGTGCGTAAGGCCGAAGTCCTCGACTACCTCCGCCCCGACGGTAAGACGCAGGTCAGCGTTCGCTACGTCGACGACAAGCCTGTCGCCGTCGAGAAGATACTCATCTCGACGCAGCACGCTGACGGCGTCGACATCGAGGACCTGCTCCGTCCCGACCTCATCGAGCATGTCATCAAGCCGGTCTTCGAGCTCGAGGGCCTCGAATACAAGAACGCCGAGATCTTCGTGAACCCGACCGGCCGCTTCGTTATCGGCGGTCCCATGGGCGACACCGGCCTGACCGGACGTAAGATCATCGTCGACACCTACGGTGGCATGGGCCGTCACGGCGGCGGCGCCTTCTCGGGCAAGGACTGCACGAAGGTCGACCGTTCGGCCGCATACGCCGCGCGCTGGGTCGCCAAGAACATCGTCGCAGCCGGCCTTGCCGATCGCGCCGAGATCCAGCTCGCGTACGCCATCGGCGTTGCGCACCCGCTCTCGGTCATGGTCGAGACCTTCGGCACCGAGAAGGTCTCTGTCGAGCGCATCGAAGAGGCCGTCAAGTCCGTCTTCGACCTGCGCCCCGGCGCCATCATCCGCGACTTGGACCTGCGCCGTCCGATCTACCGCAAGACTTCCGCGTACGGGCACTTCGGCCGTGCCGACAAGGACTTCACGTGGGAGCGCACCGATCGCGCTGAGGCGCTCGCCGAGGCGGCGGGCCTCAACGAGTAGCACCGTATAGCACCAACCAGTGCCACCGGCGTCAGGAGCCGATTGAGCTGCTCGCTCTGTGAGCCGGCTCGAATCGGCTCATCGGGAACGGCCCCACAAGGGGTCCGTTCCCGATGATGTCGGTGGCTTCTGTATGCTGGAACCCTAACCCCCCGACCGCCGAGAGGAGCCCACGTCCGTGGCAGTCGCCCACGTCATCGTCGACGTCGCTACACGGCAACTCGACTCGCACTTCGACTACGACGTGCCGTCGGGTCTGAGCGGTATCGAGGTCGGCTCCTGCGTTCTCGTGGACTTCGCGAATCGCCCCGTCGTCGGGTGGGTCGTGGGACTCGCCGAGACGAGCCCTCACGCTCGGCTCAAGCCCATCCGCGCCGTTCTCGGCGGACCGTACTTCAGTTCGGTGGCCCCGGAGGTCGCCAGCTGGATCGCTCAGCGCTACATCTGCCCGCTTTCCGAGGCGCTGCGGCTCTTCACGCCTCCTGGCGGCACGCCGCGCGCGGTTCGGGTCGGAGAGGGCGAGGAGGCTGTGTGGGAGATGCGTCGCGCGGGCGTAGGCCCCGTTGACGATCGCTGGGCGCAGCTCACGGCGGCGGGGCGCGAGTTCGTACCTGGCGCGCGTGCCACCATGCAACGGGCTGTCGTCGACGCGCTCGCCGCGGGCCCTCTGCGCGTGGCCGAGCTGGCGGCAGACCTCGGCAGCGTCGACAGCGCACTCAAACGGCTGTCGGACCTGGGAGTCGTCAGCATCGAACGCCGCCGCCGCATGCGCGACGCTCACGTCCGTGAACGAAGCGCGCCCCGCCACGAGCGGCTCACTGAAGGGCAGACCCATGCGCTGGCGGCGATCCATCACGCGCTCGACACGCGCGAAGGCGATGTCATCGTTCTTGATGGGGTGACCGGCTCAGGAAAGACGGAGGTCTACCTCCGCGCCATCGAGGAGGTTGTCACGCACGGCGGCAGCGCCTGCGTGCTCGTGCCTGAGATATCTCTCACACCGCAGACCGTCGGACGGTTTCGCGCCCGCTTCGGCGACGATGTCGCCGTACTGCACTCGCGCCTGTCGGCGGGGGAGCGGTTCGACCAGTGGGACCTCGTTCGGCGAGGCGAGGCACACATCGTTGTCGGCGCGCGCTCCGCTCTCTTCGCACCCCTCCATGATTTGCGGCTCATCGTCATCGACGAAGAGCACGAATCGTCGTACAAGCAGGGCTCGGCGCCTCGCTACCACGCCCGCGACGTCGCCGAGGAGATAGCCCGACGCACCGGCGCCGTCCTCGTCCTGGGCAGCGCGAGCCCGTCGATGGAGACGCGCTCCAACTGCGAGTCAGGCCGATGGACCAGAGTCGAGATGCCGCAACGGGTCACGGACAGGCCGCTTCCTCCGGTCACGGTAGTCGACATGGCCGCGGAGTTTGCGGGCGGCCACCGCTCGATGTTCTCCCGAGCACTTGTCGCCTCACTGCAAGGGGTCGCCGAGCGCCAGGAGAAGGCGGTTCTCTTTCTCAACCGTCGAGGTTTCGCGTCGTTTCTGCTCTGCCGGGAGTGCGGGTTCGTGCCCGAATGCGATCACTGCGCCGTCTCGTTGACCTACCACGAGGTCGGAAGCCGCCTCCAGTGTCACCATTGCGGGGCGAAGCATTCGGTACCCGCGGTCTGCCCACGCTGCTCGAGCCCGTACCTTCGGCAGTTCGGCGCTGGCACCCAGCGAGTCGAGGCGGAGCTCGAACAGGTCGTCGGCGGATTGCCGGTCGTGCGCATGGACGCGGATACCACGCGCGGCAAGGGAGGTCACGCGCGCGCACTCGCCCAGTTTGAGGCGCTGCCGAGCGGAGTCTTGCTCGGCACGCAGATGATTGCGAAGGGGCTGGACTACCCGGAGGTGACGCTCGTCGGCGTCATCAACGCCGACACCACCCTGCATCTCCCGGACTACCGCGCGGGGGAGCGCACCTTCCAGCTTCTCGAACAGGTCGCAGGTCGCGCCGGACGCGGCGAGCGGCAGGGGCAGGTCATCATCCAGACCTATTGGCCGGACCATCCGGCGATTCGCGCTGCGGCTGCCCACGACGCCTCGATCTTCTACGACCAAGAGAAGACCACCCGCGCCGAGCTCGGCTACCCGCCCTATGGACGGCTTGCGAACGTGCTTCTCTGGGGCCAGAACCAGGGCGAGGTCGCCGCCGCTGCAGGTGACGCGTTCGATCGGCTCTCCGTCGCGTGCCCCGACGGCTGGCAGCTTCTCGGCCCGAGTCCCGCGCCTTTGTCTCGCGTGAAGGGAGTCTGGCGTTGGCACATTCTCGTCAAGGCCCCCAATGACGCTGACGTCTCCACCCCGCTCGGTGCGGCACTCGCACCAGCCCCGAGACACCCGGGTGTCGCACTCGCTGTAGACGTGGATCCCGTCGACCTGCTCTAGCCACCCGCGGTGAGTTCGACCTTGCTACACGGCTGGTATGATTGGTGCATACAGAGCCCTTTCGGAGCGCGCCTGCACGCGCCCGGTGTCGTCGAGAACAGGAATACGCGCAACATGGAAGTGCTGACTCACCCCAACGCCGTCCTTCGCCAGAAGGCCGAGGCGGTCGATCCGGTCGCCGAGAAGGACCTCACCGAGCTGTGCCGCACGATGGCGCACGCGATGTATGACGCTCCCGGAATCGGTCTTGCGGCACCCCAGATCGGCGTGCTCAAGCGCGTCATCGTCTACGATCTCGAGGGCGAAGGGCGCGTCATCGCGCTGTGCAACCCGCGCATTGTGGAGTCCGGTGACGTACTCGAGACTGACGACGAGGGCTGCCTCTCGCTTCCTGGGATCTCCATTCCGATCGAACGCCCTTCGACCGTCGTGTGTGAGGCCGTGAGCCTGTCGGGCAAGCCGGTGCGCATCGATGCGGAAGGGCTCCACGCACGCGTCCTCCAGCACGAGATCGACCACCTCGACGGAATCATCATCTTGGACAGGGCGAAACCCGAGGAGCGCAAGACCGCGCTGCAGCGCTATCGCGAGGCTCAGGCCGCCGGCGCGAAGCCCGGTGCAACGAGCATCTGACGCCATCGAGCAGGGGGGAGCATCCATGCGCGTCGTATTCATGGGCACCCCGCAGTTCGCGGTGCCCTCACTGATCAGCGTTGCCGAGAGCACCGACCTCGTCGGAGTCTTCACGCGCCCCGATTCGGCTTCAGGTCGTGGGAAGTCGGTCCGACCGTCGCCGGTCAAGATCGCGGCCCTGGAGCGCGGCATCCCCGTCAGTCAGCCGACCACCCTGCGCGATCCCCACGTAGTGGCCGAGATTGCCGCGCTGCACCCCGATGTCATCGTCGTCGCCGCGTACGGGCTTATCCTCCCGCAGCAGGTGCTGGACGTCCCACCGCTTGGAGCCATCAACGTTCACGCTTCTGTGCTCCCGCGATGGCGGGGCGCAGCACCTATCCAGCGCGCGATTCTCGCCGGCGATGACGAGGCCGGCGTCTCGATCATGCGTATGGAGGCGGGGTTGGACACCGGGCCCTACTGCCGAGTCGCGACGATTCCCATCGACGATGCCGGCACGACCGAACTCACCGACGCGCTTGCGCGTCTCGGCGCCGATGCGCTCGTCCCGGCTTTGGCCGAGATAGAATCCGGCACTGCCGTGTGGACGCCTCAGGACGACGCTCAGGCCACATATGCCGACAAGATCACCAAGTCCGACGTCGCCATCGGCCCGAAGCTCGACCGCGAGGTCGCCCTTCGCCACATCCGTGCCTCATCGCCGACCGCCCCCTGCAGGGTCACCATCGCCGGCAGCACTGTTACGCTGCTCGCCGCATCGGACGGCGAACTACTCGTTGGCGGACAAGTTGCCCGGGGAGGGGCGCTGGCCACCAAGACGGGCGTCCTTCTCGGCATGAGCGATGGGGCAATTCTCGTTACTCGACTCAAGCCTCAGGCCAAGGGCGAGATGGCCGCTGCCGATTGGGCGCGTGGCGTCCGAGACCTCGACACGGCAACATGGGACCGACCGTCATGAGCGCCACCGCCGCACGCCGTCTGGCCCGCGAAGTCGTCACTCGCGTGCGAGAGGGCAACGCCTACGGTCACGAGGTGCTCGCATCGGCACTCGAGCGCGCGAAGCTCGACGGTGACGAGAGGGCCTTCGCGACGCGCCTCGCCTACGGGACGCTGCAGACCCAGGGCACTCTCGACGAGATCATTGACGCCAGCCACTCGGGTAGACGGCTGGAGCCCCGAGTTCGCGATGCGCTGAGGGTCGCAACCTACGAGATCGTCTTCCTGCATACGGAGGATCGTGCTGCAGTCCATCAAGGCGTCGAGCTCGTGAAGACGGTTCGCCCGCAGGCATCCGGACTCGCGAACGCGGTGCTCCGCAAGGTCGCCGATCGCGCTCCCGCTTTTCCGTGGGGAGACCCGAACACCGACATCGCGGCGCTCGCGCGCGCATACGCTCACCCTGCGTGGCTCGCGCACATGTGGGTGGACGAGCTTGGCCGCGACGTTGCAGCGTCGGTCATGGCCGCAGACAACGAGCCCGCTCCGCTCTACCTTGCCGCCAACCCCTTCGCCGCGACGTTCGCCGAGGCGATGGAAGCACTGGAAGCAGACGGCGCCCAGCCATCGCCAGGTCCGGTGCCTGGCAGCATCCTCGCCGCTGACGCCGGCGCGGCGGTTCGAGGCGACGCCCTTGCAAGCGAGAGCGTGCTCGTCGCGGACGCCGGCGCGCAGTTCGCAGCCGCGCTTCTGCCCGCCACACCGGGGCAGACCGTCATCGAGGTCGGCGCAGGCCGAGGAACGAAGACGCTGCTACTCCAGGGAGCCTCCATCGCTGCTGGGGGGCCGTGCGAGATCTACGCCGTCGACCTGCACGAGTTCAAGTCCCGCCTGCTCGAGAACCGACTGGAGAAGCTGGGTGTCCTCGGCGTCACCGCGCTGACCGGCGACGCCACCCATCTGCCAGCCGTGGAAGGGCTCCCCGACGGCATCGCGGCCGATGCGATTCTCATTGATGCTCCGTGCTCCGGACTTGGCACCCTTCGCCGCCATCCCGAGAAGCGATGGCGAGTGCTGCTCGACGACCTAGAAACCCTCGCCACGCTCGGGCTTTCCCTGCTCCGCTCGGCTGCGCAGCTTGTTCGTCCCGGCGGTTTCGTGGTGTACTCCACCTGCACACTCGCCGAGGTAGAGAACGCCGCCGTCATCCGGGCTTTTCTCGCCAGCGAGGAGGGCGCGAGCTTCTCGGTTGACTCGATAGAGGCCGAGACACCGCAGGAGTGGAGGCGGTTCATCACCGCCGAGGGGTTCTTCAGCGCGTGGCCTGAGGTTGGTGGCCCCGACGGGCACTTCGTCGCACGGCTCAGGCGCGCCGAGTAGGACGGAACCGTGCGCGGCGCGTTGGTGCGCCGCCGGCACGATGAGGGAGGACACATGCACAACGGTCGGATCTTCGAGATGCTCCAGGTCACCGAGGCCGCGGCAATCGCCGCCGGTCACTGGACCGGCAAGGGCGACAAACACGCTGCGGACGATGCCGCTGTCGAAGGCATGCGTTCGGCGTTCAACCAGGTCGACATCGACGGAACCATCGTCATCGGTGAAGGGGAACGCGACGAAGCCCCCATGCTCTTCATCGGCGAGAAGGTCGGCCGCGGCGGAACCGAGATCGATATCGCCGTCGACCCGCTGGAGGGCACGAACCTGACGGCCTACGCCCAGGCAAATTCCCTCGCGGTCCTCGCGTTCGCGCCTCACGGCACCCTGCTTCATGCTCCTGACACGTACATGAACAAGGTCGCCGTCGGCCCTGCGGGCGCCGGCTCGGTCCACATCGATGCGACTCCCACCGAGAACGTCGTCAACGCGGCCAAGGCGCTTGGCAAGGATGTGGGCGAGCTCACGGTCTGCATACTCGATCGCGACCGCCACGTCGACCTCATCAAGGAGGTCCGTGCCGCTGGAGCCCGGATCCGGCTCATCTCCGACGGCGACGTGTTCGGAGCCGCAGCGACCGCGATCGAGGGCACTGGCATCGACCTGTACCTCGGCATCGGGGCCGCTCCTGAGGGCGTACTGGCTTGCACTGCCATGAAGTGCATCGGCGGCACCTTCATGGGCCGCTTCGCATGGCGTAGCGCTGAGGAGAAGGCGCGCGCCGTCGAGATGGGTACTCCGCACATCGACGGAGTGCTGGACATGGACACGCTCGTCAATACCGACGAGGCATCCTTCATCGCCACGGGTGTCACCGACGGCGAGATGCTGCATGGCGTGAAGTACTTCGGCCAGGGCGCGCGCACCCACTCCATCGCGATGGACGGCAAGACCGGCACGATCCGGTTCGTCGAAACCGTCCATCGTGCGTGTGGCGAACGGTTCTGGATCCCGAGCTAGCCTGCCAAACGAAGGGCGGCAGTCAGCGCCGCGACGTGACACCACCGCGTGTCCTGCCCCGCCTGAAGCTGACAACAGAGAAGGCCCCGCATTCGCGGGGCCTTCTCGGCGTATCAGTGCAGTCTGACCGCTACCCGGCAGCCGGACAGGACGCTCAACCCACCGAGCTTCCCGTAGGTGCGGCGCACGTCTCGGCAGGGCGCGGTTTGTAGTCGGTGTTGTGGAACCCAGAGCCCTTGAAGGCGACTCCGACGGCAGAGAAGACGCGCGTGGCGGGCGCATCGCACTTCGGGCAGCATTCGTCAGCCTTCGCACTCATCGGTCGAACGACTTCGAAGACCTCTCCACACTCGGTGCAACGGAAATCGTAGGCAGGCATCGCGCAGGTGACCCCTTTCGTCTTGAGCTGTGGTATGCGACAAGCAGGTTACATACCACGTCTTCAGAGCGCGCATCATCGTATACACTAGTCGCCATGAACAACACCCCTGACTCGATGTCCTTGTTCGACGACGCCGGCCGGCGCGCTGGCTCCGCCGAGGACACGGACTCACCCGAAATCAGGCCCAACCAGGATCCTGTCGATCCGGCGGCGGCCGACAAGCCCGCAGACGCCTCCGATTCCGAGCCCACGGTCGAGCAGCCGCCGCAGGAAGCAAGCGAGGCTGAGGCGCCTCTCGAACCTGCGGCCTCATCGGCGTCCCGTACTGTCGGCTCGGAAGCCGAGATGGACGCGTGGCTCTCCCAGTCTGCATCAGACGAGGCCACCGGGGCATGGCTGCCCACCGATGCGGCAGCCGATGCCGCGATGGCTGCGTGGCTCGCCGCCGATCCCAACGCCGCGGCCGCCCCTGAGACTCCCGTCGTCGTCGCGGCGGGCAAGGTCGACCGCGTTCGCCCGAGTCGCCGTCAACTCGTGCCTCGATGGCTACCGTGGTTGCTTCTCGGCGTGCTCCTCGTGGGGGGAATCACTGCGGGTGTCCTCGCACTGTCTGCAGCGCGTTCTCGCGTAATCGTCCCGACACTGGCTGGGCTGCAGACCCAGGCTGCTCGCGAGCGTCTTGCGACCGTGGGTCTCACGCTCACGGTCTCGGACCGTCGGTTCTCCACACTCCCGATCGACACCGTGCTCTCGCAGACGCCTGACGTCGGTAGCCTGGTTCGGCGCGGCTCCAGCATCACCGTGATCGTGTCCGCTGGAACCGAGGAGTTCACCATGCTCGACGTGGTGGGCATGGGCCTGACGCTGGCCAAGACGCAACTCGAGCAGAAGGGCCTCCAGGTCCAAGTCGAGCCTCAGGTCTCGGACCAGCCGAGCGACACCGTCCTCGCGAGCAATCCTGCTGCCGGTTCCCCCATGCATACCGGCGACATTGTGAAGCTGACCGTCGCTACGGGTTCGACGTCAGGTACGAGCCAACAAAGCCCACTCGTGCCGTACACGATGACCGGTGTGAAGATCACCTTGGACCCTGCGGCGCCCGTCGCCGGTCAGCCCGATTCCGCGCTTGAGGTGTCTCGGCGATTGCAGTCGCTCCTCGAGGCATCAGGCGCCACCGTTCTCGCGACCCGTTCCACCGTCGATACCGGCACCACCGCATCCTCGATCGCACGTCAGGCAAGAGCCCGCGAGGGTTCAGCAACCGTGGCAGTTGGCCTCGACGTCGTCTCCACCGGGGAAGCGGGGCTCGCGGTCAACTATCCGAGCTCCGCGGTCGCGACAGCCACGGCCGCGACGTCGCAGCAGCTCGCGTCCCAGATCGCGTCGGCGTTCGCCGGATCCGCATTCTCGGCCAGGCAGACCGCAGGCGGTAGCGACGTGGTGCTCTCGGTGACCAACGCGCCGTACGCCCGCATCACGCTCGGCTCCACCGCGTCGCCCGAGGATCTGGCCAACTTCCGCGATCCCGGCTGGGCCGACAAGATCGCCCGCGCGATCTATCAGGGCATCGCTGCCATCTACGGCGTCAAGAACACGACGACACCGTAGAGTCGGAGCCTGTGGCGGAGCTTGCGTTGCCAGGCGCCATGCGTGACAATCCTTTGGAATCGAACACCGTGTCGGGAGCTGCCACTACGCGGCGGCTGAGAGGAAGCGGCAACGCTTCGACCGAGAAGACGGTCCCGGTAATGCGGGGCCCGCACGACGGAACGACGCGCACGCGCGTTCTCCCGCCGCCCTTTCGGCATCCCGGCACCTCGCGGAAGGCACACGTATGCGCTCGCACAGGACCCGCCTGCTCGTCCGAATCGCTCTGACGGCCGCCCTCTCATTCGTACTGGGCATGTTCAAGCTGTGGGAGATGCCTCAGGGCGGCTCTGTCTCCCTCGAGATGCTGCCAATGGTCGTCCTCGCGCTCGTAGACGGGGCTGGTCCGGCAATCGTCGCCGGCCTCGTGGGCGGTATGCTCGGTGCGATTCTGCGACCTGAGATCGTGGGCTGGCTCCAGTTCGCACTCGACTACCCACTCGCGTACGGTGCCGTCGGTCTCGCAGGCCTCTTCGCCCCAGTCTGGCGTGCCAATGCCGCCCGCGGTACGTGGGGCCGGGGGATCGCCACCGCGATCGTGCCTGGCGTCGTGCTCGCATCGACTGCGCGCTATGCCTTCCACGTCGCTTCCGGGTACTTCTTCTGGGGACAGTACGCACCCGAAGGCCAGCCGGTTATCGTCTACTCGTTGGTCTACAACAGCTTCGTGTTCGCAGCTGCGGCTATCGTGCTCGTCGCGGCCGCCGTGGTCGTGCCCGTTCTTTCTCGCGCCGATGTCGTCGAGAGCAGGTCTGCCGAATGATCGCACTGCTTGTCTGTGCGGCCGCCGTGGAGGGCTCTGCCGAGTTGCTCGGCAGGCTCTCCGTCGACGCCGACCTGGTAATCGCCGTCGACGGGGGAGGAGAGCTGTGCCGTGACGCCGACGTCGTTCCCGACATGCTCGTGGGCGACTTCGACTCGATCTCCTCGGAAGTGGTCGACGAGTTGGCGCGCGCCGGGGTGCGAATCCACCAGTTCCCTGCCGAGAAGGACGAAACGGACTTGGAGCTCGCGCTTGCCGAGGCCCGTCGCGCCGGCGCCGACCGCGTCGTCGTGACCGCCGCATTCTCGGGTCGGCTCGATCACACGCTCGGAGCGCTGGCTGCGCTGACGAGCGCCGCGGACCTGAGGCCCCGTCTCGCGGAGCCCGACATGAGCGGCTGGATTCTGGCGGGGGAGAGTCGTCGCGAGATCACGTTGACTGGCAGGGATGCCACGGTCTCGATCGTGCCCCTGGGTGGAACGGCCACCGTGAGCGCCTCGGGGGTCAGGTGGCCGCTGCAACTTGCCGATATGTCTCCACAGAGCACTCTTGGCATCAGCAACCGCATAACCGCGCCAGAGGGCGCTCGCATCACCGTCTACGCCGGGACCATAGCTGTGATCTCGGCATCGGTCGCCACCAGACCCGCCCGCGAGACCCTCTGAACCGCGCCCGGGGCGGAGGTATACTGCTCCAAGCGCTTGTATGAAGAAAGCTGGCCGCAGGGGATGGATCGCGCGATACGCATAGCGCTTCCGGCGTTGGTCGTCGCCTCGGTGGCATGCGCCGTGCTGGCCATGGTCATGCTTTCCGAGTGGTTCGCTGTGGGCGCCGCCGTACTCGTGACGCTCGCTGTCGCGCTCGGGCTTTCAACCCCGAAGGATCCGGACTTGAAGCCGATTCGCGCCAAAGCCCCTGGCTGGAATCCCACCTCATCTGCGACCGTTGACGTTATCGACCTGCCTCGGCCCGTCGTATTCGATGCTGCGGGGCCGCGTTTCGAGTGCCCGGCACCAGAGGCGCCCCCCGGGGCCGAGACGCCCCAGCTCGAGCAGGGGCCTCCCGCGCCCTCGCTCGTCTTTTCCCCGAAGCTGCCTCCCGGCAGCCAACCCCGCGACGTCGTTGGCGCTCTCATGGCCGCCGCGAAGTCCGCTGGCACCCCTGTGGCGGCCCATATGTGGCTTGAAGATCCGGTGACCGACACGCTTCGACTCGTCGAGGCGCAAGGGCGGGCGCGTCCGGAACCCATCCCGGTCGCACTCACGTCCGGTCTTCTCGGCGCGGCACTGGCCGATGGGTGCGCTCACCTCGGACCGCTCGAGTGCGATTCACTCGAGGCGCTCATCCACCGGCGCTGGCGCTACGTGATCCCCCTGACCGGCTCGAACCTCCGAGGGGTCGCTGCGGTCGATTTTGAGGGGTTCGACGAACCTGACCGAGCGATTCTGACGACCATCTCCGCCACGCTGCGGGCGTCACTGTCGGGTGCTCTCGCTCTGCACGTCGCGCAGTACGAAACGCAGACTGCGCGCGCCCTCGTCGAGACGTGCGCGCGGCTGACCCGCGTGATCGATCCGGCCGACGTGCTCCGCACCGCGCTGGATAGCGCGATGGACCTCGCGCACGCCCAGACCGGCAGCATCATGATTCTCGACCCCAGCACCAACCGGATGCGTATCGCCATCGCGCGGGGCTTGCCCGATGAGATCGTCTCGGACACGGAGATCGGGGAAGGCGACGGAATCGCCGGATGGGTTCTTGCGAGCCGCCAGCCCCTCGTCGTCGAGGATCTCAACGACGCCGGCATTCGCAGCAGACGTCACGGCATTCGCTCGGCGGTTTGCGTCCCACTCTCGGACGACCACGGCATCATCGGTGTGCTCAACGTCGGGTGCAAGAGCTTCCACGCTCGATTCTCCTCGGCGCATCTCGAAGCGCTCGATGCGATGGGTCACACGGTCGTCGTCGCGCTGAGGAATGCGTGGGCGAAGTCTGGCGCGCAGGACCTCTACTTCGACACCCTCAAATCACTCGCGGTCGCGCTCGAAGCCCGCGACCCGTACTCCAGGGGCGGCACCGAGCGGGTCGTCGAACTCGCTGGGGCCCTGGGCACCTGGTTCGGTCTCTCCCGGGAGGAGAGCACCGCGCTGCGCATCGCATCGATGCTTCGAGATGTTGGCATGTCTGCAGCAGGCAGCGGAGTCCCCGTGGCCGAAGGCCCGCTGACCACCATCGAGTGGGGCATGCTCAAGATGCA
>Ga0079306_1001773_pt1 | contig 13373 bp, 6 predicted proteins | sample Methanotroph_Enr_FD_79181 | JGI IMG/M metagenome (GOLD analysis project Ga0079306, IMG submission 79181) | Enriched soil microbial communities from Old Woman Creek wetland in Ohio, USA - Methanotroph_Enrichment_5 | ecosystem: Environmental > Terrestrial > Soil > Wetlands | place: USA: Ohio...
AGCATTGTTTTTCAATGGAATAATAATCGGTGTTGTACTGGAAACATTGTATTTACAGCTGTTTTAAGCCGCTGAGAATCGAAAATAATCCATTGCCTGTATACAGGGCTTCATTTTTTCATTTTTGAAACACTTAAAGATTGATAAGATTGTGACGTAATATAATATAATTACTCAGATTCATCATCATTTCCAAAAGCAAAAAACCGGATCCCGGTGAGCAATCAAATCTTCACGAATACTATTTGAAAACATATTGTTTTGGGAAAGGGAAATATTTTCCTACTAAAATAGAAAAGGTTGCTCATTTTGGCAACCTTCTCTGCTTTTGGCATTTTTAAACTAAAATTTCATATTTCATTTATGAAGGGCAGTTGAGTTACCAGATTTTAACCCGTAAACTATCCGGCCGCCACATGGCATCACCTTGTTTAACCCCGAAAGCCTTGTAAAACTCGGGAATATCAGATAAAGGGCCGATTACCCTGAATTTAGGTGGCGAATGCACATTGCTTTTCACCTGGTTGGCGATAGCTTCGGGACGCATATTAATCATCCAGGCTAATCCGTAAGCGAGGAAGAAACGCTGATCTGGTTTCATCCCGGCAATAATCTCATTATTTATAAATTGTTTGGTTTTTTTGAATGCTTCAAATCCCATACTCACTCCGGCCAGGTCGGCAATGTTCTCGCCCTGTGTCATGTCACCGTTTATATGCAGGTTGTCAACAGCTACATACTTATTGAACTGTTCAACAATCAGTTTGGTTTTGGTAAAAAACTTAACGCTGTCGCTTTTTGTCCACCAGTTGTTGAGATTTCCTTCTTTGTCGTATTTTGCCCCTTGGTCGTCGAAACCATGGGTTATTTCATGTCCGAAGGTCGAGCCTCCAATGATGGAATAGAGTAAGGCGTCATCTGCCAGAACATGCTCATAGCCCGGAACCAGGATGTTACATCCTGGTACGCAGATTTCGTTATTCGAAGGATTATAATATGCATTATAAGTTTGAGGTTGCATACCCCATTCAGTGCGATCGACGGGTTTTCCATATTTTGCTATCATGTAGTTAAAATCCCAGCGGTTTGTGTTCACCACGTTCCTCAGATAAGAACTACGGTCGATCTGAACACTGCTCATATCTTTCCAATGATCCGGATACCCGACTTTCATGACAATACCATTCAACTTCACCAGGGCTTTTTCCTTGGTTTCAGGACTCATCCAGTCGAGGTTTTTAATCCTTTCGGCATACACATTCCTGATCGCATTTCCAATTTCGAGTAACTTCTCTTTGGTTCCTTTTGGCAGATATTCCTTTACATACACCTGTCCGATCAATTCACCCAGCGAGGAGTTGGTCTGCTCAACTACCCTTTTCCAACGGGGTTTGGGTTCTTCCACACCAGCCAGTATTTTTGAATAGAAATTAAATGATTCCTGGTAAGTTTTATCATCCATGTATTCGGCGAGGCTGCTGAAAAGATGAAATTTCAGGTAGTTTTTCCAGTCATTGAGCGGGTAAGATTTTAAATATCCATTGAGCGCAATAATAAATTCAGGCTGTCCTACGATCACCGAATCTACTTTACCAAGGCCCACTTGTTGTGTGAAAATGGTCCAATTAAAGTTTGGAGCGGTTTCGGTGAGATTTTTAAAGGAAAGCTTGGTATAATTTTTCAGCGGATCGCGGGTATCCTCCCTTTTACGCGAGTTTTTTGCAAGGGAAGTTTCGATTTTCATTGTATTTTCAGCAGCCAGCTTTGCTTTAGCATCGTCATAACCTGTTATTTTATACATATTTGCCATATGTTCAACGAATTTCTTCCTGATCATAACGGCACGGTCGTCTGTGTCAAAATAATAATTCCGATCATAGAGGCTGAGCCCTCCCTGGTTAAGCATCACTGCATTTTTACTGCTTATTCGGTCGTCCTGGCTTACATAAAATGAAAATAAAGCAGAACCGGTGAGAGGTCGCAAAACTGCTGCTGCTTTAATCAGGCCATCCAGATCTTTGACTTCATCAATCATTGACAGATATGTTTTCATATCATCAATCCCTTTCTTATTCAGGCTGATGCTGTCCATCCCCGAATAATAGAAGTCTCCGATTTTTTGTTTATCGCTGCCTTTTGGAGCGTCAGACAGTGCTGCCGAAGATTTACAGATAGAAAGCACCTGGTCATTTATGGTATCCTGTATCATCTGCCATAGCCCGTTGCTTTGCTCACTGGCAGGAATAGGATGTTCCTTAAACCATTTCCCGTTGGCAAAGAGAAAAAAATCATCACCGGGCCTGATCGTAGAATCTATATGCATGGCAAGGGCATCCTTTTCTCCGATTTTGGCCGAAGTATTTGCGCAGGATGCAAAGAGGGCAATAATTGCAAACAAACCCGAAAAATAAAATAAAGATTTCATACTGAGATAAGGTTTAGTGTGTACCATGTTTTCTGAAGATGCTTATTAAACGCCGATTTTTTTAATTCCCTGCTTTATCCGAGTTATGATAATTTCTTTTCCAATCACCGCCATCATATCCATCATTCCCGGACCGGCATTGGTTCCGACTACCGTAAGCCGTAAAGGATTCATAAGCTGACCCATTCCAATTCCTTTGGTCTGGACAAATTCTTTGGTGTTGAGTTCGATGTTTTCTTTTGTGAATGGAGCTGTCGATTCAAGTATCGGGATATATTCACGGAGCAGGGCAGGGGTTTCTGTTTTCCAGATCTTGGTAACCACTTTCTCATCATACGATCCGGGATCGAGGAAAAAGAAATGGGATTGTGTCCACAGATCAGGAATTAAAACTGCCCGGTCATGAATCAGTTCGCAAACCTGTTCAATATACCCAGGGCGGCCTTCAATATTTTTTGCTTTCAAAATGGGTAATAATAAGCTTGCCAGTTCAGCAGGAGTCTTTTTCGAAAGGTACTGATGATTGTACCAATGTGCTTTTTCAACGTCAAATTTAGCGCCCGATTTGCTTACGCGCTCAATGCTGAAATTCTCAACCAGTTCTTCCAGTGAAAACAATTCCTGTTCTGTTCCCGGATTCCAGCCCAGGAAAGCCAGCATATTCACAAATGCTTCAGGAAGGTAGCCACTTTCGCGATAACCTGAGGATACTTCACCCGATTTAGGATCGGTCCAGAGCAGCGGGAAAACAGGGAACCCCAGGCGGTCGCCGTCACGCTTGCTGAGTTTTCCGTTTCCTTCCGGTTTTAATAAAAGCGGCAAGTGGGCAAATTCAGGCATGTCTTTTTCCCATCCTAAATAGCGGTAGAGCAGCACATGCAGCGGGGCTGATGGGAGCCATTCCTCTCCCCGGATTACATGCGATATTTTCATCAGGTAATCGTCAACAACGTTGGCAAGATGATAAGTGGGCATACCATCCGATTTGTACAGTACTTTATCATCCAGCAATGCCGAATCAACGGTTACTATGCCACGAATCAGGTCGAGTACCGTAATGGTCTCATGTTCGGGAATTTTAACACGGATTACATAATGAACGCCGGCATCAAACAATGCTTTAACTTCATTTTCAGCCAGGGTTAATGAATTTTTCAGGCCCATGCGCGTTTGCGGTCCGTACTGGAATGTCTCCTTGCGCGACTCAAATTCTTTGCGGGTAACATCAAGTTCTTCGGGAGTATCAAATGCATAATAGGCATTTCCGTTTTTCAGAAGCTGTAATGCATACTGGTAATAGATTTCCTTGCGGTCACTCTGACGATAGGGCGCATAGGGTCCTCCGATATGATCGCCTTCGTCGAAATGAATACCGCTCCATGTAAGCGATTCAATGATATATTGTTCGGCACCGGGTACAAAGCGCCCCTGATCGGTATCCTCAATACGGAGGATGAATTTTCCGCCGTTTTTGCGGGCAAAAAGGTAATTATATAAAGCAGTTCTTACTCCGCCTATATGAAGCGGGCCGGTGGGACTTGGTGCAAATCGTACTCTTACTTCGCGCATGATTAAATGGGTTATCGCGGGCAAAGATACAAAACCTCGGCAAGTGGGTAAAGGGGTTTTAAATATTGCAAAAACTGCCAAACAACAATAAGCTGCATTTACTACCGCATTGCTTGTTTTCTGAAGTAGCTCATGAAATCGCTTTGCTTTAGTTGTTACCTTTGCAGGTTAAATTGTTAACAATACAAGGATTAGAGTTTATTAGCCGCAGTACAAGGTGTTGAGAACTGAAATTAATGGAAAGTAACTATGCCCTGTTAATCCGGAAGATTGATGAGTTTATCCGGAAATACTATAAAAACCAACTCATCCGGGGACTGCTGTATTCACTGGCAGCCCTCGGAACGTATTTTATCCTGATCGTACTTCTCGAATATTTTTCATGGTTCAATACAGGCACAAGAAGTTTCCTTTTCTATACATTCCTGGTTACCGCTGTATACATTACAGGACGTTTCATTATCTTGCCAATATCACGCATCAGCCGGTTAGGCAAAATAATCAACCATGAGATGGCTGCTGAAATAATCGGAAAGCATTTCGCGGAGGTTAAGGATGTTTTGCTCAATACCCTGCAATTACACCACCAGGAACAAAATGTGGATGAAAGCAGTGATCTGATCCGTGCAAGCATCGATCAGAAAATCAAACACCTGCAACCTATACCTTTTGCTGATGCTGTTGATCTGAAGAAAAACCGTAAATACCTGCCTTATGCATTGCCGCCGGTCATTTTTCTTTTGGCTGCTTTGTTGATTTCTCCATCCCTCATTCTTGCACCATCCAAAAGAATACTCAATCACAACGAAGTGTTTGAGCGCCCGGCCCCATTTTCGGTAAAGATTTTAAACGATAAATTGCAGGCTGTGCAACAGGATGATTTTACCGTGAAAGTGAGGATTGAAGGAGATGAAATTCCTGCTCAGCTTTTTATCAGCTCCGGCCAGGCTAAATACAGAATGGAAAGGGAAAACAATGTTCTGTACAGTTATACATTCCGGAATCTGCAGCAGAATACCCCTTTTATTATCACCGCCGACCAATACAATTCGAAGCAATACACCATTAAAATCCTTCCTAAGCCTATTATTCTTTCATTTGATGTGATGGCTGAATACCCGGTATACCTGGGCCGTAAAAATGAATCTGTGGCTAATACAGGCGATCTTACAGTGCCTGCCGGAACACGCCTGACCTGGAAGTTTTATACTCGTGATACCCGCAAACTTTTTTTCAGGATAGGAGTGAAGCTGAATGAAGTTGTAGCCGGTAATTCAAATACATTTACGCATTCGGAGCGCATGATGGCCGGAACGCCTTATTCGATACTGATCGGTAATGAGTATTTCAGCAACCGCGACTCATTATCCTACCTGGTGAATGTTATTCCTGATTTATATCCCTCGATTTCAGTAGAGGAGTATAAAGATTCAGTTTACGATAACCGCCTCTATTTTCAGGGAACTGTTAAGGATGATTATGGATTTAACAAGCTCGTCTTTGCCTGGTCGGTTAAAAGAAATGGTACGGGGAATGCCACTTCAGATGTTAAAACCCGTGAGATCTCACTGGATAAATCTATGTTGCAGCAACAGTTCTTTTACTTTATGGATATGTCGACGCTGTTTGTACAGCCGGGCGATGAAGTGGAGTATTATTTCGAAATCTGGGATAATGACGATGTAAATGGCAATAAATCAACACGTTCGACAAAGCACATATTTAAAATCCCTACGCTGGATGAAATTGAAAAAATGACTGAAAAGAAAAATGATGACATCAAGGATAAGATGGAATCGGTGATCAAACAATCGCAATCGTTACAGCGGAAAGTGGAGGATATGCAAAAGAAAATGGTGGATAAAAAGGAAGTCGGATGGCAGGAAAAACAAACATTGCAACAATTGCTGGATAAACAGCAATCATTACAGCAACAGGTTCAGGAGATACAGAGAGAAAATAAAGAGAAAAGCCTGCAGCAAAATCAGTATATGGAAATTCCGCCTGAGATTATGGAAAAGCAACAGAAACTGGAAGAGTTATTTAATAAAGTAATGACCGAGGACATGAAAAAAATGTACGAGGAATTGCAGAAAATGCTCGAGAATGTGGATAAGGATAAAGTAGCCGAAATGCTGGAGAGAATGAAGAATGATACAAAGGGATTGGAAAAGGAAATCGATCGTAATCTTGAATTGTTTAAACAACTGGAAGTAGAACAGAAGTTGCAGCAGATGATTGATAAACTCGATAAACTTTCTGAGGATCAGAATAAACTGAGCGATGAAACGAAGGATGCAAGTAAAGAGAGCCTGGAAAAATTAAAAGAAATTCAGGATGATCTGAATAAACAGTTCGACAATCTCAAAGATGATATTAAGGAATTGCAAAAGAAAAACAGTGAACTTGAAGAACCAAATAAACTTGACAATACCGATGCCGAAGAAAAGGATATAGACCAGGACATGGATAAAAGCGGCCAGGAAATGAAAAACGGGAAATCGCAAAAGGCATCACAATCGCAAAAGAGTGCTTCGGGGAAGATGAAAAAACTCGGGGAGAAATTCTCGCAGATGCAGCAGGATATGGAAAGCGAAGGTGAAGGGGAGGACATGGAGGCTATGAGGCAGATTTTGGATAATCTTGTCAAAATTTCATTTGACCAGGAAGATTTAATGCGCCAGTTGAATGTAATCGCTACCACTAATCCAAAATATATTCAGCTCATTCAATCGCAGAAGAACCTCAAAGATGACCTCAAAATGGTGGCCGACAGCTTGTATGCACTTAGCAAAAGACAAGCTAGTATTGAACCCTTTATTCTGCGTGAGATGTCAGCGGTCGAAACCAATATGGATGAAGCGGTTTCACAGCTGAATGACCGGGCTGTTGTTCCTGCAAAAACCAAACAGCAGTATGCCATGACCTCTGTTAACAACCTCGCATTAATGCTTTCGGAATCGTTAAAACAAATGCAACAGAGCATGAATAGTAAAGGTTCGGGTAAATCAAAAGCGCAAGGTAAAAAAACAGGAGGGGAGGGCGGTAAAATGAAATCGATGCGACAACTTCAGGAACAAATGAACAGGCAACTGCAACAAATGAGGGAAGGAATGCCAAGTCCCGGAAAACAAGATTCGAAAGGGCAGAAGCAGCTGAGTGAAAAATTTGCCCGTATGGCCGCTCAGCAGGAAGCCTTGCGCAGGCAGATGCGGGAATATGGTCAGGAGCTACAGAAAGAAGGTAGCGGCGTGGAAAAGGGAATCAAGGAAATGATGCAGCAGATGGAGCAAACAGAAACGGATCTGGTGAATAAACGCATCACTAACGAGACCATCAGGCGTCAGCAGGAAATAGTTACCCGCATGCTTGAATCGGAAAAGGCTGAGCAACAACGGGAACTGGACCAAAAGCGTGAATCGGAGGAAGCAAAAGATATTTATGATAATAATGCATCTAAGTATCTGGAATACAATAAGATAAAAAATAAGGAGACTGAGATGTTTTGGACTGTTCCTCCCAGTCTTACACCTTTCTATAAATCAAAAGTAAATGCGTACTTTCTATCATTTGATAAATAAAAAATAAACCATGATAAGTTTTTCAGCCGTCGGAATCACATTCAATCTGAAGAATAAGCTAAAAGTCAGAAATTGGGTAAGGACCATCCTGGGAACAGAAGGATACACGGTGGGAGACATTACATATGTGTTTTGTAACGATGAGTACCTGGGAAGCCTGAATGAAAAATATTTAAAACATAATACCCTTACTGATGTCATTACTTTTGATTATTCCGAAAAGGGAATACTTTCAGGCGACATATTTATCAGTATCGAAAGGGTAAAAGAAAATGCAGGTAGTTTTCATACTACCCTGAACGAAGAATTGGGTCGTGTGATGGCGCATGGCGTTTTACATCTGGCGGGGTATAAAGATAAAACTCCTGAGGATAGAAAGATGATGAGGAGCAAGGAAAATTATTTTCTTGCAACCTTTCCCAACCTTTAATTTTTTGCTGAAAGCTTTATCTGATAGGCTTACAGCGTTTGTTCCACGTGAAACATTTGTGAATTGTTTAAAAAATACGATATTATAATTGTGGGAGCCGGTCATGCCGGAAGTGAAGCAGCAGCAGCCGCGGCTAATCTTGGATCTTCTGTTTTACTTATTACCATGCAAATGGGTACGATTGGGCAAATGTCGTGTAACCCTGCCATGGGTGGCATTGCCAAAGGGCAGATTGTTCGGGAAATTGATGCATTAGGTGGACAATCGGGTATTATTACTGATCATACAATGATTCAGTTCCGGATGCTCAATCGCTCAAAGGGACCTGCTATGTGGAGCCCACGCGCCCAAAGCGACCGCATGCGGTTCTCCGAAAAGTGGCGGCTTACATTGGAGGGAATTCCAAAAGTCGATTTCTGGCAGGATACCGTTGTTGGTTTGTCGGGTAAAGATGGATTTATCACCGGAGTTCATACCGCTATGGGTTATCATATCGAAAGCAAGGCAGTTATACTTACCAATGGCACTTTCCTGAACGGGCTGATCCATATTGGAATGAAGTCATTCGGGGGCGGCAGAATAGGGGAGAAGTCTGCAACCGGATTAACGGAAAACCTGGTACAACTCGGATTTGAGTCAAGCAGAATGAAAACCGGAACACCGGTTAGAATCGATGGACGATCCATTGATTTTTCGAGAATGGAAGAGCAGCCCGGAGATGAAAATGCCGGGAAATTTTCATTTACAAACACTCCTGCCCTGAAAAAACAAAGGCAATGTTTTATTACTTACACTTCACCCGCTGTACATAAGGTTCTTGAAACAGGCTTCCATGAATCGCCAATGTTTACCGGGCGAATCGAGGGTATTGGCCCCAGGTATTGTCCATCTATCGAAGATAAAATAAATCGTTTCGCTGATAAAACCAGACACCAGCTATTTGTGGAACCCGAAGGATGGGATACCGTTGAGTATTACCTGAATGGGTTTTCCTCATCACTGCCTGCCGAGGTACAGGTAAAAGCACTTCATTTAATTCCTGGACTCGAGAATGCCAGAATATTTCGTCCGGGTTATGCTATCGAATATGATTATTTTCCGCCGGTTCAGTTAAAATATACACTCGAAACCAAGCTGGTTCAGAACTTGTATTTTGCAGGACAGATAAACGGAACTACGGGTTATGAAGAAGCTGCCTCCCAGGGACTGATGGCCGGAATAAATGCACACCTGAAATTAACCGAAAAGGATCCGTTTATTTTAAAACGTTCCGATGCATATATAGGCGTTTTAATAGATGATTTAATTACGAAAGGGGTGGATGAACCTTATCGGATGTTTACTTCGAGGGCTGAATATCGTATTCTACTGAGGCAGGATAATGCGGATTTACGTCTCACACCTTCCGGATTTAACCTTGGCCTTGCATCTGCAGAAAGGCTGGCAAGAGTTAATATTAAACAGGACTGGATCGAAAAGGTTACAACATTTATGCGGAATACAAGTGTAAATCCTGATCAGGTTAATGGATTTCTGGAAAGCATGGATACAGCTCCCATACGGCAGAAAGTTAAATTGGATACCTTGTTATTACGTCCGCAGGTTTCCTTCAGCCTGCTTATTAGTCATATTGATTTCCTTGAACAGTTTACGCGGCACATTGGCGAGGATGCTGTTGAGATACTCGAAGAAGTTGAAATTCTTATAAAATATGACGGATATATTAACAAAGAACAGGAGATCGCGGAAAAGCTTTCGAAGTTTGATGATATGCCTTTAAAGCCTGATTTCGATTATCTTAGCCTTTCATCTTTATCTACCGAAGCAAGACAAAAACTCACAAGGATTCGGCCTGCTACTATCGGCCAGGCGTCGCGTATAAGTGGAATATCCCCTTCGGATATTTCAGTATTGCTTGTTTTCCTTGGGAGATAGAGGTTGTTTCACGTGGAACATACATTGAAAGTGCCTGAAGACTAAAATGCATAATGTGCTTTTGAATAATCCGGTATGCGGATTTTAGGAAATCAGCCTGCAAAATTGAAAAGTATCTTAAATATATAAATTGAATTCAAAGCATAAATTTACTGAATGGAAGTATTGAAGAATTGTCCTGTTTGCGGATCACATTTATTTGATCCGTTTATTTCCGGTAAGGATTATTTTCTGACCGGTGAATCGTTCAACATTGTAAAATGCCGAGGGTGCGGTTTCCGTTTTACGAATCCAAGACCCCAAGCCGAAGAACTTGGGGATTATTATGAATCCTCTGAATATATTTCTCATTCTGATTCCAGTAAGGGATTATTTGCTTCGGTGTACCAGTTAGTGCGGAAATACACTCTTAACCGTAAACTTGCGCTGATCAATAAGTTTCGGCAAAAAGGAGAAATCCTGGATATCGGATGTGCGACCGGACAATTCTTGAATTATATGTCCGAACATGGATGGAATGCAACCGGAATTGAACCGGATCAAAAAACGCGTTCCCGGGCTATTTCCCAATATGGATTAAAGGTTTTTACGGAAGATCAACTTAATGTATTCACTAAAGCCTCTTTTGATGTTATAACTATGTGGCATGTACTCGAGCATGTTTCGGATCTGGATGATAGAATGCGACAGTTGAAACGTTTGTTAAATCCACTCGGCATACTAATTATTGCCGTTCCGAATTGCGATGCCTATGATGCAAAAAAATATAAAGAGTATTGGGCGGGTTATGATCTGCCAAGACATTTATATCATTTTGTAAAAAACGACATGAAATTACTTTTGGATAAATACGGGTTTACAATTGTGAATATTTTACCTATGCGATTTGATGCTTTTTATGTAAGCCTGTTAAGCGAAAAATACAAGACCGGAAAAATGAGATGGATGCCTGCTTTATGGAATGGTTTTTGGTCGAATGTAAAATCGGGCAAAAAAAATGGTCATTCCAGCCTGATTTATGTGATAAAAATGAAATAGGCCGCTTTTAAGCCCTATATTCGCACCAAGAGCCTCTGTAATATTCTGTTTCGGATTTCCCGAGATCGTCGTTTATAGAGCCTGCTTTCCAGCAGCCCCTGAAACCCTTGCCAATCGTGGATTCTGTGATATTTGCTTTATGATTACCCGACAAAAAGTTAAAAAACATCTCCTGATCATGCTTTCCCTGAGCATGGTGTTATTTTTATCTGCATCTCTCATTTCGCTTTTAATAAAAGAGCGGTTCACTCCGCAGAAAGTATCCGAACGATTAACCGTAGAAATTGCATCAGCTATAAACGATCTCGACAAGGAAATTGACAATATAGCTTTACATAATATGGATGATAAAGCTTCGTTTCTGAAATTCCTGGATAATAACTATAAAAATACTTTTACCGAAAAGGGCACTGAAATCCTGGTTTACCAAAAAGACAGTCTCAAATACTGGTCGTCAAATGTGTTTGCTGCACCAATTGTCAAGGGCAGCGAAGATTTCACTTCGGAAATTGTGCTTAGCGGAAGTGGATATTACCTTACAAAACAACGTCGGATTAATGACCATTTAATTGTTGGTCTGCAGTTAATCCGGTTTAATTATAAATACTCCAATGTATATCTGCCTTCAGGATTCTATAAAAGATTCAGCGCACCTGCAAATGCCAGCATTAACCGCCACCATGGCAAGAACGATATTAAAAGTCCTGACGGTAAGTTTCTGTTTAGTTTAACTTATGAGCAACCTTTTGATCTGGCAATATGGCAGCAATATATTCTTTTTACGCTGTATATTACAAGTTTCCTCTGCTTTATTTCGGCAATGTTTGTCATCTATCTATTCCTGATGCACGAAGTTGGAAGAAGAGGGTTGGTTTTCCTGGCATTCGTTTTCGATGTGATCATTTTCCGCGCCATTCAATTTTATTTTCGTTTTCCAGGGAATCTGTATGAGATGGAGTTATTTAACCCGGCATATTTTGCTTCATCCGAACTTTTACCATCGCTGGGAGACTTTTTAATTAATGCCTTGCTTGGGGTTCAACTTGCTTTTCTTGCTTTCAAACACGCCTCATTTGGGAAGAAAGGTTTGGCTGTATCTACTACATTTAAAAATATATCAGCAGCACTAGTTATTCTGATTATAGTTTCGTTGTATTATTTTATTAGCCAAACGGTTACCGGGCTGGTATTAAATTCCAGCATTTCATTCCATTTCGAAAATATCCTGAGCTTACCACCTATCAGCCATGTCGGGTTGCTGATTATTGCTTGCCTGCTGTTAGGGTTTTTATTCCTTTTCGAACTTTTAGGTAAATATCTTACTCATTTGAGCATTAGTATCAAACAATTTGTAGGTGTTGCATTTGCCGGCATTCTGGGTTACTGCATTCTCCTGTACTCAAGCGGCAATTTCGATATTTTTAACACATTATTCCTCCTGGCTTTATTTGTGATATTGTTTTCCCAGGTAAGATTGCAGGTGCATAATACTTTCAGGTTTAGCCGGATAATTTCGGTGACGATTGTGCTCTCGGCCATGGCTACTTACCTTGTGAATAAATCGGAAAACATACGCGAGCACGAAAAACGCCGGATACTGGCCACGCATCTTGCAGATGCCAGGGATAATCTGGCTGAGTACTATTTTACTGAAGCCTCGAAAAATATTAAGGAAGATAAGACACTGCCGGTCATTTTAAATGGTGCAAAGTCTGATTCTTTACTCAACCAAGTAACTGATTATATTGAAGATAAATACTTTTCCGGGTACTGGAGAAAATACCAGATACAAATAACAGTCTGTAAACCGGATAAAAATCTCAGTATAAAACCCGGTAATATTGTAACAAATTGCGAGAAATATTTTGATGGGAAGATACAGCAGTTTATGCGACCCGTTTCGGTTCCGGGTCTGTATTTTTTAAGGCAATCGGCTGATGCAATGTACTATTTGGGAAAAATTATTATTAAAACTAACGATACGGTTAACGAAAAGCAGACTACTATTTATGTCGAAATCAGTTCAAATATTATCTGGAAAGGATTGGGCTATCCTGAATTGCTTTTTGACAGTAAAAATGCAAAACCCGACAATTTGTATGGTTACTCCTATGCTTTTTACAATAAAGGAGAACTGGTGAAAAATGTAGGTAGATTCTCTTTTGATCTGGATAGCAGGAATTTAATCGCTCAGAAATCGGACCATGGATTTTTCAATTTAAAAGGATATTCTCATTTCTTATTCCGTGCTGATCCGAACACGATAGTTGTACTGAGTAAGGAAGTTCCGCGTTTATCAGACCTGATATCTCCTTTCTCGTATATATTCATCCTCCTGATGGTGATGTTGTTACTGATTAACTGGTTCAAGGGTTCCTCCCTGAACTGGAATATC
>Ga0079306_1001778_pt1 | contig 13360 bp, 15 predicted proteins | sample Methanotroph_Enr_FD_79181 | JGI IMG/M metagenome (GOLD analysis project Ga0079306, IMG submission 79181) | Enriched soil microbial communities from Old Woman Creek wetland in Ohio, USA - Methanotroph_Enrichment_5 | ecosystem: Environmental > Terrestrial > Soil > Wetlands | place: USA: Ohio...
AGGAATGACAACTATAAATCCCATGGATGCAGCGCTTTCCAGTATTTGGAACAAGTCATTCTTCGGATCTTCGGTTGGAGCATCACTGTGCTTGGTGTTTGTGCCATTTTGAAAACTTAAAACCGGATAATTACCCGCTGCTTTCGGTAAACAAACAAGTCCGGAAGCCATAATATTAGCATCCTTAAAGGTGGTTTTGTAAGTTATTTTATATACCTCAATGTCAAGGTGTGCTATTAAGCCCAATTGCGAAGTTTCAGGTATAATGGCCTGGAAAGTTGTCAGTTTGGACACTGCTTCCTGGCTTGTGATCTCGAACTTTAGGTCGTTCGAAATGAAATATTTATCATCCTTTTTTATTGGTTCGTTTCTCGGATTACACGAATTCAGGAACAATCCTGCAAAAATGAGTATCAGGATAAAATTACGGTGTAGATTAAAGTTCTTCATAGTGTCTATCTTTCTGTTTTTGTTTATTCTTTGTTTTCGAAACCTAATTCAGCAGCCGAATTACGGAGAAAATCACGGGTGAAATAATCCTGATCAACCACTTTATTGTTCCAGATCAAAATATCCAGATCAATATTTCGGGGTCCATATTTACCTTGCTGTCTGTCGCGACCCATCCGGTCTTCGAGCCCCTTGAGGAACAAAGATAAGGTTTCCAATTTCATTTCTGTTAGAATTCGGACCGCTCCATTGGTAAAGTCGGGTTGATCCAAAATTCCGATAGGCTTGGTCTGTATCATTTGCGAAATCCGGACAATCTCAACCTCTTCAGCCAAAAGCCTCAGCATTTCCTTAATATTCTGGTCGGCGTTAATGTTTGATCCGATGCCAATGATGCAATCGTTCATCTTCCGGCCTCCATTTCGAATGACACCGATTCGGCAAAACGCAGGGCATGGGGTTTGTCAACTTCAACCCGTGCGTGGGATACCCTTTCGTCGAGCATTATAAGGTCGAGAATGTTTTTAGTGAGTACTTCCAGAAGTTTAAAGCGGTTATCCTGCACCAGTACAATGATTTGTTTAGTGATTGTTTTATAGTTGTATATACCGGCAGGTTCATCAGCAAGTAAAGCATCTTCGGGAATATCGGCCTCAATCTCAATGTTGATGATCACATCTTGTTTATTGGCTTCTTCTTCCGGATTAAACCCGATGAAGGTACGTAATAATAGATTTTTAACGCGTATTAAGGCCATTTCTAAATCAATTTATTTGTTAATCCGAGGTTTTCGCCTCCGTCGCAAAACAAAAGCTGCCCGGTTAAATATTCGTTTGTCAGAATGTAATCCAAACTTTTCAGAATAGGATCCAATCCTCCCGGTCGCTTCATGGCAATGTTTTCGGCCAGTTTCCAAAGGTAATCCTCACCTTTTTCTTCCGGAGGAAGGATTAATCCCGGTGCTATAGCATTCACCCTGATGTTTGGTCCAAATTCAAGCGCCGCCATTTTGGTTATTTCCCATAATCCTTTTTTGGATAATGAATAAGCTGCAAAACTGGATTGGTTAGTAACAATCCGGGTATCCACAAAGTTGATAATCACTCCATGTTTAATCTGTTGGGCAAAGTCACGCATGAGAATAAACGGCGCCCTGAAATTTACATTCATGTATCGGTCGAATAACTCAGTTGACGTTTGGCTAAGCAAAGACGGTTCAAATACTGATGCATTATTGATCAGTAAATCTAATCTTTCCATCTTGCGGACAACCTGCGAAATCAGCTTTTCAACCTCTTCTGACTGATTCAGATCTGCATTAAAAAGAACAAACTGCTGGTCCGGGTAAAACTTTGCCAGCTCATCCCGAAACAGAATCGCATCATCTTTGGAGGTATGGTAATGAAGGGCAATGTCCCATCCCTGATCGGCCAGATGAGTTGCAATTTCCTTGCCTACTCGTTTTGCAGCACCGGTTATTAAGGCTGTTTTTGCCATTGTTTTTACTATTTAATCAACAATGAAATGAGGAATAAGAAAACAGGATAGGCAACTTTTATATTTCTTATTTTCAATTCCTTTTTCCTTATTTCTTTTTTCTGATGAAATTATCTTCTGTCTAATTTTTTAGCAAGATTTAGCATGAAATCACCTCTTGAAGGAGATTTTTGCACTAAACCCGGAGTTGCCTGTTTTTTCTCACCCGATTGACCTGGTTTTTCCTCCGAAAGAATCCGCTCGATTTGTTCCAGCTCAGTTTTTGAAAAGTGTATATTTTTGAGTGCGGCCACATTATCGTCAAGTTGGGCTACCGAGCTGGCTCCGATTAAAACCGAAGTGACCCGCGGATCTTTGAGTAACCATACCAAAGCCATTTGCGCAAGGGTTTGTCCGCGCCGGATGGCTATTTCGTTTAGTTTTTTCACCTTTTCGATGGCAGGTTCAACCTGTTCAGGCTTTAGAAAGCCCCATGATTTCGCAGCTCTGGAACTTTCAGGAATACCATTCAGGTATTTGTTGGTTAATAAACCCTGTGCCAGCGGAGAAAATGGAATACAACCAATTCCTTCCCGTTCAAGAACATTCAGCAACCCACCTTCGACCCAACGTTCGAACATCGAATATTTTGGCTGGTGAATCAGGCATGGTGTGCCCAGTTCTTTCAAAATTCGCGATGCTTCGGAAGCCATTGGAGCCGGATAATTCGAGATTCCTGCATACAATGCTTTGCCCTGACGTACGGTCTGGTCGAGTGCCATCATGGTTTCTTCCAGTGGAGTGTCAGGATCAGGCCGGTGCGAATAAAAGATGTCAACATAGTCCAGTTTCATCCGTTTCAGACTTTGTTCAAGACTCGAAAGTAAATTCTTACGGCTTCCCCATTCACCATAAGGGCCGGGCCACATCAGGTAACCGGCTTTCGTCGAAATGACGAGTTCGTCGCGATAAGGCGCCAAATCGAGTTGCATAATTTTCCCGAAGTTTTCTTCAGCCGATCCGGGTGGCGGACCATAATTGTTGGCCAGGTCGAAATGGGTAATTCCCAGGTCGAAAGCATGCCGACACATTTCCCGTCCGGTTTCGAATACATCTACTCCACCGAAATTGTGCCATAATCCTAGTGAGATGACTGGCAGTTTTAATCCCCATTTACCACATTTTTTATAAGGCATTTGGTTGTAGCGGGTTTCGTCAGCAATATACATCGTATTGAGTTTAAAGATTAAGTTCAATCGAACAAGCCAAATTAAGAAATTAAAGTTAGTTTAGTGAACAAGAAACCAAGCTTTTTATTTTATTGTTGTTCCAAAACCATTTTTGATTCCTGATTGTTCAGAAATAAACTCTTTTTGTATGAATGCATCAATTAGATATAAGCATGTAAAACCCATTTATGTCGTTTCAGGAGGTAAGGGACTCGCCGGAAATAATATGGTTCAGTCGCTGCTCATACAGTATCCGAACAACAATGTGCCGGTTATTATTGTGCCCCAGGTATATGAAAAAGAGCAGTTGGTTGATTTGGTTGCGAAAGCCAAACAAGATGGCGGATTGATTACCCATACCATGGTAAACCGCGAATTACGGAATTTCCTGATTCGGCTCTGCAAGGAAAATGGAGTGAGAAACATTGACTATATGGGTGAACTTGCTGATTACCTGGACGAAAGTCTCGAAATTCTCTCACTTCAGTCACCCGGACTTTACCGCGAAATTAATCAGCAATATTACGACCGTATTGAAGCCATTGAATTTACCCTGAATCATGATGATGGATTGCTCCCGGCTCGTTTGCACCAGGCGGAAATTATCCTGACAGGCGTTTCGCGTTCAGGAAAAACCCCGCTTAGTGTTTACCTGGCGATGTATGGATGGAAAGTGGCGAATATTCCGCTGGTTAACGGAATTGATCCACCCTGTGAATTGTTTGAGGTTGATCCGAAACGCGTATTTGGTCTGAGTATCAGTGCAGGGCAACTTATCTCTCACCGGATGAAACGCCTGCAAAGCCTGGAAAATATCGAAAATATCAATTATGTTGACGAACGCAAGGTGATGATGGAATTGCGAAATGCCAGTTTCATATTCGAAAAGGGTGGTTTTACGGTCATCAATGTGTCAAACAAACCGGTGGAAACAAGTGCCAACGAAATCCTGAACATCATGGCTAACCGTTTCGAATACCGCGGCAGAAGATTGGATTCACCATATACGGATGAAGCTGAGAATTAGAAGCCAAAACTCAGAAAGGTAACGTCCCGAACTACTCGACAGTGACCGATTTTGCCAGGTTTCGTGGCTGATCCACATCACAACCACGCATCACTGCAATGTAGTAGGAGAATAGCTGTAAAGGAATGATCGCCAGTAACGGAGAAACTGCCGGATGCGATTTGGGTATTTCAAACACATCGTTTACCATGTTTCGCAGTTCACCATCTCCTTCAGTTACTACTGCAATAATATTTCCTTTCCGGGCTTTTACTTCCTGAATGTTGCTGACAATTTTTTCGTAATAATGATCTTTGGCAGCCACCACAATTACCGGAAGGTTGTCATCGACCAAGGCAATGGGGCCATGTTTCATCTCGCCGGCTGCGTACCCTTCGGCATGGATATATGAAATTTCTTTTAGCTTCAATGCACCTTCCAAAGCAACCGGGAAAAGGTAACCACGACCCAGATAAAGGGCATTAATGGCATCTTTATATTTTGAAGCGACCTCTTTAATATGGGGATGTTTTACCAGAATTGATTTAGCCTTTTCAGGAATTTCAGCCAATTCGTTAATCAGTTCAAGGTAAAGTTCAGGAGAAATCCTGCCTTTTTCTTTGGCTAGTTTCAAAGCTAATAAGGTTATCACAGTAACCTGGGCAGTGAATGCTTTTGTTGATGCAACTCCGATTTCGACACCTGCATGGGTATAAACACCGCCATCGGTTTCGCGGGCAATGCTCGATCCAACCACATTGCATATACCCAAAATGGTCGCTCCTTTTTCTTTGGCCATACGCAAAGCCGCCAATGTATCCGCTGTTTCGCCGCTCTGACTGATGGCAATCACCACATCATCGCTGTTCAGTATCGGATTTCTGTAACGGAACTCCGAAGCATATTCAACTTCAACCGGAATCCTGGCATATTCTTCAATCAGGTACTCTCCAACCAGGGCGGCATGCCATGATGTTCCACATCCGATAATGATGATTCTTCTTGCATTTAATAATTTAGGAAAAACATCGAGCAATCCACCCAGTACAATATCTGTACGGTCAGGATTGATGCGGCCTCTGAAGGTATCTTCGATGGTTTTTGGTTGTTCAAAAATTTCCTTCAGCATAAAATGTTCAAAATCACCTTTTTCCAGATCGCCGATGCTCATATCAACTTTGGTGATTTTGAAAGCTACCGGAATATTTTCGACGGTTTTAAGGGTAAGGCTGTCATTGGTGATAATGGCTACATCATGGTCGTTCAGATAAATCACGCTGTCGGTATAATTGACAATTGGGGTAGCGTCGGAAGCGATGAAATATTCGCAGCGACCCAATCCAATCACCAGCGGACTTCCCTTGCGCGCAGCAATTAACTGATTTTTTTCGTTTTTGCAGATCACTACAATTCCATATGCTCCAACCACTTTCGAAAGAGCCAGTCTAACGGCGATTTCGGCGTTGACATCCTCTACATTCAGGTAAAAATACTCAATCAGGTTTACCAGTACTTCAGTATCGGTTTCCGACTGAAAAGTGTATCCTTTTTTCAGAAGATCTGATTTGAGTTCAGCGTAATTTTCGATAATACCGTTGTGAACCAACACAAAATCGCCGTTCATTGAGGTGTGCGGGTGAGCATTCCGGTCGTTTGGTTCGCCATGAGTTGCCCAGCGGGTATGCCCGATTCCGATGTGCCCGCTGACGTCTTCAGTCGCGACATGTTTCTCGAGGTCAGAAACACGACCTTTGCATTTGAATACTTTTAACGAATCGTTATAAATGGCCAGACCTGCTGAGTCATAACCACGGTATTCGAGGCGTTGAAGCCCTTGAATCAAAATGGGATAAACATTTTTGTCGCCGATATATCCAACAATTCCACACATCTGCTTTTATTTTGAAGTGATCGAAAATGGGGGCTATTCTATTCTTGAATAAGTTATCTCAAGCTTAATACCGGTTTTACTGGATGCGCCTTTTAACACCACTCGTCGGCTGGTTGAATTTTTATAAGCAGTTTCAAGATAGAACCCATAATTTTTCTTTTTCTTTTTGATCACATCCTGAATGTGTTGGGCGATGTTAAACCGGTAGGTATTATCTGAACTGTTATAAGTGCCACCGTAGTACGTCGGAGAGAAGGTGTGATCGGAAGGTAAATAGGTTTTTCCTAATGAGTCAATTACCGAAAAGACCAATTGCTCGGCCTGTTTATAGATTCGTGGTTCGCTAATGATCGTGTCCAGCTTAAAGATTAGTTCTGCTTTATTGATTGTTAATCGGGTTGTGTCTTTATTACCTTTAAGTTCAGGAATTAACTTCGACCAGATTCCAAGATTTGGAATTAATATTTTGGAACGCAAACCTCCGGAAGTTTGAAGATAAATGAGACTATCCTGATTCAGTTCCGAGTTGAGGTTCGCGGCAAAGGTTGTCGTGGTATAATCATGCGTAAAACGACTTACTCTGGATGCAGCCTTGTTGTTTGTATACAAAAAACTGTACTTTAAGGTGTCATTATCTTTATGGTAGTACATCAACAATCCTGAACCCTCGATTTTCATGAGCGCTCCCTTTTGGCTTACATCACCTGCTTCAACATACAGACCTTTAAAATGTTGGAGAAACTTATCGTTATCAGAATTGGTCAGTGAATCGGCTGCCAATAGTTTATTGATCAGTGTTGAGCTAAGTTTAAATGAAATTTCCTGAGAAACGGTATCTTTCGGAAGTTTTTTTGTAGACCCGTATTTGTTTGTCAAAGAATCCAATTTGAACTTTGGCACATAATTTTTTTCAGCCAAAACTTCACCTTTTGACATTCCTTTCAGGTCAATATCCTGATAAAATTTCTCGTCGAATGGTAAATCGGATGCAAGTTCATATACCTTAAAATGTTGAGTTGTCCTGGGGTTTATGGTATCGCCATATATTTCTTTGTATCCCAAGTAAAGAACCAGCGAGTCGATATGGGCATTTCTAAAAAAACCCGGAAATCCGCTCAATCGGTATTGACAGGCAAAATCGGCGGTAGTTTTTCCAAAAACAGGATCGTTAAATACACCCAGTAAATTGAACTGAGACTCGTCTGTCCGTACTTTTTCGTCAGTTACGGTGAAGGATTTGATATTTGAGTCAGTTACTTTAGCAACTTTAACTAAATCACCAGTTGGCAATACGCCAAGTCCGGTGTTCGGATCGTTGGTACAGCTCAAAAAAGTAATTACCATCAATGCAAATGCGAATCCCAATTTGCACCATGTTGCGTTTTCTTTTTTCACCAATAAAATGTTTTAAATTGTTAACCCTATATTCTTAAAATACTTTGTCATAGAAGTCATTATAAGCATCAATATAGGTGTGTTCAGGTTGGTAGTTTAAAAATAATTTTCCGGATGACTGGATATATTCTGATATCTCGCTATTGATTTTCGGGCTTCCCTGAATTACTGCATCAGAATTTTTAATCGCCAGCTTACTTAAATTGATATAGTTTGGGTCATCAACAAGTTCGGTATCTTCATCGGTAATGTTATTCAATTTTAGTTTATTCCTGAAAGTTGGATCAAGCGACTTTTTAAAGTCGTCGTTATAAACCGAATAAATCACTTTTGAGTTTACAAACAGCGGATCATCATTATACGCTTTCTTAATATATAAAGGCACAAGAGAAGTCAGCCAGCCACTGCAATGGATTAAATCAGGTGCCCATCGCAACTTAATTACAGTTTCAAGAACTCCCCGGGCATAGAATATGGCTCTTTCATCATTGTCGGCAAATTCATTTCCTTTCGGATCTTTTAATACATGCTTGCGTTGAAAGTAGTCTTCGTTATCAATAAAATATACCTGCATGCGTGCCGACTGAATCGAAGCAACTTTAATAATCAAAGGGTGGTCGGTATCATCAATGATCAAGTTCATCCCCGACAAGCGTATCACTTCATGCAGTTGATTTCTACGTTCGTTGACACAACCATACCTTGGCATAAAAGTCCGGATTTCCTTTCCTCTCTCCTGAATTCCCTGTGGGAGATATCTGGCTTTCTTCGACATTTCTGTCTCTGGAAGATAAGGTGTAATTTCCGAAGAAATAAATAAGACTTTTTTCTTTTCCATTTATATCACCTAGTTTAATTGTGCAAAAGTAGTAAAATATCAGCGATATTCAATTCCAGTCGTTTACAGTGGTCTTAAAAAAGCTTAAGAAGTAAGGAGTTGTGTTAAAGATATTAAAAGCAAAACTGCCTCTTAACTTCTGTTTTAATATGCTGACAGCCTGTATTTTCATGGGTTTCTCGCTAATTGAAAACCTGAAACTTTAAGTTTTAACCCGCAAATGGCTGGTCGTCGTGTTGAATTATTTATTTACTTTGCAGCCTCATTTTTAATCCAAGATGCAGGTAGTAAAGCATATAAACGATTTACAGTCGATACTTAACGACCGTCGTAAAGAGGGATTGAATATCGGTTTTGTTCCAACCATGGGAGCTTTACACGAGGGTCACCTTTCATTGGTCGAAATGGCCGGGCAACAGACAAGTTTCGTGGTTGTGAGTATTTTTGTAAATCCGACACAATTTAACGATCCGGGTGATCTGTCCAGATACCCGCGCAATCTCCGCAAAGATGTTGATTTGCTGTCAGGAAGTCCGTGTCAGCTTGTTTTTGCTCCTGAAACTGAAGAAATTTATCCTGAGCCTGATACACGGCATTTCAGCTTCGGAATCCTCGAACAGGTGATGGAAGGAGAGTTCAGACCCGGGCATTTTAATGGAGTGGCGCAGGTGGTGAGCAGATTATTTGATATCGTTCAGCCCGATCAGGCATTTTTTGGGCAGAAAGATTTTCAACAACTGGCCATAATCAGGGAATTAGTCAGAAAATTGGAACTTTCTGTAAAGATAGTTGCATGCCCTATTATACGTGAGGCAGATGGACTGGCAATGAGTTCGCGAAACGCTTTACTAAGTCCGGATCAACGGCAAAATGCAGTACATATATCGGCCACCTTGTTTGAAGCTGCAAACAAAGCGAATGAATTATCCGTAGAAAAACTTTGTCAATGGGTGATAAACCGGATCAACCAAAACGACTACCTGCAGGTGGAGTATTTTAACATTGTGAATGAGAAAACCCTGTTAGCAGTAAAAGACTGGAGCGATCCATGCAAAAAAGTGGGATGTATTGCTGTTCATTGCGGAAAAATCAGATTAATCGACAACATCGAGTTTAAAGTGCCTGAAGTGAACTAAAGTGCCTAAATTTTGTAACTTTAGGCACTCCAAACTCCAGGCGCTCCGAACTTAGAAATATTAACTTAGAAATTAGTACCATGATCATCGAAGTTTGTAAATCGAAAATACATAAAGTTACTGTAACCGAAGCCAATTTACAGTATGTCGGAAGCATCACCATTGATCAGGATTTGATGGACGCTGCCAATTTGATTGAAAACGAAAAAGTTCAGGTAGTAAATATTAATAATGGTGAACGCCTCGAAACGTATGTAATTAAAGGCGAGCGAGGATCGGGAGTGATCTGTTTAAACGGACCGGCGGCACGTAAAGTGGCTGTTGGTGATGTGGTTATCATCATGTCGTATGCTCAGCTCGATTTTGAAGAAGCTAAAACATTTAAGCCCTGGTTGGTTTTTCCTGATACTGAGACCAACAAACTAATATAATTTTATCCGAAAATAAATCAATTTTAACCTCATTGCTTCCTTTAGCATTGAGGTTTTACTATTTTTGCCGAAATTATTTTTTTTACATGAAACCTATAGAAATCATTCAATCCAAAATATTTGAGAATGAGGAGGCATTTAGTTCGCTTTTGAACCAATGGAAGCTGGCTAATGATACAATAGTCTTCACCAACGGATGTTTCGATTTGGTACACCGTGGACATATCGACTCTCTGGCAAAAGCTGCTGAATTTGGAAACAGGCTGATCGTTGGCCTGAATTCGGATCTTTCGGTGAAAATACTGAAAGGCGAAAACCGTCCACTCGTTGATCAGCAGTCGCGAGCAGTTCTGCTGGCTTCGATGCTGATGGTCGATGCCGTAATTATGTTCGACGAAGAAACGCCATACGAACTGATCCGGAATATTTCGCCTGATGTTTTGGTAAAAGGGAGCGAATACCAAATTGAAGAAATTGCCGGATACGATCTTGTTTTGGCAGCCGGTGGACGAGTTGAACGGATTGAACTGACCGAAGGATTTTCAACTTCAGACATTATTCAGAAAGTAAAGAACAAATTCCTCGCAACCGAATTGAAGCCTGCAAAATCATAAAATGGATTCCGTTTCGGAATTTGTATTTTCGTGACATAAGTTAATAGCATCCTGATGGCCAAAGTAAAAACCAGTTTTTTCTGCCAGAATTGCGGGGCACAGTCGCCTAAATGGATTGGTAAATGCAATTCGTGCGGCGAATGGAATTCGTTTGTAGAAGAAGTTGTGGAACGACAGGACAAAAAGACGACTTCTTTTTTAACCGGGACCGGCAATCAGCCCAAACTTTTGCATGAAGTTTCATCAGAGCATACTGAACGCATCGATACCTGCAATCAGGAACTCAACCGGGTTTTAGGCGGTGGCTTAGTCCCCGGATCAATGGTTTTAATTGGTGGCGAACCCGGTATTGGTAAATCAACCCTGGTTTTGCAGTTGGCTTTAGATTTAAAGGATAAAAAAATCCTGTATGTTTCGGGAGAAGAAAGTATTCAGCAAATAAAAATTCGTGCACAACGTCTTCAGAAGGAAAATCAAAACTGCTACTTTTTAAGCGAAACCTCGCTCGAACACATCCTTGCCCAAAGCAAGGAAATTGTTCCTGAATTGCTGATCATTGATTCCATACAAACTGTTTCGACCGAAATGATCGAATCCTCTCCGGGATCGGTAGGCCAAATCCGGGAATGTACCAACGGCATCCTGAAATATGCCAAAGAGAGCAATGTTCCGGTAATTCTAATCGGACATATCACCAAAGAGGGCAGTCTCGCCGGACCCAAAGTGCTCGAACACATTGTTGATACTGTTTTGCAGTTCGAAGGCGAAAACCAGTATATGTACCGTATACTTCGTGCAATAAAGAACCGATTCGGATCAACTTCAGAATTGGGTATTTTCGAGATGGGAAATTCCGGATTGCGAGAAGTTTCCAACCCTTCCGAATTGCTGATCAACCGTGCTCACGAAGGATTGAGTGGCACTGCAATTTCCGCCTCTATCGAAGGCATTCGTCCTCTGCTTATAGAGATTCAGGCGCTGGTCAGTACGGCAGCATACGGAACTCCACAGCGATCGTCAACTGGATTTGATCTGCGCCGGCTCAATATGTTACTGGCAGTTTTGGAAAAACGGGCAGGATTTAAACTGGCTACCAAAGATGTTTTTTTGAATATTGCCGGCGGTATTAAGGTTGACGATCCGGCAATCGACTTAACTGTAATCACAGCAATTCTTTCTTCAAACTTCGATCTGCCGATCAGGAAGAATGTGTGTTTTGCAGGTGAGATAGGACTTTCAGGAGAAATACGATCGGTTAACCGCCTCGAGCAGCGCATTGCTGAAGCTGAAAAACTGGGTTTCGACAGCATTTTTATCCCCAAAGCCGGGAAAGGAATCAACCTCCAGAAATTTAAAATTGAAATTCTTCAATTTAACCGTGTCGATGAGTTTTTCAGGCATGTATTCAGCAAAAGAGGCTAAGGTAATAGTATCTTTACCACGAAATCAAAGAAAACTAAAATGAAACAATTCATTGGAATATTGTTTTTTGCAGCAATTCTTTCAGGATTTACATCCTGCCACAATACTTCGATTGAGAAGCCTGATCAGCTCATTAAAAAAGATAAGTTTGAGAAGATGATGGTCGACATATATCTTATTCAGGGAATAAATACGGGTATTAACCAAAAGGGAGCTTTGAAAAAGTTAACCCAGACAGATCTGTATTGTTCCGTTTTGAAAAAATATTCGGTTGCTGACACGGTTTTTATCCGTTCACTGATTTATTATTCCAGTTTTCCGAAAGAATACGAAAAAATGAATGTGGAGATTATGAATATTCTGAACGAAATGCAAGAGCAATTCAAGCCAAAAGATAAACTGAAGACCGGAACAGAATGAGGAAATTTACGGCTAATTACCTGGTTTCGGATTCCGGGGTATTTCTGAAAAATGGAATTCTGATTGCCGACGACGAAGGAACTGCAGTGCAATATATTGATACTACAGGTGATCTGAAGGAAATCGCACAGCTTAGCTTTCATAACGGAATTTTAATGGCCGGATTCATTTTCTCAAAAAACTACGATTCAGTCCTCCTTTCTGAAACTGAAAATCCGCTTAAATCAATGGTGATGCTGTCAGTAGCCAGGTCTATCCGATTTTCAATTCAAGACCTGATTGAATTATGCAAACAAGTTCAGTATCAATTTCAGGATATGAAAATTCCTGAGATCATGAATGAAATATCTGAAGTTTTATTGTCGAACGCAGGTTTTGTAAAGGAAAATATTCCGGGAATTTACATTCTCACAGGAGTTTATTTACCTGAACTACACTTTACTTCAAGAACCAAACTGAAAAAGATTCTTTAACTTAATAACGGCGACTGAGCTTGTCGAAGTCTGCTTTTTACTTTGTGTCTATGGCTACTTTTTTATTTGATCAAATCATATTCGGACCTGTAAAGAGCCGCCGGCTGGGTGTTTCTCTTGGAGTGAACCTGTTGCCCACCGACAGTAAAGTGTGTTCGTTCGACTGTATATACTGTGAATGTGGCTGGACTCCCAGGAAGCGTGAGCAAAAAATAGTATTGCCATCACGCGAATTGGTCAGGCAAAAGATGGAAGAAAAGTTGACAGCAATGATTGAAAGCGATGAATGGCCCGATGTAATTACTTTTGCCGGAAACGGTGAACCCACTTTACATCCTGAATTTGAAGGAATTATCGACGATACCATTCAGATTCGCGATCGGTTGACGCCCAAAGCCCGGATTGCAGTTTTGTCGAATGCAACGATGTTACACAAAACTTCGGTAATCCGTGCCTTGCTCAAAGTGGAAGACAACATTCAGAAATTAGATTCCGGATTTGAAGAAACCATCAGGAGAATTGATTGCCCGGCTTCGAATTTTAGACTTAAGGATGTTGTTGAAAATCTGAAATTGTTTA
>Ga0079306_1001780_pt1 | contig 13342 bp, 11 predicted proteins | sample Methanotroph_Enr_FD_79181 | JGI IMG/M metagenome (GOLD analysis project Ga0079306, IMG submission 79181) | Enriched soil microbial communities from Old Woman Creek wetland in Ohio, USA - Methanotroph_Enrichment_5 | ecosystem: Environmental > Terrestrial > Soil > Wetlands | place: USA: Ohio...
CGCCAGCCGCTCCCCCCAGAACTCCGCCACCCGCGCAGGTGTGTCCGCCAGCTCGGGGCAGGCCGGATCCTGGCCGAAGCTCTGCAGCAGGGCGCGGATGGCGGCCTCGGCGGCGGGACGGTCCAGGGCGGGGGCGGGGTGGACGTTCATGGTGGGGCCAGTCTACGCCCGGGCGGGTCCCGTGAGATGGGAAGCCGCGAGGGGCGTTTCAAGCCAACCGCCGGCGGCTTTGCGTGATCCAAGGTGGCATCGGGAGGCTCCCATGCTCATGGCGCGCATCGATGCCGAGACCTCCGCCCGCTGGGCGCTGGCCTTCTGGATCGTCGCCACGGCGGGCCTGCTGGCCTGGCTGCTGCTGGGCTAGGACGCTGGATGGGCGGATCCACTGAATCTGCGGATGGTCGCGGCCGGGAGCGGAGTGGATACTGGATGGACGGGACGGCGCGGGCTCCAGGCTTTCCCAGTGGCCGAGGTGGATGATGCGTCCTGGGAATGGCTGGCCTCGACACGGGTTCCGATGGGCGGCACCGGCGGCGCTCCTGGCCCTGCTCCTGGCCCTGGCGCCCCTGGCCTGCGGCGGCGGGGGCGGCTCCACCGCGCCGGCCCCGCCGCCGCCCGTGGTGGTGGCGCCCACCCTCACGGGCTTCAGCCCGGCCTCGGGCGTGGTCGGCTCGGCCGTCACCCTCACGGGCACCGCGTTCACGGGAACCACGAAGGTGACCTTCGGCGGCGTGACGGCGACCGCCTATTCCGTGCAGAGCGACACCCAGGTGAAGGCCACGGTGCCCGCCGGGGCCCTCACGGGACCCATCGGCCTCAGCACGGCGGGCGGCACCGCCACCTCGGCCACGGCCTTCACGGTCAGCCCCTCCCCGGCCCCCGCGCTCACCGGTTTCAGCCCCCTGGTGGGGCCCGTGGGCACGGCCGTGACGCTCACGGGCACGGGCTTCACCGGGGCCACCGCCGTGACCTTCGGCGGGGTGTCCGCGACTTTCGCGGCGGGGACCGACACCCAGATGACGGCCACGGTCCCCGCGGGGGCCCCCTCGGGAGCCGTGACCGTCACCACGCCCGGGGGCATGGCCACCAGCGCGGCCAGCTTCACGGTGACCGCCACGCCCACCCTGGATCTCAGCATCGATGGCCTCTACCTCACCCAGGGCACGCAGACCTATCCGGCCACGGTCTCCCTGGTGGCGGACCGCAGCGCCTGGGTGCGGGTCTTCGTGAAGGCCAACCAGACGAACACGGCCCGGCCCGGGGTGCGCGTCACCTTCCAGTCCGGCACCACCGTCCACACCCTGGACATCCCCGCCAGCGCGGCTTCCGTGCCCACGGTGATCAACGAGCCGGATGCCGCCGCCTCCTGGAACGCGGCGGTACCCGCGGCCTGGGTCCAGCCGGGCCTGACGGTGCTGGCGACGGTGGATCCGGCGGGCGCCATCCCCGAGTCCGATCGGACCAATGACCGCTACCCCCTGGACGGCACGCCCCAGGCGCTCACCGTGGAGGCCCTCCGGACCTGGAAGATCCGCCTGCTGCCCGTCACCACGGCGGACGGCTACACCGGCGCGGTGGACGCCGGCACCGTGGCCACCTACCTGACCCTGGCCCGACGCATCCATCCCGTGCCCGATGCCATCGACGCCGCCCTGGGTCCGGCCATGACCACCTCCGCCAGGATGGCGTTCAGCGACAGCACCGCCTGGAGCACGCTGCTGGACGAGGTGACCGCCAAGTGGAATGTGGACGGGCAGCCCGCCCACTACTTCGGCGTGGTGGGCACCGGGTACGACTCGGGCATCGCCGGCCTGGGCTGGGTGAAGAAGGCCGTGGCCGTGGGCTGGGACAAGCCCGCCACCCGGGCGGGCGTGCTGGCCCACGAGGTGGGGCACAACTTCGGCCGCCTGCACGCGCCCTGCGGAGGGGTCACCGATCCCGATCCCAACTACCCCACCAGCGGCGACTACGCCGGGGGCCACATCGGCGTGACGGGCTGGGATGCCACCGCCAGCTTCCCCGCCCCCAAGGCCGCCGCGGCCTATGCCGATGTCATGGGCTACTGCGATCCGGACTGGGTGAGCGACTACACCTACAAGGGCGTCTTCCTCTACCGGAAGGTCTACCCCCTGGTGGTGGACTCCGCCGCCCCGGCGGAGGGCCTGCTGGTCTGGGGCCACTTGGAGGGGGACCGGATGGTGCTTCAGCCGGCGATCCCGGTGACGGCGCCGCCCGCGCCGCCCACCCGCGGCCCCTTCCACTGGGAGGCCCGGGACGCCAGCGGGGCCGTGCGCCTGTCGGCGGACTTCCAGGCCCTGGAGGTGGCGGATGCCCCCGGCGGGAAGCTGCGGAGCTTCAGCTTCATCGTGCCCCTGGGCGCCGTGGCCGCGGCGGACCTGCAGAGCGTCCGGGTGCTGGAGGGCGGCGTCGAGCGGACCCGGATCGTCCGTCCGCCGGCCCTCCCCCTGCGGGTGGGCCTGCCCGAGGCGCCCGTGCAGGCCACGGAGGAGCGCACAGGCGTGGGCCTGGTCTGGGACGCGGACCGCTACCCCCTGCTGGTGGTGCGGGACGCGGCCACGGGCGAGCTCCTGGGCTTCCAGCGGGGCGGCGCCGGTCGCGTGCGCACCGACCGCCGGGACCTGGAGATCCTCGCCTGCGACGGCGTGCAGGTCCAAGTCCAGCGGTTCCAGCGGGCGAAGTAGGGAACTCCCTGGAACCCCCAGGGCCGTCAGGTTCAGGCCAGCAGATCCACACCGGCGGGGGCCTCGGCCACGGCGGCGGTGCGGTAGGCGTTCACGGCCTGGGGCACGCCGGTCTGGGGCTGGGCCAGGACCTCGGCGCCGGACCGGCCGGTGTTCAGCAGGAGGTGCGGCTGGCGGGGCACCGCGGTCGCATCCCGCATCAGGCCCGCGCCGGCATCCGGGAGCTGGAAGGCCGGGCCGGCCCCGGGGACCACGCCGGCCCCGAAGCGCAGAGCCGTCTCGAGGGCGAAGGCCAGGGTCGAGCTGTCGGGAAGCGCCGCCGGGGGGACCGTGGCCAGTTCTGGCAACGCGAGGACCGCCGTGGCGGGAAGGGGTGTCGCCAGGTCCGTGGCCAGGGTCGTGGCCGGCGTGGCGGCCGTGGCCGCAGTGGGGGTGACGGCCGTGGCGGTGGCCGCCGCCGTGGCCGGGGTGGCCGTGAGGGCGGCCAGGAGGCTGTCGGTGACCCCCGGGGCGGGGACCGGGCTGGTCGCCGGGGCAGGGGTGAGGGCGCTCACCGCCTGGAGGGTCTGCAGGAACAGATCCTTAGCCAACCCCTGGGCGGCGTCGGGACCGGTCGTCCCTTGGACATTCCCCGGCTGGACCTTCGGAATGACCAGGGCCGGGTTCAGGGCCATCGCGGCGGTCCCACCGGGGGCGCTGAGGCGGAGAGGATCCATGGCTCCCCCAGGATAGGCCGTTTCAGCCGCCAGGTTTGACGTCGGCCCGGAATGGCCCCTGTGGGATCATGGGGGATTCGGGAGGGGTGATGAGCGAGAAGGTCAGTTACGCGTCCAGTGGCGTGGACATCAACCGCCAGGACGAGGCCCTCCGGCGCATCAAGCCCCATGTGAAGGCCACGAAGACCCCCGGGGTCCGCAGCGACATCGGCCTCTTCGGCGGCCTCTTCGACGCCCGCTTCCCCGAGGCCAGGCCCATCCTCGTCAGCAGCATGGATGGCGTGGGCACCAAGACCAAGGTGGCCGGCCGGGCCGGCATCTGGGACACGGTGGGCCAGGACCTGGTGAACCACTGCATCAACGACATCCTGGTGCAGGGCGCCCGGCCCCTCTTCTTCCTGGACTACGTGGCCGCCCAGCGCCTGGAACCAGGCACCGTCGAGCAGATCGTCAAGGGCATGGCCGAGGCCTGCAGGGCCGGCAGCTGCGCCCTCATCGGCGGCGAGATGGCCGAGATGCCAGGCGTCTACGCCGAGGGCGAGGTGGACGTGGCCGGCACCATCGTGGGCGTGGTGGACGAGGACCACCTGCTGCCGCGGCTGGACGCCATGGCCGCGGGCGACGTGCTGATCGGCCTGCCCAGCTCCGGCCTCCACACCAACGGCTACTCCCTGGCCCGCAAGGTCTGCTTCGAGCTGGCCAAGCTGGAGGTGGACGATCCGCTGCCGGGCACCGGCCGGACCGTGGCCCAGGCCCTGCTGGCCGTCCACCGCAGCTACCTGGCCCCCGTGCTGCCCCTGGTGCAGGCGGACAAGCTGGTGGCCATGGCCCACATCACGGGCGGCGGCCTCACGGACAACATCCCCCGCGTGCTGCCCAAGCACCTGGACGCCGTCATCGACACCGCCAGCTGGCAGATCCCGGTCCTCTTCCGCTTCCTCATGGAGAAGGGCGGCCTGGGGATCGACGACGCCCGCCAGGCCCTGAACCTGGGCGTGGGCATGGTGTTGGTGGTGAAGGCCGACCGGGCCGGGGACGTCCTGGCCCACCTCCATGCCGACGAGGAGCCCGCCTGGGTGCTGGGCGAGCTCGCCGCCGGCACCGGCGTGGTGAAGTACCGGTAGCCATCCCTGAGCCTGAGACCGGACACCGATTCATCCCGGGTGGAAGCCGGTCCGTCCGTATCCTGGTCGGTGTTCCGCTTTTCCGTCCCAGGCAGGGAGGTCGCGTGTCCGAGTCGTCCGTGAAGACCCCCGCCCGCCTGGGCCTGCTGGACCCGCTGCGGGGCCTGCTGGCCGTGTGCGTGGCGGTGTACCACCTGGGCGTGTGGTTCAACATCTCGGAGTCCGGCGGCGGGGCCAACATCGCCATGGCCCGGCTGGGGAACTACAGCGTGTCGGGCTTCTTCGTGCTGAGCGGCTTCCTGCTCTTCCGCACGGCACCCTGGGAGCGGCTGCGCCGCGAGGGGCTGGGCCGCTTCTGGCTGCGCCGGTTCCTACGGCTGGCCCCGATCTTCTACCTGGCCTGCGCCCTGAACCTGGTCTTCCGCCTGGGGATGGGCCCCGACCCGACCGGACTCCGCATCCTGCAGAACGTCACCCTCCTCTTCGGCCTCATCCAGCCCAACCTCGCCCTGGTGACGGGGGGCTGGTACGTGGGCCTGGTGGCCCTGCTCTACGTCGCCTACCCGGCCCTGGCCTGGCTGCGGGCGAAGGGCGGACTCCCCTTCCTGGCGGCCCTGGCCCTGGGGCTCTGGCTCTGGAGCCTGCCTACCACCCTCCACGGCGTCATGGGCCAGCCCCTCTGGAACCGCTTCCACACCTACGTCCTGGCACCCAACCAGGTCTTCCTCCTGGCCTGGGGCGGCCTGCTGGCGGGCCTGCAGGCGGATACGAAGCGGCGGCTGCCGGCCGCCTGGGCGCTGCTCCTGGCCCTGCCGCTCGTCTGGGTGCTGGTGAAGCCCACGCCCCAGTTCTTCGACCACCTTGCGGCCCTCACGGGCTGGGGGCGCTACCGCTACCTGCTGATCATGACGGGCCTGGTGGCTCTCGCGTCCTTCAGCCGCAACCTGGGGCCGGACACCTTCCCGGCGGATCTCCGCGGACGGGCCCTGGCGGGCCTGACCACGGGGCTCTCGCGGCTGGGGGACTGGAGCTACGGCCTCTACCTGCTGCACCCGTTCACCTATCGCCTGGTGGTGCCGCACCTGGGCGGCCTGCCCGGGTTCGCGTCGGCCCTGCTGCTGGCCGTGGCCGCCGCGGCCCTGGCGCACCGCTGGATCGAGGAGCCGCTGGGGAAGCTGGGGCGTGGCTGAGGGTCAATCCGCCTCGGCCCAGAGGGCCTGGAAGGGCAGGGCCCAGAGGCCGGGCCCGAAGGGCAGGATCTCGCGCCCCGCATAGAGCACCACGCCGCAGGTGAAGCGTGCGCCGGTGAGCTCCCGGAAGGCCTTGAGCCCCTTGAAATCCGAGGCGACCACCGTGGCCGAGGCCTTCACCTCGATGCCTACGAGGCGTCGTCGACGGTCCTCCATGACCACGTCGACCTCCAGGCCGGCGCTGGTGCGGACGTGGAAGAGGCTGGGCCGGGTTTCCGACCATGGGGCCGTCCGGATCAGCTCCATCACGGCGAAGGTCTCGTGCAGGGGGCCGGAGGCCGGGGATTCCAGGAGGGATGCACTTTCGGCCCCCAGCAAGTGCGCCAGGAGGCCGGCATCGTTGAGGTAGAGCTTGGGGGTCTTGGCCAGGCGCTTGCCCAGGTTCTCGAACCAGGGGGGGAGCTGGACCAAGAGGTAGAGCGTCTCGAGCAGGGTGAGGTAGCGCTTCAGGGTGACCTGGCCCAGGCCGAGGGTCCGGCCGAGGTCCGCGACATTGAGGGGGCTTCCCGTGCGGAGGGCCACGGTCTGGAGGAGGCGGGGGACCTGGGCGAGCCCTTCGATGGCGGCCAAGTCCCGCACGTCCCGCTGGATCATCGTCTGGAGGTAGGCGTCAAACCAGCGGGTGCGATCGGAAGGACCCGTCCGGGCCACGGCTTCGGGGTACCCCCCTGCTGCGATCCGCCGCAGCAGGTCCGTCCGTTCCAGGCGCGGCACCTGGAGCCGCTCGGGGTGGCCCTGGAAGCAGGCGTCCACGAAGGCGGGATGGATGCCCTCGAGCTCGGCCTGGGCCAGAGGCCAGAGGGTGAGGATCTCCATGCGTCCCGCCAGGCTCTCCGACACCCTCGGCAGGGTGAGGATGTTGGCGGATCCCGTGAGGATGAAGCGCCCGGGCCGGCGATCCCGGTCCACGGCAGCCTTGATCGGGAGGAGCAGGCCCGGCACGCGCTGAACCTCATCCAGGACGGTCCTGGGCCCCAGGGTGCCGATGAACCCCTCGGGATCGGCCTGGGCTGCCGCCAGGGTCCCGAGGTCATCGAAGGTGCGGTAGACCGCGGCCGGTTCCAGGCCCTGGACGAGGGTGCTCTTTCCGGTCTGACGGGCGCCTGCCAGGAACGCCACGGGGGTGTCCCGGAGCGCCCGATCCAGGGCGGCTGCAAGGGCGCGCGAGTACATGATGAAAATCTAACATTTATTGTTGGATTTTCAATAGTCGTTGAGATTCTTTTGATTCAGGCGCCCTCGATCCGCGCGTAGAAGCTGGTGCGGCGGAGGTTCTCCTCCACCTTGAGGACCTGCTGGAGGGGCGGGAAGGCCCGCTGCTCGCAGTCGGTGCGCTCGCAGAGGCGGCAGGTGACGCCGATGGGCACGGGGGGCTGGTCCAGGCGCACGCCGTCGGCGTAGACCAGATCCTTGGCGTGGCCCATGTCGCAACCCAGCCCCAGGGCCTGGGTGGCGTGCTGGCCCCGGTAGCCGCCCGTGTCCTTCTGGATGGTCCGGGCGATGCAGAAGTACTTCCGGCCGTCGGGCATGACGCTCACCTGGGTGCGGACCAGGCCCGGCGTGAGGAAGGCGGCGTGCGCGTTCCAGCGGGGGCAGGCGCCGGAGAACCGGGCGAAGCGGATGCCTGTGGCCGAGAAGCTCTTGGAGATGTTCCCGGCGATGTCGATGCGCAGGAAGTGGAAGGGCACCCCCTCGGCGCCGGACCGGCGGAGGGTGGTGAGCCGGTGGCAGACCTGCTCGAAGCTGGCCTGGAAGCGCCGGCCCAGGATCTCGATGTCGTAGCGCTCGGCCTTCGCCGCCTGGAGGAAGCGCTCGTACGGCATGAGCACGGCCCCGGCGAAATAGTTGGCCAGGGCCACCCGGGCCAGGGCCCGGCTGCTGGACATGCGGAGCAGGGGGTGGTCCGCCAGGGCGTCCAGCAGGGCGCTGTGGTCCAGCAGGGCCAGCTGGTGGGCCAGCTGGAAGGCCCGGCTGCGCAGGGGCAGCAGTTCCGAGAGGCTGATGAGCCGGCGCTCCGGGTCGTAGCGGCGGAGCAGGCCCGGGCCGTCCGCCGCCCGGTGGACACGCACCTTCAGGCCCCGGGCCTCCACGGCGGCCACCAGGCCGGGGTAGAGGGCGTCCGGATTCAGATGCCCCTCGGCCCAGAGGGTCTCGGCGGCGGCCTCCAGGTCGGGGAAGTGGTTCATGGCCTGCTGGATGAAGTCGTTGACCTCCTCCGAGGGCAGGCGGGTGGCCTCGGGATCGAAGCCCTGGCCGTCGCTGAGCCGGGCGGAGAGGCTCTCCAGGCCCTCCTGGGCGTGCTGGTAGGCGCGGTAGAGCTCGAAGACCCCCCGGGCGAGCTGGGGGCTGTTCTGAACCATCTCCCGCACCTCCTGGGCCTGGAGGCCGAGGGGCTCGAAGAGCGGATCCCCGAAGGCCTCCAGGAGGTCCTCCGCCAACCGCTGGTCCTGCTCGGGGGCCAGGGCCTTCAGGTCCAGATGGAACTGCTGGGCCAGGCGGATGAGCAGGGGGGCCGTGAGGGGCCGCTTGTTGCCTTCGATGAGGTTCAGGTAGCTGGGGCTGATGCCCAGGGACTCGGCCAGCTGCACCTGGCTGAGCCCCTCCTGGCGGCGGAGGAGGCGGATCTTGGCGCCCAGGCGGGCGGCGGGCTTGGCGGGTGCGGCGGCGGGCATAGAATCCTCATTTACACGAATTGACAAGATGTGACGAACGAATTGACTGAAATTTTCAGATTAACCCCAATCAAACCAGCGACTCATTGCCTTGCTGAATTATAGGTCAATCTTTGACATCAGGCCACCCGGAGTCGTTGCATGTCCACACCCCTTTTCCCCGCAGGCGTCGAATGGCAGGGCCCCCTGGGCCCCCGCGAAGGGGACTTCGGCCCCGAAGACGCGGAGATCCTGAGCCCCCGGGCCCTGGCCTTCGTGGCGGACCTGGCCCGCGTCTTTCGGGATCCCCTGGAGGGACTCCTCCGGGCCCGCCGGGAGCGCCAGCGCCGCTTCGATGCCGGGGAACGTCCCCGCTTCCTCCCGGCGGAGCACCCGGCCCGTTCCGCGGACTGGGCCGTGCCCCCGGCCCCAGCGGACCTCCTGGACCGCCGGGTGGAGATCACGGGCCCCCCCGAGCCGAAGATGCTCGTCAACGCCCTGAACAGCGGCGCGAAGGTCTACATGGCGGACTTCGAGGACAGCCTGTCCCCGCTGCCCGCGAACCTGCTGGAGGGCCAGGCCGCCCTGCACGCCGCCGTCCGCCGCCGGCTCTGCTTCCAGGATCCGGCCAGCGGGAAGGCCTACGCCCTGAAGGACCGCCTGGCGGTGCTCATGATGCGGCCCCGGGGCCTCCACCTGGAGGAGCACCACCTGCGGGTGGACGGCCGCCCCGTGCCCGCCTGCCTCTTCGACGCCGGCCTCTTCCTCTTCCACAACGCCCAGGAGCTGGTGGCGCGGGGCACAGGCCCCTACCTCTACCTGCCCAAGCTGGAGGACGCCGCGGAGGCCCGCTGGTGGAACGAGGTGCTGCTCCGGGCCCAGGCGGCCCTGGACCTGCCCGCGGGCACCGTGCGGGTGACCCTGCTCATCGAAACCCTGCCCGCGGCCTTCCAGATGGAGGGCCTTCTCTACGAACTCCGCCAGCACGCCACGGGCCTGAACCTGGGCCGCTGGGACTACATCTTCAGCTTCATCAAGACCCTCCGGGAGGATCCCGCGGCCCTGCTGCCGGACCGGTCCCAGGTGGGCATGACGCAGCCCTTCCTGCGGGCCTACGCCCGGCGCCTGGTGCAGGTCAGCCACCGGCGGGGCGCCCACGCCATGGGCGGCATGAGCGCCTTCATCCCCGTGAAGGCCGATCCGGTCGCCCATGCCCGGGCCATGGCCCAGGTGCAGGCGGACAAGCTCCGGGAGGTGCAGGACGGCTGCGACGGCACCTGGGTGGCCCACCCCGGCCTGGTGGCCGAGGCCCAGGCGGTCTTCGACGCCCACATGCCGGAGGCGAACCAGCTGCACCGCATCCCCGAGGGCGAGGTGGCCGAGGCCGACCTGCTGCGCATCCCCGAGGGCACCCGCACGGTGGCCGGCCTGCGCCACAACCTGCGGGTGGGCCTCCGCTACCTGGAGGCCTGGCTGCGGGGCCAGGGCTGCGTGCCCCTGGACCACCTCATGGAGGACGCCGCCACGGCGGAGATCTGCCGCATGCAGGTCTGGCAGTGGCTCCACCACGAGGCCGTGCTCGACGACGGCGAGCGCCTCTCGCCCTCCCTCTTCCACATGTGGATCCAGGAGGCCCTCCACCAGATCCGGGCCGAGGTGGGCCTGGACGCCTTCCTGGACGGCCGCTACGGCGACGCCGCCGACCTCTTCGAGGCCCTCCTGCTGGACCCCGATCCGGCGCCCTTCCTCACCCTCCCGGCCTACGGCCGCCTGCTCCAACCCTTCATCCTCGAGGTGACCGCATGAACGCCCCGCTCTTTCCCGTCCCTCCCATCAACGACGACTTCCTCACCACGCGGTGGGCCGGCATCACGCGCCCCTACGGCCCCGACCAGGTGCGCCGCCTGCGCGGCAGCGTGCGCATCGAGCACACCCTGGCCCAGCTGGGCGCCCGCAAGCTCTGGCGCCTGATCAACGGCGAGGGCTACGTGCATTCCCTGGGCGCCCTCAGCGGCGGCCAGGCGGTGCAGATGGCCAAGGCGGGCCTCAAGGCCATCTACTGCTCCGGCTGGCAGGTGGCGGCGGACGCCAACCTCTCGGGCCAGACCTACCCGGACCAGAGCCTCTATCCGGCCAACTCCGTGCCGGCCCTGGTGAAGCGCCTCAACGCAGCCCTCCTGCGGGCGGACCAGATCGACAGCGCCGAGGGCACCCCCACCCGCGACTGGATGCTGCCCATCGTGGCGGACGCCGAGGCGGGCTTCGGCGGGCCCCTGAACGCCTTCGAGCTGATGAAGGGGATGATCGAGGCCGGCGCCGCGGGCGTCCACTTCGAGGACCAGCTCTCCAGCGAGAAGAAGTGCGGCCACCTGGGCGGCAAGGTGCTCATCCCCACGGGCCACTTCATCCGCACCCTCGTCGCCGCCCGTCTGGCCGCGGACGTGCTGGACGTGCCCACCCTCGTCATCGCCCGCACGGACGCCGACTCCGCGCGGCTCATCACGTCGGACGTGGACGAGCGGGACCGGCCCTTCCTCACGGGCGAGCGCACCCCCGAGGGCTTCCACCGCATCACCGGCGGCCTGGACATGGCCATCGCCCGGGCCCGGGCCTACGCGCCCTATGCGGACCTCATCTGGTGCGAGACATCCACGCCGGACCTGGCGGAGGCGCGGGCGTTCGCCGAGGGCGTCCACGCCGAGTTCCCCGGCAAGCTGCTGGCCTACAACTGCTCGCCCTCCTTCAACTGGAAGAAGAAGCTCTCGGACGCCGAGATCGCCACCTTCCAGCAGGAGCTGGGGGCGATGGGCTACCGGTACCAGTTCGTGACCCTGGCGGGCTTCCACAGCCTGAACCACGGCATGTTCCAGCTGGCCCGCGGCTACCGCGACGAGGGCATGGCCGCCTATTCCCGGCTGCAGGAGGCGGAGTTCGCGGCGGAGTCCGAGGGCTACACCGCCACGAAGCACCAGCGCGAGGTGGGCACCGGCTACTTCGACGAGGTGGCCCAGGCCGTCAGCGGCGGACTGGCCTCCACCCTGGCCCTGGCGGGCTCCACCGAGGCCCAGCAGTTCCACTAGCCCCATCCACATAAGGAGCGGCCGCCCGGTCGGGCGGCCGCTCTGCGTACCGGGACTGCGGCTACTTGGCGGCCGCGGCGGCCTTCTTCTCGGCCAGGGTCTTCTCGTTGATGACGGTCTTGCCGTCGGCGGGCTTGGCCTCGGCCTTCTTCCCGGCGGGGGCGCGGTGCATGCCCGTGTGGTGGTAGGTCAGGTACTCGCCGAAGAAGACGGCCATGGTGTCCGTGCGGTCCTTGAAGAAGTCGAAGCCGTGGGCCTTGCCCTCGCTGGTGAGGATCTCCACGCCGGGCAGGCCCTTCAGGGCCTCGGCATTGTCGAAGGCGCCCTTGTCGTCCGCGGCGGCCAGCACCAGCACCGAAGCCTGGCCCTTGAGGACGGCGGCCTTGAGGTCGGCCGCCGCGTGGTCGCCGAAGGCCACGTTGCCCGCCGGGCTGAGGCTCAGCACGGCCACCGGATGGACCTGGGGCTCGGCGAGGATCGCCGCGAAGGCCCCCACGCTGGCGCCAGCCAGGCCGATGCGACGGCCATCCACGCCAGGCTGCTTTCGGACCCAGGCCGTGGCCTGCGCCAGGTCGGCGGGGATCCGGTCGAAACCCACGGCCTTGGCGGAAGCGGCGAAGTCGTCCGTGACCTTCACCTCTGCGCCCGCCTTCTGGGTGCTCTCCCCGTGGCCGCGGAGATCCAGGGCGAGGGTGCCGATGCCCCGGGCATGGAGCTTCTCGGCGAGGGGCGCCCAGCCGGCGCGGTCGGCGTGGAACTGGTGGGCCAGGACCACCACGGGCACCTTGCCCTTGGCGGGGGGCAGGGCCAGGGTGCCCTTCAGCACGAAGCCGTCGGGAGTGGTGAGGCTCATCTCCGTCGCAGAGGGATCGGAGACCCGGTTCGCGGCCTGGACCGGGGCGGCCAGGGCCACGAGGGCGAGGGGAACCATCAGGCGGGCAGGGCGCATGGGGACCTCTGGGCTGGAGTGCCCCACTCTAGCACGCCTAGCCAAGCCCTCCGGCGCGGTATAAAAGAGAGCTTCCGCCTTGATGAGGTTCCCATGGCCACCCCCGACACCATCCTCCAGGAAACCAAGCGCCGGATGCACGGTTCCCTCGACGCGCTCAAGAAGGAGATGGCCACCATCCGCACCGGCCGCGCCAACACGAGCCTCCTGGACAACGTGCATGTGGAGTACTACGGGTCCATGGTGCCCCTCAACCAGATGGGCACGGTGTCGGTGCCGGAGTCCGGGATGCTGGTGGTGACGCCCTTCGACAAGAGCGCCATCAAGGCCGTGGAGACGGCCATCCTCAAGTCCGAGCTGGGCATCAACCCCTCCAACGACGGCAACGTGATCCGGCTCCCCATCCCCATGCTCACGGAGGAGCGCCGCCGGGAGCTGGTGAAGGTCCTGCACCGGCTGGGCGAGGAGATCAAGACCGGCATCCGCAACATCCGCCGCGATGCCAACGAGGATGTGAAGAAGCTGGAGAAGGACAAGGAGGTCCACCTCTCCGAGGACGCCGCCAAGAAGGCCCTGGAGGACATCCAGAAGCTCACTGACGCCCACATCAAGGACGTGGACGAGGCCCTCAAGCACAAGGAAGCCGAGATCCTGAAGGTCTGACCCCGCCGGGTGGCGGAGCGCGCTGCAGCGCAGCGCGCGGAGCCGGGACCCGGCGAGGGTCAGAGTCACGCCGGAGTGGGACGGAATCGCATGCGTGGCCGCGCTGCAGCGCAGCGCGCGGAGCCGGGACCCGGCGAGGGTCAGAGTCACGCCGGAGTGGGACGAAATCGCATGCGTGGCCGCGCTGCAGCGCAGCGCGCGGAGCCG
>Ga0079306_1001781_pt1 | contig 13333 bp, 3 predicted proteins | sample Methanotroph_Enr_FD_79181 | JGI IMG/M metagenome (GOLD analysis project Ga0079306, IMG submission 79181) | Enriched soil microbial communities from Old Woman Creek wetland in Ohio, USA - Methanotroph_Enrichment_5 | ecosystem: Environmental > Terrestrial > Soil > Wetlands | place: USA: Ohio...
GCTACCGTTAACCTGATCGACAACTTCGGCGGCGTGGTGCGTACCGAAGTGGGGACCGGCTCACCTCGCCCGGCGGTCGAGCTGACCGTCCCAAGCGGCGCCCTTTCCCGGAGCTGCGATCTCCGTCTTACGCCCTTGAGTAACCAGGGGTTGGCGGGGCTGCTCCCTGCCGGGTGGTCTCCGCTTGCGGCTCTCGATCTGCGTCTCTTCGATCCGGCTGCGGGCACGCCCATTGCGGAAGCCTTCGCCTCCGCGGCCAGCCTCAAGTTCCCCGTTGCCGCCTCGCTCAAGCTGGCGAGCGATGCGCTGCTCACCCTGGCCTTCTACGATACCGACACGCATCGCTGGCAGGCGAAGGGACGCGCCGTCCTTGCGGCGGACGGCCTGAGCGTAAGCGCCGAGGTGACCGACGCCGGCCAGTATGCGCTCGTCGTCGGCGACCCGGCTCCCGGCGCGCCGCCGGCAGCCGATGCCGGTGCGCCGCTTGCTGCGGCCGGCAACGCAGCCGTCAGCTTCGCCGCCGTCGCGGCGCAGGGGAAGGTCGTGCCGCAGGCCGCTCCCCCCTCCAGCGGGCTTAAGGCGGCAGGGGAGGTGGTGCTCACCGCGAAAGAAGGCGAGGCGCCGCTCTTCACCTCCGGCCTGGTGCTCAACAGCAGGATCACCGAGAAGTTCGACCTGAAGGCCGGCGACACGGTGGAACCCCCCGTCTACACCCAGGACATCGTCCTCTACCGCTATCCGTGCCTCACCTCCATCGGAGCGGGTGAGCTGGCGTCCGTCGACGCCGCGTCCCTCTTGCGCACCACCTTCCCGGTTGCCCCCTCGCGGGACTACAGCATCGTCGAGCTGCTGCTGGGCAAGGTCGGGCTGGATATCACCGTTCCCGATGCCGGCGAGTCCGCCGTCATGGTGGGGACCGACGGCGGCCGTCTGGTCGATGCCGACGGCAACATCCTGGTCATCCCGCAGGGAGCCCTCTCCCAGACCACGCCGGTATCGACCAAAAATGGCACGGTGGCAACCGGAGCGGTCGGCGACGACTTCACCCTGTTGAAGGTGGTGGAGGTGAACCTCACCCGGCAGACCCTGTCCCGCGCGGCGACGCTCTTCTTCAGCGCGCCGGCCAACCTTGCCCCCCTGCCGATCGTCCTCGCCAAGCAGATCGACGTGAAAGGGGTGGCCAAGCTGAAGCTCGTGGGGCTTGCCAGGGTGGGCGGCAGCCTGATCAGTTCCGACGCCACCCAGGCCGGCGTCACGCTCCCCGGCATCGCCAGTTCCGGGACCTATTACTTCCTCCAGGCCAAGGCACCGATCGGCTTCGTCGCCGGCACGGTAACCGACGCCGCCAGCGGCGCCTATCCGGGTGCCGAGGTGAAGACCGACAAAGGCTCCCTGGTCGACCTGACCTCCTCCACCGGCACCTATCTGGTTGCCGCGCCGGTTGCGGCCGTCACCGCGACCGCTCTCGATCTGTACAAGAACGACCAGGTAAGCGGCAGCGGTCTGCTCTCCGCCGCGAACCAGCTGCTCACCCTCGACCTGAAGATCCTGATGATCCCCCCGACGGTCGTCTCCGTGGCGCCCAGCGGCGTCAACGTTCAGCCGAACGCGGCGGTGCTGGCGACCTTCTCCAAGGCTCTCGACAAGAACACAGTGACCGCCGCGAGCTTCAAGCTCGTCGATGCCGACGGCAAAGCGGTAGCCGGCGTCTTCACACACAGCGTGGACGGCAAAGTCGTCACCTTCAGCCCGGGCGATCTCCTTATCTCCGAGAAGGCCTACACCGTCACCTTAAGCGGCAGCATCAAGGACCTGCAGGGGTATGCGCTGGGTAGCGACGTGACCTCCGGCTTTACGGTGAGGAAGACCACGCCGCCGCCGATGCCGGCAGCCGGCGCAGTCTCCGGCACCTTCCCCGACGCCGACGGGTTCATCACCGTAACCGGCACCCAGGGCAGCGCCGAGACCGGCAGCACCGTGCTGCTCATCAACGACGCATCCGGCGAGATCGTCTCCGTCACCCCGGCCAGCAACGGCTCCTTCACCGGCAGGGTGCGCGGGCAGCTGGGTGACCAGGTGAAGGTCGTCTTGATGGACCATTCCGGCAACCAGACCGTCATTTCCTACCTCACTTTCAAGAGCGACGACGGGAAGTACCTGGTAACCGCCAAGGGGGGCAAGGTCGAAGGGGAGGGGGGGATCCTGCTTGAGATTCCCGACGAGGCTCTGATTGGGCCGAGCATACTGAAGATCACGCCGGTACTTGAGGCGGCCCTTGCCGAACAACCGATCCCTGCCGGAGGCAAGTTCCTCGGCGCCGTGAATCTCGACACCGGCGGCATCAATTTCCAGAAGGCGGTGCAGTTCTCCATACCGCTGCCGGCCAACATGCCGCAAGGTGCGGTCCCCTTCCTGGCCCAGCCGCAGAACCTGGTCAATGCCGACGGCACCGTAGAAAAGGTCTACGTCGTCATCGACAGCGCCAAGGTGGAAAACGGCCGGCTTTCCACCGCCTGTCCTCCCTTCGACGGCGTAATGGGGTTCGGGACCTTCGTGTTCCTGTACATGGACGGCGTATCCGGGGTGGACGTCACCGTTTCGGGTTATGCCTATCGTGATGTGGATGGTCTGCCGGGATACACGCAGGGGGTCGATCAACCGATCCGGGGTGCGGTGATCCGCGCACCGGGGGCAGAGAACTTCGTTTCGTACACCAATTCCACCGGTCACTATGCGACCTACGGTTTTACCGCACCGGGAGTGTGCCGCAACTTCCCCCTTACGGCAATCCATCCCCAGACCATGAACAAGGTCTCGGTTAATGTCACGACCTGTGACGCGCCGTATATCGTCAACAACTTCAACTTCCGGCTTGCCGACAAGGACACCGTGCTTCTGGACAAAACTCCGCCGGTAATCAATCTCGGGGTGCAAATAGTTCCCGGGCAGGCGCCAAATGTGACATTGGCCGGCGGAAGAGTGACGCTCGGAGCCGACCTTCAAGTACCGGTCAGCTTTATCGATCAGGCGATGGGTACCGCGACACTGACAGTCGTATACCGTCCGTTGGATAACTCTTCGCTCTCGTCCACACCGGTTCAATTATCGCTGGGTGCCCCGACCCTGGTAACTCCGATTACCGGAAATCAGCCGGCAACCTTCGGTTATACCAGCCAGGTCACTTTCGTGGATCCCGTCAGGGGGAGTCAGCCTTACTACTTCAGGCCTGGTCAGGAAGGCATCTATACCTTGACGGTAGAGGCGGTCGATGCCGCCGGCAACAGAAGCAAGCAAAGCGTCACGCTGCGCTGCGTGGCGCCAGGCAACGTCCCGGCATCTATAGACGGCCCGCCAGTGGTGCTCTCCGTTTCGCCGGGCGGAAATGTGCCGGATATCAAGGTGGATACCAACGTGACAGCCCTCTTCAGTGAGGAGGTTAGAAACGTAAGTGAGAGCACCTTCCAACTGATCGACACTGTGACGACGCTTCCTGTTGCCGCCACGGTGACTTCGATGGTTGATAACGGCCTGATGAAGGCAACGCTGGTTCCAAAGTCGGGCCTGCTCTATGGTCGCACCTATAAGATCTTGATCTCTAAAACGATCACCGACGCTGCCCCGAATGCCTCGGCCCAGGGACATCTCTTGCCGCTTGCCGACGACGTCACGACAGGTTTTACGACCATTGTCCCAGCCGCCTATGATTTGACCTCGGGACAGTTCACCGGGGGCAGGGGGGTCGCCCTTTTCAACGACTATGACAATGCCAAGCTCTACAGCTACCTTACCGCAAGTGATGTAGGCTGGCGTGTGGCGGATGTGACAGACTCCAAGGCGCCGGTAGTCGTTTTCCCCGATGCGGGGTTCCAGTTTCCGGCCGGGTTCAGCTACCGCGGCGTCGCCGTGGAGCAGCAGCGGAAGCTGCTGGGGATGACCGAGAATATCACCTTCCCCGACGGCGGCCAGTACGGCTACGTGCGTTTTTACAGCCTTGCGGATCCCACCAAGCCGGTAGTGGTCGGGAGGGAAAAACTAGCCGAGGCGTACTCCGGAGTTCCGGGAAGGCTCGCGCTGCAGGGCTCCTTTGCCTACGTCGCCACCATCAACGCCGGGTTGCAGGTCGTGAACGTCGACACGGCGATAAAGCGCCAAACCGACGGGCTCGCCAGCGACGGCACCTCGATCGTCGGCGTGTACGACTCTGTGGGCGAAGGATTCGGACAGCCTAACGACATCATGATTTACGGAGGCACCAAGGCGCTGCTGACCACCAACTCGGGATACCTCCTCAACCTGAACATTTCGACTCCTGAGATTCCCGCGCTCAACTCCTCGCTCGGACCGCCCGACGGCTTCACCTTTACCCAGGGCGCGGTGGTAGAGGATTACGTCTACACCGATGCGAGCGGCGCTACCCAGGCTATGGATCTGGCCGTAGTCGGTACCAGAAACGGTGAACTATACACCGTCGATATGACAGACCCGGCATCCCCTGTGACTCACGGACCTGCCATAGACGATCAGGGGCACACTGTCAGCACAATTGTCAGCGATGTTTCGATAAACAAGTTTAGCCGTCTGGCGTTCGTGACCAGCTTCAACTCGGTACAGGTCTTCGATCTGAAGAACCCGTTGCAGCCGAAACTGTTGACCACCATTACCCAGCTTCCTGATACCAGCGTCACTGCTGCCCCGGGATCGACCCCGACAATGATTCAGATCGGCAGCAACCCCGCCATCGTCGAACAAAACGGCTGGGTCTATCTCGCCAGTCAGGTAAAGGGGTTGCGCACTCTGAACGTGGGCGCAGCATTCGGTATCACGTATCTTTGCGACGATTGTTACAACTTCCGTTAACCGAGATTGGGAAAGTGGCTGTGACTGAAATGAAATTGCCAGTTAAAGATGGGGAACAATACTTATGAAAAAGTTGATCGTCGCGTTATCCGCTGCCGTTTGCCTACTGCTGCCAGTGCTTTCCTCTGCTGGAGACGTATTCTACCCAACCGGCAGCTACTACAGTACCGAAACCGATCTGAAGGTTGCCGCCAGGAGTATCCCAATGGTGTTGGAGCGAACCTACCGCTCCAATCGCGCCGTGAAGATCGACGACCAGAAGTTCGATTACCGTTCCCCGTTGGACGGGCCTTTCGGCTACGGATGGAACACGCCGTGGACCGTCCGGATCGTCAAGGACCTGTTCATATCGAAGGACGGCACCAAGCAGACCGATGCCTTTGTCGGCGCGGACGGCAAGTACATCTTCTTCGAGCGCGACCAGAACGGCAACTATCCCATCGACCACAAGAACGGCTATTTGCTCACCAGGAACCCCGCTGGCTACGAATTGCAGGAGGTGGGCGGGATCACCCACGTCTTCGACACCACCGGCAGGCTCACCGCCATCCGCGACCGACGCGGGAAGAGCGCCGTCATCGCCTACAACGGCGACCAGCTTGCATCGATCTCCGACGTAACCGGCCGCATCGTCTTCACCTTCAACTACTCAGGCACGCATGTGAGCCGGGTGGCCGACGTCGCCGGGCGCAGCCTCGAATACGCCTACGACGGCAACGGCAATCTGCGGACCGTGAGCCACGGCGGTGCCGTCATTGTGACCCATACCTACAACGGCGACCACGGACTGACCAGCGAGACCAACGCCGTCGGCGAAAGCAGGCAGACCGGCTACTTTCTCCCGGGCAAGGGGATCGTCGGCAAAATCACGGATCCGTCCGGGCGAAACCTGACGCTGAACTGCGACTTCGACAGCCGGATCTTTACCATCACCGACTTCGGCGGCGTCACGCGGCGCTTCATCCTGGACGCCAGCGGCAACGTGGTCTCCGACAGCGAGATCGCCAACGGCGCAGCCACCGCGCGTGCCACCGTGCTGTACCAGGCGGACGGGAGCAAGAAAACCATAGACGGCGCCGGCAACGCGACCGTCGAGTTGCTCGATGCCTGGCAGAACGTGCTCGCGAGGACCGACGGGGAGGGGAACAGCACCAGCTTCACCTACAACGGCCAAAATAAGCCGCTCACCATCACCGATCCGACCGGAGTGGTAACCGAGTTCGGGTACGATGCAAGCGGCGTCTATCCGACCAAGATCACGCGTGCCAAAGGAAAGCCGGAGCAGGTTGTCACAAGCTTTGCCTACAACGGTGACGGCGATCTGGCATCCACCAGCACCGACGGCGCTACGACCAGCTTCGACTACAACTCCATGGGGCTCCCCACCACCGTCACCGATCCACTGGGTAACAAGAGCGTCATCGAGTACGACGCGGCGGGGAACGTCAGCTCATCGGTGGACGCGAACCTCAACCGGAGCGAGTTCGGCTACGACTGGCGCGGAAACCTCCTCACCGCGAAGGACGCGCTCGGTAACGTGACAACTTACGGATACAACGCCGCAGGGAGACTTGCGAGCGTCAAGGACCCGCTGAACCACGCAACGACCACCGCTACCGATTTCGCCGGGCGGATCACCTCCCTTTCGCCCCCCGCCAGTGTGAGCAAGAGCTTCGTCTACGACGGGAGCGGCAACCTCGTCAGGATCACCGAGGGGAGCGCGGTCACCAACATGACCTATGACGGGCGCAACCGCCTCACTGGCGAGAGCGACCCGGAGGGGAACACCACCTTCCGCGAGTACGACAACAGCGGGTGCAGCACCTGCGGGTCGAGCCAGGGCACCCCGAAGAAGATCATCGATCCCCTGGGGAACGCGACGCAGAACAGCTTCGACAAGTTGGGGCGGGTGACCGGCGTGACCGACCCGCTGGGCAACCTGACCAGCATCGCGTACGACCCGGCCGGGCGGGTCACCCTGCGCACCGACGCGAACGGGAACCCGACCAGCTACGCCTACGACGGCCTCGGCCGGGTGACCAGCCAGACCGACGCGAGCGGCGGCGTCACGAGCTTCACCTACGACCAGCGTGGCAACCTCACCTCCCTCACCGACCCGGAGAACAACACGACGACCTTCGTCTACGACCTGGCCGGTCGGAAGACCAAGGAGACCCGTCCGGAAGGGGAGGCGACTACCTACGACTACTATCCCAACGGCCTTCTCAAAAGCGTGAAGGACGCCAAGGGGCAGGTGACCGGCTACCTGTACGACAAGGGGAACCGGCTGGTGGAGACGGACTTCGCCGACGGGACCAAGCACACCTTCAGCTACGATGCGGCAGGGAACATGACCGGCTACGCCTCGCCGGACGTTGCCGCGACCCTCACCTACGATGCCGCCAACCGCAAGACGGGCGAGAGCGTCACCATGGGGGGCTTCACCAAGAGTTACAGCTACGCCTATGACGGGAAGGGGAACAAGTCGAGCTTTACAAGCCCGGAAGGAACCGCCTACACCTATGGCTACAACAGAAACGATCAACCGACGCAAATAACCACACCGGTCGGAAACGTCGGCCTTGCCTACCAGTGGATTCGGCAGACCAAGGTCACCCTTCCCAACGGTATCGCCACCGATTACGCCTACAACGAATCGAATTGGCTTACCCAGATCAAGGCGAACAAGACGAGCGCAACGCCGTCGACCGTCCTCACCAGCGCGGCGTACGGGTTCGACAAGGTGGGCAATATAACCGGAAAGACCACCGAGGCGGGGTCGCACGTCTACGGCTACGACGTGCTCTACCAGCTCACGGGTGCGACGATCCCGACGCTGCCGCAAGAGGCGTACAGCTACGACAAAGTGGGTAACCGGAAGACCAGCGCACAAACGCAAGGGGCGTGGAACTACAACAGGGACAACCAGCTACTTTCCTACAACGGCACGAGCCTCACCTACGACGCCAACGGGAACACGGTGACCAAGAGCGAAAGCGGGGCGACTACCACCTACAACTACGGCGCTACCGATAGGCTTGCAAGCGTACAACTACCCGATGGGAGCATAGCCATTTACACTTACGACCCGTTTGGGCGGAGGGTCAGGAAACAGGTTGGGGCAGAATCGACCTACTTCGTTTATTCTGATGAAGGCCTTGTTGGCGAGTATGGTGCGACAGGGAGTTTCAAAAAGGGGTACGGTTGGCGGCCAAGCGGCGTCTGGGGGACGAATCCGGTGCTCATGGTGGAGGGTGGAGATTACTACTTCTACCACAATGATCACTTGGGCACACCACAGAAGATGACGGACATAGACGGTTATGTTGTCTGGAGCAGAACGTATTCTTCCTTCGGAAACTCTATTATTGATCAGCCTTCTGGTGTAACAAACAACTTACATTTCCCAGGACAGTACTTTGATCAAGAAACCGGCCTCCAATATAATTGGCAGAGGTATTACGATACCACTACAGGTCGTTATATTTTGACTGACCGAATAGGTTTTTGGGGCGGGGATGTAAATTTATTTAGATATTCTCTTAACAATCCCAATTCATATATAGATCCACTTGGGACAACTAACAAGCCAATAGGAGATATTCAATTTACATGGGGTTTACAGGGATCCTATAAGTTTAACATCGCTGGCCTCCAGTGTGTAATTCAAGTTAATCTAGGTAGGCAGGAACGAGGTATTACATCGGATAATGCCGTATCTGAATCCTACGAAATTGCTTTAAAAGCAGGAGAATATGGCCTTGGTGGTCAAGCCGAGCGAAGAGTCCCAGGGTCTCCGAGCGCAAATCAGCTGGATCCTACCGGCCAAGTAATCCCGTACAGTGGCCGAGGTATTTCAGAAATGTTACAAGATAAACAGTTTGACAAACAAATTTTTTTGCCACTTAGCCATGACAGAAAAATATCTGGATTCACTGATGACGATGTTAAGCTGGAGATGGAAGCTGCTATTTTGTTTGGCATTAAAGGAGAAATAAATCTTTCTGAGTTAAAACGTAGAGCATTGAGTCATTCAAAACTATTGAAAAAATGCAATAAAAAGAATTCAGTTATAGATTGTCACCCAAAATAAAGGAATAATATTGTGCTAAAGAGAATCATTGGTATATTAATGATTTCTATTATTGTTGTTGCCATTGCTCAAATCTATATCCAATATATAAATGGAAATGACTTCTCTGTTAATTATATCATTGCAGCTACGGCATTTGCTTTTGTATTTTGGATGTGGATGTTTATTGATTGTATTGTTAATAGAAATATCATTAAAAATTCATCATGGTGGATAGCGCTTTTTATTTTGATAAATTGGGTGACGTCTTTCCTGTATTTTTTTATTATAGTACTCAATCGACATGAAAAATAAAATGATTCAAGTGGATAAATATGAACAATTATAATATTGATTGGTGGATGTGGTTTTGTGCAGCGATATTTTTTTATGTTGTTATACGGATGATATTATTTAAAGCAAAATGCCCTAATTGTGGAATGGCTTTATCAGTTGAAAAGATACAGGACCCATATGGTGTCAATCTAAGTAAGAAGACTGTGATTTCAGCAAGGCCATACGCTAAGGTCAATATCACTTATGTTTGCAATAAGTGTAACAAACATTACGTCACAAAAGAAGGTGAAGTCCCTAAAGATCTAAATGAATTAGGTAAAAAACGTTAAGCGGGAGCAGGAAAACCGAGGGGGAAAAACCGAGGGGACGTTGGGAAAGCGCCGGTAAAAGCCGGCAAACGGTAGGAGGTGCAAGTCCTCCACACGGTAATGAGTAGCGATCAGCTGTGGCCCTGAGTGATGCGTCGGCCCATCGTGAGGTGGGCGGCGAAGCGTTCACAGGGGGCATGCAGGCATGGCTATTGAGCTCCGAAATCACCTCGTTCGGGTGCCGACCTTGTCCAACGGTGGGGAAGGCAACATCGTATGCCGCGCTAGCGCGAGCGGCACATGGACCCGCGGAGTCAAAGACCCAGAGCATGTATGCAAGCCGTTTGCACGGAAACCGGGAGATCCCGGAAACGACCGGGCGAGTCCCGCGCCCGGTCCGGTCGGTGCAGGCCGGAGGCCGTAATACTGACATGAACGCGACCGGGAAGTCGGACACGGGAGTAGTATCGTTGAAGCGGACGAACAAGGGTGCTCAACCAATTCAGTACGGCCAACCACCTGCGGAGTCCGTGGAGAGAAGGCCCGTGGCAAAGGGAAACTCTGTGCAGACGACCATGACCGACACTCTGAGGTCGGAACCAGTGTTGAGCGCTCTGGACAGAGTACGAGAGGCAGCGAAACGAGACTCGACGCTGCGGTTCACAAGTCTTCTGCATCATGTAACGGTCGATCTTCTTCGGAATGCCTACTTCGCGCTCAAACGCAATGCGGCCCCCGGCATAGATGCTGTGACATGGTCGGAGTATGGGGTAGGGCTCGAAGAGCGCCTACGTGATCTCCATGATCGTATCCAGAGCGGGAAATATCAGGCAAAACCAAGCAAAAGGGCCTGGATACCAAAGCCAGACGGCAGACAACGGCCGCTGGGTATCGCCGCACTGGAAGACAAGATCGTTCAACAGGCTCTGGTGTTGATCCTCCAGCCGATTTACGAGGAGGATTTCCTGGGATTCAGCTACGGCTCCAGACCGGGACGAAACCAGCATCAAGCTCTGGACGCGATCTATGTTGCAATCACGCAGAAGAAAGTGAATTGGGTCCTGGATGCCGATATCCGAGGCTTCTTCGATTCCGTCGATCACGGCTGGGTCATAAAGTTCATCGGACATCGCATCAACGACCCCCGGATATTACGGCTGTTGCGCAAGTTCTTGCGCGCAGGGATATCCGAGGACGGCGAGTGGGCCAAGACGGTGGTGGGGACTCCACAAGGTGCGGTGATATCGCCATTGCTGGCTAATATCTACCTGCACTACGTCCTTGACCTGTGGGTACAGTGGTGGCGCAAGCACCACGCACGCGGCGAAGTCTACATCGTCAGGTACGTTGACGACTTCGTGATGGGTTTCCAGTACCGTTCGGACGCAAGGCGGTTCCAGGCAGCGCTGAAGGATAGGCTTCTGAAATTTGGCCTTGAACTTCATGACGGCAAGACTCGGCTGATCGAGTTTGGTCGTTTTGCCATCGAGGACCGAGCCGAACGGCATGTAGGGAAGCCGGAAACATTTGACTTCCTTGGTTTCACCCACATCTGCGCCAAGAAGAGGGATGGTAAAAGCTTTGCCCTCCGCCGGAAGACCATCGCTAAGAAACTACGGGCAAAGGTGGCCCAGGTAAGTGAGATTCTGATGCGTCACAGACACAAACCACTGCCGCAACAAGGAAGCTGGCTGAAGTCTGTGGTTCAGGGGCATTTCAACTACTATGGGGTTCCTGGCAACCGTCGAGCGCTGGATTCGTTTCGGACCTTGGTCAACGGAGCCTGGATAAGGGCGCTGCGCAGGCGAAGCCAAAAGGCCCGGAGCCTAACCTGGGTTAGGCTGCAGGCACTGGTGAAAAGATGGATTCCCTCAGCCCGAATAGTGCACCCATATCCCGACCAACGCTTCTGCGTCTGACCCGATGCAAGAGCCCGGTGCGGTAGTGCCGCACGCCGGGATCTGTGCGGGGGGTGCCGGGCAACCGGCATCTCTACCGCGAACTAGCTTATGTACGTTATTAATCTCTGAATAGAGATCCACGAAAAAGTTTTTCTTGCCAAATAGAGAAGTTGAGTTTCAACCGCAGAACAGTGAAGCTTTTTATGATCCAATGCATTGACTATCCATAGGTGGGCCTATATGAAAAAACTGATCGGATTGCTGGTGGTGGGATTGACGTTATTTACTGCCGCTTTGTCGTTCGCCGACTCGGCGACTCCACCCTCCAACATCCTGACCAGCTTCGATTTCTCGGTAGTCGGCTTGGGGCTCAACGTCTCGCCTGACTACCAGGCGGTCCCCAAGGGGATCGCTTCGCGGATCGACGTCGGCTTCGACGCGGGCTCCTTCAACGCAGCCGACATCATCGCCCAGCTCCCTCCCGACTACACGGTGCGCGCGGAACTTTCGGGCCCCGCCTTCCAGACCCCGCTTGCCCTGGTCACCAAGCCGGGCAAATCGTTCGATCTCCCCAGCCTCGCCATCCTCGGCAAGTACACGCTCTCCAACATCCGCCTGGTGGACGGCGGCGGCAACACGCTCTTCGGTGCCGTGCCGCAGGCGGTCGCCGTCGAATCCATTCCGGATCCGTTGGTTACCTCGGTCACCACCCGGCAGCTCACGCTCCAGGAGATCAAGGACCGTGGCGTCACGTTCGACTCCTCCAACTTCAGCGCCTACCAGTTTACCGCCGGCTTCGCTACGCAAAGCGGGCAGATCCAGCTGAACCTGCCGGTGGTGATACCGACCTCTGCCGTAGTAAACAATCCGCCGGACACCGCTGTCAGCAACGAACCAGTGATCAACCTGCCGCCGGTTCCCGACGTGCCCCAGGCCGAACTTCCGCAGAACCTCACCGTCTCGCCGTTTCTCATGCAGGTCGAGGAGAAGGAAGCGGTGAGCCAGTACTCGCTGCCCCCCATCCCGGGCATCGTGGTCATCCCCGGCAACATCGGATTCCTGCACCAGTACTTCAGCGCCCTGGCGCTGGTCACTAACGGTGCGCCGCTGCAGTCGAACCTCTCCATCTCCAATGTCCAGGCGAAGATCGTCCTTCCCTCCGGTGCCGACCTGACCGCGGGAACTGACGCCTCCCCTGGCGACGACCCGCTGCGAATGGCGAGGCACGGCTCGGTCTACTTCCCCCGGGAACTTCCCGTCCTGAACCCCGGCCCGGACGGCAAGAACGGCACCGCGGACGACGTGGATCTCCTGCACCCGGCAGAATCGGGCCAGGCGGACTTCACCATCGAGGGGCTCAAGGAAGGGACGCACAAGCTCGACTTCGAGATCACGGCGACCCTGAACGGTCTCCCGATCGGCCCGGTGACCCTGAAAGGGAAGGCCACCGGCGCGGTGCTGGTGCGCAATCCCGACTTCAGCCTCACCTTCGGCCATCCGTCCACCATCAGAAGCGGCGAGCAGTACGACCTCTTCGTCACGGTCACCAACACGAGCCAGGTCCCCGCCAACCTGGTGTCGGTCTCCCTCGATCCCCGCGCCATCTCCGGTGCGGTCTTTGTGGAGGGCGAGACGTCGGACAAGTCGATCGAAACGATCCCCGCAGGTTCGGCCGCAACGGTCAAGTTCCGGCTCAAGTCGCAGCGCACCGGGAAGGTAACCGCCACGGCGTTCGAGTCCGAGCAGGTGAAAGGTAAGTTCGTCCTGCGCACCGGGGTAGGGGAACTCGGCATTCCGCTCTCGCCGGACAGCCTGATCCTCCCCTACACCGCGGATGTCCCGCCCGATCTGCTCAGCGCGGCGATGTCGCTTCTGGGCCAGGCCTGGAGCGTCGCCAC
>Ga0079306_1001782_pt1 | contig 13330 bp, 14 predicted proteins | sample Methanotroph_Enr_FD_79181 | JGI IMG/M metagenome (GOLD analysis project Ga0079306, IMG submission 79181) | Enriched soil microbial communities from Old Woman Creek wetland in Ohio, USA - Methanotroph_Enrichment_5 | ecosystem: Environmental > Terrestrial > Soil > Wetlands | place: USA: Ohio...
CGTGATGGCCAAGGCCGCGTCCCTGAACGTCACCCGGGCCCGGGTGGCCGTGGACATCGCCGCCGGCATCGGCGGCCCGCTGATCTTCGTCATCGGCAACGCCCCCACCGCCCTGCTGCGCCTGCTGGAGCTGATGGACGCGGGCGCCGTGGCCCCGGCCCTGATCGTGGGCATGCCCGTGGGCTTCGTGAACGCGGCCGAATCCAAGCAGGCCCTCATGGCCCAGGTCCGGGTGCCGTATGTGGCCATCACAGGCCGCAAGGGAGGCTCCGCCCTGGCCGCGGCCACGGTGAACGCCCTGGCCGAGATCGTGCTTCGGGAACGGGCTGGGGGGTAGGACTCAGGGATTTTTGAACAAATTCCCTGTGTTTTACTGCAAGAATGAAGAAGAGTTGATGTAGAATGACATTATTTTCCATGCATCTTTTTCTTTTATAAGACCAATATCAATCCGTGCCGGACCTGTCTCAAAATCAACTTTGGCAGAGTATCGAGCGGTCACGACTTTACCGTTTTGTGTCGTATACGATATGTTGGCCTGCCCGGTTGATTCGTTGAATTTTATAAATTTACCCAATTTATTATACAGAGTGAATACTTTTTCCATGTCCGCCTTGGGAGAATTCACAAGGTTTGGGGCGGCGAAGTTCATCAACGTATTCATTTTCAAGTCACCACATATTTTCGGCACGACTTCATCGACATACGCTTTACTTTCTTTATCCAGCCTGCTTCCAGAGAACGCCAGAACTGCAAAGATGACTCCTCCCGCCACGAGAACACACAAAAAAATACCGCCGAGGACCGTTAATACTTTTTTCATGCGGTCTCCATTTAGAATGCTATTTCCGGTATAATTTCGCCCGTCGTTGCCAATCTACGGGGCATATATACGACATTGCAAATATATCCCGCAAGAGAATTCGTTTGTAAAAATTGATGAAGCGAACTGGCCGGGGTTCTCTGTAATCAGCCTGGGGTATGGATCAGGTGTTAACCCGCAGGGTCTCTTGCAGGCGGTCGGATAGATGACACCACCTCCCCGCGAGTTTTGCCCACGGCGAGTTGTTGTTCATATAGAGCGCACACAAATTCTGTAGACGTAATCCAGGGGGAGGGTAGGGGGCGGCAGCCGCCCCCTTAAAATGCGGGTTCCGAAAAGCGATCAGACGTTGAACAGGAAGTGGACGACGTCGCCGTCCTTGACCACGTATTCCTTGCCCTCCTGGCGCAGCACCCCGGCGGCGCGGCAGGCGGCCTCGGTGCCCTGGGCGATGTAATCGGTATAGGAAATGACTTCGGCCCGGATGAAGCCGCGCTCGAAATCGGTGTGGATCACCGAGGCGGCCTTGGGGGCCTTCCAGCCATCCTCGATGGTCCAGGCCCGCACTTCCTTGGGGCCCACGGTGAAGTAGCTGATCAGGCCCAGGACCGCGTAGCCGGTGCGGATGACCTGATCCAGGCCGGAGCTGCCTACGCCGTAGGAGTCGAGAAATTCCTGGCGCTCGTCATCGCCCAGGCTGGCCAGCTCCTCTTCCATCTTGGCCGACACCTTCACCACCCGCGCGCCCCTGGCCTCGGCATGGGCGCGGACCGCCAGCACTTCCGGGCCGTCCTCGCTCAGGCCCTCCTCGGAGACGTTGGCGCAGTAGATCATGGGCTTGGCCGTGATGGGGCCGAGTTCCGCGAACAGCTCGACCATGGCGTCCTGGTCCTTGTCCGGCAGCAGGGCGGCGGCCTTGCCCTCCATCAGGTGGGCCAGCAGCTTTTCGGCCGCAACCAGCTTGGCCTGGTGCTCCTTGCCCGCCCGGGCCTGTTTGCGCAGGCGGTCCATGCGGTTCTCCAGCACCTGGGCGTCGGCCAGGATGAGTTCGGTTTCGATGACGTCCACGTCGTGGAGCGGGTCGATGCCGCCGTGCACATGGACCACGTCGTCGTCCTGGAAGCAGCGCACCACGTGCAGGATGGCCTGGGTCTCCCGGATGTTGGCCAGGAACTTGTTGCCCAGGCCTTCGCCCAGGCTGGCGCCCTTGACCAGCCCGGCGATGTCGGTGAAATCCACCGTGGCCGGAAGCACCCGCTGGGGTTTGGCCACGGCGGCCAGGGCGTCCAGGCGCGGGTCCGGCACGGGCACCACGGCCTTGTTGGGCTCGATGGTGCAGAAGGGGTAGTTGGCGGCCTGGGCGTTCTGGGCCCGGGTGAGGGCATTGAACAGCGTGGACTTGCCCACGTTGGGCAGGCCGACGATTCCGATACTTATTGACATGGCGGCACCTTATGATTTGTCCCTCAGGGGGAAGCATGCTGAAAAAGACGCGCGCCCCCGCAGGGCGGAGCGCAGGGAGGCCGAAGGCTCTTACCCCGCCTTGCCCATGGAGTCCAGCCGGGAAAAAGCGTTCACGCGGCCGGGAAAAGACTGGGGAAAAGAAGCTCCGACGACTTCAGGGTCACCTGCAGGAAGACCGGCCCTTTGGGCGTATCGGAGGCGAGGATGCCGTCAGTCAGAAGTTCGGCCAGGAGGGCGCGCGCGGTGCGTTCCTTGAAGCCGGTGATCCGGGGGACATCCCCCCGGGCCGCCTTGCCGCGCACAATGACCTGCTCCAGAAGCTGGAACGCGGCCGGTTTGAAGCCGCGCAGGGCGACGTAGCCGGCAACGCGCTGCAGGAAGGTGTCGAGTTCGAAGAGGCCGGTCATGAAGGCGACCTGATCGAGGCAGACCTCCAGGAACCAGTCTATGTACTCGCCGAGGGCCGACAAGGATAGGTTGCCTCTGCCGTCCAGGTCTCCGCGGCGCGGTGCATCCGCGTGATCAAGCATCCGCTTGTATTCGCCCCGGCTCTGCAAGCCTCGCGCGAGACCACGGGAGACGGACCAAAGGCCGTATGCTCCTATCCGGGCTTTGAGGGCCATGGCGTGGCTCATCAACCGGCTGACACGCCCGTTTCCGTCCACGAAGGGGTGGATGTAGTTCAAACGGTGGTGTGCGGCCGCCATGGCCACGACCCGCGTTCCCTGCCCCATGGTTTCGAAGCGGTATCTCCGGGCGAAGTGATCCATGAATGCCGGTATCGCGGCGCTGGAGGGCGGGATGTGCCTGCCGACGAAAACTTCCTGCTCCGGTCTGCTGCGGAATTCCCCCGGGATGATTCTGAGAGACCGGCCTGCTCCTTGGACGGTGAGCATCTCCTCCGGAGCGTCATGGTAGAATTCCAGGTGGAGCCACCGGAGAAAATCCATCGCGGCGGGTTCGGAAAGCGCATCGGCAGCGTGCCTGCGGTCGATTTCCGCCTGCAACAGGATGTGGGCGCGGGCTTCGAATTGAAGGTTCCTCCGCTCCGGGATGGCGGCGAAGTCACCCTTGAGGGCGTTCTCAATCTCCCTCGGGGTGGTGTTGTGGCCTTCGATAAGGTTGGAGTAATAGCAGTTCATGATCCGGACAAGCGCGGCAAGACTCGCTCCCGTGCGCGGATGAAACCGCGCTTCCAGGTGGTCGGCGGCAGAGACCAGGGCCGCCACGAGGTCAAGCGTTTTCGGGGAGATGGCCTCCGGCAGGCAGGGTTCGATTCGCGCGACGGTTTCCATGCTGCCTCGTGTTGCCGATCTGAAAGTGTGAATATCTTCTCGAATTCATATGATAAAGGTGCACCGCAGGCAAGGATTTTGCCGACAATGCGCGCCGCTGGGCCCGGTCTGGTATGTGCTCAATATTATTGAAAATAACCCATGTTCTGTCGAAGGTGATGCCGGTTTTGAAAATGTCACGCCGCCGCTGCGGGGCCTCGGGCTGTGCCCAGGGCTCCGCAACGGCGGCGGCTGGCTGCGGGGCGGGTATGAGGCTCAGTTGATGGGCTTGCCCTGGAGGGTTTCCCGGCCCAGGAACTGCACCAGCTCGGGGTCGGAGAGCAGCATGCTCAGGGATTCGGAGAGCACCTCGTTGATGAACCGGGCGTTGGCGTCCATGTCCGGGGTCATGACCACCTCTTTCTCCTGGCTCACCGGATAGGTGCCTTCCCATACGCCGGGGCCGCTCTGGGCCTTGGCGGCCAGCACGCACTTCACGGCCATCTTTTTGGTGACGGTGAGGGCGTCGGCCTTGTAGCTCAGGTCGCGCACGGTGATGGTCAGGCTGCGGTTGGCGCTCTCCTTGGGGGGGACGACCTGGAACCCCAGGTCGGTGAGGGCCTTGGAGGCGACCAGCCCGATGCCCTCGGGCAGCTCGCGCTCGCCCTCCAGCTTGATGGGGGCGGTGCGGGAGGCGTCCATGTTGCGGTAGCCGAGGACCTTGTCCTGCCGGCCGTCCAGTACGCGCAGGGCCACGCTTCTGCCCTTGCCGATATTTCCGGCCGGAACCGTCACGTTGGGGTGCAAGGAGACGGTCTGGCCCGGCAGGGTGCCGCAGGCCGAAAGCAGCAGGCAGGCCAGGAGAGCCGCCAGAGCGCCGAGGCGCAGGGGATGTCGCATTATTCTTCTTCCTCCACGGATTTCGCGGCGGCGTCTTCGGCGGCCAGTTGGTCGCGCAACCGCCACAGGTGTTTCACCAACGGTTCCAGGCCCTCGCCGGTCTTGGCCGATATGAACCGGATGCCACGGCCGTCCGCCGCCGCTACGGCCTTGAGTTCGGCCAGGCGCTCTGGGTCCAGGATGTCGATCTTGTTGATGACCCGGATCTGGGGCCGGGTGGCCAGGGTGGCGTCGTATTTTTCCAACTCCTCGTCAACCAGGTCGAACCCGGCCAGGGGAGAATCCCCGGCGGTTTCCTCGGCGGCCAGCACGTGCACCAGGAAACGGGTGCGCGAGACGTGCTTGAGGAAGTCGTGCCCCAGGCCCAGGCCCGTGTGGGCGCCTTCGATGAGGCCGGGGATGTCGGCCGCCACCAGGCTCAGGCCGTCCTCGCGCTGGAGGACGCCCAGGTTGGGGGCCAGGGTGGTGAAGGGATAGGAGGCGATCTTGGGCTTGGCCGCGGAAATGGCCGAGATGAGCGTGGATTTGCCCGCGTTGGGCAGGCCGATGATGCCCAGCTCGGCCAGCAGGCGCAGTTCCAGGCGCAGTTTTTTTTCCTGGCCCTCCTCGCCGGGCTGGGCGAAACGCGGGGCGCGCATGGTGGAGCTCTTGAAATGCATGTTGCCCTTGCCGCCCCGGCCGCCTTCGGCGGCAACCCACTCCTGGCCCGGCTCGGTGAGGTCGGCCACCAGCGCCTCGCCCTCGTCGGTGAGTTCGAAGATCATGGTGCCCTGGGGCACCAGCACGACGGCGTGCTCGCCGTTCTTGCCGTAGCACTGGCTGCCCTTGCCGGGCTGGCCGTTCCTGGCCTCGTAGTGGCGCTTGAGGCGCAGGTCGTAGAGGGTGAGCAGGGTGGGCGACACCCGGAAGATGACATCCCCGCCCCGGCCGCCGTCGCCGCCGTCCGGCCCGCCCATGGGTATGAATTTCTCACGGCGGAAGGAGACCGACCCCTTGCCGCCGTTGCCTGATCGAACTTGAATGGTGGCTTCGTCAACGAATCGCATGGTGCACGTCCTGATAGATGATCCGGCCCTTTTTGGGCCGCGCGGGCGCAAAATACGCCAAACGCCCAGGGAAGCAAGGGGCCGCTGGTCCTGCCGGTCTGGACCGTAACACGGCCTTGGACACGGTCAAGAGCGATTCCTTGTTTTTGGGACAAATAGGCGTAGAGTTTGGAACTCATCCCCAATTGGAGGCTTTTCAGATGCGCAACACCCTCATCGCCGCGATTGCCGTGGCCATACTGGCCGTCGGCGGCTCCTGGATCTACGCCCAGCCGGGCAAGGCTTATCTGGCCGTGCAGACGGCCATGGACCGCGACGACCCGGCCCTGCTGGCGCCCCATGTGGATTTCGCGGCCTTGCGCTCCAACATCAAGAACCGCGAGGCCGCCAAGCTGCCCCCGGAGATGGCCCCGGACGCGGGCCTCCTGGGCCTTCTGGGATCGGCCCTGAAAGACCTGGTGCTGGGGACCGTGGCCGAGAGCATGAGCACGCCCCAGGGGGTGCTGACCATGCTGCGCGGCGCGGCCGCCTCCCAGGGCATGGGCCAGGAGGAAGCCGCCCCGGCCACGCCCTCGCAACGCCTGTTCGTCAACGCCCACTCCAAACTGCTGGACCTGCGGCGGTATGTGGTCAACGCTCCCCTGCGCGGCGGGGCCACCCTGCAGCTGTTGTTCACCCGCGGAGGCCTGGACTGGAAGCTGACGGACATCGCCGTGGTGAAGAATCCGGAAGGGACGATCTAGTCTAGAGCAATCCGAGCACGTCTTCCGGGCTGCGCACCAGCACCGTGGCCCCGGCCGCGCGCAGGTCCGCCTCGGCCCGGAAGCCCCAGGTGACGGCCACCGGGTTCATGCCCGCGCCCAGGGCGCAGGCCACGTCCATGGGCGAGTCGCCGATGAAGAGGAACTCCCGGGGGGCGATGCCCAGCTGCCGCGCGAAGGCCAGGGCTCCGGCGGGATCGGGTTTTTTGGGAATGGTTGCGGTTTCGCCCATGATGGCCGCCCAGGGCCAGGCCCCGAAATATGCCCGAACGGTGAGTTGGCAGAAGTCTTCGGGCTTGTTGGAGAGCACGGCCATGGGCAGGCCCTTGGCCGCCACGGCGTCGAGGAGCCCGGGGATGCCGGGGTAGGGGCGGCTCTTGACGTTCCAGCGGGTGGCGAATTCGGCGCGCATGCGCTCCAGGGCGCGGGGGACGTCGCCTTCCGCCCCGGGCGGCAGGGCGCGTCGCACCAGCACGGCCATGCCGTCGCCCACGAACTGCTTGTAGCTCTCCACGGGGTGGGTGGCGTAGCCCAGCCCTGCGAGCATGGCGTTGCCCGCATCGGCCAAGTCGTCCAGGGTGTCGAGCAGAGTGCCGTCCAGATCGAATATGACAGCCTTGGCGGGCATCAGTCTCTCCAGGTGAAGCGGAAGCGGCAGGAAGGAGCGCCTTCGCCCAGGGTTTGGGTGCGCTCCATGCGCAGTTTGGAGCTGTAGCCTTCGGCAAAGGGCTCGTCCCGGGCGCAGGAGATCATGGAGACCAGCTCCTGGGGCAGCCCCATTTCGCGGTATTTCTCCACGTAGGCGCAGCGGGTCACCTCGAATTCCAGCTCGCGGGCCGTGGCGGCCACCTTGTCGATGGTCAACGCGCCGGAGGCCTGCCAGCTTTCCAGGATGGAGCCGAAGTGCTCGAAATTCACACCGTTTTTGGCTCGCCGGGCAAAGGCCTTTCCGGCCTCGAAGGCCAGGGCGTCCACGGTGGAGCGGATGGCGGCCAGGGCGTCCGCCTGGCTCATGCGCGCACACAGGGACTTGTAGGCCACCCCGAAGATGGTGGCCTCGATGACGCGTTGTTCGATCAGCGGAATGGGTGTGTTCATGGTCTCGTCTTGGCTGCTCAAGGTATTTCCCCCCATCGCGGGGGGCCGGGGGGGATCATCCCCCCGGCCGCCGGAGGCTCCGGCTCCCTCTCTCAACTCTTCTCAGCTCTTCTCTTCTCTTATTTATAGTATAATTTGATCTCATTGGTGAACCGCGCGGTCTGCCCCGGCGTGGGTTGCCCGGCGGTGAGCACCACGGATTCGCCGGGCGCGAAGTCCGGGCACTGGGCCACGAAGCGTTCGGCGCGATGCAGGTGGGTTTCGGTGTTGGCTTCGATCAGCTTGGGCAGCACACCCCAGACGAAGTTCATGTGGTGCATGACCCGCTCATCCGGGCTGAGGGCGTAGATGGGCAGGTCGGGGCGGCGCGAGGAGACGATGCGGGCGGTGCCCCCGGAGAGCGAATGGCAGACGATGGCCTTGGATTCGGCGTTTTCCGCCAGGATGCAGGCGGAGTAGGCCAGGTACTTGCTGGGGTTTTTTTCCTTTCTGGGGATGTAGGGGCCGGGGATGCGTTCCAGGTAGTATTTGACCGCCAGGTCGGAGATTTCGCGCATGTAGCTCACGGCTTCCACAGGGTAGTCGCCCACGGCGGTTTCCTCCGAGAGCATGACGCAATCCGCGCCGTCCATGATGGCGTTGGCCACGTCGGTGGATTCGGCCCGGGTGGGGATGGGGTTCTTGACCATGGAGAGCAGCATCTGGGTGGCCACGATGGCGGGTTTCTGGGCGTGGCGGCAGGCCCGGATGATCTTCTTCTGGATGATGGGCAGCTCGGAGATGGGGCATTCCAGGCCCAGGTCGCCGCGCGCCACCATGACCACGTCGGTAAGGGCCAGGATTTCGTCCAGGCGGTCCACGGCGTTCTTGCGCTCCAGCTTGGCGATGACCGGCACCCAGACGCCGTGCTTTTTGATTTCGTTCTTGATCTGGCGGATGTCGTCGCCGTTCTGCACGAAGGAGATGGCCACGGCGTTCAGGCCCGCGTCCAGGCCTTCGTGCAGGTCTTTGATGTCCTTGGCGGTCAGGGCGGGCATGGGGTGGTGCTTGCCCGGAAAGGCGATGCCCTTGCGGGAGGAGAGCACGCCCGCGTTGTGGGCTTCGATTTCGTAGAGCTTGTCCTTGACCAGCATGGCGGTGACGTCGAACTGGAGCATGCCGTCGGAGAGGTTGACGGGCATGCCTTTTTCCAGGCCCATGAGCAACTCGGGCATGTCCAGGGGCACGTAGGCGCGGCCGTCTTTGGGGTCCATGCCCGGCAGGCCCAGCAGCAGGGTTTCGCCCTTGTTCACCTGGCGCGGGGCGTCGGCCACCTCGCCGATGCGGGTCTTGGGGCCGCAGAGGTCGCCCAGGGCGGTGAGGGGAATGCCCAGCTCGGCCTCCACCTGGCGGATGATGGCCAGCACCGGCACGAAATCCGCCGCGCTGGAGTGGGAGAAATTGAGCCGGAAGATGGTGGCCCCGGCCAGGGCCAGGGCTTTGACCTTGTCGTAGCTCATGGAGGCCGGGCCCAGGGTGGCGATGATTTTGGTGGTCATGTCCCCTCCAGGGAAACAGAGTGATTGGCCGCAGGTATACCCAAAGGCGTGGCGGATGTGTATCGAAAATTGCCTTTTGCCCCCCGCACAAAGCGGATGCGAACCGGGGCGCTTTGGTGTATGGCACCGCCAAGCAAGGAGAGCCCGATGCTGACCAAAATGCGACTGCTCACCCCAGGCCCCACGCCGCTGCCCGAGGAAGTGCGGCTGGCCATGGCCAGGGATATGATCCACCACCGCAAGCCCGCGTTCCTGCCCATCGTGGCCGATATCCGCGCGGGCCTGCGCTATCTGTTCGAGACCGCCCAGCCGGTGATCACCCTGGCCTGTTCCGGCACCGGGGCCATGGCCGCGGCCCTCACCAACCTGTTCGCGCCGGGCGAAAAGCTGCTGTGCGTCGAGGGCGGCAAGTTCGGCGAACGCTGGGCCGAAATCTGCGCCGCGCACGGCCAGGTGGCCAGCATTTTGAAAGTCACCTGGGGCGAGGCCGTGGACCCCCAGGCGGTCAAGGCCGCCCTGGACGCCGACCCGTCCATCCGGGGCGTGTGCGTGCAGGCCTCGGAGACCTCCACCGGGGTGTCCCACCCCATCCGCGAGCTGGCCGAGGTGGTCCGGGGCCGCGACGCGCTGCTGGTGGTGGATGGCATCTCCGCCGTGGGCATCCAGCCCTGCCCCATGGACGCCTGGGGCGTGGACTGCCTGCTGACCGGCTCGCAGAAGGGGCTGATGCTGCCGCCGGGGCTGGCCTTCGTGGCCCTTTCGGAAAAGGCCTGGGCCAAGGCCGAGGGCGTGCCCATGGCCAACTATTATTTTCAGCTCAAGGGCGAGCGCGACAAGCTGGAGCACAACCAGACCATGTTCACGCCCGCCGTGGGTCTGATGGTGGGGCTGCGCGAGAGCCTGAAACTTTTTGCCGAGTTCGGGCTGGCCAACGTCTTCCGCAAGCAGTGGGCCATGACTATGATGGTTCGGGAAGGCGCGACGGCCATGGGCCTGGAGCTCTTGGCCAAGAAGGACTTCACCTGGGGCCTCACCGCCATCAGGATGCCCCTGGGCGTCAGCAGCGCAGCGGTGCTCAAGAGCGCGGCTGCGGACCACGGTGTGGTGCTGGCCGCCGGGCAGGGGCACATGAAGGACCAGGTGGTGCGCCTGGGGCACATGGGCCATGTGGATTTCGGCGACGTGCTGGCCGGGCTGGCCGCGCTGCGCAAGGCCTTTGAGGGCGCCGGGGGCTATGTGGGAGCCGCCGACCCGCTGGAGCGGGCCATGGCCGCCTATGAAACCGCCCTGGAAACCGGTCCGCCCGCAGCGTAACATCCAAGGAGCCGCCATGAGCTTAGAGAACGACGCCAAGAACTCCTGCCCCGAGGGCCACGCCGATTTCGGCGGCAGCTGCCTGCCCCGGGTGGATTTCATGACCTTCGTGTTTTCCCTGGCCTCTTCGGGCATGATGCATCTGGGCGAGATGCCCGAGCCGGAATCCGGCCAGATCAACGTGAATCTGCCCATGGCCAAGCACACCATCGACACCCTGGCCATGCTGGAAGAAAAAACCAAGGGCAACCTGACCGGCGAAGAAGCCAAGCAGCTGGGCGATCTGCTCTACCACCTGCGCATGCTCTTCGTGAAAAAACAACAGGGCTAGGTGGGCAGCATGCAGCGCATTCCCGTCGGATTGGTGGGCATTACCGGGTACACCGGCATGGAGCTGGCCAGAATCCTGCTCAACCATCCCAGGTTCGAGCTGGTGCGGGCCACCTCGCGCACCGAGGCCGGGCGGCCCCTGGTGGATTTCTATCCCTTCCTGCAGGGCACGCCCCTGGCGGAGCTCACCCTGACCCCCCCGGACGCCAAGGATCTGGCCCAGGCCTGCCAGGTGGTCTTCCTGGCCATCCCCCACGGCGCGGCCATGGACTACGCGGCCGAGCTGCTGGCCGCCGGGCTCAAGGTGGTGGACCTCTCGGCGGATTTCCGCATCAAGGACGCCGGAGTCTACGCCGCGTGGTACGGCCTGGAGCACCGCCATCCCGGCCTGATCGGCGAGGCGGTCTACGGCCTGCCGGAGCGCTACGCCGCGCAGATCGCCAAGGCCCGGCTGATCGCCAACCCCGGCTGCTACCCCACCTCGGTCATCCTGGGGCTGTGGCCCGCCCTGGAGGCCGGGATCATCGACGCCCACGACATCGTGGCCGATTCCAAATCCGGGACCTCCGGGGCCGGGCGCAAGGCCGCGGTGGGCACCCTGTTCGCCGAGGTCTCCGACTCGTTTCGGGCCTACAATCTGGGCAAGCACCGCCACACCCCGGAGATCGAGCAGGAACTCTCGGCCCTGGCCGGGGCGGACCTTACCATATCCTTCAATCCGCACCTGCTGCCCATCAACCGGGGCATCCTCTCCACCCTCTACGCCAGGCTGACCAGCGCCATGACCCAGGGCGACGTGCAGGCCCTGTACGAGAAGCACTACGCCCGGCACCCCTGGGTGCGCGTGCTGCCCGCCGGACGCCTGCCCGAGACCCGCTGGGTGCGCGGCACCATGTTCTGCGACCTGGGCGTGGTGGTGGACCCGCGCACCAACCGCCTGATCGTCTGTTCGGCCATCGACAACGTCTGCCGGGGGGCGTCGGGCCAGGCCGTGGCCTGCGCCAACCTGATGAGCGGCCTCCCCCTGGACGACGGATTGAAGCTCGCGCCGCTGATGCCCTAGGGCCACGGCGGCCCCCGCCGCCTTCCGGGGCTGCGCCCCGGCGTTCGCGCCATCCGGCCTGTGTTGACATTCGTTCCGGTTTCGGGCTGATACGGGATGACGAACCGGCGGCGAGCGTCTCCGCCGGACGCGAACATTCAGCAAGGGCGGCGCGATGGAAGCTCCGGAGGAAAAAGACAACGGGGAAGAGATTCTCGAAGCCCAGTTTGTCGCCCGTCAGCCCATCTTCGACGCCGCGCTGCAGGTGTGGGGCTATGAGCTGCTGTACCGCCATGCGGGTGGCGCGCTCACGGCCGAGATAGCCGACGGCGACACGGCCACGGCCAAGGTGATCGCCGACGGGGTCATCATCGGCCGCTCCGGGCTTGGCCCCACGGAAAAAACCCTCATCAACTTCCCCGCCAGCCTGCTGCTCAAGGGCTTCGGCTTCGCCCTGCCCCCGGAGAGCTGCATCATCGAGATTCTGGAGACCGTGGACCCCACGCCGGAGGTCATCCGGGCGCTCGGAGACCTGAAGGCCGCGGGCTACACCCTTGCCCTGGACGATTTCGTGGGGCAGCCCGAGCATGAGCCCTTTCTGGCCCTGGCCGACATCATCAAGGTGGACATGCTGGACACCCCCCCGGACATCCTGCCCGGTATCGCCTCCCGGATGCGCGGCGCGGGGCGCACCCTCCTGGCCGAGAAGGTGGAGAGCCTGGACATGGTGGAACGGGCCAGGGCCATGGGCTTCAGCCTGTTCCAGGGGTTCTTCTTCTGCCGCCCCGAGGTGGTCAAAGGGCGCAAGCTCTCCTCCTCGCAGGTGTCCAAGCTGCGCCTGTTGCAGGAACTGGCCGACGAGGATTTCGACACCTCCAAGGTCTGCAAGATCGTCGAAAACGATCTCTCCCTCTCCTACAGGCTGCTGCGCTACATCAATTCGGCCTCCTTCGGCAGACGCGACCCGGTGGAGGACATCCACCACGCCATCATGATCCTGGGGCAGCGCAACCTGTCCAAATGGCTGCAGGCGGTGGTGATGTCCGACATGAACCCCAGCGCCAAGGGCCGGGAGCTGGTGTTCATGTCCGTGCGCCGGGCCAAGTTTCTGGAGGCGCTGGGCAGAAAGCTCAGCCGGCCGCCCGTGAAACCGGATTCGCTGTTCATGCTGGGGCTGTTCTCCCTGCTCGATTCCCTGCTGGGGCAATCCATGGAGGACGTGCTCAAGGAGCTTCCCCTGGCCCCGGAAATCGTGGACGCTCTGCAGGGCGTCCACTCCGCCAGCCGGGAGTTCCTGGACCTGGCAGAAGACCTGGAGCACGCCGACTGGGCTTCGGCCCAGCACTTCCTGCGCACCCTGCATCTGCCCCCGGCCCTGGCCTCGGTGCTGAACGCCGACGCCCTGCGCTATGCCGGTGACATCGTCCGCGACGTCCACGTCAAACCTCCCGCGAAGCCGGCGCCCAGGGCGGGAAGGCAGTAGCCGCCGTGTCCCGTCAGGATTCAGGTGGGTGAACAGATGCGCATGCCCTCGAAATTCACCCTGTGGTACGCCCTGTTCGTGCTGGGCGTGGCGGCCTCGCTGTTCCTCGCCTACAAACCGGCGCCCTGAGGGCGCGGCGTTAACGTGCCGGGCGGATGCCGACGACCTGGCGTTGCAGGTCGTAGAGCAGGTCGAAGTGCTTGAAGAAGCCCGCGCCCAGGATGCTCCGGTTCTGGTTGTCCAGAACGATCTTGAAC
>Ga0079306_1001784_pt1 | contig 13327 bp, 9 predicted proteins | sample Methanotroph_Enr_FD_79181 | JGI IMG/M metagenome (GOLD analysis project Ga0079306, IMG submission 79181) | Enriched soil microbial communities from Old Woman Creek wetland in Ohio, USA - Methanotroph_Enrichment_5 | ecosystem: Environmental > Terrestrial > Soil > Wetlands | place: USA: Ohio...
CTTTAATTTGAAGCGATATTCCAAGCATTTTTTCCTTAAGTCCCTTCTTGCCAAAGCCCAAAACTGCCACGAATGACCTTTGATTTCTTCGTCGGAAAGATAAAAAAACTTCTCAATCATTTCTGATGTTACTTCAACATCAGGGTTATTGCGTACGAAATCACAATAGTTGTTGGCTACTCTCGCATCAATTTCCATATTCAAATTTAAAATATAGTCTCGCGCATCATCAAATAAAGTTAGACCGATATTAGCTTCAAACATCATTGCAATCGTTGCGTACCAGTCCTGGATATGCAAAATTTCCCCGACATTACTTTCTCCATAGATCTTTTTGAGTTGGCTGACGAATAATAGGTTTGATACTGTCATGTTGCTTGGCATTCCTGCAGGCACGATTCCATCTATATTTCCCGAACCGATATCTCCTCCTGTCTCAAGATCAATTACTCCTAATTCCATATTTTCCACATCAGCAATAAAAAGATTATCGACTTTCAAATCTCTTAAAACTAAACCCATCTCTTCTAACTTCACTAATAATGCCAGCAGATTATTCCCGATCATTTTCATCTTTCGTGAGCTATATCTAAAGGCAAGCCAATTCACCTCCCGATCAAGTATTTCCGAATATCGCTCAAATGATGCGGAACTCCGAAATGTTGTATTAATCAAACTGTTGAGTCTATTTATCAACAATTTTTTCTCAAAATTGTCAAGATGGCTCATTTCCAAAAACGAAGATTCATCAATCAATTTTCCAAGAGTATTGGATATAAGGAAATCTCTTTTTATGGAATGATCAAGCGATAGAGGAAATTCTTTTAACAGTGAATCAACTCTGATACAGAAACTTCCATATGTCTCACTTAATCCGCTATATATCTCATTGAGATTTTGCTTTGTTCCAATGTTTTTATAATCATTGAGAAAAGCAAGTCTATCATCTTTATGTATTAAATTAAAATCTCTTTCTAGAATGTCTTTTTTTATTTTGACCAACAATTCTTCATGATAAAATTCTCGAACAACTTTCCCTAAAAATGGTTCATCGAGAAATTCCATGAAAAATACAAAGCTACTTCCAATTTTAAAATGTTCGATAAATTTATTCTCGGGATCCCGCAAAATTTTCATATAAGCATCTTCTATTTCACAAGAAGACATCCTTTGAGCAGAATCAAATTTATGCAGATGTTTCATTACTGAACTCACACAAGGAACCACTACTTTAATTCCCAGTTCTAATAATTTCTTGGCGAGTATACGTTCATGAACAACTGCATCCAAATAAGCATTAATTTCAGTTATCGGCTGCGGAGGAATTTTAACTACTATATATTTTCCTTCAGGATCTGTTACTTGGTAACATTCACTTTTGGCGTTAACTCCACTCAATTTATAAACAGTAAAACGTTTCCTTTTCGGTTTACCCAATCCCATAAATTTTACTTCATAGGTATATCCTTTGCCCTTTTTATACAAAACATGAGAACTATCAAAGGAAATGTTGCCGACTATTCCTTTATGTTCAAGATGAGCGACGCAACGCACGACATCTTCAGCCCGACCTGCTTCGGCAGGCGCCTTAGACATATGATGAGAATCCGAGCTCTGATAATGAATAATAATTTTAGCTTGTCGCAAAACGTTCCCTACACTTCAAGTATTTTAACTGTCGTAGCACCTCCATCCTCAGCAAACCTTAAACGATGCTGCGGATAGGAATAATCTCAGTGTACCTTTAGTTTAAGATTTAAGAAAAGCGAACTCAAGAAATAACACTGCAAAATTTTGCTGACTCCAGGATATGCTTCTCGGATCGAGTTTTTACCGAGGATGGTGCCGAGCCACGCAAAATGCTGTGTTTTACCTGTGTTTTTAACATCTCCAGGCAATTATAGCGCTGTGGATGTGTCCGCACAATTACAAAAACCGTTGATCGACTTGCGCATGTCGATTGGCAGTGGGGGCAGACCAGTGTGGTTTTGCCGGGGAAGGGAGTCCAATAACGCGGGACCGTAAATGCGGCTCAGTCCGCTCTGCTTGCTTCATAGCCTTGATGTACGTCAGCCAGAATCGAGAATCGAGGGAAAGTGGGGACGGCCGGTTTCCCGATCGTCCCCTCACAGACAGCGTAAAAGTGAAACATCGGGCTCGGCCAGATGCTGGAGAACCACCACCCGAATTCTCGACCCTTGTCCAAGGAAACAAAGGATTAATAACTTCGTTTCACTTGAGCAGGGAGGATTATTCCATTGACAAGGCCTTTTGATGGGTGTCAGGCAGTTTTTCTGGGCTACCCAACGACTTCATTCAGTTTATCCAACACGCATCTCCAGCCACCCTCATGCCCCGAGCGGGCTTCTTCATCGATAAACTTCACATGAGATAACGAAACTTTCGATGTATTATCATCTATCTTAGTGAAATTTAAGGTCACCGTGCTGTTGTCAACGACTGAGTAGCGAGATGCCCAGGTAAAAACCAGTTTGTCAGGGCGACTAATTTCTAAGTACTTACCTGTGTGCGGTATTGTTTCATCACCAAGATGCATGACAAACGTGAAGTTACCTCCTTCGCGTGCATCGATTTCGACATCGGTTTCAGGCATATCGGGCATTCCCCTCATGAATTTTGACAACATTTTTGGGTTTAACCACGCATCGAATACTTTTTCGATGGATGCATTGACTATCTTGTCTATATTTACGGTAAGCTCAGTCATTTCAGTACCTCCGTCCGTCATTATTTCGTCGAGCAATTCCAGGCGTAATTCCCAGATCGATTTCAGTTCCTTGAACCAATTTTCGACCAACCTCACTCGTTCGATTTTCGGTTCAATCCAATGAGTTCTGCCGATGGTCCTCCGTGTCACGAGTCCAGCTTTTTCCAACACTTTTATGTGCTTGGATATGGCATTAAGCGACATATCGTAATGGTTGGCGAGATCTGTGACACGACTGGTGCCTTGCTGGCAGAGTTGCGTTAAGAGAGAGCGACGTGTTGTATCACTCACAGCTTTGAGTATTTCAGTAAGGATCTTATCGTTCTCATGCTCAACCATACAGTTGAATATAGTCAAGGATCATCTATTGTCAACCAAAAGGTTGAATATATTATTCGGAAAGAACTCGGGGAGGGAGCCAAGCGGGATGTCAGCCATGGGAGCATGTCCGTTGCCGGCGACAAGGGCAGCCGATCCGTTTTGGGGAAGGTTGCTGAAGAAGTTATTTGGTTGATTCGATAATGCCCGACATTTCCCTGTTGGCGCCCGGCTCTTGGGGAGCATTGAAGGATCTCTCAATGCTTTTGAGAAACATCTCCGGTTTGCTTTTCGCCAAGTCCCGCTGTAATTCCAGCAGCCGAGGATGCTGCGGATCAATCGCCAGTCCCTGGCGGCAAAATTTATTGGCGGTGGGCAGGCGCAACTCCCTGAAAGCCGCTTCCGCCATGTCGGCATAACGTTCGGCAAGCGCCGCCAGCCCTCGGACAGCGGCAACATTCTGCGACTCCAGGGCAAGAACTTCACGATAGAACTGATACGCATTATTTCCTTTCGGAGTGGTCAGCCTATTGCCCGCCCTGGCCTGTTCCGCCCTGGCAAGCAGTTCCCTGACCGTTTTTTGTCGTTTCTCGCCGACCACCCCCTGTAAGGAAAGGAAGCGATCGTCCTTGGGAGCGCTGAACATGCTCTTCGCGCTTTTCTCGGTAGTCTTCGGGAAATTGCCGCCCTTCAGCGCCTCCTCGTTCACCAGCCGCCGATATTCGCCGATGCGGGTGATGCCGGCACCGGCTTCCCAGTTATCCGGTTCCTGATCCTGCACCCGGTAATAAAGGTCCTGAGCCTGATCGAGGTCGGATACGGTGAATGGCTTTTTGCCGAGAAGTTCGCTTGCCTGGTCGAGTAGCACCGCGATTTCATCCGGTGGCTCTTCCACCGACGGCCCGGACAGCGGTTCGATCGGCGGCAGAGGCGATACCGTTTGGATGGGCTGCTCGACCTCCTTCGAAAGTCCATCCCGAGGCTGCTCGGCGGCAACCGGGGAGGATGCGGGAAGGGGAGTTTGCGGCGTAGTCGACGGCTGTGGCCAGGCGAGGAAAAGGGCGGTTGCGGCAATGATCACACCGGCAGCACCCCAGATCTTCATGCCGCCGAACCGGACCGACGAAAAAGCGGCAGCGGAATGTGAGGTCCCGGTGGCGGACAGGTCGATTGGCTGCGCAGAGCCTCTTTTGAGCTGCTCGCCTGCGCCGGCTTTTTCACCGTCATCTTGCGCAGGAGGCGAAGAATCCTCAGCCACCTGCAGCAGCACGGTGGCCTGGTCGGCATCGCCCGAGGGCGTTGGCCTCTCTTCCATCTGGTCGGCAAACAGCAGGCGCATGAAAGGTCCCAGGAGATTGGCGCTGGGTCGCCGTTCGATACTGAAGAGCGCCTCCTCGATCTCGTCCTGCATCTCGGCACACCGCTGGTAGCGGCAATCGACTTCCCTGGCCAGCGCCCGGTCGAGAATGGCATAGACAGCCTGGGGCAGGCCGGGCCGCACCGACTCCAATCGCTCATACTCCACAGTCATGCATTTGCGGATCAGCGTCGCCGTCTCTCCGCTGTACATCCGCAGACCGCTGAGCATTTCATACAGCAGGATGCCGATGGCGAAGATGTCCGAACGATGGTCAATCTGCTCCGTGCCGAGCTGCTCCGGCGACATGTAGGAGATCTTGCCCTTTGCCATTCCCACCTGGGTCTTGTTGTCGAAGAGGTCCGCCCTGGCGATACCGAAATCGATGATCTTGACCCGCCCTTCCCAGGTGATGAACACATTATGCGGACTGAGATCGCGGTGGATGAGGTGGAGCGGCTGCTGCCGGTGGTCCTTCAGGTCATGCGCAAACGCCATGCCTTCGCAGACCCGGGCGGTGATGAACAAGGCCTGGGCCAGCCCTAAAGGGAGGTTCATCTCCCTGGCGCGCTGGATGACGCTGTGCAGATCACGGCCGGCCAGGTATTCCATGGCGATGAAATAGCTGCCGTCCAGTTCGCCGAAATCGTGGACCTGGGCGATGTTCTCGTGCTGGAGCAGGGCAGCGAGCTTGGCCTCGGCGATGAAATGCCCGACAATTTCCGGATCCTTGGCAAATTGCGGAAAGAGTTTCTTGATGACGATGAGTTTCTCAAAGCCTTCCGCCCCCGACAGCTTGGCCTTGTACACCTCGGCCATTCCGCCCACGCCGATGAGACTCTGCAGTGTGTATTTGTTGCCGAGTTGCCGAAACGTGTCGCCGGTCATATCCATATCCACAGAAGGTGGCAAATCTGCCTTTCTTTTTCTCGCATCCGAATGCTTCGCCGACTATAATAGCACAATTATGTTGTTTTTCGATGTGCATCTTTTAACAAAGAATTACCTTGCAAAAATTCGGCAATTGATCGGGCACAACCGGCAAACGAGATCCTTCCACCCCGGGCACCGCGGCCCGCGACAAGACAGGAAAGAGCATGCGACTATTGGTCTGCAGCAAAACGGACAAGGGCCTGCAACGCCACCGCAACGAGGATGTCGGCATCGCCAGTGCAACCGGACATTACTGCCTGGTGGCCGATGGCATGGGCGGCCATGCCGGCGGTGAACTCGCAAGCAGCATGTTCGCCGCGGCGGTTGGTGAAATTTTCCACGATCAAGCCGAGATAAGGGAAAACGACGGGGTCTTGCGGGTGCAGTCTGCCTTCGATCTGGCCCATGCCCGAATCCTCGCCCATGCCCATGCCTACCCATCCTTTGCCGGCATGGGCTGTACCGGCGAACTCCTTTGTTTCTGCGGCAGCCGGTTCGTCCTGGGGCATATCGGCGACAGCCGCACCTATCTGCTGCACAACGGCAGCTTCCGTCAGCTCACCAAGGACCACTCCATGGTGGAAAACCAGATCGACCAGGGGCTGCTCAGCCGCCAGGAGGCACGACACAGCCGGTTCCGCAACATCCTGCTGCGGGCTGTGGGCAGTGCGGAAAAGCTGGCGATCGATCTCCTGCGCGGCGACCTGCGCCAGGGCGACATCTTCCTCTTATGCAGCGATGGTCTGCACGGCATGGTGGAGGACGAGGCCATCCAGTCGGTACTCGCCTTCGACGCCCCCCTGGACCTCAAAACCGAAATGCTCGTCAACATGGCCAACGATGCCGGCGGCAGGGACAACATCACCGTGGTTCTGGCTCAGGTGCAGGGATAGGGGCTGAATTAGAAAGGTAAGCGGGGACGCAAACTATCCATTTAAAGGGGTCGTTGGCACAGGACGATTTGAGGGACAATTTACTGTCATAGAGGATGAGATGAAACTGGATTGGGCTTACTTACGTAAAGGCTGAGTTTCCTGCAATAATGCACGGGCTGCGTTATCGGAGAAGCAAGTGGAGATAGCTGTCGAGCAGGATGCCAGAAAACAATCCTATCCAGGTGAGGCCGCCTGGCAATTGCTTGCCGAAGCGGAAAAGGTCTTTGTGGCAGTCGGCAAGAAGGTTGTGGAGTTCGACCCTGCCACGGTGGATCGGGACCTCTTGCTGAAAAAGGTCATTGGGCCTTCAGGCAATCTTCGTGCTCCGGCTTTGCGAATCGGCAAGATTTTTTATATCGGATACCATCCTGATATGTATAAGAAATTGTAAATATGATAGTGGACAATTTAATCTCCTGATAGAGACTGGCTGGTGTGCGGGTGCCGAGGGCGGAGTGTTGTAAAGGGATGACTTTCTCTACTTATGGCTAAACAACGAGCTACAAAAACCAATCCTGTTGCCGGTTTCATTTTTATTACTGTGATCTTGGTCGCAGGTTTGCTCTGTGGCACCCAATCGACCCTGAGCCTGCGACGGGACTCCACAGGAGCCGTCACCGCAGTCAATGAGTGGAGATTGATCGGCGAGATTACTTTGATCTCTCGTACCGTGACCCACTTGCGGGAGGCCAAGATAGCCGAGATTGAACTGAGTGAAAGAGAACGCCGGGCCGTCAGCTCCCGGGATGTGTTCGGGATGATGCAACGCCGCGAGGAACTGCTCTTGATTGGCGACAATCAAATGAGCTATCCATATAAGGAAGATCTGTCGCTCATTCGTTCCTTCATCGCCAATCCGGCGAACAAGGAGGCGGTGTCGTACTACCCGGTCGATATTCGTCGCTCGGTCGCCTCCTGGTTCCTGCTTGGTTTTGCCTGTGCCTGTATCGTCGGCTGGCTGGTCAAACTCATGCTTGGCTGGGACCCTCTGGCCCCCTCGCCGAAGCGGATCAAACCATTGCCACCGGCGGTCGGTGCTGCCGTCTTCCTCGTCGGAATCGGTGTGACCATAGCCTTTTTCACTTTGGGGCAGACGGTGTTTGGCCCCTTAGCCACTGCCAAGGTCAACCTGCTGACGGCTGCGGTCATGAGTGACGATCCGGCCGGAATCAACAAGGCGTTGCGGGCCGGGGTCTTTATCGACGTCCGCGACAATCAGGGGGCAACCGCGCTGCTCCAGGCAACGCGGGCCGGCTCCGTGCGGGCGGCCGAGGCGCTCCTCCAGGCCAAGGCAAATCCGAATCTGAGCGATATCAATGATGAGACCCCTCTGATGCTGGCAGTCAATAACAAACAGAACGGACTTGCCGTCCACCTGCTTGATGCAGGAGCAGACATCCAGGCCGTGGACGCCAACGGCCGCACCCCTCTCTATCTGGCCGCGTCTCGGGGAAATTCGGAGATGGTCCGGCGTCTTCTCAAAGAAGGAGCGGATGCCAACCAAGCCGATGCCCACGGATGGACACCACTGATCGCGGCAGCCGCCAGTGAAGATCCCGCAACTGTTCAGGTCCTGCTGGACGCCGGTGCCAACCCCGGCTACACATTGCCGGACGGGCGGAGGGCCGTCGATCTGGTATCGGCGAACGAGGATTTGATGGAGCTTTTGGACATCTCCCAGAAGCCGGCCGTACCGTTGCCGGCCAAGGAATAAACGGTTATCTGTATTCTCCTTGGACTGAGCCCCTGGGCCGGTGAAAACAGACGTTTTCAAGGAAAAATAGGTATGGTGTCCGACGCCTTGGTGCAGGCCCTAAATTTCACCATCTTTCAATGTGCGGACTGCTCTAACAAAGTTTTCAGTATTTGATGTATATGCTGCCTGGTAGAAAGTACCACGGAATTTATCAAGCCAAATTGCTTTAACTATCGATCCATTCTTGAAATCCGTTATCCATTTGATTTTTTCGTTGGAATCGTGAGAAAATCCAGGAGCATCATTAATACTCCAGCATTTTATCTGTTGTATTGAGAAAATTGAGTCTGTGAATAAATCATTCTCTGCAGTTTTTTTTATAAGCGATGCTAGCTCTCCAACAGTAGGCAGTCGCCAATCAGAATACCCCCCAAATCTGCTGTTATTCAAATCTTGAATGTATTCTTTTGAACTGTGAAAGCTCATTTCTTTTGGCGAACCATTAATCTGCCATACAAGACTGGTCTTTTTGTCTAAAACCACTTCAGTATTTTGCTTCACAAATTCATTTTTGAAAGTACCTCTTGGATTAATATCCTTTTCGTAGAAATTATTGGTAATTATAATAGCTTTTAGTGTTTCATCACCAATCAACCCTATGCTTTCTTTTCTGAGAGATAATTTTTTACTATTAAAAGAGCTTTCTTGAGATGCAAGGGGCTCCGACTTTATGGCTTCTGTTTTCTCATTCGCCTCGATGGCAGCGGCGGAAGTTTTGAGTTTTTCTCCTTCGTGGCGATGTTGTCCGGCTAACCAATCCAATCGTTGCTTATCAGCCTCTTCGGCAAGTTTCTTCTCCTCCGGCAATCTTTTCGCAGTTGCTTCCTCAATCTTTTTCTTTGCTTCAGCCTCTAATGCAACTCTTTGTTTTTTCAACACAGCCTGATGCTGTTCGGCCAATCGATTCGATGCTTCTTCTTCAAGTTTCTTTTTTTCTTCTGATATACGAATACGTTCTTTCTCTATAGCTAATCTTTGTTCCTCTTCCTTTCGACGGTCTTCGGCTACCCGCTTCGCAGTTTCTACCTCGACCATTTTCTGTTCTTCCGCTTTACGCTGGCGTTCAATCTCTTCCGTCTTTTGCTTTTCCAGTGCTAGTAGCTTTTCGGCTTCCTCTTCATGTTTCTTCTTTTCTAGGGCAAAACGAGTGTGATCTTCGGCTTCTGCTGCCAATCGTTTTTCTTCTTCATTTCGGTGATATTCAGCTAATAAAGCCTGGCGTTGTTCTTCAGATTCTTCCGCCAGTTTTTTTTCATCCGTCTGTTTCTGCGTTTGTTCGGGTTGAACTCTTATTGTGGCACTTTCCTGTCTCTTATTTTCATCGATTATTGGTTTTTCGATTTCGATGTTTTTTGTTGCGAAAGAGAGTGGCTTGCCAACCAGTCTTGCCGCAACATTCTCGGCAGTTCCTATAAGATCATCTTCTTCACACTTGCACCTTTCACTGATTCGATTTACTACACCGGCGCTTTCACTCTTGGTGTCCAACATCCTGAGACTGATGGTGTAAGTAGAGCCGAGTTTTGAGATGTCGCCCGCTACCATGAACCGAGTTCCGATGGCACGCCCGAAATTTACCAGGCATTGACTGGTTCCATCATCGCATCCGAGTGCTTGTTTCAGCTGTTCTCGGCTGGCTACTGCCACGATATCCGACTTACTCATCACCTGATAGTCGCCAAAACTATACAGCTTGTCACGAATTATAATAGAAAGTGCCTCGGCAAGTTCTGTGTCCGTTCCACGTTTGGCTTCAAGATCCATTACCGCAAGTCGCTCTTTGCTCTTCTTCTCTGCTGCATGTGCTGGCAGGGGGCGGCCAGCGTCCAACACCATTGCGACTAACAGAATGAATAATGGCAACAATATTTTGAATTTTTGCTTCATTCTTGGGGCACCCGTGTGCTTTTGATTCATTTCATAATTGTGTAAATAGTTGTGATTGAACGATCTTGCAAGATATTGCACACCTTCTGGATCCGTTGCTCTGATAGCCAAAGTATCCTGTCGGCGCGGTTCGTATCGACACAATTTCGTTGATCTTAGCCAGGAAAAATGGAAGAACAGGAGATCACGCCTATTTATCCCCTTTCTTCTTTCGCCCGGCTTTTCGTCGTTTCACTGCTCGCATCAAAGACAGTTCAAGTGATTCGAGAAAGGAATCCGATCCTAATGCTCGCCCTGTACGCTCATGGCTGCGAATCTTGTTCGCATCCTCTTCGACCGTGTCCCTCAAAAACACCCTCCAGTCTCCAACTATCTGCAGAAGAGGAGAGGTCTTCACTAAAATATCGTCGGTGCCATCGGCATGGGCCTTCGCACTGCTCCACCTCCAGGCGTAAGGATCAGGGGTGAGATTTGCTCGAACGGGATTCATCTCGATGTATTTGGCGGCGGCAAGAAGATACGTCTCATCCATCGGGAACGAGGAAAATCTCCCCTGCCACAAATGGCCGGTCCATTTTTGCCGGCGATTGATCATGACGGAGTATCGGCGATGCGCCTCACCAATCGCCATACGCAAACTCTCTTCCGTTTCCGGCACGGCAATGAGATGTACGTGGTTTGGCATCAGGCAATAACACCAAACCGATACGTTGAACTTTCGGCACCACTCGGCCATTAGGGCCAAGTATGTCAGGTAATCTTCATCACAGAAAAAAGTCTCCATTCGCCGATTTCCACGCTGGGTTACGTGATGCGGAATACCGGGGGCGATTATACGGGCAATTCTGGTCATGGGACGATCGTACTGCTAGCAATGATAATCGTCAAGCAAGAAATTAGTATGGTGTCCCCACATTTTTCCCTATTGCAGGCTTAACCCCGCCTGTCGCTGACGGGCCACAAGACCGCATGGCTGGATTGTCTGAATGGTGATGTCAATATTAAAGATTTGACCCCATCGCTTTCCCATCGCTTTTTCGTCGATCTGGGATCTGGTATCGGCGAACGAGGATTTGATGCAGCTTTTGACTATGTCCCAGAAGCCGGTCGTACCGTTGCCGACCAAGGAATAAACAAACGGTTATCCTGTATTCGTTGTTTGGGCTGTATCTACTGCGTTGTCTTGTCTCGCCACGCAGCGAACTCCAGAGGACGGATGCCGAAACGGATCGCATTCCCTTCGTACAGGTTCTCGAATTGGGCCAGCCGTCGCTGCAAGGTTCGCCGACTGATGGCGTCCGCCAGACGCGCATGGATGGCATCGATTCCAGTCCCATCGATATGACGACCGATTTCCCCGAGAATTCGGGCATCTGTCTTGGCGCACAATGCCAATAATTGTGCCAAATGAATGGGGCAAAAACAATTTATGCGCCAAAGGAAACAACGCGTTTTGTGTTTTATGGCGTAAGCCCCTTTTGATCCATAAAAGGATGTCTTTTAGACGAGACATGACTCGTTTTTCATGTATTTTCTTATCCAAATCAATCAGTTGCCTTGGGTGGGCTCTGTACGGTATGCGAACCGTGATCACTTACGCTCTGGTAGTTGCGGATTCTGGCTGTCTTAACAAATTGACGTACCTCCTTTCCCACCCTGAACACTATCCAAATCTCAGGAAGCAGGAGCGAGGTAAATTTAAGACAATCACCGGCAAGGCAACTCGCTGGAATGAGATAGAAAACAAAACTGCTTGTCAGGTCGAACTGGTGCCCAGTCTGAAGGAGGTCAAGGCTCGTTATGGTGGCGCAAAAGATATACCAGAGCAGGCGATTTACCAGCCCGCGGCCTTCATAGAAATAGCGGGTGACGGCGAACAACTGGCTGACGAGCCCAAGCAGTAAGCATGTAACGGCCGTATCGAGAGTGAGCCGGAAGGCCAGCGGAACGAGATTGCTACTGGTGGCGGTGAAGATGGCTAAGATAGCTTCCGGCTGGTCGCTGCCAAGAAACATGTTGCCGGCGGGGGTGTGCTGTAAGGTAAACCAGAAGTAATTCACCATGCCGAATACGAGTATGAAGCAAAGTACCGCGGCCAGATACTGGACACAGAGCTTGATGACATAGAATTGAATGGTACGCAACCTTCGTTTGCAAGCCGATTGCAACACCCAACACCGCTGCCGCACGTCAGGCATGTAGTATTCGATCCACCGTTGGATGATCTTATGCTGGTTCATGATTGTGTGTGCTCTGGTTATTATAAAAAGGTTTACCTCCGTGGGGGTAGCCGTGTGTGCAAGTCGGGCGCTCGCGCATCGGCTGCAGGACATAGTTATCAAATCATTTGCTGTTATCGTCTTTAACTGAGTTCGCTTACGGACCTGCAGGGAACTTAGAAAGAGGAAGTAAATCTTCCGCTTCCCAGAAGTCCTTCTCTACCCTTTGATATTTCACCCATTCCTTGCCGTCGAAGTGAAACCTGTCATAGTACACCACAAATTCAACTTCGTCTTTGCTCTTGTTCTCAAAATTGGGACGACAGGCTATATGAGAAAAACGGGGACACCATACCTGTTTATCCCCCTTTCTAGGGATGAGATTTGCTCGAACGAAATTCATCTCGATGTATTTGGCGGCGGCAAGAAAATACGCCTCATCCATCTGGAACGAGGAAAGAATGGTATACATCGTTAACGATACTACATTAGAACCAGGCATGGATAAAATTGATCGTTCCAATCCTGGATCAGTTGCAAGGTGATCGCTATAGCGACTTGATCGGTTGTTTCGGAGGGGAATAAACGCGGCTTATGTGGATTCCAAGTGCATCGCGAAGGTGCGCAAGAAACTTGATTTGGATCAGCGCGAAGCCGCCGAGATCTTTGGCGGCGGTTTGAATGCCTTCTCAGGCTATGAAAAAGGGAAAACCAAGCCGCCTTTGGCCCTGGTCAAGCCTCAAGGTGCTTGACCGGCACCCTGATTTACTTGGCGAGGTTAGAGCGGCATAGTAGCCGGAGTAACTCCTAAATGTATCCTTCTTCAGATTTCTGCCGTCGCGGGAGGTATACTGACTCCTGAAATTCGCCATCGGTTCACCAGTATCGGGAATTGGAAACGACCATCGACTTGCATCAATACCCTTTTCCACCGCAACTTTCGCATTCATCCCCCGTTGAATCGTCAATCCATCTCCACCCTGATCCGGAGCAAGCAGAACAATGGGGTTTGGCACGGTTTTCCACGTGGTAACGCTCCCACTTGTGCCACAATTCTTTAAAAATTTTATCGCCGTTTGCGATCAACGTTTGCGGTTCAGCAAACACTTTGGAGATGTACCATCGCTTGAAGCTTGAAGAAATAAGAAGGTAGCAGGGGAACGCATAAAAAAGCACTGTAGAAGGTAGCACCAA
>Ga0079306_1001786_pt1 | contig 13312 bp, 14 predicted proteins | sample Methanotroph_Enr_FD_79181 | JGI IMG/M metagenome (GOLD analysis project Ga0079306, IMG submission 79181) | Enriched soil microbial communities from Old Woman Creek wetland in Ohio, USA - Methanotroph_Enrichment_5 | ecosystem: Environmental > Terrestrial > Soil > Wetlands | place: USA: Ohio...
CCCGCCCCTCCCTGAATGCCGCGCTACCGGCGTCATGCGCGCAAGATTATGCCCCGCTCCTGCACCGACCACTACAGCATCCTGCCCGGTCCGATCCGATACTTATACTCAAGCGCGTTTTAAACTGTTGACAGCGGGGCTTGGGCCGTTGTATGAGAAATAACTTTTTGTGACTACGGCAGTGCGAGGACTGGTACAACTATGATCAAGATCGATTTCGAAAAGATGGGCGGATTGATCCCGGCGGTCATCCAGGACGCCGAGAACGGCGAAGTACTGATGGTCGCCTTCATGGACGAGAAGACGCTGAACCTGACCCTGGAGTCGGGGAAGACCTGGTTCTTCAGCCGCACCAGGAACAAGTACTGGATGAAGGGCGAGGAGTCCGGCAACACCCAGGAGGTCGTCGAGGTGCTGACCGACTGCGATGCCGACACGGTGGTGATCAAGGTGAAACAGAACGGCCCGGCCGCCTGCCACACCGGGAACCGCAGCTGCTTCTACGTAAAGTACGAGAACGGCACGTGGGTGGAGCATTCCAACCCGCTCTTCGACCCTGCGCAGGTCTATAAGAAATAGACCTGGCGGCTTGGTTCTTTGCTTTGGAGATTTAAATGAGGGGGTTTCTCTCCATGGAAAACGTACTGAAGCTGGGCATCCCGAAGGGGAGCCTGGAAGACGCCACCGTCAGCCTGTTCAAGAAGGCCGGCTGGCAGATCGGCATCTCGTCGCGCAGCTACTTCCCGACCGTCGACGACGACGAGATCAAATGCTCGCTGATGCGCCCGCAGGAGATGGCCAAGTATGTGGAACGCGGCACCATCGACGTCGGCATCGCGGGGCGTGACTGGGTGCGTGAAAACGACTCCGACGTGTTCGAGCTGTGCGAGATGGTGTATTCCAAGGTCTCGCGCCGTCCGGCGCGCTGGGTGCTCGTGGTGAACGGCGACTCCAAGGTCCAGGGGCCGGAAGACCTGCGCGGCGCCACCATCTCCACCGAGCTGGTCGGCTTCACCAAGCGCTACTTCGCCGAGCGGAACATCCCGGTGAACGTCGAGTTCTCCTGGGGCGCCACCGAGGCCAAGGTCGTCGAGGGGCTCTGCGACGCCATCGTCGAGGTGACCGAGACCGGCTCGACCATCAAAGCCAACGGGCTGCGCATCGTCTGCGAGCTGATGGAGTCGGTGCCGGTGATGGTCGTCAACAGGGCCTCCTGGGAGGACCCCTGGAAGCGGGCCAAGATCGAGCAGATCGCCACGCTGCTTAAGTCGGCCCTGCGCGCCGAGGGGATGGTGGGTCTCAAGATGAACGCCCCCGGTGAGCGCGTCCCGGCCATCACCAAGATCCTGCCGAGCCTCAACAACCCGACCGTTTCCAACCTCTACAACTCCGACTGGGTTTCCATCGAGAGCATCATGCCCGAGAAGGAAGTGCGCCGCATCGTCCCGGAGCTTATCAAGCTTGGGGCCGAGGGGATCGTGGAGTACTCGCTCAACAAGATCATCTGACCTAGCTGCTTGAAAGATTGATTTTTAGAAAAAACGGCTATGTATCGACTGTGTAGGGTCCCTGGCGACCTTTCGGGAAGGTCCCGCTACCAAAACACAACAAAGGGACTTGCACATCGTGCAGGTCCCTTTGTCTTTTTGCTGTACCCAGCTTTCTCCCTGCGCTCTTCGGCTCTTCTCTGAGGACCGTGCAGCTGGATCCAGTTGACGGTTGTCATCCCGATCAGGCATCAGAGTGTGGCTTAGCCCGACCGGGAGTCGCCTTGCCTTCGACCACCGGTCAGGCCGCCTCGGTCAGCGCCGGTTTCTGAGGCGAACCCTCCATTTCAAAGTTCCTGTCCAGTAAGAGGACCTGGACCGTTTCCTGCGCCCCGTGCGATGACTGTGGGGCGAGCCGGATCAGGCCGTTTCCCTCGATCAGCGAGGAAAGCCGTCCCGAACTCTGATTGCCGGTGGTTGAGACGTAATATCTGCCGTCGTGCCTCGAAACGATGCCCCGCACCATATGCGGGCGGGCCCCCTTGTTTGACGCGGGCTCCTGCAGGATGGCCGAAACCGTGGGCCGCAGTATCCGCCGGTGCCCCATCGCCTTCAGGAACGCGGGGCGCACGAAAAGCTCGAAGGAGACCATGGCGGCCACCGGGTTGCCGGGAAGCGCAAAAACCGGCGTGCGCTGAACCATGCCGAAAGCCAGGGGCTTCCCAGGTTTCATGTCGACTTTCCAGAAGTTGATGCTCCCCCCCAGCCGCTCGATGGCGGGTTTCACGAAGTCCTTGTCACCGACCGAGGCGCCGCCGCTGATCACCACCAGATCCGCGTCGAGGCCGGAGGCTATCTTGTCGCAGGTGGCCTGCAGGTCGTCGGCGGCGATGCCCAGCATAACAGGTGTCGCTCCGGCCTCCAGCACCTGGGCAGCCAGGCCGTAGCTGTTGCTGTTGATGATTTTGCCGGGTACCGGAGGCGACCCGGGTTCCAGCAGCTCGTCACCCGTCGAGAGTATGGCAACCCGGGCGGGTCGGTGTACGGCAACAGTGGTTCTTCCCATCGCCGCAAGCATGCTGATCTCCTGGGGGCGCACCAGGGAGCCGGCAGGAATGACTACATTGCCGCAGCGGATGTCCTCGCCGCGCTTGCGCACGTTGGTACCGACCTGGACTGGTTCCATCATGACCCGACCGCCCTCCTCTTTAACATCCTCGATGGGGACCACCGTGTCGCACCCGGGAGGAATGAAGGCGCCTGTCATGATCCGTATCGCCTCTCCTCTGGCGACCTCCGAGTTCCATATCTCCCCGGCGGGCAGGAATCCGCCGACCTTGAGGCCGTTTCCGGTAAGTGCGCTGTGGCAAAAGGCATACCCGTCCATGGCCGAGTAATCGGCTGGCGGAAGGTCCCACGGCGCGATCTGATCCTCGGAAGTCACCCTGTTCAACGCCTGAAACAGCGGGACTTCTTTCGCCTCAAGCAGGATGATGGTTTCAAGTATGGTTCTTTGGGCTTCCTCTATGCTGAACATGAAAATGACCTCCCCATGATGGATTCCGGAGCGGATCCGCTCCTGCCTACCCAGTGAATGTGGCGCCTCTATCTGAGCATCTGCTCCTCGATGAAGTCTGCGACCGCCTCGGCGTCGTTGAGGTCGAGGACCTCAACGTCGAGTTCCAGCGGTTCATCGCTGGCGACCGCTATCAGGGTCGGATCGTACACCTCTCCCCGGCAGAGCAGGGTCGGACTCCTTTCCTTGCGGTGCAGCTCGATTTTCGGCAGGGAACTCTTCTTGAACCCCTCGGTTAGCACGATGTCCATCTCGCCGAAATAGGCGTCCAGGATCTGCTCAACCGTAGGGGGGGCGGAATGCTTCTTCACGAGCGCCAGCTTCTCCGCCGAGGTGATCAGCATGGTATCGGCCCCGGCGACGGTCAGACGGTGGCTGTCCTTGCCGGGATGGTCGATGTCGAAACGGTGCGCGTCGTGCTTCATCACGCCTACCCGGTAGCCACGTACTTTCAAGTGCGGGATGACCTTTTCCAGCAGGGTGGTCTTCCCGGTGCCTGACTTGGCGACGAACGATAACGCTTTTACTTCCATGGTGTTCCTCCTATCGCGGCAAACTCTTCGGGGGTGTTTATGTTCAGAAAGGCCCTGCCCTCAGGGTCCAGTTGGGCAAGATCTTTCTCTGGTACATACCTGACCCGTACCTGCGGATAGTACCCGTAGGCACAGCAGTCGCCGCTCTCCAAGTGCTTTTTCATCGGTCCGAGGCACTGCTTTGAGTAAAGTGCGAAGAGCGGTTCGCATCCTTCGGGCTTCCTGACGACCACGGCATCGGCCCCCTGGCGGCGGGAGCAAAGGTTGCGGATCACCTGCGGACTGGGAAAGGCGATGTCGCAGGAGGAAACAAAGACGTACGGTGTGGTGGCGTGATAAAGGCCACTGTAGATCCCCCCCAATGCGCTCCCCGGAAAGATGTCCTCCAGGAGGCGCAGTCCCAGGTGGGCGAAGCGCTCTCCGCGGTTGCCGGCGAGACAGACCTCGGCAAAACACTCCTGAAATACCTCGAGTATCCTCTGGAAGATCGGCTTGCCGGCAAGCTCCAGGAAAGCCTTGTCTCTTCCCATGCGGCTGCTTCGACCACCGACCAGGATCAGCCCTGTTATGTCAGATTCCTTTTTCTCGGTCATGGCCGCTTCCTTCTCCTCCGCCGGGTTAGTGCCCGTTTCCTTTTGCCGGTGCTGCCGTGGTCATCGGCTGCCCTGAGCCCTGATCTTTCAGCGACGGCCTCTTCGAGGTGGCGGCCTCGGAGAGACGGCTGGTTAACTGCGCTGACGCTTAAGGCTCAGGGGATCACCATTCATGGCATCGACAAAAATGGGCACCTTCCACCAGGGAAAGAAGGTGCCCCATTACATTTCAACCGTAAAGATCGAATCCTGCGCGCGACGCTAGAAGAAGTAGTAGGCGGCGACCCTGAAGGTGTTGTTCTGTCCGAAGCTCGCGGTGGTGCCGGTCGGCGTGGCTGCGTATTGCGTCGTCATGTGTTCGAACTCGGTCGCCACCCGGATTGCGGCGTTCAGGTCGTAGGTGAGGTTTCCGTAGTACAACTCGTTGTACTTTTCGAAGGCGGGGTTGGTGGTACGGTAGCTCGTGTAGTTGAGCGCGTTGCGGCGCATGTAACCGCCGGTCACCCCCAGGTCCTGGGTCGGGTAGAACTTAAGCTGTCCATAGAGCCCGAAACCCTTGGCCGCACTCTGGTTGGGAGCGGTGCCGACCAAGGCCACCGCGGTTGCGCCCTGGACATCCAGCCCCGCCGAGTTGTATGCCTGCGCCTCGAGTGAGAGCGTCATGTCCCGGTGCTTGCCGTCCTTGGACTTGATGATCGGAACGAACCCGTACACGCCATACCCCCAGACGTCGACGGAACGGTTGCCGGTGATCTTTTCGTTGCCCGCCAGGCCGAACAGGCCGATCTGCAGCGGGCTCATGCCGAGGCCCATGAAGCCGGGAGAAACGCCGAGGGCTTTGCTTGAGAACACGACCTGGCCGGCCGCGTTGACCAGGTCCCCGTAACCGCCGGTCTTGGAAGCCGAGCCGTCGCCCGTCACCGCCGCATCCTGCGACGGCTGCTGCACGCCGAGCACGAACTTGAGGGAGTTGTCCGGGTCAATATTGAATTTCTGGGTCAGGCGGATCTGGGGTACGCGCGGGTTGCTGGGGGCGCCGGTGGTGGCGCCCTGCCTAAAGTCTATGGTGTCCGCCGCGGCGGGGCCGAAGATATCCCAGAACTGGCCGAAGAGCACCTGGGTGTTTTTCCAGTCCATGCTGCCGTACGCGTGACGCAGGCGCAGGTTGGGCATGTCGTTGCCGGCGGGCAGGGAGGTGCCGCCGTAGAAATCACCTTCGACCAGGGCGTTGGTCTTGGCACCCAAAAAGGTCGGGCCCGAAACCTTGAACCAGAGGCGGCTCTGCTTCGCGGTGAAGAGCGACTCCTCCTTGCTGCCGCCTGCCGGCAGGCCGCCACCGGGGGCGCCCGGGCTGATCGGACCTACCGCGTTGCTGTTGTGGACGTAGTCGAGCTTGACGTAGCCACCGATGGAGAGGTTGAACTTGCTGGTTACCGGGGAAGCCATGCCTCCATAGACCCCCGGCGCGACCTCGCACGACGGCGAGAAATCACAGTTGTAGGGTGCCGGTTCCTCGGCTTGTACTGCGGTTGCTACGAGCAAAAGCGACGATGTCAGTAGACTTGCTTTTTTAAACATTCTTGCCTCCTCGAAGTTGTGATAGCCAAAAGACTGCTCATAACATTGCAATTTAACGACGGGCACTGTCTTCGCCTCACCTCCTGTCCCTGTGTATTGATCCGCCGCGGGCGCCCCCTGAGGCCCTCCGCAGCTATTCGCAGACTACAAGGTCGTTGGCCTGGACCGGTCCGCCTTGTTTAACAACGCCATACCCGCCCCTTCCCCCTACCAGACCGATGACTTCGAGGGTCGCGACCTGTTCACCCGGCGCGAGTCCCAGCCCGCTGACGACGGTGCCTCCCCGGTAGATCTTCATCCTGCGCCCGGGTGCCACGCCGTCCTGAGGGCCCAAGTTGAAGTACACCCGCTCTCCCTCCAGGGCGACGACCAGGCCGAACCGCGCAACCAGCACTGCCGGCTTGCCGGCCGTGTCCACCAGGCCGGCCGTCGGGGCTGCCGCGTGTGGGGCGGATGGGGTAGGTGCCGCAGCATCCGTGGGTGCCGCCGCGGGCACGACGGCTTGCTCAAGCTCCCGGTACCCCTGTTTGACCAGTTCGGTGCCCCGGGGAACCCCCTTCTGCAGGGAACTGCGCGGCACCCAGATCGTTTCCGGGGCGTTGGGGGACATGGTCAAAGCAGGGTTGGGCACCTCTATGAAGACGTCGGCTGGCTCGGCCGACGCACCCGGACCGGCGCAGCCGGAGAGCAGCGACAGCCCGAGCAAGAGGAGAAGTCCGTGACGGTATCGATCGGTAATGAGGTTCGGCATGTGTGACCTCCTGGTCCCGTCGGGACCCTGTGTCGTTTTTTTTGCTCTTCCCCTTTCGCCCAAGCCGCCCCCTACCAGCCCTTGCCCTGCCGGGCCGCCCGGTGCTCCAGCACGGCGAGCCCCGGCGCATGGGCCGGCGTCAGATAGTTTCCAAGCGCATAATAGGCACGCTCAGCGGGGCTGGCGATCAGCGGGTTCACCTTGCCGGCAATGAGCGCACCCGCGCCGTCGAGCATCGCTTCATCCGCCTTTACGTCCACTACCCGGCCGATGAACTGAGTGTGCGAACCGAGGTCGATGCTGGTAAATAGCGTGCACTCCAGTACCAGAGGGAACTCTAGGATGTAGGGCGCCTCGACCAGGCTGCTTGGCACCGGGGTGAGTCCGGTGGCGGCAAATTTGTTCTGGCTCCTCCCGGAAACCGTGCCGATGTAGTCCGTCACAGGCAGGTGCCGCCGAGAGGGGACGTTGACGGTGAAGGCTTTACTTTTCATGATGTTGGCGTGAGACAGGCGCGTTTTGCGAAGGGAAACCGCCAGGCAGGGAGGAGACGAGCAGCAGATGCCGCCCCAGGATGCCACCATGACGTTCGGCTCCCGGTCGGGGCCGTAGCTCCCCACCACCCACACCGGTGCCGGTACTCCCAACGCATCTGCTCCCAGAGATTTTTTCATCGAGTTTCCGCCTTTTGGGTCAAAGCAGCATAGTCATGCCGTCGTAGCCCGCCAGGACGTGCCGGTGCGGGGCGATGGCGTCCTGAAGGTCCTCGGCGTTCACCGGCTGACTGTAGTGAATCGACATGTGGGTGAGCACCGTGGTGCGTGCCCCTACGGCCCGCCCCAGTTCTATCGCCTGCTGGACCGACATGTGGCTGTGGGGAAACCAGTTGTCGCCGTGGAAGGTGGCATCGCACACCAGCCAGTCGACCAAAGCCACCCGCTCTGCCGTATCCGGAGGAAGCCCCGCAGTATCGGGGAAATACGCCAACCGCTTCCTGTCGGACTCCACCAGGAATCCGGCGGTTTCGACACTGTGGTTGGCGGCAAGCGGCGTCAGAAGGAGGTCGTCGAGTCGGTAGGATGTGCCGAATTCCCAAGGGGTGACGGCAAACACCTCTCCGAGGTCGGGAAAGGCACTGTGAAACTGTTGCACCGCGCTGGGCGGCAGGTAGAGAGGCAGGGGGGCTTTGCGCTTGAGCTTTACGTAGTACTCAAGCTCGCCCAACCCGCCGAAGTGGTCGTAATGCCAGTGGGTCAGGAATATCTGGTCTACGTCGGCGATCCGTTCCCGGATCAGCTGGACGCGCAGGTCGGGGGGGGTATCCAGCAGGATTGCGCTGGCACGGGTGGCGAGGAACGCCCCGCTGCGGCTCCTGGAGAAGCTGGAGACCTCGCGTGCCTCGCGGCACCCCTTGCAGTCGCAGAAGAAGGACGGGGCACCCGGCCCGGCTCCCGAGCCGAGGATCTTGAACATGTTTTCAGCCACGGCGAACCACCGCGGCGGGGCGCCCGCCGTACTTCATGGGGAGGGGATTGCAGTCCCCCCGCTCCGCACAGGCGTCGCACTGCCCCCGGTACGGATCAGCCAGTTCGGCCGGTTCGCAGGGCGAGAAACCGTTCTTGCGGTAAAAGATCACGCTCTGCCCCTTAGCCATGGTGGTCACCGTGAACCGGTCCCCGGTCACTCCGCTGGCGTTCAGGCTGTACTTCCACGGCTCCCTGACGAGGTCCCGGATCAGGAGACTGCCGATTCCACGGCTGCGGGCGCTCTCCTTGATGGCGAACACGGTCAGGTGGTAGACGTCCGGGCTGGTCTGGGTCACAAGGGCGCCGCCGATAACCTCGTCTTGCTTTCTGATCACCACGTGCTCCTGCAGTTCGCCGGCGAGGTCCATACCGCTTTCCAGGAAGATTCCCCGCAATTCGGCTTCTGCGTCGCTCTGGGCAAAACGTATCACGTACTCCACCATGGCCCCTCCGGTTAGCCGCCTTCGTGCGGTCGTAATTCCAGCTGGATCGCGTGCTGCGGGCACTGGCCGACACAGGTGTAGCAGGCGCTGCAGCTCTCGGGCGTACGCGCGAAAGCCTTCGATACGGCATTCATCTCCAGCACCGTATCGGGGCAGAACGCCTCGCACAGGCCGCATCCGCTGCAGAGCTGCTCGTCGATTTTGACCTGCACGGTGAAGTCCCCCGAGGTCGAGGAGGGGCCGACGTTGTCGATCACCGGCGGCAGGTAGATCTTGCGGCGCGCCTCGGGGATGCTCTTGACGGCGAGCTTCTCCAGGGAGTGGACCAGTGCGGGGAGCTCACGGTAGGGGACCGAGAGGTAGGCTTCGAAGTCGTTGATGTCGCTGACGGCCCGGGCCCCGTAGCAGCCGAAGGAGATGTTCATCTTCTGGCTCTGCATCACCTGCACGGTGAGGTCGGAGCAGGTGGAGTTGTAGCCCGAGGTGTGGAAGAGCTGCCTGTCGCCGCTGCCGTAGCTGGTGGCGCAGCAAAGCCACATCATCTGCTCCGGGTAGATGGTGAAGATGACGACATCCGGCTCGAACGCCGCGTCCTCGAGCGGCGCGACGACGGAGGCATGGTAGCTTCCGGCGGGGAACTCCGGCCGGGAGGCGATCATCTTTTGGGCGATCTCGATGTTGGGGAGCTTCTTGAAGAGCAGGTAGAGTTCCCCTGAGCGCAGCTTGGGGGACATGGGGATCAGCCCCATGATGGCGGAGCCGTCGGGGCAGGCGTGCTTGCGGGGCGGCATGTAGATGCTGTTGCCGCGCCGGGCCGCGGTAATCGCCTGGCAGTGTCTAAGCGGCGTAGAGGGCTCGGACACGTTGTCCGGGAGTTCCTCCCCCGGTTTGAGGAGCTTCACCGCGACAGGCGACCAGCGCAGGGTCAGGAGTTGTTTGAACGATGCCGAGAGCTCTTGGTTGTTCACGATTGCTTCCTTGGCTGTCAGGTGAAATGGCAGATCGCAGCGGCATTCCTACCGCGCCTCTTGACCCCGGGGCAGTGCCCCGGGCGAGATGGTCTTTTTGTCAGCGCTGTGGCGGCGGTGCGGTGCTTTCCAGCCCGATCTCCTCCAGGATGCCCAGGGTGTGGACCGGCACCAGGATGGCTTCGTCGTGGAGTGCCGCGAGCCTCAGGGCCTTGACCACCGGGATCATGCTGGCCAGGTCCACCGGGATATCCACATCCGGAACCGCCTCCACCACCCCAAGCGGGATCTTCTTCTCCGCGGTTTTCTTAACCAGCATGTCAAGGGCGGTGATGCCCTGCATGTTGTAGAAGACCCCCCTGAAGTCAAACGGCGTGGTGCTGGTGAAACCCACGATGGAGAAGCCCCCCTCCTGGCAGGCCCCTTCGACCACGGCCGCTCCCAAGTGCGTGTCCGCCAGGTTGGTGACCGGTGTTGCCGCCCGCCCCGCGTCGCTGCCAGCCAGCTTTTTCAGCTTGTTGAACGCGTCCCTGAGGATCGCGGGCTGCAGGGTAGGGATGTCGCCGCCCACGATCATGACGCTGTCGGCGATCCTCTCCTTCAGGATGTAGTCGGAGGCGTACTGCATGCAGTCGTCGAAGCTCCCCCCCTTGTCCGGGAAGAGTTCCTTGATCTGCTCGCGGTCCCCTACCTTCTCCAAGAGGCTTTGCAGGTATTCCAAGTCGCCGCCGTTGTTGTAGCAGATCCGGACGTCGCCGCTGTGCGAGGCGATGCAGACGTTGATCACGTCGATAAGGCACCCTTCATACAAGGCCTTCGCCTCATCCGCGGTCAGGATCCCCCCCCTTGCTGTCGTGAGACGAGTCTTGGTCTCTCCGGATTTGGGGACCTTAGTAAAAACGACGATCGAGTTATGCATTGTTTGCCTCCCGCGCCCGAATTCCCGGCGCTGTGGGTTTATGTTTACAGAAAGACTCTGTTGATGGACCTATCTCTTTTGACTAGATTGGGGCAGAAGCTCTGAGAGTACTGTCCCTTGTTGAGCAACGAATATGCCAGTCGTAAACTGACTATAAGTATTCGGAATTGTCTGGTTATTATATTTGGAGCGGCTGGTTTGGTTCTTGTTTTGAAAACTCTTCTCTCAAATTGAAAAAGGCTATTTCGAATACACAATGATTCGCTGACGGAAGATGTTGGCGGGGCACGGACAAAAAAAGACCTGACGGGTTGCCGATCCCATCAGGTCTTTTTGCGGCACGCGCTGGCTGAGTCTAAGATGACGCTAGGAGGTGCGTTGCTTCGGAAGTTCGACCGCTGTCGTGGCGTCGTGAGGGCACCGGCCGCGCTCGTTTGCGAATGCCTGGACCGACGTTTCTAGCTAGCAGCAGTCGCACGTTGCGCTGGCGGCACTTTTGCCCTTCATGAGCGGCTCGATGAGGAACCTGAACAACAGGGAACCGGCTGCGGCGCCGGCCAGAGGCCCCAGCAGGTAGACGGTGAGAAAGCCCAAGTGGTCGTCGGGGAAGGCCGCGTCGCCCCAGCCGTTGAGCCAGGCAAAAAGGCGCGGGGAAAGGTCCCGGGCCGGGTTGAACCCCGCCTGGGTGAGGGGGGCGAGGACCGAGATGAGGACCGTGACGGTTACCCCGATGAAGAGCGGACAGAGCGCGTCGGAGGGGCGCCCGAGGTTGCATCCCTCGGTGAGCGAGAATATCGCCAGCACCAGGATCATGGTCCCCGACGCCTCGGTGCAGAAGGCGCACAGTGTCGAAACGGCGGCTGCCGGGCCGGCGCCGGGGTTCGGGTAGAATTCGCCGAAGATCTGGGCGGTCTTTATCGACTGGGGCGAGCCGCGCAGGATGCCGTTGATGCTTTCGAAGTGGGTGATGGAATCGGAGAAGAGGAGATAGAGCAGGGCGGCCGCCAGGAAGGAGCCCAAGAACTGGGCCGCCAGATAGACCGGAAGCCTTCCCGGCGACATCCGGCGCCCGATGGCCATGGCGACGCTCACCGCCGGATTCAGGTGGGCGCAGGAGAGGTGCCGGGTGGCATAGATGGCGATGGTGACCCCGAGTCCCCAGATCGCCGCAACCTGGAAGAGCCCCGCGTGGGACGAGAAGAGAACGGACACCGCAACCGACGAGCAGCCGATGAAGACGAGCAGGAAAGTGCCGACCAGTTCTCCGATGAATTCGTGCAGGTATCTCATGCGGTCTCCTGAAGGTTATGCGATGTGCTCGGCCGGCGTTACCGGGTCAGCAACAGGACGAGCCGGAGCAGGGATCAGCCGCAGCGGACGCGGGAGCCGGACCGCAGGGGAACGCCCCGAAATGCACCGAGCGGTCGCCGGTTACGGTAAAATGGCGCCCGAAGCGCGTCTCCTGCACCATGGCCGCGCTGTTGCCGCACACCAGCATCGGCTTGCCGGTGTAGAAGGTGTGGTGGTCGTCGAGCGCGAAGCTGTGGGGGGAGCCGGCAATGGTGCCGTGGTAGGTCGCCACCTGGCCGAAGTCCTCGCAGATGTCTTCCAGGCAGGCGAGCTTGAAGGCCCGCACCGTGCAGGAGCTGAAGTTGATCATGCCGGCCTTCGCGGCGATCTCCGGGTTGTCCAGCGAGATGGGGCGCCGGGACGCCACCCGGTAGTCCGGACAGCCCAGGGAAGCGAGCAGGCGGCGGAAATCCTCGAGATACAGGGCGCCACCCAGGCACTCGCCGTAGAGAAGCGGGTCGCTTTTCAGGCTCCTGGGCAAACGGCGGTCGGCGAAGACGTCGGAGAAGTACAGCTCGCCGCCGGGCTTCAGGACGCGGAAAATCTCCGAGAAGACCCGTTCCTTGTCCGGCGAGAGGTTGATGACGCAGTTCGAGATGACGAGGTCGACCGAGTTGTCCGCGATACCGCAGGCGGCGAGATCCTCGATGTATCCCTGCCGAAAGTCGACGTTCGGCGTTGCGAAGCCAAAGCGCCTGGTCTGGCTTGCCACGTGCCTGCGGGCCACGGCCAGTTGCTCACCCGTCATGTCGACGCCGAGCACCATCCCCTGAGGACCTACCAGCTTGGACGCCAGGTAGACATCGCGGCCGGAGCCGCAGCCGAGGTCGAGCACGGTGCATCCCTCGATCGCAGCCGGGATGGGCGAACCGCAGCCGTAGAAACGATCCAGGATCTCGTCGTCGATCTCGGAAAGAATGGCCCGATGCTCAGGCGGGAACGTTTCGGTCGAGCAGCAGGCGCTGGTCTTAAGATCCTTGGTCCCCTTCAGTATCTTGCCGTAGTACTCCTTGACGGTGGCCAGGGCGGTCTGTTTGTCTTTCATGCAGTGCTCCTTGATGGCGGTGGTTAGAGAAATAACTCCGCGCTACCTGCCGACTTGACCTTAAGCGGCCTGGCACGCATCGCTTAAGCTCCCCTGGCAACTGCTCCCCGTGCCGGCGGTGCAGGCAAAGCAGTGTTCCCCCAGCTTCACCTGCGCACCGGACAGCTGCTCCAGGGTGAGCGTGCCGATGTAGTTGTCGGGCGCGTCGACCGGCAGCCTCAGCACCTGGTTGAAGTCGCAGTCGTACACCTGGCCCTGCCAGTCGACGCTGATCTGGCTGCGGCACATGACCTTTTCCAGGTTGGCCGCGTTGAAGTTGTCCGCCAGCAGGTTCAGGTAGCTGTCGAGCGATCCCTCGCGCTCCAGGTCCTGCCGGAACCTCCCGATCGGCATGTTGGTTATGGTGTAGAGGCTGCTGAAGGAGATGCCGAAACGGTCGGCCAGGTTCTCCTTGTAGGCCGCCTCGAGGGCGGGCTGCGGTCCGGGGAGAAACCCGCCTCCCGGGTTGTAGACCAGGTTCAGCCGGGGACCGCCGGTGCCGAA
>Ga0079306_1001787_pt1 | contig 13311 bp, 9 predicted proteins | sample Methanotroph_Enr_FD_79181 | JGI IMG/M metagenome (GOLD analysis project Ga0079306, IMG submission 79181) | Enriched soil microbial communities from Old Woman Creek wetland in Ohio, USA - Methanotroph_Enrichment_5 | ecosystem: Environmental > Terrestrial > Soil > Wetlands | place: USA: Ohio...
AATCTACACCACACAAACAAACTACATAACGATTTCCTTCATTCAAACTAAACATAACTTTTTTTTCTGCAAAGTTCTGTTTTTCTCTTTCATTAAGAAAGACGGCTTATTTGGGATGCTTACAATAAAACAACCAGCTTTTGAACAGAAACCTGTTTAAAAGCTGGTTGTTTTTTATTAGTTTTACTGCTTATCTGCTTAGAACAAGTTGACTAAAGCAGATAAGCAGTTTAGTTTTTTAGAATACGAACTACATTGATGTAATTACCGGATGCAATTGAGCATAAATAAACCCCGGAAGAAAATGACGACAAATCAATGTTTTGTTTGTATGCACTTGCGTCCTGATTCTTTTTGTCAATGTTCAGGGCTGTTTTACCCTCAATTGATTTTACAGAAATCCTCACATCCGAGCGTGTGGGCAAATTATAGTTCAACACGGTTTTGCCATTTGTTTGGGTAGGATAGCAATAAGCTTTCAAAGGAGAGGTGCCCACACTTTTAATACCTGTCGGAGCAGTTGTAACTACCCCTTTAATCAGGACACCATACAAACATATGGTCTTGCCGGATGCAGTGCTAGCGTACCAAGGATATACACGCAAATAAAGGTTTTCACCACCATTCAGCTCAACCAATTTGTTATAAGTTACAGGATACATTTGATTGCTGGCATTGGCAACAGTTCCGCGATCTCCGATCATAACAGTGGAATTTGGATCGCTAAACAACGAGTCTTTAGATATATATACTTTAAAGCGCATACCACTACCTCCTGCACCGCCTCCATAAAGTCCGATAGAGTCAATATCAAATATAGTCCCTTCTATAGCGTTAACGCCGAATTGGATATAACGATTATTGATAATGTCGATATCACCGGCAGGCCAATTGGATCCTACAATTACATTTCGTTGGGTTTTAGTGGTAGCACTCAATGCTGTACCTGTCCAACTGGTGGTAGCTCCCGACCATGTTGTAGTACTTCCGGGAGCTGCATAGCTCGACAGAATCATATTGCTGTATGATTCCGGGATTACATTGATTGGACCTGCTGTTACCGCGCTGCCTGGTGCAGCCGACAATTCCCAGTAAGCGCTGGCATTTTGGCCTGTGAGGGTAATACATTGACCGCTAACTGCAAGTTTTTTCGTTTTAGTATCATTCGATAATGTGATACTGTCATTATAACTACCGACAACGGAAGGTTTGAACTTAACGTAGAAATTTGTCAGGTTAATAGTGCCCAAGGTATAGGTGTACTGAATACTTTGAGTATAGGTTCCGTTTTGTGAATTAGATACCGTGTATCCGTCAGGCGCAGTTATCGTCAATGTTCCATCGGCTGGTGTTAAGTCGGTTCCGCTCAAACTTACCTGCGAAACGGAAGAAGCATTTTTATAACATTTGCCATATACTAAACTGGTTGGACTAACCAAGATATCAGGATTAGCGTTCAGATAATTGGTAAGAATCCCCTGGCGAATCAGGTCTTTGACAGCCAGACGGGCATATGTGGTAGCGCCAAAAATCCCAAGGTGAGTTCCATCTCCAACGTTATAAATCAACGATGTAGTTTGGCTCTGTCCAATTTGTTCGCAATAAGCTTTAGTTAAAGCTGTATGGTCAACAATCGCACAATTCATGTCCGTTGCCACTTTTTTCATGGCGGCAGGATAATCCAGTGGCCTGCCAATCGAATCTATTCCAATATTATGAGCAGCAGAAGCTGATATGGAAGTCCCCGTCCAGCCATTACGCACAATGGGGGTGAATAATATCGGGGTAGCGCCTAACGCACGTACTTCGTTTACGTATTTCGTCAGATATTTCGTATAGTCTTCCCATGGATTAGTCCCGATTCCGGTATAAGGAATACCATCATGACTACTTTGCCAGCCATTGTCTTTCTCGTCATTATGAGCGAATTGAATAAAAACAACATCGCCTGCCTTAATCTGAGGAACTACAGTGGCCCAAAACCGTTTATTCCCATAAGAATCTACAGCTTCGTAGAAGGATTTAGAGCTGGTACCACTTTTGGCACGGTCGTTTAGCACGGCTCCGTTAATCATAAACTGCGGCAGCATTTGTGCCCAACCTCTTTGTCCGTTCGGATTCGAGATAGAATCTGTTGGCTTTTGATCCATGGTAGAGTCACCTATGGTGTGAATTGTTAATTGGGCATTGTTATAATTGCTGCAAAGAGCAATTATAAGCAAGAGAACGGTTAATTTCTTTTTCATTTTGAGAATTCTATAATATGTTATTTGCTTATACTCTCTCGTCAGTAATTGGCCAGAGAGTACAAGCGTTCTATTTATTTTTTAACCACTTTAAATACCTCTACTCCATTCTGTGATTTTACCTGCAACATCATATTCTGATTAACCGCAATACGAATATTATCAGAAACGTTTGCCCTATTGAAAAGCAACATACCACTAAAATTAAACGCTTTTACAGTTGAATTCTTTGGCAAGCTGCTTATTTCCAACGAATTGTTCGACTGGCTAATTTTCAAGGATGAAGCTTTTGTAGTTTTCACATCAGTAGCAGTAACCTGAACATTGTTTGAAGCAACGCTCAAAGCACCATATTCAGACACAGCCATTACGTTAACCGTACCATTTGCAGCGGCCTGATAACTTGTAGAAGTTGTGTTGTTTACGATTTTGCCATTCAATGTTACTATATAGCCAATAGCGTAATCAACAGCATTCCACGAAACAGTAGTTCCTGCTACCGAAGCTGTTGGAGCATCTGTTGTTTCGGTTTTCATTCTCGGATCCCAGCTATCTGTACCTGTTGTAACATTCTCATAAGTATATTCGGCTGCCTCAGCATCTGTAAATGAGTTTTTAGCTGTTCCTTTTATTATAATCGATCCTTCGGTATATTGATAGTCAGTGATTCGTTGGCTCAAATCCAATGGACTTCCATTGGCATCCATAGTGTTATAATCGGCAAAAATAGCCGGAATACCACCCATTGTATACCACCATCCGGCAGGATATATGCCAATTTTACAAATGGTATTAAAGAATGAAGTCTTTGGTGCATCATGCCATGGACGACCCAGATAAGTTACCGTCCCGCTTTTTCCATCGATAGTACAATTGCTAAATACATATCCCCATTTTGTACCTATTGCATGATTTGGAGCAACGATATATCCACCTGTAAGGCGGGTGCAATAAATAGTACATTTATCAAAGAAAAAATCTCCCTGCCCGTAAATAAAATCAACGGCGCCTTCTATTTTACAGTCGGTAAGATAGCCACGATAAGCTTTACCACCGCCTGTCATATAGGTATCCTGATAACTACGCAGCCAGCAGTTTTTAAAAATCACTTTGTCATTGTTGGTATATAATGCAAGCGCCTGTGGACCGGCCTGTGTATAATAACCATAGCTATTGCTTAAGGTGATGTTTTCAAAATAGCAATCTGTTGACTTAACCACAACGGTAGCTCCCGGGTCAATTGAGTAAACAGGAACATTAGGGTCGCTGCTTGCACCACTCAGGCGATTATCCTCAATAACAACACTGTCGCGGAACTGGCCAATCAAATGAATAAATGGTTTGGTTGCAGGAATATCAACATGTCCTGTATATGTTCCGTTTTTCACCAGGATAAGATATGGCTTGGTTGAGCCCGTAGGAGCAGCATCGATGGCAGCCTGAATAGCGCTGTAACCACCCGATCCGTCTTTTGCAACCACTGCATCAAAAAGTTTAGTAATTGGTTGCGGTCTGTCCATAGTTTTGAAATTGAGAGTAATACCGGCAAAAGCATTTCCACTCATATCAGTCAGGGCACCAGCAGGTACAGTGAATGTATAACTTGTATTATAGCTCAATTTGCTATATGCGAAAGTTACGGTTTTAGAACCAAAAGAAGGAGTTAAAGCGGTTGATCCAAGTGTACAGTTTCCTGTTCCAACTTTTAGTTTTTCGTCAAATGTCAGTACGATTGATCCATTAGCCGAAGCATTGGCAGCACCTTCAGCCGGCACTGTAGTGATAAGTGTCGGTGCCGTCACATCATTTATTACCTCTTTGTCGGCATAAACATATACATTGCTAATAGTAGTTCCATCTACATCCGTAGCGTTTCCTAATAAGGGAGTACTGTTTGTATCTGCAATCCAACGGACATATACTTTCGTTTGTCCTTCGGCATCAGCCGGCAGTGTATCGTTCAGGTTTGCCCAGCCTGTGTTATAAACCGAAGTCAGATCTACCTGTTTGCGTTTTGTAAAGGTTGTACCATCAAGGGAATATTGCATAGTCATAACAGGGTACATGTGATAAGATCCTCCCAGCATCGACTTTACAATAATGTTTTTATAACCGACAGTTGAGAACGTAGCCTGTAAATAACGTGGAGTTGAAAAATTTGCCGCGGGAGTCCACATGCGGATACCGGGATAAGATGGCGAATATGACCCAGCACTGGCCGACCAGCTTGCCGTTGTACCATCGCTATTCTTCAACGAGAATAAACCAACGTTTGAGGTTTCAGCATAGAAGTCGGCAGGGCGCTCGGAAGTTGGAGTTTGAGTCTTGAAATTCCATCCCACAATAAACGGAATTTCATCAAAAGTAGCCGTAAATGTTTTATCAGCATCTACTTGAATAGTTCGCGAAAGACCTGTTGTTTGGTCTTCCCAATTCAGGAAGTTAGCCACAGCATTCGGAACTGCGGTCATGGTAACGATAGTTCCTGTTTCGTATTTGCCATTTGTTGGTGCAGGAGCTAACGTTACATTGCCCCATTGGCTACCTTGGGTGTTTACTGTAAAATTGTAAGTTGTAACGGCTTCGAAAACGGCTTTCACCGTTTTGTCGGCATCCAGTAGTACTGAATATGGGTTGTCAGTTGAAAGATCGACACCATTGCCATCTACCCATTTTACAAAATTGTATCCAAAATTTTTGGTTGCTGTCAGCTTTACTGTTGAATTGATATCGTAGGTATCGCTGTTTGGATATTTTGTGATTGAGCCGGCAGGTTCAATATTGGCACTTGTGGTTAATGCAACTTGTTGCGCAGTTGAGGTATAATCGCCATAGATTTTCAAATCGAACAGGTAGGCATTTTGAGCATAAGCCAAATTGGTAAATTTCAGAGCAACGTTTGTTTGACTGCCGGGAATGGCAATAGTGGTACTATCACCGCTAGAAGGACTGGCGGCATTACTATATATTGCCACCCAGTCGGCATCCCCATCGGCTTTTTTCCATACTTTGAATCCGCGGTTGCTTCCCGTGGCACCTTCTATCATATAGATTTTGGTGATCGATTTCAGAGGTGAAAGTTCGATGTAACATGGATCGGTGGCGGCAGCCATTTTAGCTGTTATCAAAGCACCGGTTGAAACTAACGGATAGTTGAATCGGGTGGCATCATACTTGGTAGGATCTACCGACACATTCAGTAATTTGAAGGTGAGTGTTTCGTTCGAGAAATCGGTGGTTTTGACTACTGATGATTCTGTGGCGGATGCCGCTACCGCAGTCCAGCCCTGGAAATTGTCACTGTAAAGCAGTTTTACTTCTCCAAGAAGGTTCATTGTGGTTGCTAAACACAAAATGACTGCAAATAGAATTTGTTTTTTCATGTTCGTAATTATTTTTCAGTTATTATAATATTATTTTATTTCTATAGTTTCGGTTGTAAATGCCCTTCTTTATTAAATTCAATCGGTACAATGGCAGGTTTTGAGAATGGCGCAACTTTGTCATTCCCAAAATAAGTCCACCAATATTTCCCGTTAAAATCATGGAACATACTGCCATGTCCGCAAAAAGGAACAGAAACGTATCGGGCTGTGTATGGTCCCCTGATATTGGAAGCTTCAACAGTCATGTTGTGATAATAGGTGTGATAGCGGTCGGCACACGAAAGGTAATAACGGCCATCTTTTTTAAACATAAATGCAGCCTCGAATCCAACGTGATTCAGCTCTTTGCAGGAATGCTGGGTGTAATGATGCTCCGCTACAGTATCTGCTACAGAAGGAAGTAATTTGACCGGTTTTTCGGCAAAAGCTGTCAGCTCTTTATTCATTTGTGCCATCATGCCGTCTCCCCAGAGAAAATAGACTTTGCCATCATCGTCTTGAAACAACGACGCATCAATTCCTTTGTTTACAATAGGACCATCAGGAATTGTCACTCCTTTGTAAGGCCCTTCGGGACGGCCAGTCGTACTTTTCATCATCCCCATACCCAGCCCGGTAACGGTGTAAACCAGATACCAGTTTTTGTCGATATAATGGATTTCAGGAGCCCAGAGCGCACGGCGGGCTTTTCCGTTTTTCACAGTCCACTGTTTTTGCCAGCTACCGTCTTTTTCGAACGACCAGATAACTCCCATATCCTCCCAATGTTTCAGATCTTTGGAACGCCAGAGGGGAATTCCTTCATTATAAGTGGAATCGTTGTGATTATATGGCAACGTACCGGTCATGTAATAGGTCTTGTCAGGCCCGGTAGTGATAAACGGATCGCGTATGCGCTGATCCATAAATGGCTGGAAATCGGGCAATTTTGGTTCGCCGTTTATCAAAAATTCGTTCAGCCCGAGGCCTGTTTTGGCTTTTTGGTTTTGAGCAAAAGGCAAACTTGATAAGCATAATAAGCTTAGAATTAAGATGAGATTTTTTTTCATGATTGAGAATAATTCGTTAAATTTCTATTTTAAAAGTCTTATGTAATAGATTCCTCCTGCTTTGGACTTGGGTGCTGCTACAAATTTCAGTTTCAAAACACCGCTGTTTGCTTTCTTTATTTCCTCGGGAATTGCATAATCTACAGTGAAGAATGCATCGCCTTTATCTCCGTTCAAAGTTACAGTGTCAAGCTTTGTATCATTCAGAAAAATGTCAAACGTGCGTTTCCGGTCAAGTCCAAAATAAGTTATTTGAATGGTTGCAGCTTCTTTTTGCTTGTCGAACAGATCGTATCCGAACCAACCGGCTGCATCTCGCCAATGCATGCTGTTATTCACTCCGGCTGCCGTTTTTTCCCCGGTAAAATTGTGGTCGGTTTCCGGCTGTTGTTCACCCGGTGCTATTTGGTCAATGGTCTTTTTCTCAAGTTCCAGTTTTGCTTTTTCTTTTTCGGCCAATGCTTGTTTTTTTGCTTCATATTCTTTCTGTGTCGACACCGGCCAATATATTTCGTACCGTGCTTCGTGTATTTCGGAGAACGGGCGGAGAATCATCCTTTTCGCTTCCTGCGGGTAGATGAGATCAGGCATTCCGAAAGTAAGATGCTCAAGGTCGATTGGCTTGATTTTAGAAGAGAAATCCTTTTCTTCTGAAATAATCGTTGGCGCCTCGTTGATGGCATAATAAGGTCCGCTGGCCACATGCCCCCACCGGCTGTCACCGGCAAACAAGCCATCGAGGTTGGTCGAATCGGTAATGGCCGCCAGCACAATCGGACCATACTTGATAGAAGCCCACGAAGAACCATCTGGCAAGTATTCCACACCAATGTGCATCGGCATTTCAAGCTTCAGTTCATCGCCGTTTTTCCACACGCGCGACAGAAGGATGTAATTGTTTTCTACTTTGGATTCCTGAGTCTTTCCGTTTATCACAATTTTTATCTCTTTCTCATTTGCCCATGCCGGTTTTCTGATTTTTAAAGCGAATTGTTTTGGTTTTGACATTTTCAAGCTAAATGTCGAAAAGTTCTTGTAAGGAAACCGCGTATTTTGAGTCAGCTTAACCCCTTTCTCCTTCCAATTGAGTTCGGAAGCAATAAACAGGTTTACGTACAGGTTGTTGCCTTCGTGCGCATAGATCATTTCGCCGTATTTGGCATGGTTTTCCATCCCTGTACCCACGCAGCACCAAAACGATTCCTGCGGTTGCGAATACACCCGGTAGTGCCGCGGACGCATTTGGGTAAAATAGACGAAGCCACCTTTTGTCGGGTGTTGCGACGACAGGATGTGGTTGAACAATGCCCTTTCATAGTAATCCATATACTTTGTGTCGGGATTGGTATTGTACAACAACTCGGTCAACTTGAGCATGTTGTAGGTGTTGCAAGTTTCTGGACCTTGGTTGGTCTCCACCATCGACGAGAAATCCTCTGCTGGGTGGAAGTGCTCACGCACGCTGTTGCCACCAATGGAGACAGACCATTTGTCAATTACAGTATTCCAGAAGAATTTTGCTGCTGAGTCCCAATCCGCATTTCCGGTAGCATCGGCAATGCATTTGAAGCCGATTATTTTTGGTATCTGCGTGTTGGCATGTTTGCCTGCAAGTTCATTTTTATGTTGGATAAGCGGGTTGAGTATCGCCTTCTGCGATACCCTTATGGCTAAATCGAGATACTTTTTGTTGCCTGTGATTGCTGCAAGTTGAGCTAAAGTTTCATTAAGACCTCCATGCTCCTTGACCAGTATTTTCTGAATCTGTTCGTCGGTCAATTTTTGGGTCAATTCGTAAAACCAGTCCGAAAGTTTGACGAGCACCTTCAACGCTTTTTTATTGTTGGTGTATATGTAAGCATCATGCAAGCCTGCATATATCTTGTGAATATTATACAATGGCACCCAACGAGTTCCCACCGCATCGGTGTTTCCTGCGGCTATTTCTTTCCACAATGGATGTCCGTCAGGAATTCCACCTACGTATCCATTACCATTTATTTGCTGGCACTTATCGAGCCAGTCTACCATGTAGCTTGCACGGCGCAACAATTCCTTATTACCTGTGGTGGCATACATCATCGACAGTGCCGAAAGGTAATGCCCCCCGGTGTGACCATCCAGGCCCGAAGTTTCCCAGTTGCCATAATTCTCTTTCAACGGTTTTATTCCAGCATCTTTTAAATACGGCGCAAGCAACCTGTCGGGATCCAGCGCAAGGATATACTTCATATCGACCTGCTGCGCGTTCAGGAAGGGACCGTCCAACAATCTCACATCAGACAGCTTGAACTCCTGAACCTTTTCAGATGCTTCAATTTGGGTATATAATATAGTGAAAAGACATACAATACTTAACCGAAGTAATTTCATACCAGTTGTTGTTTTAAGGTTTTTGATAATCTAAGACTATCTAATAATTCTTATATTTTTGTCAATAATGTTATTATAATTACAAGTTCCATTAGCTATAACAACCTGATTAGATTTAGCCGCCAGAGCAATTACCATTGCTCAAGCCATTGGAACGCAGCAACTTCATCTTTACAAATCTTAAGTTCTGCTCCTTTATTTTTAGATGTTATCTCAAAGAAATTAAAAAAAGACTCATCTCGTTCATTTGTTATATAGACAACCGGAACATGCTTAAAGTCAAAAAGTACTTTATTGTAACGGGCATCGAACCAATAATATGCATCAGTTATACTTATATGATTTTTGGTCTCTCTAAAATCAAAAACAATTTTATAGTTCAATTCTTTTGCTTTTAAACGAATTTCCTTATCCATTAAAGCAACTTCACGGGCGTGTAATTCGCCCAGCAATCTAACTCTTAACACTTTAAGGTCAGAATAAGTTTCAATTGTATATTCCATTTTTTTCGATATACCCTCAAAGTAAATGCCTAAAATATAAAATCTATTTTATTGAACAGACTCTGCCAGCAAAATGATTTAGAAACAGGAATTTAATTGTAATCAGATTCTGTGTTGGATTATTATTGAAATCTCAAAAAAAACGGGGCACTGATTATTTTTTGTTTTAGGGTAAAATGAGAGGTGACCTTTTAGGACACCCTCATTCATTCTACAATATTTACAATTCAACAACTTATTTTTTCACCAATAAAACAGCTTTTGACTGTTGGTTAGATTGCAACTTCAAGATATAAACCCCATTTGCACAATCAGATAAATCAATAACAGCATCTGCCATACGTTGCTTTTTTACCAACATTCCTGTCTGATTATAAATCTCAGCAACTGAATTACTATCAATAGATTTTAAGTTATAAACTCCTGTCGAAGGATTCGGATAAACTGTTATTGATTCTTTTTTTACTTCATCAACTCCATTTTGCACGGAGCTAACCCTGCCTTTGAAAGTCAGATTAGATAAGCAGAAGTATTTAGATGTGGTAGTGTTGTTGTACCAAGGATAAAAGCGAAGGTAAAAACCTTCATTATCGGCTACCTGAACCATCGGTTTGTACGAAAGCGCCACCATCGTATTGCTGGCATTCGAAGTTTTATCTTCAAGCGTTACCGGATTCGTGAAACCTGCATTTTTAGAATATAATACGCGGTATTTCATACCGCCTCCACCAGCTACTCCTGCGTACACACCAATAGAATCTATAGTCAGCTTTGAACCTAAATTGGGTTTTACCGCAAACTGAACATACCGGTTAGTATTAATGTCAATTTCACCTGCAGGCCATGTACCGTTGGTAGTGCCATCGGTCACATCGTTTCGTTGAACGTTAACCACAGTAACACCGGCAGGCCAGGTAGCAATGGTTGCATAGTTTTTCTTATACATACCCAAGTATGTTTCATCCAAAGCGATTATCGGTCCGGTAATTACTGGTGTTGCATCGGCAATAAGTGGAAAATTCACCAAAGCATCTACACCACTACTCATCGAAAGAGCATTGCCTTTTACAGAGATTTTCTTTGTCACAGAACCATACGAAATAGATATTGAATCGGCATAGGCTTTTTCAACGGTTGGCAGGAAGTGAACATAAACGTCTGTCGCACTCAGGTTTCCTCCTGTATAAGGAACTTGAGCAGTTGCTGAGAATGTTCCTGCAGAAGTAAGCCCTACCTGAAAACCATCGGGAGCTGTTACCGTCACATTACCCGTTGCAGGCGACAGGCTTAAACCTGAAACAGAAAACTTCAAACTGGAAGATGTTGAAACATAGCTGTTTCCAAAATCAAGTCCTGTTGGGGTAATAATAAGGTTTGGCGAGGCATTCAGATAACCTGTAAGTATATTCTGATTCAGCATTTCCTGTACAGCCAGTTGGGCATACAGTGTAGCTCCAGTCGGATTCAGGTGAGTATTGTCGCCCGGGGCGTAAATGGTTGAAGCTGCACTAGCTGCGCCAAGCCCTTCGGCGTATTTGCGGGTCAAAGCCGTGTGGTCAACTACCGGTACTGACATCTGGCGGCCTACAGCTTTCATTGCACGAACGTAATTAAGTGTCGAATCATCAGTACCAATATTATGTCTTCCTGTCCGCGTAATGGTATCGGCAGAAAAATAGCAACGAACAATGGATGTTACCAAAATAGGAGTTGCACCTGCGCTTCGCGTTTCGTTTACATATTTGCGCAGGTAGCCCTGATAATCGCCCCAAGGCGCTGTACCAATACCTGTTGCTGAAGGATCGGAAAGTCCACCAAATTTTTCATCGTTATGAGCAAACTGGATAAACACATAATCACCTGCTTTTAGTTTTGTTCTAACCCCAGCCCAAAGGCTGTCGGCACCGGTACAGAAGCTCCGGGAACTGCGTCCGTTTGTTCCTTTATTCACAAAACTAATGTTTCCGATCAAGAAATTGCGGAACATTTGTCCCCAACCACGTTGATTCGGATAAACTGCCGGATCGTAATCGGCCATAGTGGAGTCGCCGATAAAATAAACAGTGGGTGTGGAGCTCATGGTAATGATTCCAATGGCAAGTAACAATAAGAGGTTAAATACTTTAAATGCTTTTTTCATTTTTATAAGATTGTTTGCAGTATATTGATTGACTAAAATTAAATTGATTTATTTGATAATTAAAATTGCTCAAGCCAATGGAATGCTGAAATTTCATCTTTACAAATTTTTATTCTGCCCCCTTTATTATTTGAGGTCAGTCCAAAGAAATTGAAAAAAGACTCATCATGCGCATTCACTATTTTAACAATGGGGATGTATTTTAAATCAGAAAGTGTATTGTTGAAATTGTTGACAAACCAGTAATATGCATCTCCCAGGCTCATATGGTTGATTGTCTCCCTGAAGTCAAAAACTATTTTACAATTCAACTCCTTAGCTTTCATACGGATTTCTGTATCCATTAAAGCAACTTCTTTTGTGTGTAAATCTCCCGTCAATTTTACTCTTAATATTTTATTGTCCGGATAAATGTCATAGGTGTATTTCATCTTCTTACAAATTAAGGTTTTAAATAAATGGAATCAATCTTTCAGGTTTTGTTTGTTGTATAAATTAATTGCAATAATTGAAATATTTCGTTTTGCGATTATCAATATTGATTGTATATCTGGATTATTTCGTTGTCAAAAATACGGTTTACCCTAATATCCATTGTCTATAAATTGATAAAATAGGTGCACTTTTTCGTAACAAGGAAACTTTGTCTAATACAGGATGCGATAGAGCATATAACTCATTGATAACCAATATGAATACTCTTAAAAGCAAAACACAGAATCTGTATAAATTAGATTCTGTGTTTCAGGGTTTATATTCTGCCTGTTTTTTGTTTAGCCGATATTGTTCTTAAACGGATCGTTGTTGAAGTATTCCGGTGCCGATTGGGTATTATTACTTTCATAAACCGGAGGTTCCGATTCCAGCGCTAAAGATATTTCACTATCGAGCTGCACACACTCAATGAGCGGGGCACTGTATTTGCGTTTTTCTTTGTTGTAATTGTTCATGTTGATTCTTTAATTAATTGATTAGCACTTTTCGTATAGTAGCTTTACCATTGGCGATTACATTTACCACGTAAACCCCCGAAGCATGGCTTTGACTTAATACGGTTGTTGAACTTGTCAAAGGTTGATTTTCCAGTTTTTGTCCAACTGCATTATAAACCGAAACAATGCCTTTTCCTACAATTCCTTTTTCACAACGAATAATGATTTGTCCGTTTGTATTTTTTGAAATGGCTACTCCACTATTTTCGCCACTATCCTCAATTCCGGTAACAGTGGATGCCGTCTTGAAAATTACGCTGAAACGACTGGATGTAGCTGTTACACCTGAAGTAAAACTGTAGGGTGCACCATCAGTAATGTCTTGCTCTGCATCCTGTATGCTATCTTTCAGAATTATACCAAATGCAGTTATATTATGACCCAAAACTGATCTGAGAAAATATAGCTGTATCTGCAAATAGAGTTGATCTCAGTAGTTGTAGTGGTCACCACTAATTGGCACATAAAGGTTTCCAATTTTTCAATTGAATCAAACAACAAATTTGAGAATTGCCTTTTATACTTCGCCCACATTTTTTCAGCCGGATTTAGTTCAGGGCTATATGGTGGTAAAAAAACGAGAACTATATTCTCTGGAATAATCAGCTTCTTTGCTTTGTGG
>Ga0079306_1001788_pt1 | contig 13307 bp, 17 predicted proteins | sample Methanotroph_Enr_FD_79181 | JGI IMG/M metagenome (GOLD analysis project Ga0079306, IMG submission 79181) | Enriched soil microbial communities from Old Woman Creek wetland in Ohio, USA - Methanotroph_Enrichment_5 | ecosystem: Environmental > Terrestrial > Soil > Wetlands | place: USA: Ohio...
TCCCAGTTTGATGTCTTGTTCTATTTCGATAAGTTGTATTTTATACACGACCGACGGGAGCTGTCGCCCGCCCAGAGTTCCCCACACGTAATTCAGTTGTTCCAGACTCAGGGTATAGATTTCCAGATTAAATTTGAAATAATCGAGCACGTCGAAAGCAACATTCGTGCGGTTGTAAACTGTATTGGTTGAGGTAAATACCTTTTTCCCCTGAAAAAACTGGATGGTTTTCGAAATGCAGCGAAGCGATTTATCGTATTTGTCGCAATTGGCACTGATCAATAGGTAAAGATTGAGGTGAACAGGCGGATTTTTATATTCGGTCGTTCCGTTCTTTACCTTGAAGTTGGGGAGGTTTTTCAGGGTGGCTTCCTCTTCAAGATTTAAAAGGGTAAGCACAACTTTTCCCTTGAGGTTATCGGCATTCTCATCGGCCGATTCAAGCAGGCCAATATTTTCCAGCACCACCAGATTGTTTAATCCGGCATCCGAAAGATGTTTATCCAATTGTTCGCTGATAATCTGTAACGTTTCGTAAATCATGGTAATTAATTTTGTTGCGTTTGGGTGAAATCGTTCAACAAAGCCTTACCTGAATTTTGGTTTTTTTGAGAGAGCACCTTGCACAGTTTGCGGTTTTGGGTACCGTCGAAACAGTGTTTTGGGAGGTTTATCAATAATTCGAGAAAATAAAAGACATTAAACTCTTCTATTTCAGTAATTTAAGCATTTTGGTAGCTCAAATAAGTACGTAAAGTGTTATCTTTCAGTATATCTATCCTGAAATTAACGTTTTGGTAACCCTCTTTTTTTTTAATTTTCATAGTGGTTTTTAAATTTGTTTTTCGTATATTAAGGAGCAAAATATCTCCGGAAACAAAGAAGATAGTGGTATTATTTGGAAACATATCAAATAATCTAGATATGTTGTTTTGATTAGATTATTGTCTTATATTTGCCACACAAATTTGAGATGGAATGAATACAATTGAAATAGCTGGAAGATACACAGCACTGGCAAACGACACCTGTTGTTTATCGTGTGGAGGAGCAGTTGATAAAAGTGATGCGAAATTGAATGAGGTGTGCATTGACCTAGGAAGCGGACGTGGAACCGATGTTTTGCGCTTGGCTGAACAGGTTGGAGAAGGTGGTTTCGTTTATGGAATTGATGTGACAGACGAAATGATCCGCAAAGCGACTTCAACTGCCGTTAAAATGGGCGTTGAAAACGTAAAATTTATTCAGGCCGATTTGGAGCAGATTCCGTTGGAAGATGAAACCGCTAACCTGATTATTTCCAATTGCACCCTGAACCATGTGAGTAATAAAACCAAAGTTTGGGCCGAAATTTACCGTTTGCTGAAAAACGGAGGACGCTTTGTAATCAGCGACATTTATTCGAGCGAGCCAGTTCCTGAAGAATACGCCAACGATCCGGAAGCTGTTGCCGAATGCTGGGCCGGGTCAGTTACACGTTCCGAATATCTAAATATAATAAAGAGTGCAGGATTCAGGTATGTGAAGGTGATGGAAGAAAGCCAGCCTTATCCGAAAGGGAAAATTCAGGTATCCAGTTTTACCATCACCGCCGAAAAAGACGAATTTAGCTGTTGTGGGTAATTTATGGTAGAGACGCACGATCGTGCGTCTGAATTATTCGCATTGCATTATTTAAATTGAAAGTTTGAAGGTATCCGTTATGTTGAAGTTTAATTGATAAAGTTTCTGTCGTTTTGAATACCTTTATTCCGATAGTTTAATCAACACCAAAGTAAAGTTTTATGAAGAGTTTAGTAAAAAAGGTTAAAAAAGGTCAGATTAAACAGGCGCAGTGTTGTGCCAAACAATCTCAGATTATTGCCGGATGCCACGATTAAGGCTTCCACGATTAATGATTAACGATAGATGATTAACGATTAAAGAAGTATTCCGAAATCTGCAATCAAAAATCGTTAATCGTTGATCGGTAATTTCAATCTTATCTCCATGCAACTATCCAAATACAACATCACTTCAAAAATTAAAGATTCCAACGACTGGTTTGTCGTGAATGCCTTATCAGGTCAGGCCGATATACTCGATCAGGAAACTTTCGATCAGCTTAAAAATGGCTCTGACAACAATCCTGAGTTGATTGGAAACGGCTACATCGTTGATCCGACTCAGGAAAAACGCTTGTTTCGCGAAAAATATCTGAAGTTTCTGGATGATCGCGAAAAGGATGAAATACAAATCTTTTTTGTGCCCAACTACTCGTGCAATTTCGATTGTTCGTATTGTTATCAGGCTGGATACGAGGCTTTACCTGTTGCTTTGTCGAAAGAAGTTACCGATTCGTTTTTTGAATACATTCTGAAAGAGTTTTCAGGAAGACGGAAATACATCACCATTTTTGGTGGCGAACCGTTCATGAATGCCCCGCGTCACAAGGAAAACATCGAATACATCATCCAAAAGGCTGCCGAAAACAACCTTGAGATTGCTGCTGTGACGAACGGCTACAATCTGGAAGAATACATTCCGATTCTGAAGAAGGGAATCATCCGTGAAATTCAGGTGACGCTCGATGGAACCAGTGAAATACACAATCAGCGGCGCTACCTCAAAGGTGGTGACCCGACTTTCGATCGCATCGTTCGGGGTGTAGACCTTCTGATTGAAAACAATATACCAGTCAATCTACGCATGGTGGTCGACAAACAAAATATTGATAATCTGCCTGATCTGGCTCAGTTTGCCATCGATAAGGGCTGGACTTCCTCACCGCTTTTTAAGACCCAACTTGGCCGGAATTATGAATTGCACGAATGTCAGGCCAACCAGCAAAAGCTTTATTCGAGGCTCGAATTGTATCAGGATTTGTACAATTTGCTGAAAGATTTCCCCCACATCAGCGAATTTCACAAGCCTGCTTTTTCGGTCTCGAAATTTTTGTTCGAACAGGGCGAAATGCCCGCACCTCTTTTCGATGCCTGCACCGGAACCAAAACCGAATGGGCATTCGATTTTACCGGAAATGTTTATGCCTGCACCGCCACTGTTGGTAAGCATGGCGAAAGTCTGGGTACATTCTATCCTGAAGTCAGGAAAAATACCGAAGCCGTTGAGGAATGGCAGGAACGCGATATTTTATTGATCCCGAAATGCCAAAGCTGTAACCTGAGCTTGATTTGTGGCGGAGGCTGCGCATCGATGGCTAAAAACTACAATGGCTCATTGAATAGTCACGATTGCCGCCCGGTGACAGAGTTGCTAGAACTGGGTATTGGACATTATTTTAACGATTAAACCATGGACTGCACCAATTGCACCTACGATAAACAATGCTGTTCTGCTGAAGCCTGTAAAGCAACATCATTTGATCGTGATGAAGTGATTCAGAAATATGCCGAAGAATCAAAGATTATTCAGGCCGCAGCCGAATTGGTCGATTTTGGTCGTGCCGGAACATTATCGCGACTTCAGGAAACCATCGCTTTTGCAAAGAAAATGGAATACAAGCGAATTGGTCTGGCTTATTGCTACGGAATGGAAAAGCAGGTCACTCAATTGGCGAAAATTATCCGGAGCAATGGCTTGAATGTTCGCGCAGTTTCGTGCACCGTTGGCGGAATTCCACAAAATCAGGTTAATACTGCAAGTGCTTTTTGTACCGTATCGTGCAACCCGATTGGTCAGGCCAGGCAGTTGAACAACGATAATGTTGATTTGGTGGTAATGATCGGACTTTGCTTGGGGCATGATATTTTGTTTCAGCGCGAAGTGAAAGCCAATTGTACCACGCTAGTGGTAAAAGATCGGGTTCATAATCATGCACCTTTACGGGAAATTACTGATAGTCAGAAAAATTAAACTGAAACGAACATGACAAAATCATAGCTTTTGACACACAAGCAAATGATTATGTTTTGTCATAGAGTTCCATCTGGCAATTAAAAAACAAATTATAAACAGATGAATTAGACGACTGGATTTCAACCCAAATGATTTCCTTTTCGTAATAAAAATAAAAAACCATGAGAGAAATAATTGCATCAGAATTCGAAAGCGAAGTTTTAACTGGCGGAAATGTGCTGGTCGATTTTTATTCAACCGAATGTCCTCCTTGTGAAGCACTTTTCCCCAAACTAGAATCGCTGGAGCCACTTTTTAAAAGTGAAATCAAATTTGTGAAAATCTTTCGTCAGGGAAACCGCGAGCTGGCGGATCTGTTAGGTGTAAAATCATCACCAACACTGTTATTTTTTCAGGATGGGGAAGAGGTTACCAGCCGACTTTCAGGAGGGATTAAACGCTCTGAAATTGTGCGCGAATTGAAGCTTATTCTCGGTAAAGAGAAAGTGAATCAGATTATATCGTCACAAAAACCAATAACAACTGATGTTGACGTTGCTATTTTGGGTGCTGGTCCGGGCGGATTAACAGCCGGCTTGTATCTGTGTCAGGCCAAGATAAATACAGTTTTAGTGGATATTGCTCTTCCGGGCGGAAACGTATCGACGACTCATGTGGTTTCGAATTACCCCGGATTTATTGATCCTCAGCCCGGATACATGCTTTCGCACAACATGTCGGAGCAAACGAAACGCTGCGGAACAACCTACAAAGTGGCGGTTGACGTGACTCACGTTGATTTGCAGAAGAAGGAAATCATGATCGACGGGCAGGAAACCATTCGCGCCAAACGAATTGTTATTGCTACCGGAACTTCGCCAAACCGCATCGGAATTCCGGGTGAACTGGAATTCAAAGGGCAGGGTATTTCGTATTGTGCCACCTGCGATGCCAAATATTTTGTCGACAAGGAAGTGGTAGTTATTGGCGGCGGAAATTCGGCCATCGAAGAAGCTGATTTTATATCGAAGTTTGCTTCAAAAATTACCATCGTTCACCAGTTCGATCAGTTGCAGGCCAACAAAACGGCTCAGGAAAAGGCGTTTGCTAATCCAAAAATATCGTTCATGCTTTCGCACGAGCCACGGGCATTTAAAAAATCAGGCGACAAAATGATCGTTGAGGTTGAGGACGTGAAAACTAAGGAAAAGAAAACATTGACTTCGGATGGAATTTTTGTTTTTATCGGTCAAAAGCCTAATCTTGAAATGTTTGGGGGTCAACTCGAACAGGATCAGTGGGGCTACATCAAAACCGACGAAGACAAACGCACCAACATCGACGGCGTGTTTGCCGTGGGCGACGTAACCAGCAAAAAATACCGGCAAATAACAACCGCTATTGCTGATGGAACCATTGCTGCCATTGCGATTACAAGAGAAATCGGATAGTGTTGTGCGGTGATTTATAATCGCCGAATATTTCGCGATTACAAATCGCGATACCCGGAAAATACAAGGGTTATTAATAAATTTACCAAGTTCCGGTGTTTATTTTCCCGAAAAGGAAGTGGAACCGGATTTTTTTCATATTTATTTGTTCGCATAGTAGCTTGATTCCGAATTGTAAAGGATTTTCATATATTTGGAATATGTAAACTACTTTGCCCAATTAATTATGGAAATAAAAGAACCGGAAGAAAAAATCGGGTTGATAAATCTGATTGTCATTGTACTTTCCATTTATGTTTTGGTTGTAATGCTTATTGATACATTTGTCAAACTACCAATAGAGACAGCACGGTTATTAAGTTATATTGATACTGCTATTTGTATTTTTTTCTTCCTTGAGTTTTGTATACGGTTTTATCGTGCAAAGAATAGACTTAAATTTATGCGTTGGGGGTGGATTGATTTAGTTTCTAGCATTCCTATGCTTGACTTTGTAAGAGTTGGCAGGTTACTTCGATTAATTCGGCTACTTAGAATTATCAGGGCATTTCGTTCAACAAATCACTTAGTGAATCATATTTTTCGGAATAAGGCACAAGGAACATTTACATCTGTCGCCGTACTGGCAGTTTTGTTGATTATTTTTTCTTCGATAGCTATTTTACAAGTTGAAAATGACCCGAATAGCAATATAAAATCGGCTGAAGATGCAATCTGGTGGGCTTATGTAACTGTTACAACTGTTGGTTATGGTGACAAATTCCCAGTAACCACAGAGGGACGAATCATCGCGGCAATTTTGATGACTGGAGGTGTTGGTATGTTCGGAACTTTTACTGCTTTTGTTGCATCTTGGTTTGTTGCTGGGAAAAAGGAGGATGAGGAGCAGTCCAGAGAAATAGAAGGTTAGACATTTGTGTATTATAAGAGGTGGTCTACACTTTATATACTCTCAATTTATATAATAGCCAGAGAATTTGAATTTTGTATATTTGCAGTAAATCAGTTGCAATATGTATCTTGAGAATTACATAAATCAAATCAGAACTTTATGCTCGGAGAACAAAGTTCGTAGACTATTTGTATTTGGTTCGGTTTTAACCGACCGGTTTAATGAATCGAGTGATGTCGACATGTTGGTTGATATTGCCCTTTCCGATCCGTTTGATTATGCCGAAAGCTATTTCGATTTGAAATTTAAACTTCAGGATTTGCTTAAGCGACCTATTGATTTGCTTGAAGAAAAAAGCCTGAAGAACACCTACCTGATTGAGAACATCAACCAAACCAAGAAACTGATTTATGAAGCTTGAAGTAAAAACATGGCTTCAGGATATTGATCGATCGATTCAGGAGATTTATGATTTTTTTCCGGAACGACGAGATTTTAACGACTTCCTTAGCGACCTCAAAACCCGCAAAGCTGTTGAGCGAAATATTGAAATTATTGGCGAAGCGCTTAACCGCATTTTAAAAGAGGAGCCTAAAATCGGGATTTCCGATTCGCGTAAGATTGTTGATACCCGCAACCGGATCATTCATGGATACGATAGTGTCACTGCGGATGTGCTTTGGTTGATTGTTAACCGGTATTTGCCTATTCTTCAGGCCGAAGTAGAACAATTGCTTTCGATGGATTAGAAATCGTATTGAAAATATTTTAACGACTTCCGGCTTTCTTCCTTTAACGAAGATTTGCCGGATTTTTTTTTGCCCCAAAACTTGCATTTAAAAACTCTATTATTAACTTTGCATTTCAAAGTACTTTTAAATGAAAACAAATTCATCCAATCCCAAAGAAGATATTCAGGCCATTCGTGAAATCATGGAGCGGTCGTCGAAGTTTTTGTCGCTGAGTGGTTTGTCTGGCGTTTTTGCCGGAGTGTGCGCTTTGATTGGCGCTGCTTTCGCCTGGCTTGTTGTTCTCGGCTCGGGTAGCGTGCATTACGACGAATATTTGTGTAGTGTGGGCGCGTCACCTTTCAATCAGATAATTATAAATCTGGGAATTGACGCACTGATTGTGCTGGTGGCAGCAATTCTGGGAGCTTTTTATTTTTCGTACCGGAAGGCTCAGAAAAGCGCACAGAAACTTTGGACCAGTTCAACCCGCCGGTTGCTGGGACACCTTTTCATACCGCTAGTTTCAGGAGGAATATTTGTGCTGATTCTGGTTTTCAGGAACAATATTGATTTGGTGGCTTCGGCTATGCTTATTTTCTACGGATTATCACTAGTCAACGCCGGAAAGTTTACGCTGGGAGAAATACATTATCTTGGCCTGACAGAGATTGCGTTGGGTATTCTGGCCGGAATCTTTGTTCATCACGGGCTTTTATTCTGGGTTCTGGGTTTTGGTGTGATGCACATTATTTACGGCACGGTGATGTATTACAGGCATGAAAGGTAGGCAAATAGTCGCAGTGTTCAGTCGCAGTTGGCAGGGAAGCTTCGCACTCCAAACTTCAATTAGTAAATTGTAAATCGTCAAATAGTAAATAAACTCTGGTGAAAAATCCAATTTCAAACCTTCAGAAAGTATTTGAAAGCCGCATCAGGCTTGGAATTATGTCGGCACTGATGGTGAACGACACCCTCGATTTCAATGCTTTGAAGGAACTGCTTGAATTGACCGACGGGAACCTGGCAAGCCATCTGAAAGCTTTGGAACAGCAGGAAATTATTGTTGTTTCGAAGCAATTTGTTGGCCGAAAACCCAGCACAACTTATCAGGCGACTGATCTTGGAAAGAACCTGTTCCGCCAACATCTGGCGGCACTTGAAGAGTTGATTGGAAATCAATAATTTTTTTAATTATACACTCTGAAATTCAAAGTACTTTTAAAAATTTAAACAATGGAAACAAAAGGTATTCAACAATTCATGAACAGTTACAGTGTAAAAATGATTATCGTTTCGGGACTAGCCATTCTGCTGCTGATCCCATCGTTTTTAATTCAGGACGTTATTCGGGAACGAATGGCACTGAACGAAAAAGTGAAAAGCGAACTTTATGCCCAATGGGGTGGGAAACAGGTGGTGGCAGGTCCGGTGCTGAATGTGCCGTTCATTATTCAGGAAAAAAGCGAAACGAACCAAGGGGTGACTGAGCGAAAAGGCATTGCGCATTTTTTGCCTGAAACGCTTAAAACCGATGGTTCGCTGGTTCCTGAAAAGCGCAAACGGGGCATTTACGAGGTAGTTGTTTACGAAGGAAGCCTCAAGCTGAAAGGTTCATTTGCGCAACCCGATGTGTCGCAGCTTGATATTCCGAATGCCCAATTTAACTGGGATGCCGCCTATTTTACGATGGGAATTTCGGACATGCGGGGCATCAAAAATTTGCCTGAACTGGTTGTTAATGGTCAGAAATGCAGGGTTGATCCGGGCGTGGCGGATACCGATTTGTTCCAGTCTGGAATTACTGTAAAAGCCAATTCCATTGATTTGAAACAACCAATGAATTTCGAAATCGAACTGGTTTTAAACGGTTCGGAAGACTTATCGGTTGAAGCTTTGGGGAAAACTTCTGAAGTGTCGATGAAATCAAGTTGGGCACAGCCAAGTTTTACCGGAGTGTTTCTTCCAACTGATCGGAATGTAACAGCAAAGGGCTTTACTGCGAACTGGCAGGTAACTCATCTAAACCGCAATTTCCCTCAGCAGTGGGTTGACAAAAAATTTAACACGCACGAAGCTAAGTTGGGTGTTGAGTTGCTCATCCCGATTGACCATTACCAGAAATCGATGCGCTCGGTGAAATATGCCATCCTGTTTATAGCACTTAATTTCATCATTTTCATTTTCATCGAGATAAAAAGCAAAACCCGGATTCATCCGTTTCAGTATTCGCTGGTTGCTTTTGCCCTGCTGATTTTCTATGCTTTGCTTACTTCCATTGGCGAACAAACCGGTTTTAATGTGGCTTACCTGATTTCGGCGGTGGCGGTAACTTCGTTGATTTCGTGGTACGCGTTTACCATTTTGAACGACATGCGCACGGTGGCGTGGGTAACGCTTTTGCAAACGGGTTTGTATCTGTTCTTGTTTACTATCTTGCAATTACAGGATTATGCGCTGCTGGCCGGAAGCATTGGTCTGTTTGTAATATTGGCGATTGTTATGCGGGCATCGCAGCAAATAAAATGGTATTCTGAAGGGTAGATTTTGCAATCATCTCCGTCATATTTATGTGACGGAGATGAGGTTATTCTTTCTTCCTCAAAAGCACTTTTGAGCAAACTTCATATCCTTTCCCTGGTTCAGCCAGTTCGAAAGTTTCTTCCAGTTCATTTATAGCTTGATTGATTTGTATGGTTGATTGAAAGTAACCATTGAAAGATTCAAAAGCAAGTGTTGATGTGGAATTAAGTATGGATTTGTCTATCTTTATATGATTTAATACAGATACATACTTTTAAAATTTGATATCATGAATAAAGATCAGGAAATCTATCCGGTTGAAGTTTTTGATGGTAATGACTGGGAAGCTTCAATGGTAAAAAGCCTGTTGGATAATGCCGATATTGAATCTTTCATCAAAGATGGGAAGATGGGTGTTTTGGCTCCATGGAATGTATCGGGAGGAGGCGCTGGTTCAGTCAAAATTTTCGTTTCGAGCGTTGATTGCGAAAAGGCCAGGGAAGTGGTCAATCAGTATGAAAAAGCTGAGGGGATAAAGGAATAAATGGAAAACTTTGATTTCTCGGTTCAACGATTCGATGAATTTGCGGCCGAATATGCCCAGCGATTTATGGATTTGAATGCCTATTCAGATTCCATAGAGCGGTTTTGTAATTTGGTTGGAAATGAACGGCCCAAGATTCTGGAATTGGGTTGTGGCCCGGGAAATGTGACCCGATTGCTCAAACTCCGGTTTCCTGAAAGCCAGATTACAGCCATTGATTTGGCCCCGCAAATGATTGAAATTGCCCGGGAACATTTGCCTGATGTTGAATTTATGGTAATGGACGTTCGCGACATCTCAATTATTCCAGTAAAATTTGATGCCATCATGTGTTCATTTTGCCTACCATTTTTGTCGAGAACAGATGCTGATAAATTGATTGCAGATAGCGCTTCTCATTTGGTTTCTGGCGGTGTTTTGTATGTCAGCACCATGGAAGGAAATGAGGAACGGGCGGGTTTCGAAACCACCAGTTTTTCGGGTAGCTCAGAAATTTATTTCAATTACCACCAGCAAAATGATTTGGAATGGGCATTTGTGCAGGGTGGATTCGAGATCAAGCAAGCCAAATCTCAGGATTATTGCGAGCCTGACGGGTCGGTAACCACTGATATGATATTTATTGCAGTAAAAATGGATTAATCTAACTTTATGGTACGGACAGTTTGTTTGTTTATGGTATTTTTTGTTTTATGGTTTTCTTCTGTTTTCAGTCAGGATGAAGTTGTTTTGAGTACTGAGTTGAAGATCAATAAGTTAACTGAGCAGGTTTGGGTGGTCGCCCATACATTCCCATGGGATTCGAACTCGTTGATTGTGAAAGCATCTGGGGACGAAGTGGTTCTGATAGATACTCCTTACACAAACCAAGCGACAGAATTGATGTTGCAGTTTATCAACAAGGAATTAAGTCCGAAGAAAATAACCGCTGTATTGACCGGTTTCCATATCGATAATCTGGGCGGAACTGGATGTTTACTTCGGCATCAGATTCCGGTTTATGGTTCTGATCGAACTTGTCGACTGTTGGATGAACGTTCAGCAAATACGCAGCAACAGATGTTGTCCTGGTTGCAAAGTCCGGGACAAGAGAAATACCTGAAAGCTTATTCTGAAATGAAGTTTGAAAAGCCTGATCATATTTTCCCGATTGAAGAAGGACTGTTCCTGAAAAAAGGAAAGCTGAGTTTCGATGTTTATTTTCCGGGAGAATCGCATTCGCCCGACAACCTGACCGTATACATCAAAGAGTTAAACCTGCTGTTTGGAGGATGTATGATTAAATCGCCCGAAAGCACAAACCTTGGCTTTACCGGCGACGCCAACATGAATGAATGGCCGGTTTCGGTAAAAAAAGTGCAGGAAAAATATTCCGGTTCTCGCTGGGTAATTCCGCATCACGGGAAATGGGGTGATGCTTCTTTGTTGCAACACACTTTGGATTTATTTAAAACATCGCACCCATGAGCGATTTTTGGGAGGAAATGTTTCAGAAAATCGGATCGCTTTGGGAGTTTGAGCCTGCAGATTCGGCAGTCTACGCAAGGAATCTATTTGCCGAAAATGGATTCCAAAAAATCTTGATTCCCGGCGTTGGTTATGGCAGGAATGCTAAACCCTTTATTGAAAGTGGTTTTGATGTGACAGGTATCGAGATTTCAGAAACTGCCATCAGGCTTGCGCGTGAGGATGGTTTGGATTTCTCGATTTATCATGGATCGGTCGCTCAAATGCCTTTCGATGATTCGGTTTACGACGGAATCTATTGCTATGCGCTTATTCATTTGCTCAATCAAAATGAACGTAAGCAATTTCTGAAGAATTGCTATAATCAGCTTCGCGAAGGAGGATTGATGATTTTTGTTACCGTTTCGAAAGGCTACACCAAATTGTATGAAAATGGCAGACCAGTCAGCAAAGACCGGTTCCGGATTCAAAATGGACTGGACGTGTTTTTCTACGATTCAGTTTCGATTGAACGAGAATTTGGAAAGTTCGGATTGATTGAATACCGCGAAATAGAAGAATCCGTTAAACATATGCCAAACGAAGAACCCATGAAATTTTGGATGGTGGTTTGCCGGAAAACAGTCATTAGTCATTAGAAAAAGGAATGAGAAAAAAGGAAATAACTCAAGCCATCCAATGAGCAGCATCCTGAGAACTGCGACTGAACACTGATCACTTCCTACCCAATAACATTCACTTCCCGTTCCAATTCAACCCCATACTTTTCCTGAACCGATTGTTTAATTTCTTCCGAGAGGTCATAAATTTCTTTTCCGGTAGCATTCCCGTAGTTGACCAAAACCAATGCCTGTTTCTCATGTACACCGGCATCACCTCGGCGGAATCCTTTCCAGCCACATTGCTCGATCAACCAACCGGCCGCGAGTTTTGTCTGGCCTTCAGGAGCAGGGTAGTGGGGCATATTCGGGTAATTTTCCAGCAGTTTTTCTATGGGAGAAGTTTCAATGACTGGATTTTTAAAGAAACTACCGGCATTTCCATAAACTTTCGGATCGGGTAATTTCGATTCGCGAATTCCGATTACAGCTTTGCGGACATTTCGAAGATTTATAGTTCCTAATTTCTCAGTTTCCGCTTTTAGATCGCCGTAATTCAAGATAAACTCCGGAAATTTATCGAGTTTAAAACTGACACTGGTAATGATGAACCGGTCTTTCAGCTGGTTTTTGAAAATGCTATCGCGATAGGCATATTGGCAATCGGCCACATCCAGCGTGTATTCGGTTTGCGATTCCAGGTCGAAACCAGTAACCGACTCAATCCGGTGCTGAATTTCCATGCCGTAGGCGCCAATATTCTGCACAGCTGCTGCACCAACTTTCCCAGGAATGAGTGATAAATTTTCGATGCCACCCCACCAATTAAAAGCTGCAAATTCAACCAAATCGTCCCAAACAACGCCAGCGCCCACTTCGAGCCAAATGTTGTTCCGGTCTTCGTGTGCAATTTTTATTCCGGGGATATTCGGGTTAATAATCAGTCCCTGAAAATCGTTTACAAACAGCATGTTACTGCCTTCGCCCAGAATCAGGATGGGTAGGTTTTTCCATTCGTTGGTGGTGAAAATAAAGCCCTGTAAATCTTCTGTTTCAGTAAATTCAAAATAGTGTTTGGCAGTGGCTTTGGTGCCAAACGTATGGTGTTTTTGGAGCTGGTAATCGGAGTAGGAGCGAATCATCTGAATTATTTTTCAGCAAATATAACAGAAGATCGCCCTTTTTCGTTTACCTTGGCGATACGAACCAATAGAAAATCACCTTGAAGAAAATTTCACTCAGCGTAATCAACGATTTGGTGACCGA
>Ga0079306_1001790_pt1 | contig 13293 bp, 13 predicted proteins | sample Methanotroph_Enr_FD_79181 | JGI IMG/M metagenome (GOLD analysis project Ga0079306, IMG submission 79181) | Enriched soil microbial communities from Old Woman Creek wetland in Ohio, USA - Methanotroph_Enrichment_5 | ecosystem: Environmental > Terrestrial > Soil > Wetlands | place: USA: Ohio...
TCACCGAGAAGGACCTCGCCCGCAGCGGCGGAGTCGATGCCGAGATCATCAGCGTGGCCGCGCGCATCGTTGACGACGTGCGGGCTCGGGGCGACGAGGCACTGCGCGAGTACACCGCCAACTTCGACAAGGTCGAGATCGCCGACTTCCGCGTCACTCCGGAGGAGATCGAGGCCGCGGTCGAGCAGGTCGAGCCCGAGTTCCTGAGCGCTATCGCGCTCGCCGCCGAGGCGATCGAGGACTTCCACAAGCGGCAGCTGCCGCAGAGCTGGTTCACGACGCAGGAGGGCGGCGTCTTCCTCGGCCAGAAGGTCACGCCGATTCGCCGCGTCGGGATCTACGTGCCCGGTGGTCGCGCGAAGTACCCGTCGAGCGTGCTCATGAACGCGATTCCAGCCGTGGTCGCCGGCTGCGAGGAGATCGCGATGGTCGTGCCCCCGGCGGCCGACGGGAGCGTGAACCCCTACACGCTCGCCGCTGCAGCTGCTGCCGGCGTCGACGAGATCTACAAGGTCGGGGGCGCTCAGGCGATTGCCGCGCTTGCGTACGGCACCGCTACGATTCCGCGCGTCGACAAGGTGGTCGGCCCGGGCAACGCCTACGTGACCGCAGCCAAGAAGCTCGTGATGGGCGATGTAGGCATCGACATGCTCGCCGGCCCCTCCGAGGTACTCATTCTTGCCGACGAGTCCGCCGTACCAGCATTCGTGGCCATCGACCTCATGGCGCAGGCCGAGCACGACCCGCGTGCCGCGACGTACCTGGTGACTACCGACGTCGAGCTCGCCGATCTCGTCGAGGAGGCGTTCGGCGTGCTGCTCGAAGAGTCGCCCCGGGGCGATATCACAGCCCGCTCGCTGACGGACAACGGCGTCATCATCATCTGCCCCGACATCGCCGCGGCGCTCGACACCGCCGACATGATCGCGCCGGAGCACCTCGAAGTGCAGATGGCCGAGCCGTTCGATCTCCTCGGCAGCATTCACAACGCGGGTGCGATATTCCTCGGGCCGTGGACGCCGGAGTCCGTGGGCGACTACGTGGCCGGCCCGAACCACGTCCTGCCGACCGGCGGCACGGCGCGCTTCTCGTCGCCGCTATCAGTCGACGACTTCGTGAAGAAGTCCAGCGTCTTGAGCTACAGTTTCGAGGCGCTCGAGATGGACGGCGACACCGTGCTCGAGATCGCCGGCAAGGAGGGACTGTGGGCCCACGGCCGCGCAGTCTCGCTGCGCCTCGAGGCGGTCGAGGAGTACGTGGACGACATTGAGATCCTCGAGGACCTCGAAGGCGAGTTCGGATTCGAAGTGCTCGACGGTGCCGTGGAAGAAGACCTGGATGAAGAGGAAGGTGGCTCGTAGGTGCAGCCGATCCGACCGACACGTCCCGAGCTCGACGACCTTGTGCCCTACGACGCCAAGGAGGTCAAAGCCGAAGTGATTCTCGCGAGCAACGAGAACCCGGCGAACCTTCCCGGCGAGATCGTGAGCAAGCTCAAGTCTCGGCTCGGCGGCTTCAAGTTCAACCGCTACCCCGACCCCACCGCGCACGAGCTGCGTCGGCTGATCGCCGAGGCCAACGGGTTGGACTCCGAGAACGTCCTCGTGGGCAACGGCGGCGACGAGCTCATCTTCGATTTGCTGCTCGCGTGGGGCGGTCCCGGGCGCAAGATCCTCGACATGCCGCCGACCTTCTCGATGTACGGGATCGACGCGCAGGTCACGGGCACCGAGGTCGTGCGGATTCCCCGGAACGCGGACTTCTCGATCGACGAGGAGGCCGTGCTCGCGCGCGTCGCCGAGGGCGACATCGACATCGTTGTCGTCGCCAACCCGAACAACCCCACCGGCGGTCTGGCAAACGAGTCATTCCTCATCGACCTGCTCAAGTCCACGGATGCGATCGTCATGGTCGACGAGGCGTACTTCGAGTTCTCGCGCCACACGATGCGCCCGCACATGGCGCGCTACCCGAACCTGATTCTGCTGCGCACGTTCTCCAAGGCGTTCTCGCTCGCCGGGTTGCGTGTGGGCTACCTGCTCGCGCACCCCGACGTGGTGTGCGAGTTCATGAAGGTTCGGCAGCCGTATTCGGTCGACGCGTTCTCACAGTGGGTCGCCTCGACGGTGTACCGGGAGCGAATGGTCTTCGAGAGCGGGATTCGCGATATCGTCCGTGGCCGGGACAAGCTGTTGCACGGTCTGTCGATGCTCGAAGGCGTCGAGGTGTTCCCGAGCGAGGCGAACTTCATCCTCTTCCGAGTGGAGCACGCCGCGGCGCTCTGGCGCGATCTGCTCCACAACCACTCGGTGCTCATCCGGGACTTCTCGCGCGCGCCCGGCCTCACGGGCTGCCTGCGCGTGACCGTGGGGTCAGACGCCGAGAACGACCGGTTCCTTGCGGCGATGGCGGACTGCCTCGGCCACCGCAGGGCGAATGACATCCTGGCCGCCGGCGAGCGCATCAAGTAGGGGGAGTACATGGGACGCACAGCGACCGTCGAGCGGGCAACGCGCGAGACCGATATCACGGTCTCAATCGACCTGGACGGCACCGGCACGACCAAGATCGAGACGGGCGTGCCCTTCTTCGACCACATGCTCGACGCGTTCGGGCGCCACGGCCTGTTCGATCTGGCGGTGAATGCGACCGGTGACCTCGAGATCGACGCGCACCACACCGTGGAGGACGTGGGAATCGTGCTTGGCGGCGCGGTCGCGCAGGCTCTCGGCGACAAAGCCGGAATCACCCGGTTCGGCTCGTGCGCCATGCCGATGGATGAAGCGCTCGTGTTGGCTGCCGTCGACATCTCCGGCCGCGGCGCGCTCTACTACGCCGTCGACCTGCCCATCGAGATCATCGGGACCTTCGACACAACCCTTGCCAAGGAGTTCCTCGTCGCATTCGCAACGAACGCCGGGCTGACGCTGCACGTTCGCTCGCTTGCCGGCGACAACGCGCACCACATCATTGAGGCGGCGTTCAAGGCGGTCGCCCGCGCGCTGAAGGACGCTGTCGCGCTCGATGCGCGGGTCAATGGCGTGCCGTCGACGAAGGGCGCCCTGTGAGCCCACGCATCGCCATCATCGACTACAAGATGGGCAACTTGCGTAGCGTCGAGAAGGGCTTCGAGCACGCAGGCGTGGCCGATGTCGTGGTGACCGACGACCCAGCGGTCGTCTCGGCGGCTGACGGTATCGTCTTGCCGGGCGTTGGCGCCTTCCGCGACGCGAGCGCCAACCTGCGAGAGAGCGGCGTCGAGGACGTTCTGCGTCACAGGATCGGGCAGGGCACGCCGTTTCTCGGCATCTGCCTCGGTATGCAGCTGCTTGCCGATGTGGGGCTCGAGGAGGGCGAGTACACCGGTCTGGGGCTCATCCCCGGCGTGTGCGACAAGCTGCCCGCAGGCGTGAAGATTCCGCACATCGGATGGAACACGGTGGAGTACCCGGTCGACAGCCCACTCTTTGACGGCATTCCGGAGTCAACGGCGTTCTACTTCGTGCACAGCTACCGCCTGTCGCCGCACGACAGCAGCGTGATCGTCGGCTCGACCGAGTACGGGGTGCGATTCGCCGCCGCCGTGCAGAAGAACAACGTCTTCGCCGTGCAGTTCCATCCCGAGAAGTCCTCCTCGGCGGGGCTGCACTTGCTCTCGAACTTCGGCCGCATCGCAGAAGGGGCACGCGCGTGATCGTACTCCCGGCAATCGACATCCTCGGGGGGCGCGCCGTGCGCTTGGCCCAAGGCGACTACAACCGCGTTACGGTCTACAACGAAGACCCGGTGGACCAGGCGCGGCAGTTCGTCCGGGCCGGTGCCGAGTGGATCCACGTGGTCGACCTCGACGGCGCACGAGACGGAGTTCCCGGCAACTTCGATGTCATCGAACGCATCGCTCGTGAGACCGGCGCCCGGCTCGAGGTGGGTGGCGGCGTGCGCACCCTCGAGACGATGGGGCGTCTGACCGAGGCCGGCGTCGAGCGCGTGGTCGTCGGCACCAAGCTCGTCACCGACCCGGACTTCGTACGCAATGCCGTGCGCTGCTGCGGCGATGCAGTCGTCGCGGGCGTCGACGCGCGAGACGGGATGGTGTGCGTGGAGGGCTGGCGCGAGGGCACCGCGACGAGCGCACAGGTTCTTGTCGGCGAGCTTCGCAGGCTGGGCCTCCGACACCTCGTCTACACCGACATCTCGCGGGACGGCATGCAGACCGGCATCAATGCGCCGGCGTACGTCGGTATCGCCGTGACGGCAGGCTTCCCGGTCGTCGCCAGTGGCGGCGTATCGACGCTCGAAGACATCCGCGCGCTCCGCGAGCTGGGACCGGGCGTCGTCGAGGGCGTCATCGCGGGTCGCGCGATCTACGAGGGTGCTTTCACGGTCGAAGAAGCGCTCGCCGTCGCTCGCGGAGAGGCGTGATCGCGTGTTGATGAAACGCGTCATACCCTGCCTCGACGTCCACGCCGGGCGCGTCGTCAAAGGCGTCAACTTCGTGAACCTGCGCGACGCGGGCGATCCAGTCGAGATGGCGGCGATCTACGACAAAGCAGGCGCCGACGAGGTCGTCTTCCTCGACATCACCGCGACGCATGAGGAGCGGGCGTCGATGCTCGACGTCGCGACCCACACTGCCGAGGAGTGCTTCATCCCGTACACCGTAGGCGGCGGCATGCGTTCCGCTGAAGACATCCGAGCGATGCTGAAGGCAGGCGCCGACAAGATCTCGCTCAATAGCGCAGCCGTTCGCGACCCCTCGCTGATCACGCACACGAGCCGCATCTACGGCGCGCAGTGCATCGTCGTCGCCATTGACGCGCGCCGCGTCGCGGGCGGGCGCGACCGCTGGGAGGTCTTCATCAACGGCGGGCGCATCAACACCGAGATGGACGCGGTGGAGTGGGCGCGCGAAGCCGAGCGTCTCGGCGCTGGCGAGATCCTGCTCACGAGCATGGATTGCGACGGCACCAAGGACGGCTTCGACATCCCGCTGACCCGCGCGATCACGCGCGAGCTCAACATCCCGGTCATCGCGAGCGGCGGCGCGGGGCAGCTCGAGCACTTCGCCGAGGCCGTCATCGAGGCCGACGCCGACGCGGTTCTCGCGGCGAGCGTCTTCCACTTCGGGACGTACACAGTTCGCGAAGTCAAAGAGGCGATGGCCAAGGCGGGGGTGCCCGTACGGCTCTAGAGCCGCAGCGCCGCGCGCCAGGCCGCCCACCCGCTAGAATGTCCCGAGACGCCCACGAGACCGCAGGAGCACCCAATGTCCGACCGCGAGCACGACCTGCTCACCATCGACCAGCTCACCTACGACGCCAACGGCCTCATCCCCGCGGTCGTGCAGCAGCACGACACCGGCGAGGTGTTGATGGTCGCGTACATGAACCGCGAGTCGCTCACTGAAACGCTCGAGACCGGATTTACCTGGTTCTGGAGCCGCAGCCGCCAGAAGTACTGGATGAAGGGCGAGAGCAGCGGCCACACACAGGAGGTCAAGGAGATTCGCTACGACTGCGACGCAGACTGCCTGCTCGTGCTCGTGCATCAGAACGGCCCCGGTGCCTGCCACACCAACCAGCGTACCTGCTTCTACCGCCGTCTCTATCCGGGGGCCGCGTCACTTGCGAAGGGAGCTCACGTTGAGTAGCCAGCCGCGCTTGGGAGACGTGCTCGACGAGCTGTTCGCCGTCATCGAGAGTCGGCGCAGCGCCGATGCCGAGGCCTCCTACACCGCGCGCCTGCTCACCGGCAACGAAGACAGCCTCCTCAAGAAGATCGCCGAGGAGTCCGGCGAGGTCATCATGGCCGCGAAGGACGCCGATCGCGATCACCTGCGCTACGAAGCCGCCGACCTCGTCTATCACCTGCTCGTCGTGCTTGCGCGCTACGGGCTGACCCCGACCGACCTCGCCGAGGAACTCGCGTCTCGGCGCGGCTAGGAGCTCACTGCCGATGAGCCCCGTCAGCACACAACCGCGACGTGACCGAATGGAACCGTTGTGGGACCGCGTAGACCGAAACCGGCTCAAGCTGGTCGCGCTGGTCGCGCTGTTCGTGGTTGGCTCGGCGGTGGGGCTGGATGCGCTGATGTCGATTCCGCTGGGGATGCTGGCGTTTCGCTACGGGCAGACGGCGCACCAGATGAGCCGCATCTTCTGGACCGGCATCGGGGTGACGACGTCGGTGGTCAGCGTGATCTCGATCTCCTGGGCCGTATTCACGCTTCTGCGCTCGGAGAAGTGGCTTCTCGTCCGGTTCGAGGCCGAACTCGTGCCCACGGGCGAGCTGCTCGACACCAAGTTCGCGCTCAAAGACATGGCGATTGCAGCGGGCCTGCCTGTAGCCCCAGCGCTGTACCGGGTCCCGACGTGGACCACCAACGCATTCGTCTTCTCAGCGCGTCGGAGAAGAGCTGTCGTCGGTGTGACCGACGGATTCCTCGAGAAGTTGACCGTGGACGAGCAGCGAGCCGTCTTCGCCAACCTCGTGGCCCGGCTGGTCTCCGGGGACACCATCGTGTCGACCGGACTTGCAGCACTCATGTGGCCTGTGCAGGCGTGGCGGTCGTCTCGGAAGACCGCGGACGACGCCATCTTCGCGCCGGTCACCCGTGACGAAGTGACAACGGGGGCGTTCGACAACGGTTCCGATGGCAGCGGTGCAGCGCTGATGCTGGTGTTCGGCATGGGCTTCGCAGTGCTAGCAGAGGTGATCGCGGCCGGCCAGCGTTTCACGCAGCGCTCCTCAGCCGAGAAGGCCGACGCCGAAGGCATGCTCCTGCTCAAGGACCCCTCGGCGATGCTGTCGGCGCTGAGGCGCTGCATCGCCTTGGACAACGCGGTGCCGAGCGCTGGCGAGATGCTCTCGGAGCTGTTCTACTGTTGGACTGGGTTCGCGAGCGATGACGATGACGACCCCGAATGGGCGCGCGTTGCGCGGTTGCGCGAGGTTCTCGGCGTCATGGGCTACAGCGCAGACGAACAGGTACGTGTCGAGGACGCTGCCGTCGAGGTCCCGTTCGCCCCACGGATTGACGAGGCTGACGGCAGCTAGCACCAAGAAGGCGGGCACGGATGTACCAGGAACGGCCAAGTACCAAGCGCATAGTGTGGACGCTCGCGGGTTTGGCGGCCGGGCTCGTGGCGCTGTTGCTCATCATCTTCGCGATCTCGTACGCCATTGCGCCCAAGACCCCGCCGGATACGGCTCCGGTTTCCTCGGAGAGTTCCGCGAGCCTCGTTCCGACTGCGACACCCGGCGTGGTGCCATCCGATCCCGTGCAGGCGTCGGCGACCGTCACCACGGTCGCACCCTCATTCGTGCCGACGACGGCTGCTCCTGCGGTCAACCCGCTCGCAAACAAAGTGGTCGTCATCGACCCGGGTCACCAGGCCAAGGCAGATCTGAGTCTCGAGCCGATAGGGCCGGGCGCGACGGACAAGCAGGCCAAGGTCGCTCCCGGGGCCACCGGCTACAAGACACACACGGCCGAGAGCGCGATCAACCTTGCGGTCGCGTTGAAGCTGCGCGACATACTTCAGGCGCGCGGTGCGAGGGTCATCATGGTGAGGACCACGCAGAACGTGAACATCGCGAACTCGAAGCGGGTGAAGATGGCCAACGACGTGCGTGCCGATCTCTTCATCCGCATCCACTGCGACAGCTCGACGGACCATTCCGTGTCGGGGATCTCGACCCTCGTTCCGAGTGCGAGCAACTCCGCTGATGACGCGATCGTGATCCCGAGCCGGAACGCGGGGCTCATCGTCCAGAGGGCGGTTGTGACCGCCACTTCGGCGAAGGACCTCGGCGTGCTCAACCGCGACGATCTCTCAGGGTTCAACTGGGCGACGGTGCCAAGCGTCCTGGTCGAGATGGGTTACCTCAGCAATGCGAAGGACGAGGCGAAGCTCGTCACGGCGGCATATCAGCAGGGTCTCGCGATCGGTCTTGCGAAGGGGGTAGCTCAGTACCTGGAGCAGTAGCGCGTCGAATCGCCCCCAAGACGCAGACAGGCCGCCGTTGTGGCGACCTGTCGGAAGTCCTGGGGAAGTGGGCTAGCGCTGTACGGTGACCTTGAAGCCGCGACCGGCACAGGACGGGCACTTCTTGTGCACGTCTCGGCCGCCGGAGTCCTTCACAGTGACGTACCGGTTGCCCTTGCAGGACGGACACGTGCTCTTGCTCACCATCTTGACCATCTCCTCGAGGGGATACCCCGCGTACGGCCTTCGCTTTTGTATGTCGGCAACTGATTAGCAAGGCTTAAGCCAAATTCACTGACTTTCGCTTGAGAGTACTGGGGCGTTTCTGAAGCTGCCGTGATGCGCATCACCGTCTCCTTTGGGGGGATTGGCTCTTGCGCCTCCCGACGGCGCAGGTATAGACTCCTCGGCAACCGAACAGCGCGTCTGTGACGGGGAAGAGTACTTCAGCGCCAAAGCGATAGAGAGCCGGGGATGGTGGAAACCCGGCGCGGCGGACTGGAGGAATGGGCCCCTGAGACTCCGGCACAAAGGCCTTCGGGCTGACTAGTGCAGGCGGATCCCCACCGATACAAGGGGCAGGGTATGAAGGTGAGTGTGGCCGAGTACCCGCTAGACCAAAGTGGGCGCGTCGCGACAGCGACGGGTCAACAAGGGTGGTACCGCGAGAGAAGACTCTCGTCCCTTGGAGGACGGGAGTTTTTTGTTTTCCCGGCGAGGTACCGATCAGCGCGCGGTGAGGTCGACGAACTGGCGACCGAAGGAAGGCAGGGCCGAAGATGATAGTTCCAAGCCGAGACGAGTTCGTGCGTCTCGCCGCCGACCACGACGTGGTCCCCGTCGCACGCGAGGTCTACGCCGACCTCGCAACGCCCATCAGCGCATTCATGGCGCTGGCCGAGGGTGCCGAGCACGCGTTCCTGCTCGAGAGCGTCATAGGGGGAGAGCGCCTTGGGCGCTACAGCTTCCTTGGTGTGGGCGATCGTGAGGTCATCAGCGCTCGCGGGCACGAGGTCGTCGTGGAGAACGGTGGCGTCTCTGGCGAGTACACCGACGATCCCCTGCGCGTCGTCGCCCGAGAGCTCGGCGCCGGCAAGGTCGCGCGCATCCCCGGCCTGCCGCTGCTCGTGGGCGGCGCGGTGGGCTACGTCGGCTTCGAGACCGCGTCGAGTTTCGAGAAGGTCCCCCGCCACGACGTCGACGTTCTCGGCGTGCCGGACTTCTCGTTCATGCTTGCAGACGTGGTCGTCGCCTTCGACCACGCTCGGCGCGTGATGCAGGTCATCGCACCGGTCCGCCCGGGCAGCGCGCCAGACATCGCCTACGACGCGGCGCTCCGCCGCATCGACACCTACCTCAAGCGCATCGATGAGGGCCCGCGTGGTGCCGAACTCGGCGCATACGGCGTGCAGGTCCCGGTGCCCATGGAGGCTCACACGACGCGCGAGCAGTTCATCGAGCAGGTCACCCGCGCCAAGGAGTACATCGCGGCCGGCGACATCTTCCAGGTCGTCCTGAGTCAGCGCTACTCGGCGCCGTACGAGGGCGACGGGCTGGACCTGTACCGCGTGCTTCGCGCGGTGAACCCGTCGCCGTACATGTTCTACGTGCGGACTCGCGATGTGACGCTGGTCGGCTCGTCTCCCGAGCCGCTCGTTCGCGTGGAGGAGGGGACGGTGCTCACGCGTCCGCTGGCGGGCACTCGCCCGCGTGGCCTGACCGCTGCCGAGGACGGGCGGCTTCGCGCCGATCTCCTCGCTGACGAGAAGGAGCGCGCCGAGCATGTCATGCTCGTCGACCTGGGTCGAAACGATCTTGGCCGGGTGAGCAAGGCGGGAACCGTGACGGTGGACGAGCTCATGGAGGTCGAGTACTACTCGCACGTCATGCACATCGTCTCCAACGTCACGGGCGAGCTCGCCGAGGGCAAGGACGCGTTTGATGCGCTCGAGGCGACCTTCCCGGCCGGAACCGTGAGCGGCGCTCCGAAGGTGCGCGCCATGGAGATCATCCGCGAACTCGAGCCGGAGGCCCGCGGGCCGTACGCCGGTACGGTGGGCTACGTCGGTCTCGATGGGGCCATGGACATGTGCATCACCATCCGCACCGTGGTTATCGTGAACGGCCGTGCGTATGTGCAGTCCGGTGCCGGCATCGTCGCCGATAGCGATCCGGCAATGGAGTTCGAGGAGTGCATGCACAAAGCCCAAGCGATGCACAAAGCACTCGAGCTGGCGGCTGGCATGAACGCAGAAGAGGAGGCCGCCCGATGATCCTCGTCATCGACAACTACGACAGCTTCACCTACAACCTCGTCCAGCTGCTCGCTGCACTCGGTGCCGAGGTCGAGGTGCGCCGAAACGACACGCTCACCGCCGATGAGGCCGTCGCGCTGGGGCCGACCGGCATCGTTGTCTCGCCGGGTCCGGGTACGCCCAAGGATGCCGGTATCTCGCGAGACGTCATCCGCGCCGCAGCGGCTGCGAAGATCCCACTGCTCGGCGTGTGTCTCGGCCACCAGTGCATCGCCGAGGTCTTCGGAGGAACGGTGTGCCGGGCACCCAAGGCGATTCACGGGAAGACCGACGAGGTCAGCCACGACGGCAAGGGGATCTTCGCTGGAATCCCGAGCCCGTTCACGGCGACCCGCTACCACTCGTTGTGCGTGGACGCCGACAGCGTTCCCGACGTGCTGGAGGTCCAGGCGACCACGCCGGACGGGGTCATCATGGCCCTGCACCACACGGAGTTGCCGATCTTCGGCGTGCAGTTCCACCCGGAGAGCGTGCTGACGCCCGAAGGCACGAAGCTTCTCGCGAACTTCCTCGACGTGGCCGGAGAGGTGCCGCTCGCACGTGGTGCGTCCGGCACGCCCGCGGTTGTCTCGGCGGCGGGCGGGTCTGCACGTGCGAGCGCGGGGGCAGCCGGAGTCGTCAACACCGGCGGCGCCATCGGACGCGTCGCGACGGGCGCTTCGCTTTCCGAGGAGGAGGCGTACGTCGTCATGAACCAGATCATGGACGGCGAGGCTACGCCGTCACAGATCAGCGCGCTCATCACCGGCATGCGGATGAAGGGCGAGACAGTCGACGAGATCGTCGGCTTCGCCCGCGCGATGCGCGAGCACGCCACGCCCGTGCGCCCGACCGTGACCGGATACATTGACACCTGCGGCACCGGTGGCGACGGGCTGCACACGTTCAACATCTCCACGACGACTGCATTCGTGGTGGCCGGCGCAGGCGTGCCCGTCGCCAAGCATGGCAACCGCGCTGTTTCGAGCGCAGCCGGTAGCGCTGATGTGCTCGAGGCGCTCGGCGTCGACATCACGTTGTCGCCGGTGGATGTCGCACGCTGCATCGACGAGGTGGGAGTTGGCTTCCTGTTCGCGCAGTCGCTGCATTCCTCGATGCGCCATGCGGGTCCGACTCGCCGCGAGATCGGGATTCGCACCGTGTTCAACATCCTCGGCCCGCTCACGAACCCGGCCGGCGCCAAGCGGCAGCTGCTCGGGGTCTACGACGCGCGCCTCGCGCCCGTGATGGCCGAGGTGGCAGGGCGTCTCGGCGGGGAGCGCGTGCTCGTGGTCAACGGGCATCCCGGCATGGATGAGGTCAGTGGGAGCGGCTCGACGACCATCTCGGAGTTCGACATCGCCACCGGTGGGGTGCGCACCTACGAGATCACGCCTGAGTCGGTGGGCATCGCCCGCGGCACGCTGGCCGACATCGCCGGCGGCGACGCGAAGGAGAACGCCGCCATCGTGCGCGCCATCCTCTCGGGAGAGGGCGGGCCGCGCCGCGACGTCGTCCTCATGAACGCGGCCGCCGCGCTGGTCGCGGCGGGGAAGGCCGCCGACCTCGTGGAGGGCATCACGCTTGCGCGCGCCTCGATCGAGTCGGGACGTGCGCTTGCGACACTCGATGAGCTCGCGAGCGTGTCTCGGCGGTTTGCGGCCTCTGCGAGCAGGGCGAGGCCGACGACTGAAGTGGGGATCCAGTGACGCGGTCCTTCCTCGATACGGTGATTGCGACGCGTCAGGCGGCGCTCGAGGCCGCCTATGGCGAGCTGACCGCGGCCGACCGCGAGCGGCTGGCTGCTGCAGCACCGCGCCCTCGCGACTTCATCGGCGAAATCGTTCGCCGCGCCGATGTCGCGGTGATTGCCGAGGTCAAGAAGGCCTCACCGAGTGTCGGGCCCATCGCTCCTGACTGCGATGCGAGCAAGCAGGCACTGCACTACCAGGCCGGCGGAGCGACGTGCATCAGCGTGCTGTGCGAGCCGACGCACTTCTCGGGATCGTTCACGGACCTCTCGGATGTCAGCGATGCGGTCGATATCCCGGTGCTCGCCAAGGACTTCGTGGTCGATCCGGTGCAGCTCTACGTCGCTCGCAGCCATGGCGCCGACGCGATCCTGCTGATGGTCAGTGTGCTCGGCGACTCGCTCGGCGAGTACATCGACCTGGCCGATACGCTCGGTCTGACCTCGCTCGTCGAGGTGCATGACGAGGGCGAACTCGAGATCGCGCTGCGAGCCCATGCAGGGCTCATCGGCGTGAACAGCCGCAACCTGCGCACGCTCGAGGTCAATGCCGAGAAGGTCGCTCCGGTCATTGCGGCGGCGAAAGCCGCGGGCGCGGTCGTGGTCGCCGAGAGCGGCGTCAAGACGCGGGCGAGTGTGCAGGGTGCCTCGGCATCCGGTGCCGATGCCGTGCTCGTGGGGGAAGCACTGATGCGCACGCAGTTCCCGGAAGACGTGCTTGAGGAGTTGACGGGCGTCGCCAAGAGCTCGTGAGCGATAGATGTGACCTGACAACGCACAGCTTGACTGTTTTGACCGCAGGGACATGTAGGCAAGGGGAAAGGAGCACGACAATGGGATCGGACAAGACACGGTTCGGGCTCGATGAGACGAGGATTCCGGAGGCCTGGTACAACATCGTGCCGGACCTCAAGAACCCGCCGGCGCCGCCCAAGGCGTTCGCGCCGGACGGGACTGAACTTGGGCCGGACCAGATCGGCGAGCGGCTGGCCGCCATTTTCCCGATGGAAGTCCTCAAGCAGGAGATGTCTGCTGATCGCTGGATCGACATCCCCGGGGCGGTCATCGACGTCTACAAGACGTACCGTCCCTCTCCGCTGCTGCGCGCCAAGCAGCTCGAGCGCGACCTCAACCTGCCTGCAGGCGTCAAGATCTTCTACAAGTACGAGGGCGTGAGCCCGGCGGGCTCGCACAAGCCCAACACCGCCATCCCGCAGGCCTACTACAACAAGCAGGAGGGCATCACCAAGATCTCGACAGA
>Ga0079306_1001791_pt1 | contig 13293 bp, 6 predicted proteins | sample Methanotroph_Enr_FD_79181 | JGI IMG/M metagenome (GOLD analysis project Ga0079306, IMG submission 79181) | Enriched soil microbial communities from Old Woman Creek wetland in Ohio, USA - Methanotroph_Enrichment_5 | ecosystem: Environmental > Terrestrial > Soil > Wetlands | place: USA: Ohio...
ATATTGTCATAATAGCGCCAGTTGGTCACGGGAGCAACTGCTATCGCCGCTTTGAAGATACCATTGCCTTTTACCATACAGGAAGCAGAAATGTATCCCCCGTAGCTCCAGCCCCAGATTCCAATCCGGTTTGCATCGACAAACAGCAAGGTACCAAGGTATCTTGCCGTTTCCACCTGGTCGATGGTTTCGTATTTTCCGAGTTGCAGGTAAGTCATCTTTCTGAATCCTTCCCCACGGGCACCGGTTCCCCTTCCATCCACGCAAACAATCAGATAACCCAGCTGCGCCAGGTAGTTTTCCCAATCCATTTTCCAACTATCAAGCACTTCCTGTGAATTTGGGCCACTATATTGGGTAAGTAGTACAGGGTATTTTTTTGTAGAATCAAAATCAGGAGGCTTCACCATCCAGCCATAAAGTGTTACCCTTTCGGAGGTGGAGAATTTGAAGAACTCCTTAGTATTAAACTTGTATTCCTTCAATTTGTCAATCAATACCTTATTATCTTCGAGCATCCTCACCACTTTTCCCTTTGAATTAAATAGTGTAGTCTGCGATGGGGTATTGGAATTGCTGCAACTTATTGAATAATACTGGAAGCCTTCACTATAGCGGAGGCTATTGATCCCGGCATTTGGTGACAATTTTTTCTTTCCGGTTCCATCCCATCTTATGCTGTAAACTTCCTGCTGGTAAGGAACGACTTCGGAAGCAACATAAAAAACAGTTTTATTCTTAATATCACAACCCACATAATCCTCTACATCATAGTTTCCTTTGGTAAGGGTACTTTCAAATTTACCTTCCATGGTATAAAGGAATAAATGGTCCCATCCGTCCCGTTCCGAACGAAGCACGAAATGCTTGTTATCATCCAGGAATTGTATGTCATCAAAGGTTTTTTCATCGATATAATACTTGTTTACCTCTGAATAGATAACTTTGGTATTGCCTGACACTGGATTGGCAAACAAGATTTCGAAATGATCCTGGTGCCGGTTCAGGCGAAATATAGCTAGCTTGTCGGCGCTTTTGGTCCAGCGGATACGTGGAATATAGATATTGGTCTCATTCCCGATATCCATTAGCTGCTTAGTTCCCGTTTCAAGGTTATAGGTATGGACACTTACAATGGAATTGGTTTCTCCTGCTTTCGGGTACTTGAAAGCAGTGCAATGAGGATATAGCTTGTTTTCATCCAGGGAGGGTTCTGCTCCCTGGAACATACTCATGCTGAATTCCGGCACATTGGTTTCATCGAAACGCATCCAGGCCAGGGTCTTGCTATCGGGCGACCACTCATATGCCTGGTTGAACTCAAATTCTTCTTCATAAACCCAGTCGGGTACACCGTTGATTATGAAATTGATTTTTCCATCCTCTGTTACTTGTATTTCTTTTCTACTAGCCAGGTCAGTTACGAAAAGATTGTTTTGCCTGACGAAGGCAACTTTTGATCCATCCGGGGAGAAAGTTGCCAGTTGTTGCTTTCCGTTTTCCGAAACAGGCTTGATGTTCCCTGATACAAGGTCATAAACATAGTAGTTGGTTGAGTAGGAATGACGGTGGATGGCCTCCTTCTTGGTCTGTAGCAAAACTTTGGATTCATCCGGACTGAAAGAATAATCCGTTACAACAGAAATCTTTTGATTTTTAAGTGCTTTCAGATTGAGCAGGGTTTTCAGGGTATCACCTGTTTCATAACTCCTGATTACCAGTTTGCTGCCCCTGCCTTCCAACACTGAATAGCGGATACCATCCTTCATGGAGCGCAAGCTTCGAGCCTCCCTTGAATAGAAGGTGTAGCTCTTGAAGAAGTCGTCGAACTCAAGGGATTTGGTTCCATTTTGAGCATTAGCCGGTTTAAGAAAGATCATTCCGATAACCAGCAGAAGTAATTGCAGTAGAAGAGTTTTCATTAGTTTACTTTGTATTCAGGTTTGGAATTTGATTTCAGCGTTTTGGCTTTCTCCAATAAATAATTACTTTTGCATCCGATTAGCGCTGTTAGCTCAGTTGGTTTAGAGCATTACCTTGACAGGGTAGGGGTCACTGGTTCGAATCCAGTACAGCGCACGAAAAGTCCGCATGAAGCGGACTTTTTTATTGCATGCTAATTATTATTCCGCTTCCACAACTCTCCCGCTATTCTTGAACTGGAAAGGATTTTGAATCTTTTTCACGGATTTATCCGGGTAATGAACCAGGAACAAAGGCTCATTCAATAACTTCCTGATTTTATCAGGATTTGTCAGTTTGGGTACAAACCACATCCTCAACTCAGGTTCGGTTTCAGTAAATACAGTCTTAAACCTTACTACCCCATCATCATTCGATAAGTGCGAAACAAGGTAAGGAATCCATTCCTGCATGTCTGGTTCCATTGCCTCTGGAAAAACAAAAAGTAATTCTTTCAGTTCTTTTGACGTGTAGCTGTCAAACTTGTTGAAAGTCACATCCTTTGATTCAAAGTAATAGTTCAAAAAATAGATCTTGGTTACATTTCCGTAGGAAATGCCATCCTTGTTTACTTTAAAATCCAGGTTAACGTTCGACTTTTCGTCTCCTTCGCCCATAACTACTGATTTTTGCTCAATCCAGGATTTTATTTCAGCAGGATTGGTAAGTGTGGAATCATAGTAAAATGTCGCTTTAACCGGCTCTCCAAAAGATGTTTCCATGGCAAGCATGCCTTTGTGCATCCTCATGAGATCAGCAACCAGGTACTGATCGTTGGGATCAAAACAGCGATCAATTCCCAGGACTATTGAACTGATCATTTTCAACCCGGATGAAGGAGGATTCAAAAATACAGCCACAGGGTTAAAAATGGCGGCCTTGATCTTTTCCATATCAGTAATTCCTTTGTCATAATATACTTTTACCATGTGATGCTTAACAAAGGTCTCCACACCCAGCACCCCAGGAACGTCCTTCATCTGGTTGGAAAAAGCCCTGGAACTTCCGAAGCATTTTATGTTTTTAAGCCCCGACATTTCAACGATCCCGGCTTCCTTTAAATGTTGGGCATCCGTCCACCGTTCGCTGATAGTAGGCAATTCATAGGCTGTTGATATAATGATTGATGCAGCAATGAGAATTACTGTGGCTACAGCAGGCAACCAGGTCATTGATCTCTTGTTAATGGTGAGTGCGCCTTTTTTGGGACACTTTACGATACAGTCGTTACATAAATGACAGTCGATATGATTTACCTTATCAATCGTAGATATTTCAATGGCCATCGGGCATTTTTTGTCACAAATCCGGCAACTAGTGCAGATATCTGGATTCCTTGTTATCCTTAGAGGCGGAAAAATCAGGAATTTGAGAGTAGTTGCTTCAAGCAGGAATCCCAGCAGGCAAACAACGCCGAGTAACCATACCCAGGATATGCTGAAGGTAAGAATGCTGTTCAGGATCACCCAGGTCAGGGTTAAGGATGCCACAGGCAGGGCATAAACTGCATGGTTGGTGATGGCACCCAGGGGACAGAGATATTTGCACCAGAACTGCCTGATGAAAAAGGATCCAATGATGGTCAGCAATAAGGCAGGGAGAGCATAATACAGGACTACATCTCCTGCAAATCCTGTAAGGAATGCGTAATAGGGATCAAACTTCCTGCAAAACAACTCACTGCTTGTTACAGAAAAATAAAAAGTGATAAAAAGCAAAACATACTTTATAGAGCGGAAGAGCCTGTCAATCCACCCTTTAAGGGTGATCTGCAATCTCCGTTTCCTGGCCTGAATGCCTAGCCGTTCTGTAACAGTTCCAACCGGGCAGATATAACTGCAGAATAATTTGCTCATCAGTATGACACCTAGTAGTAATGCCAGACCCGTCCCAATCTGTACTGTAGTCATAGAGCAGGTTAATGTATTGCTCGAAAAAAAGCTCGCCAGGGCCTGCATTCCGCCAAATGGGCAGTAAGCTTCAAAATCTGCCAAATAGCTTTTATCCATGAAAGGACGAATAAGCATGTAAGCCAATAATATAATTATTACCCATTGTAAAATGTTCCGGTAGTAGTTAATCCTTTTATTTGGGTTCTTATTCATAAAAATGGATTCTTATTCGACTTTACTAATCTCCCAGGTTTAATGAGTAACCGACATTATGGGCATTCGAAATTAAGGAAAGTCCTTTCGGTAAACCACGAAGATTACAATTTAGAATTATTCCAAGTATTGAAATATGCATGCATTTCAAAGGGAGTCATTTGTTATCTTTGAACCGAATAATTATTCTGATCATGAGGTTTCTCAAATCTTACAATGTCAAGGTATTGATTCTGACCTTCGGGGTATTGGCACAGGGAGTCGCTTTTGCACAATCCGGGAATCCGGGAAATGGAAAAAGTGCCCGTATTAATACACAACCTGGGGATGCACGAAGGGGAATGAATAGTGTGAGGATCATGTTTTATAATGTGGAGAACCTCTTCGATGTTGTCAATGATAGTCTGACCGCGGATGATGAGTATACACCGACAGGAATGCGGGGTTGGTCCTATAGTCGGATGCAAAGAAAAATAAATAATATTTCAAAGGTGGTTATCAAGGCAGGGGGTTGGGAAGCTCCGGAGATTATTGGGCTTTGCGAGGTTGAGAACCGGTACGTTCTTACTAACCTGGTGATGGATTCACCTCTGAAGAATTTTGGTTACAGGATTATTCATCAGAATTCACCAGATCCCAGGGGAATTGATGTGGCCATGTTATACCTCCCTGAGAAATTCAAGCCGCTTGTTACAAGGCATATTGCTATTCGTTTCCCCTTTGAGCCTGCTTCCCGCACCAGGGATATTCTTTTTGTGCAGGGTATTGTGCTAAACCGGGATACAGTGAATATCTTTGTCAATCACTGGCCATCCCGCTTTGGAGGATACCAGCAGACTATCCCGAAGCGAAAGTATGTGGCAAGTATTCTTCGGCATGCTGTTGATTCAATTATGACAATAAATCCTGCCGCCAGGATCATTATAATGGGTGACCTGAATGATGAGCAAACTGATGAATCGGTTGTAAAAGTACTTGGAGCTAAACTGGATTCTACAAACCTACAGGAAAAGGACCTCTATAATATGATGGCCGGGGCCGGATGCAACTGGAACCGGGGAAGTATCAAGGATAAGGAATTATGGATTACAATTGACCAGTTTATTGTATCAGCATCCTTACTGGATCCAGCAATGGGGATTCATGCCACTCCGCATTCAGTTCACATCATGGATGCCCCTTTCCTCCTCCAGCAGGATAATACCTGGTTTGGGCAGAAACCCTTTCGGACATACTTTGGAGCAAAATATATAGGGGGATTCAGCGACCATCTGCCAATTTATATGGACCTCATGTACCAGTGAATCCTGGTCAAACAAATAGATCATGAAGAAAAAATTCACCTTGTTTAATATTGCGTTGGGACTCATAATCCTCATGATCCTGCTTATGGCTTCTCTATTGTTATTTGTAAAACCCTCCCACAAATCCGTACGAAGGACGGCAATTATTTCTGATACTCTTTCGGAAGAACCGAAACCCGTTTTCCGGAAGGATGGAGAACTTACATTCATGGATTCTAAAAATGAGCATTCTCTCGCCAAGATTGATGTAGAAATAGCAGATGAACAGGCAGAGCGATTACAGGGATTGATGTATCGCGATTCCATGCCCGAAAAGGCAGGAATGCTATTCCTTTTCGAGATAGAAGAACCCCTCAATTTCTGGATGAAGAATACCCGTATCTCATTGGACATACTATATATAAACTCTGAACGCAGGGTAGTGAGCATCGCAAGGAATACCAAACCCTACAGCCTGGAACAGATACCTTCGTATAAACCAACTCTTTACGTGGTGGAGGTGAATGCCGGATTTGCTGATCGCCATGGCATCCGTGAAGGCGACCTGGTAGTATTTTAATCACAATTTTTGTTACCCGTAACATCTTTTTATCAGTCTTTTTTCCGCGTCTTTCCGCGTTCCATTCTCTGATTGCAAGTTTGCACAATAATAAATGCAGTTCACCCTTCATTATTATAAATCCCTGACCCACGCACCATCATTCCTTACATTATAACCTGATACACCAAGCGATTTGCATTCTTCCATCCACCTATTGCATTTCGAGAGCGGATTGGACCCATCCAGAATGATAACCGCCGGTTCAAAAAGTTTCAATAACTCCAGGACCTTTACCTTGGGATTATTACGAACCAACATGTAATCAACCGGCATCCTCCTGCCTTGGTTATGGACTTTGATTGGTTTTGATATTACAACCATCTTCACATTCCCTGATTGGATGAAAAGCATTGAATCCCTGCTGATCATATAGTAGCAATTCGAAAAAGTCCTGCCTTTGCAAACCTGGTCCACTCTTGAAACCTGAGTCCTTTTTATTCCGAAACTTGCCTTGCTTCCTGAAAAATTGAAATCAACCAGTTTTTGATCCATTAAAAAGGGTTGATCAGCCAGCAGCAGGCATTCCCTCCCCTTGATAAATCCTATTGCAGAATGTTTATTCACCGAATACACGATTAGTTTATCTTGTCCCTGGTATTGAATGAGATGGTTCGAATTCCAGCCCACCAATATCAGGATGGAAGAAAGAGAAAATAGAAGGAAATGCTTTTTCCGACTGTAAACAAAAACTGCGCTTGAAATAATTATCAGATAGAGCAAGCACATACCTGCCACATCAAGGCGAATGTCGGGTATCACTGAATTGGGCAGGGATTCAATAAAGCGGACTGTTACGTTCAGGAATTTGATAAGGTAATACGTTCCAATACCGAGTATATTGCTTACGAATGGGATGAATGAGGTGCCAAGGACGGCCATGCCAATATAGATGACGATATTCGATACAGGGATCACGACTAGGTTGGCCGGGAGGAAATAGACCGGGAACTGGTGAAAATAATATAATGTCAAAGGGAAGGTTACCAATTGGGCTGCAAGCGACATCACTGTGAGACTCCAGGCCTGGTCAGGAAGCCAAAAGCGGGATTCCCATTTTTTATAGACCGGTTCATGGAAAAGAACAATGCCAGCAACGGCTATATAACTGAACTGGAACCCGATATTTGTAATAAGGTATGGATCAAATATAAGTAGCACCATCGCAGAAGTAGCAAGGGAATTTATGATATGTACATTCCGTTTTCCCTGGTTCCCCAATGCAACAAATGTAAACATGGTTGCCGAACGCAATGCAGCTGGTGACAGGCCGGTAATCATAGCATAAAACCAGATCATCATCAGCACCAATACCAGTTTGAGAAACCTGCCCTTCCGATATTTGTCGAGGAACCCCAAAATGAAATTCAGAACGATATAAAGAATGCCCACATGTAAACCGGAAATCCCCAGGATATGGACCACGCCTGCACTGCTGTATTCATGTCGGGTTTCATAGTCCAGGTTTTCATCTTGCCCCAGTAAGAGGGCAGCAGCAATAGCAAATTCCTTCCCATCAAGGTGATTCCGCTCGAGCACTTTTATTGAATACGCCCTGATCCTGAATGACCAGCTTTTGATGGAGGATACGTTTGCTTGCCGGATCAGTTTCCAATCCTTTTGCTTAAGATATACCTGCTGGTAAATGGAGTTATGTTCAAGATACTTTTTGTAATTGAATGTTCCCGGGTTGGCCGGGGGAGGTACCGGGACCGGTTTGCCATGAATAAGCAGAAGATCATTATACCCCGGTATTCTGAAAACCGAATCTTTAGCCAGGTAGGTGAGCAGAAGTCCTTTCGCAGGGATGAACTTATTCCCCTTTTTAATTGCTATGATTTTAATTACCAGTTTCCAGCTTCGTTCCTTTTCCCTTGGCACATCATCCACAATGGCCAGCAGTTCATCCGGTTGGAAATGTGAAAAGTGCGATGCAGAAAGAATCTCTCTTTTAAGCACCAGCATGTTAAACCCAAGCAGGAAAAGAAAGCTGCTCACCAGGAACCCGAAAATCCAGCGGGTACGGTAATTGGGGTTTCGGGGAAACCGGATCACCCAGACAGTCAGCACCAGTATAATAGCTGCCAATGCAGGAATCAGGATGAGGCGGGAAGCTTCAAGGAAAATAGCTGTGCATATTCCAACCACCAAGGGAAATAGCAGGCGCAGCATTGGAAATTGATGCCGGAATTGCATGATAAACAAGTGTTCAGACTATCGATAGGGTTGGACCCGCTTGAAAACCCGGACACAATAAATTTAAAAAGTGATACTAAAAATTGAATTATTGAAATTGTATTTCAAAGATAATCAATCCTTGTTATGGATGCAATACCCAGGTATTAATTCTAAAGAGCTCTATCTATCCGTTTATTCCGCGTTTTATCCGCGTCGTCAGCGTTCCGTTTTTTCCGGTCAAACACTCTCCCCAAGTCACCCCTCCCTATTTCCCTATTTTCCGGAGCTTTTCAAATTCAAGTTTTACCTTAGCAGAAGCACTTTCCCCGACTACATTATCAATCAACACCCTATACCTGTTTTGAGCATAAAAATTGCTCAGCACATCCACCCCTGCATTGTGTATCTTGAAATTCCAATGCGTAATGGACTCCAGCATATTTACGCAACTGCCTTCATCCAGGAGATTTAGCCTTTTAAGCGCATTCATGGCATTGATCCTTGTCTCAAACTCATAACCCGGGCTTGAATAATTCTTCAGTTCCTGAAGATATTTCCTTTCACCGTTTCCAACCGCAATTTCCAGCCACTTGATCCGGACGTTCATCCCTCGCCAACCCACTTCATTCCTGCTCATTGCCAGGTAACGTTTCCGGTCCCCTGGGAAGGAGTGACACAAGTTCTCCAGTGCCAGTTCCACGTTCAGAAAGGAAGGGTCATTCAGCAACTGTTCGTACTCGTTTTTTAATTCAACAGGTACTGATTTCAAATTCTGAAGCACAGCCAGCCGTATTTTATCATTGGTATCGCGGATTGCCCTGCCAAGCAGGTTCATGGTTTCTGCTGATGCATCTGCCGAAAGTTGGGTGATGATCTCAGCCTTGGCCAAGGGATAAGACTCCAGTTCATAACAATTCAATAAACCGGCTTTTTTAACGGGCAGTTCAAACTCTTTCAATGCCAGCAAGGCGTCATAGCGATCGATCATGTTCGCGGCTTTCAAAGCCTGGGCAATCAATTCGTCATATGTACGAATGAATTTCTCTTTTTTAATGATCTTCCGGCCAGGATCGAAGATGACGAAATCAATCTTTTTATTCTGTGGATTGGGCAGGATTACTTCTTCCTTCTTTTCCTTGATCCTCTGGTTTTTCACCTCCAGGCTTCCATCCTGGTAGTGCACTTCAAAGTTGATCGGCATATTGAAAAGTCCAGTGATCTCATTGGTCGGGTGCAGTTGTTCCACGCTTATCCGGGTCTGATGATTTCCTTTTGAATTAGTGATGTCCTCGTAGCTGATCCCATATTCTGGTTCCCCGCCCCTGTATATCCATTCTTCGAAAAACCACTCCATCGAACGTCCGGTGGCCTTGCGGATGCAACCCAGGAAATCGGATGTCTCAGCAGTCTGATAAGGGAATGACTCAAGGTATAATTTAATGGATGCCCTGAAACCTTCCTCCCCAAGTTCGGTCCTCAGCATATCCAGCACCAGCGAGCCTTTTGGGTACCACCGGTTGCGGCCACCGGCGCTATGTCCCACCCCGTAATTATCATGGGTTGAAGCCTCCAGGGTTTCGAGCAATTCCTTGTTCCGGACATCCTGGTAATAGTCGTTGCCGAAAACATGCTCCTCGAATTTCTTGGCATAATGGGTCGCAAAGCTTTCCGTGAGCCAGAGATCTTTGCCTTTGAGATGCGAAATATAGTTTCCGAACCATTGGTGGGCCAGTTCATGGGCATTCACGTTTACATAATTCCTGCCCAGGAAACCCCGCTTGTCCACCATGAGGTAATCGCCAAATATGGTGGAGGTAGTCGTTTCCATGGCGCCATACATATAATCGATCACCGGCGCTTCACGGTAGAGTTCCCAGGGATAGTTAAGGCCAAACTCACTCTCGAAAAAATCAAACATTTCGGGCATGTACCGATAGGTCGGCTCCACATGATCCTTCCAGTCGGGGTAGTACCACTGCTCGAGCGACAGACCTCGTTTGGTGCTGAGAGAAACAAAATCATAATCGCCAATTACCAGGCTGGTGGAGAAGAAGGGGTGGGGATGCCCCATTTTATAGGTCCAAGTCCGGGTATGATCCGGGTTATTGGTTACCAGCACCCGGACACCATTGTTAAAAACCTTGTACCTTTCATCGACGGTAACATTCATATCCACCGTAATAATTCCCGGGTAATAGGGCAGCCAGTGATCGGGCCGGTGAGCCCAGATTTGTTTCCTCTTCAATTGCAAAGGATCGTTCCAGCCGATGAAATAAAGACCTTCTGTGGGTTTGGCTGAAAAAATGAAAGCAATGGTATTTGAACTGTTCCAATATAGTTGCTGCAATGGAAAAATCACCGCATTGACTCCATCCATCCTGAATGATGCCACTTTTTCATTGATCAAAACCTCTGAAATTTTTAGCTCTGGCGCTGAGAAAACCAGGGAATCCAACGTTTGCCCCAGTACTTGGAAATTGAATACTGCTTTTCCAATGACCAGTGTGTCAAAGGGCTTGATTTCCAGGGAGGCCTCCAGGTGGCTCAGTTCGATGGGGCGATCAGGAATTTCATAGGAAGCATCAAAAGGATAGGTTATTAATTTATCCTGCCCTTCAGCATGAAAGAAAAATCCATTCAAAAAAATAATATAAATCAGCAGGATTCCGGGAATATGTTTTTTCATCATCAATTGGCATATGGGTAAGTTCAAAACAGGAAATAACTGTAATTTAGGGGTAAAGATCTATGCCAAATTTAATTATATTTCCAGATGGAAATAACCCGGGGCAGGTATTAGTAAAGACAGATGTTGAAAATTATCCATTTACAAGAGTTCAGGAAACAAATACCAAGTGTCTTCAGCCATGCATAAATCTGCCTGTTTCTTCCTGATCCTGATAGTTGCCAACTCCAGGGGCTTTATGGTTCCAAGGCATTATCATCGTACCTGAAGAACAACCTGGTCCAGATCCGTTCGGTATTCAATAACGATGTGATTGGCGGGGTGATATGCGGGCAAACTTCATCTCCGCCGGGTTGCCCGGGCCTGAATGCAATTGACAGCACCCATGTGAGGATATTCTCCTTTTCGCAATCAAATGATTCCACCAGGAATTCACCCCACAAGCAACTTGCCCGGAATATCAGGCTTCACCAGGATGAGAGGATTAATCCCCTGCTGACCACTCCAATGAAGGTGGACCTTATGGTTTATGAGGACCGCGTCTGGCGGAGCGGCGATCATATCCCATTCTGCCAGAAAGGGTATACAGCTATCCGCTTCTGCTCCAAAAATGAACATGGTAATGGTTCCGGGATTCCCCCTAACCGGCAGCATACCTCCGGTGATATACTGGGAATCGATACTACTCTTCCGCCAGATTGATCCATTGATAGCTTTTTTGTCGATCCCGGTTACCTGGAGCGTAATACGATCATGAACGGCGTGAACCTGGGTTGGTTAGCGAGCGCACCCCCGGCTCCCACCCCGGAATACTCGTTTACAGGGGATACTGTTGTCATTGCCCTGCTTAATGCTGACACAGCCTATAAGCATTACCGGGTTGGAATACGCGGCCAGCACAGCGGGTCCCTGGATTTTGATACCATTCTTACTTTTACCGGGTCCTCCCGTCTTATTTTACCCGGACTGGCGCCAAACACCAACCGTTTTTTAAGTGTTGCCAATGTCAAGAACAATGTCGAAAGCCTTTTCAGTGCAGAATACACTTTTTTGGCCGTAGAGCTCGAAAATTCCATATTCAGGAGTTGGGGAATCCGAATGTTGCAGAACCGGCCGAATCCTTTTTCGGATCAAACGGAAATTGTCATCGAAGCCGCGGAGAATGCCAGTTTCAAGGATGCCAGGCTGCTTATTAGCGATCTCACCGGGCGTAATCTTAAGACTATTCCACTTGAAATATACCCTGGAACGAATCGCGTAACCATATGGACAGATGGATTGACATGTGGCATGTATACTTATTCTCTTTGTGTTTTAAACAAGATCATCAGTTCCGGTAAGATGTCATTGCAGTAGATCCGGATAAATTTGCCGGCTTCCATTCAACCCGATGGAACATTATTTCTTCAAATAACTACTGAATGATAATTTTGCCTTTTGGATAGAGTTTGTATATTTATATCATTGTAAGTTTGGGGATGAATGGAAAATTTAATTGGATATACAATAGTTATGCACAAGGCAGAATACGACAAAATAGCGAATCGATTAAAAAATCACATATTATGAAAAATAAAAATGAATTTAAAACGATTAATCTTGATAAAGCTGAAATGAACGAATTGAATCTTGACTTAGAGGGTGCTATTAAGGTATTATTAGAGGCTGGAAAGGAAGCTGAATTAAAAGATTCTACAAAATCGAAATTTGGCACTCATGAGAAAGTTGCTCGAAAAGTATTTCGACGTTTACTTCTAAGAAATGCTCAACTTTCACTATTAACAGAATTGACCCAAAGACATTTTTCCTCTAAACAAGAATTTGATGAACAAGATAAGTCTGAACAAGTTGCTGAAAAACAGAATAAAACAGATAAATTACAAAACAAAAATAATGATCCTGGACTCCACGCATATAAACATGCTATCACAGACCTCTTCGTTGAAAAAGCATTAACATATCTTGAAGAAAAAGCGGACTATTATAGTATGTTTGGCAGAATGGCATATTATTTAGGCCTTGGTGTAATAACATGTGGTATTGGTATTGCAGCATTTCAATATTTTAACTATAGTATAAATATAGAATCTTTTAAAAATCAGACTTGGGGTGAAATAATAACTCGATTTATTTTAGCATTTACTTTTTATGGCTTTATAGTCTTGGCAGCTGTTGGTCTCTGGAGATTTGGTCGCGCAATGTTAGACCAAGCAGAACGGCTATTAGAAAGACGCCATGCTCTTAGACAAGGACGTTTATTTGTTCATCTTCACGATGGAGAAATGTCTATCGAAGATATGGAAAAAGCATTCAACTGGAACGTTAATAAACCAAATGCATTTAGCGATATGAATACTGAAGCTAAAGCACCTTGGGGTACAGCTGTTACTGAAGTGGTTAAAGGAAGCACTGAAGTTGCCAAAGCAGCAAAAAACATTAGCGACAATTATTCCAATAAGG
>Ga0079306_1001792_pt1 | contig 13292 bp, 8 predicted proteins | sample Methanotroph_Enr_FD_79181 | JGI IMG/M metagenome (GOLD analysis project Ga0079306, IMG submission 79181) | Enriched soil microbial communities from Old Woman Creek wetland in Ohio, USA - Methanotroph_Enrichment_5 | ecosystem: Environmental > Terrestrial > Soil > Wetlands | place: USA: Ohio...
CCCCGGCACGGCTACATTGAATATTCCGGTACTCTATCCCAACCTGCCCATCAGCGGTCCCATCACAGTATGTGTCGGATCATCAGGAAGCTATTCTTTACCCTGGCTTCCGGGCACATATTACACCTGGACCGTTTCAGGGCCTGGCCCAAATACCTTCAATCAAAAAGGCAGGAATACAACCAATGTGAATATTACATTCAGTTCACCTGGCATGCATTGGGTGAAATGTGAATATGATAATCCACTGGCCGGATGCAACGGGGTGGATTCTATTCTTGTAAATGTGATGCCAAAGCTGGCTATAACAGGTGATGCCATAGTTTGTGAAGGCAATTCAACCAACTACTCCGTTACCTTCGGTCCGGCTTTATGGAGCGTCTCTCCTCCGGGGCCTTTCATTTCCGGAAATGGGAATCAAACGGTCAGCATTACATGGGCTCCTCCGGGTAATTAACTCATTACAGCTGTTACACTTGTTCCTGGCGTATTCTGTAATGATACAGCCTATTTTAAAGTCCAGGTTGTAGCCAAACCAATCCTTGGCCCAATTACCGGCTTAACTACCGTTTGTCCCGGCACAAAGACCAGCTATGGAGTTACTTCAAATCTCAGCGGTAGTCCTTTTGTCTGGAGTATTACCAGCGGCTCCGGAAGCATACCCTCTCAAATGGGAGCCGATAACGATTCTATTTTAGTGGATTGGGGAATCAGCCCCTGGGTGCTCAGTGTTTTCCAAAACGTCGAGATAAGCCCGGGTGTTTTCTGTCCTTCCTTGCTACAAACCCTTTCGGTAAACCCATATCCTCTGCCTGTACCGGTAGGTCCAGGGACTGTTTGTATCGATGCAATTGTTAATTATATTGTTTCGGGCACGCCACCTTGTTTCACCCAATGTCTATCTTGGCTCATTGATTGATGCGGAGTCAAACGGGCAGCCCAATATCACTGCAACCGGCGACGATGCTACAGGAGTGGATGATGAAGACGGTGTAACCATACCGCCAGTTGTAACCATCGCTTCCACGGTTTCAATAACAGTTTTGGCTTCTGTGAATGGGTTCCTCGATGCCTGGATTGATTACAATGTGGATGGAGACTGGGCTGATGCAGGTGAACACGTATTCATCAGCCAGGCCCTTGCTGCCGGTTCCAATTCACTTTCCTTCATCGTACCGGCCACTGCAACAAGCGGACAATCATACAGCCGGTTCCGTTTCAGAACGACAAGTATTCCAATAAATTACGACGGCCAGGTGAATGATGGTGAGGTGGAAGATTATGCCACCTATCTTGAACCACCCAGCCAGGGTTCACTGGATTATGGTGATGCCCCGGATAACTGGGACATCCCGAATGATTATCCAACCCTTTTGGCCAGCAATGGCGCAAGGCATACCATAGTTGCCGGTGTATACATGGGTGCATTGATAGATGCAGAAGCAAATGGCCAGCCAAACAATCCTTCAACTGGAGATGATATTGCCGGTATGGATGATGAAGATGGTGTAACCATGCCTTCCTTTATACTTCAGGGTGCTATAGTGGGTATAACTGTAGTTGCTTCAACAAGCGGTTTCCTGGATGCATGGATTGACTATAACCTTGATGGAAACTGGTCAGCAGCCAATGAGCATATCTTTACAAGCCAGGCAATTACCACGGGATCAAATTCACTGACATTTACTGTTCCTCTGACAGCCAGCATGGGCCCATCCTATTCAAGGTTCAAGTTTCGCACCAGCAATGCACTCATCTCTTATGATGGATTGGTAAGCTATGGGGAAGTGGAAGATTACGCGGTGTACATTGAAGGATCACCCCAGCTGAATTTCGATTTTGGTGATGTTCCTGATAACCCGGGCAATGCTACTGATTTCCCCACTCTCCTGGCAAGTAATGGCGCACGTCATACCATTGCCAACAACACTTACCTTGGGACATTGATTGATGCTGAAACCAATGGCATGCCATCAGTTGCCGCGAACGGCGATAACATCAGCGGTATGAATGATGAAGACGGAATTACCTTCCTGTGGCCCCTTTCACCCGGAAACCCATGCAAAATTCAGGTAGTAGCATCGGTAAACAATGCTTTCCTGAATATGTGGATTGATTACAATTGGAACGGGACATGGGTGGAAACAGGAGAGCATGTGTTGACAGATGTCAACCCTGTTGCCGGAATCAATTATTATACTTTCATTGTCCCATTAAGTGCTATCCCCGGGCCAACCTATGCAAGGTTCCGCTTCAGCCATCAACCTGCTCTCTCCTATTCAGGATCTGCAACCGATGGAGAAGTTGAAGACTATAGGCTTGTTATCCAGAAAACCAGTCATAAGTGGCACCAGTTACCGGATAATGGTTTACCCGGCTTGCATTCGGATTACACCAATGTGGTAGCTGATGATTGGGTTTGTAATGGCGGTGTGGTTACAGAGCTCGATTGGTGGGGGAATTATGAAATGACAGCTGGTGTGGAGAATCGCGGAGATGGGATCAGTCACTTCCAGGTTACTGCGTATTCAGATGCTGGTTGCCAGCCGGAAACTGCTGTCCTGAGTTATGATGTTCCTTTCAGCAGTATCCAGGAAGTAAATTCCGGGTTGATCAACAATGAATCAAGCAGTATCTATAAATACAGCTTTATCCTACCGGTTCCTTATGACCAGTTGATAACCCATACCTATTGGATAAGTGTTCGTGCAATTCCGAACAACCCGGCAGCCCCGGCTGCATGGAGGTGGCAGGAAGCAAGTCGTGTGTTCAGCCCGATTCATTGCCCGACTGTTTCATTTGATGCTACAGGCAGCTGGCAACCCATTGTCTGGCCCGACCCGGCACCCGGACAGTATAGCGGCCTGGCTTTCTCGGTTATAAATTCGCAGAGCAAAACCATGAACCTGAAAGTATATCTTGAAGGATTGTATACGGGCAATGGAGTAATGCATAAAGCCCAGGATGGCTTGGTCGATTCCAGTGATATGATTGATGTGGATAATGCCGGGGCAGGTTTTGCCATCGGTTACATTGCAACTGATATCAATGGAGACGGAATCATCGATTCAAGCGATATGATCATAATTGACAACAATGCTACAGGATTTATCGGGGCTATTTTACCATAACTCCAGACCCTGCTTATTCAAGTTTTCTTTTACTTCAAATACCAACTGCCTGAAGGAATTTGTATTTATCAGATTACATGCCTGTTGGCGAATTGATACTCTAATCTTCTCTCATTAGCTATCCCATACTCTATTTTTCCATTTGAATGCAATTTCCATAGAATTCCAAATCAAACTTCTGCCAATCTAATTATATCAAAACATTAATTACTTATCTGAGTGATTTATCCGGCATACCAGACAAAATGTACCAACCAAAAACCCTAACATGAAAACAATAACTACTTTTATTTTAGGACTAACGCTGGTTTTATCTTCCTTTATTTCAAAAGGACAGGCTGACCAAAGTACTATTAATTATGGTCCGCAGGGGCCAACCCTCATTCCTGATTACCGAATTCTATTCCAATGGTTTAGATGTGGCCATCAGCCAGGGTGCCAATCCTGTTACAAGTGGTTGGTTTATATACAGGTTTCCGACAAGTTCTTTCCCTGATTATCCAAAGTTCTCTGTCTGGTCAGATGGATATTATATCACGGCCAATAAAAACTCTGGAACAGCAGGAACAAGCCAGGTGGTTTTTGTTCTCAACAGGGCCAAAATGCTTGTTGGCAATCCTTCTCCCACAATGCAGGGCTTTCCGCTAACCGGAATAATTACCAGTGGCTTTTACAGTCCGCTGGCTTTCAATGCTAACGGGACTACCCCTCCCTTCCCCGGGAATGTACCGGTAGTTTATATGCAGGATGATTCATGGGCAGCTGTTGCCAGTGATCACATTAAGCTATGGACAATAAATGTAAATTGGACAACACCGGCAAGTTCAACTATTTCCAGTCCGCAAATTATCCCGACTCAACCTTTTGACGGATTATTCGATGGCCGCTCATTCACAAACCTGCCGCAACCTGCCGGAGGAGCAGATGTTGATGTATTGCAAACAACCATCATGTATATGGCCCAGTACAGGCGGTTTCCCACTTACAATACTGCTATATTTAATTTCGTGGTCGACTTAAACGGGGCGGATAATTATTCCGGGATACGCTGGTATGAACTCCGGCAACCCACGGATGGGGCTCCATGGACCATTTACCAGGAGGGGACCTATTCCGCTCCAGGCGGTAGAAGCGCTTGGTGCGGGAATATGTGTATGGATCAAAACGGCAGCATTGGCTTGGCCTATACAGTTGTCAATACTTCGACTTTCCCATCGCTCCGTTTCACCGGCAGGCGAGCTTCTGATCCTTTGGGAACCATGACCCTTACCGAAGATGTGATTGCAAATGGTACCCAGGTTGATCCCCATTCCCGCTATGGGGATTATGCCCAAATGACCATTGACCCAGTGGATGACGCCACATTCTGGTCAATTGGTGAGTATTTTAAAGGGGGACGGAAAAACCAGGTAGGAGTTTTCCAGATTGTACCCCTATCACCAATTGCACAGTTTTCAGCTTCACCAACAATAGTAACAGTTAATCAGACAGTTACATTCACTGATCTTTCGTCCAATACTCCAACCTCCTGGGTCTGGAGTTTCAGCCCGAATATTATTGCTTATGTCGGTGGTACTAATGCCAATTCTCAGAACCCTCAGGTTCAGTTTACAACTGCCGGTCCTTATATAGTAACCTTGGTGGCAACAAATTTTTTCGGCACGGATTCAGAGATCAAAACCAATTATATAAATGTTATTCCTTATTGCATCCCTGCCTATACTACCGGAACCGGGGCTGGTGACTATATTTCCCTGGTGCAGCTCGGAAGCATCAATAATGCAACAGGCGCATCTTCAAGTCCTTATTATACGTATTATAGCAGCCTGTCAGCGGATCTGGCACGCGCTTCATCAAATACCATCACGCTGAGTGCCGGTTCATATTTCGCCTATAACAATATCTCAGTATGGATTGATTTCAATCAGAACGGTGTTTTTGAAACCAGTGAAAAACTTGGCAATGTGGAACTTGCGGCTGCTCCCGCCACGGGCATCATCACATTTACAGCCCCTCTCGCTGCTGCATTAGGTACAACAAGGATGCGGGTTCGTGAGGTTTACTCAGATGGTAATTTTGATCCCTGTAATTTGGCTTACTATGGTGAAACGGAAGACTACGATATAAACATAATAAATACAAACAAGGTACTTAACCTGACCGTGTTCCTCGAAGGCCTTTATGCCGGCAGCGGAATAATGAACAAGGCAAGCAATGGTTCGGATCCGCAATATTCCGGCTCTATTGCTGACCAGATTTCAGTAGAACTCCATAACTCATCTTCCTATCCGTACATTGAATTCAATGCTACCAACGTTAATCTTAATACCAATGGTTCAGCAGTTGTGGTTGTCCCCGGTTCATTTACAGGATCGTATTATGTTACAATCCGCCACAGGAACAGCATAGAAACCACGACTGCGGTGCCCGTTTCATTCCTGGCACCAATGTTGAGCTATGCATTCAATAATCAGGCGAAAGCATATGGAGGCAACCTGCTGCAAACCAATGACGGTAGATTTGTTATTTATTCGGGCGATGTTGATCAGGATGGATTAATTGACTCCAGCGATCTCATATCAGCAGATAATGATGTATCTACCTTTACTACAGGTTATATCGCAACTGATATTAATGGGGACGGCCTTGTTGATTCAAGTGACATGATTGTGATTGACAACAATTCAGGTACTTTTGTCGGTACAATGCACCCGTAAAATGGAGAAACTGGAACAATCCTTTTCTTTATTTTCATGATTGTTTTGAATGTATTTTTTTGCCCGGGTATCGATTAGATACCTGGGCATTTTTCATTGCTTGCATTTTTTATTGTTCGAACGTACGCTTCAATATTGTATTTTTGATTTAATAATTCCAACATTCTGTCAATGAAAACTATTCTTCTTTCTTTACTGTTTTGTAATTGTATCATCTGCAGTATTTCATCCCAGGAAATAGTACAATGGCGTGGTCCAAATCGGAATGGTATATACCCTGGAACAGGTCTATTGAAAACATGGCCTGCTGCCGGGCCCAAATTACTCTGGCATTTTGAAGGGCTGGGTGAAGGATTTGCTTCAGCAACCGTGACCAAAGATCATATTTATACGGCTGGCTGTGTGAATGGAAAAGGATACATCTTCTGTTTATCCCCGGAAGGAAAACAGGAATGGAAGATAACTTATGGTGATGAATGGATTGAAAGTTGGAACGGTACCCGGTCGACACCCCTATATTGTGATGGGAAGGTTTATATGGTAAGTCCTTATGGAAAACTGGTCTGTTTAGGAGGAGAACATGGCAATCTTATCTGGAGTGCCGATCTCATGAAAACATATGGGGCTGAAAATATACAATGGGGAATCACCGAAAACCTGCTAGTAGATGGAGATAATCTTTTCTGCATAGTGGGTGGTCCCAAAAACAATGTGATAGCACTAAACAAGGACAGCGGCAAACTCATCTGGAGCAGCACAGGGGATGGCGGAAAGAGTGCCTACAACTCCCCTCTCCTGGTAAAACTGCCTACAAGAAAATTATTGGTGGTCATCACAGAGAAGTCAATCCTTGGGCTTGATGCTGAAACAGGCAAGAAACTCTGGAACAAGGAATTCCTGAACCAATACGCCGTTCACCCGAATACGCCTATTTATGATAACGGTTATATCTATTGCTATACTGGATATGGCACCGGTGGAATTCAATTCAAATTGTCGGCAGATGGCAGCCAGGTGACCCAGGTTTGGAAAAATGCTTCCCTGGATCCCAAAACAGGAGGAGCTGTTATGCTTAACGGGAAGATATATGGATTTGGCGATAAGAACAAAGGATTTCATTGCATCGACTGGAAGACCGGTAAAGAACTGGCTTTCGATAAATTCAACCAGAAAGGCGGCAACATTATTGCAGCAGAAGGTATGCTATACACCTATGACGAATCCGGCGAAGTTGCCTTATTACAGATTACCGGGACCGGGATTAAAAAAGTAAGTTCGTTCAAAGTCCCTTTCGGTGCTGATCAACATTGGGCACATATGGTGATTAATGATGGGAAGCTCTTTGTACGTCATGGAAATTCGTTGATGGCTTACGATATTAAAGGCAAATAAGTATTTATTCTTGTTTCAGATTAAAAAGATGTCATTCTTCACCGTATTGACATCTTTTTAATTTTGCATTTCATTCATCTTCCTCCTTAATTAGTAGGCCTTCATCGCGATGAAGGCCTACTAGAATCATGGCCTGCAGAAGGACCCCAAATGACCTGGGCTTTAGAAGGGATCGGGAAAGGATATTCCACTGCTGTAGGTGATGGAACCACCATTTATATTACTGGTAAGAAAGGAAACAATGATTACCTCTCAGCAATCAGCAAAAAGGAAGAAATTCTCTGGCAAGTCCCTTTTGGTCCAGTCTGGGCTCATCTGTCCATTTATGATGGCCTGCTTTTCATTCGACGAGGAGATGCACTGATGGCATTTGATATCAGCAAGAAAAGATATTAATTTCGACATATCGCGCAATTCTACAGGTTTGACGATAGTTTAATGAATTTTACCTATTTGTTTTTCTGAAGCAAAACTCTTGTTCTATATTTACGATCTTTACTTCTTTACAAGAAGCCAGGTAATCACTGATTCGGAATTTCTCCAAAATATTAATGTAGTTGATCCTTAACAATTATTAACACATTGAATGTTAATAACTTATCCTGCTTTTACTTGTGATTCGTGTGCGGATTTTGATTAAATTTGGTCAAAACACTGCAATTTATGTTAAAAAAACTACCCAAGCAACCTCAGTTGGAGATGTTCAAAACAGTTCTAATCAGCTTCATCAATCCTGAGCACGAACTCTGTCTGTTGGCTAATAAAATCAGTTGGGATGAGCTTGAAAAGGAATTTGCTCCTCTTTATGGAACTATTGGAAGACCTTCTATTCCAATAAGAACAATTGTTGGTCTTATGCTGCTCAAACAAATGTATAACCTGGGTGATGAAACAGTTGTGGAGCGTTATTTGGAGAATCCTTACTGGCAACACTTCTGTGGAGAGGTCTATTTTCAATACCGGCTTCCTTTTGATCCCAGTGATTTCGTTCATTTTCGCCATCGTATTGGCAAAGAGGGTATGGAAAAGATCTTCAGACAAAGCATCAATTTGTTTGGTGAAGATATGATCCGCAAAGAAGTAAAGGAGGTTCGGGTAGACACTACTGTACAGGAAAAGAATATCACCTATCCAACAGATAGGAAACTTTATGAGAGAACCATTGAACACTGCAAGAGAATAGCTAAAACAGAAGGAATAAGTCTAAAGAGAACCTATACCAGGGAAATCAAGAAACTCAAGTACCAGCTTCGCTTTGCACGCGGGCCAAAGAATGTAAAGAAACTGATCAAGTCGCAGAACAAGCTTCACCGGATTGCAATTAAAATCTACAATGACCTGGTAACTCAACTTAATCCTATTCCAAAAGAAGAATACTACGAAAGGTTTAACATCCTATACAGGGTCCTCACCCAGGTAAGAGAAGACAAGAATAAGGTTTACAGCATTCATGAACCGGAAGTTTTGTGCATTGCAAAAGGTAAAGAACATAAGCCATATGAGTTTGGTAACAAAAGCTCATTCGCATATACCCGCCAGAGCGGAATAATAGTGGGAGCCCTGGCCATTGAAGGCAATTTGTTTGATGGCCATACACTCGAACCACAACTGGACCAGGTGAGAGAATATACAAATGGCAAAATCCGCAAAGCGATCGTGGACCGAGGATACAGGGGGAAACAGAAGATTGGTATGACTGAAATAGTGATGCCTAATCCTATGAAGAAAGAGAGTTACTACATGAAAAAACAACGAGAAGCCCGATGTAGATCCAGGGCCGGAATAGAAGGCTTGATCTCACACCTGAAACATGATCACAGATTAATGAGAAATTACCTCAAAGGAACTGCCGGTGATGGAATCAACACATTATTGGCTGCTTCTGCTTACAATATGATGAAATGGATGAGGATGAAGAGGGAAGAATTTTTTGTCTTCATTTTTCGGTGGTTTTTACCGGCCACTAAAATGGTATTGGCAAATATCCAACTCTCCGGATCATTGAAAAATGTCGATTAATAAGGATCAACTAATGTAATGCCATTCAAATGAAGCGAATATTGTTTTTGATCTCCTGTTGTTTGATCATGGCAATTCAGGATTTTGCTCAAACGGTCACCCAGTTCCGCGGAAATAACCGAAACGGGGTCTTCCAGGAAACAAATTTACTGCCGGTTTGGCCAGCCGAAGGACCTGCCTTGTTGTGGGAAAACAAATCGGTCGGGAATGGATATGGTTCCCCTGCAATAACCAAGGATGTTATTTATATTAATGGGGAGATAGACAGTATTGGCTACCTTTTTGCCATGGATAAACAAGGTAAACTCTTATGGAAATCCGATTATGGAAAGGAATGGGTGAAAACATTCCCGGGATCCCGCTCCACTCCGACTATTGTGGATGACCTGATCTATGTCACCTCCGGGCTGGGAAACATGAGCTGCTTTTACGCGGAAAACGGGCAGAAAAAATGGTCGGTGAATTTGATCAGGGAGCTGAATGGACGGTTTACCTACCATGGCCATGCCGAATCTCCACTGGTTTATGATGATAAAGTGATTCTTGTCCCAGGTGGAAAGGATACCAACGTAGTTGCCCTGAACCGGTTTTCTGGCCGGATAGAATGGATTTGCAAAGGAATGGGAGAAATCCCGGGCTATAATTCACCTATTCTTGTTCAATCCGGCAAAAAGCTGGTTGTCACTTTTTCAGCCTATCACCTGCTAGGTATTGATGCTTATACAGGGAAACTGATCTGGTCGCATGAGCAGGTGAATGTCCCCCCGGCTGAGCGGCAACCTGGAATGGGTGATACACACAGCAACTCGGCTTTCTATGAAAACGGCTTTATATATTATATTGCCGGCGATGGAAATTGTGCAGTCAAACTAAAGCTTTCACCGGTTGGCAATACAATTGAACAAGTGTGGAGAAATCCTATTGTTGACGATTACATGGGAGGCTTTATAAAAATTGGTGATAAAATATACACAGGCAGCGATTCAAAGCGAAACCTCCTTTGTGTTGATTCCAATACCGGGGTTATAGCAGATTCCCTAAAGATTGGATATGGAGCGATCTTACTGGCCGAAAATTTACTATACTATTATAACCAACGTGGAGAGATGAACCTTGTGAGACCAGGCGATAAAATGGAAAAGATCTCTTCCTTCAAGGTTACAGCAGGCACCAAGGAACACTTTTCAATCCCGGTGATTGCTGATGGAGTGCTGTATATCCGTCATGGCAAATCACTGCTGGCTTATGATATCAGGATCAAACAATAATTCAATCACTCATCCTATATGAATTTTAAAAGTTCCATCTGCTTTTTTTTACTTAGCGGGATACTTGCTATATCCCTTGAAGCACAGACTGTTGCACAATTCCTAGGTCCAGGCAGGAACGGGATTTACCCTGAAACAAAGCTCTTGAAAGCCTGGCCCGCCGATGGCCCGGAATTGAAATGGAAATCTGAAAAAATCGGTAATGGGTACAGCTCACCTGTAGTAACTATTGATCATGTTTATGTTACAGGGGAGATTGACAGCATTGGTTACCTTAGCGTATTTGATAAGAATGGAGTTTTTCTGTGGAAAAAGGAAATCGGGAAGGAATGGATGGAGAACTTTACCGGTTCCCGCTCTACTCCTACCATAGTCGGCGACCTGCTCTACCTGTGTTCCTCCATGGGAAAAATTAGCTGCCTCGAAGCATCCACGGGCAAAGAAAAATGGTCATTAGACATGCTCAGGGATATGAATGGGATCAACATTCGCTTTGGGTATTCCTCAGGATTACTGGTAGATGGCGATATTTTATATTGCAATCCCGGTGGAGCTGATACAAACATAGTTGCCCTGAACCGGCACAGCGGGAAAATGATTTGGAAATCGAAAGCCCTTGGAGATTCCACTGCTTATGGTTCACCAATCCTGGTCAACCTGGCAGTCCGGAAATTGCTTGTTACCTTTACCATTCATAATATGATAGCATTGGATGCAAGCAATGGCGAATTGCTTTGGTCGCAACCACAGGCGGCTGACAGGGATATACAGGCATGCACGCCTATATTTGAGGATGGATACCTGTATTCGGTAAACGGAAGCGGCAGTGGAGCAGTGAAATATGAGATTTCAGCAGATGGAAGATCAGTTTCCAAAGTCTGGGAAAATTCAAAGGTAACCGACGTACATGGCGGATTTGTTAAGATTGGAAATTATATTTATACTTCTCAGTACAGGCCTCGCCGATACTGCAGTGTGGACTGTTCCAATGGCCAAATATCCGATTCGCTCAAATTTGACAAGGGGGCTATTATTTACGCGGACGGAATGCTGTATTGCTATACTGAAAAGGGGATGGTCGGCCTGGTGAAACCTGAAAACGGAAAGATGGAACTGGTAAGTTCATTCAAAATGCCGGTCGGAACCAAAGAGTATTTCACAATCCCGGTAATCGAGAATGGCATGCTGTATCTAAGGCATGGCGATGCATTGCTTGCCTATGCCATCAGGCAGGAATAGCCTAAACTTTTCAACGAATAAATCCCGTTAACTTTTGGTTGACTTTTTCAAGTAACTTAGCGAAGGAAATCTCCTCCTGCCCCTGTTATGCTCCGTACTCTCCTAAATAAATATCTTGTCCCGGGATTTGTGATCCTCGGCATCGGGATTATTCTCTGGTGGATATTGTATAATCCTGTCAGTTCTTTCAGCGTCTCTGTACCCGGCATGGATAACCGAAAAGCCGGGAAAACTGCCTCAAAGGAAGAAATAATAATTGGTGAGAACTTCCTGTTTTCCAAAACCTGTGAAGATATTCCAGGTACCCGCTGGACCAGGTTTCGGGGACAGGATTTCGATAATATCAATAAAGAGAACGTCCGCCTGCTCGACCGATGGGGAAGCACGGGCCCAAAAATACTCTGGAAAATACCTGTCGGTGATGGACATGCTTCGCCGGCCATATATGATGGAAGGGTGTATCTTCTTGATTACGATGAACGCACCAAATCAGATGCCTTGCGCTGTCTTTCCCTGTTATCAGGCGAAGAACTCTGGCGCAGGTCATACAAGGTCCACCTGAAAAGAAACCATGGTCTTTCCCGCACTATTCCTGCCGTTTCAGCTAAATATGTCGTCAGCCTGGGCCCCAGGGGACAAGTGATGTGTGTCGACAGGCTAAAGGGTGACCTGATCTGGGGAACAGATCTTGAGAAAGAATATGGATCTGAAATCCCCTTTTGGTATACAGGGCAATGCCCTATTATCGACAATGATACAGCCATCGTGGCGATAGGTGGAAAATCCCTGCTCATAGGCATTGATTGCAAATCAGGAAAAAAAGTGTGGGAAACCCCTAATCCCCATCAATGGAAAATGTCGCACTCTTCGTTAATGCCTATGATGCTTGATGGTAAAAAAACCTATATCTATTGTGCGGTTGGAGGTGTTTGCGGTATTTCGGCCAGCGGTGCCGACAAAGGGAAAATCCTTTGGGAAACCCTTGCTTTTGCCCCGGCTGTGATTGCCCCTTCCCCGGTAGTGCTTGAAAATGGAATGATCCTGATTATGGCCGGATATGGAGCAGGATCTGCATTGATAAAAGTGAACCAGGAAGATGATCATTATACAGCCCGGGTGGTTGATAAATACAAACCTTCAGAAGGTATGGCTTCTGAACAACAAACAGCAATATATTTAAATGGCTATCTTTATGGCATTCAGCCAAAGGATGCGGGAACCCTGAGAGAACAATTCGTTTGCTTCAGGCAGGATAATTGCAGGAAAGCAGTGATGAGCAGTGGGAAAACCATTCGATTTGGATTGGGTCCCTATATTTATGCTGATGGAAAATTCTTTATCCTGAACGACAACGGTGAAATGACGATTGCAAGAGCAAGCCAGGGAAAATTCGAATTGCTCGACAAAGCGAGAATCATTGATGGTCAGGATTCCTGGGGCCCCCTGGCAATTACCGGGGGGTATCTTCTGATGCGGGACTCAAGACAACTGGTATGTCTTGATATAAAGGCAAAATAAGTTATAAC
>Ga0079306_1001793_pt1 | contig 13289 bp, 7 predicted proteins | sample Methanotroph_Enr_FD_79181 | JGI IMG/M metagenome (GOLD analysis project Ga0079306, IMG submission 79181) | Enriched soil microbial communities from Old Woman Creek wetland in Ohio, USA - Methanotroph_Enrichment_5 | ecosystem: Environmental > Terrestrial > Soil > Wetlands | place: USA: Ohio...
CCAAATCCTTCATCAGGCCCGGTAACCTTTGAGTTCCGGATCAACGAAAAGGCGAAGGTAATACTCGAACTCTTTTCATCATCAGGAATGCGAATTTCCAGGATATTTGAAGGTGATGTTGAATCGGGTGTAACCCAAACCGTCATCTTCAATGAATCTCCTGCTCCGGGCGTCTATATCTATATGCTAAAATGGAAGGATCAGGTAATCACGGGTAAGTTAATCAGAAAAAGATAGTTTTCATTTAATAAAGAGCCAAAATGTATAATAAATTAATCATCGACATTAAGCCTTTAGGATTTACCTGGGAGACCAACGATCCGTTTTTGTTTTGTGTACACCACCAGGATAATTATCCTGCCGGAAATGATCAGTTGGGTCCTGCTGCCTCGTTAAAAGGCAGAACCATTGGACAAGATTTTACTACAAAGGACGGCTGGCGGATGTATCACGGAGAAACCATCCCTGGTTTTCCGGCACACCCGCACCGGGGGTTTGAAACTGTAACTGTTGTATTGAAAGGCCTGATCGATCATTCCGACTCACATGGCGCTGCCGGAAGGTACGGAAATGGCGATGTCCAGTGGATGACTGCAGGTGCCGGGTTGCAACATGCCGAAATGTTTCCGCTGCTGGATAAAAATAACCCAAATCCGCTTGAGCTTTTCCAGATCTGGCTTAACCTTCCCAAAGCACAAAAATTTTCCCGGCCTTTTTATAAAATGCTCTGGGCAGAGGATATTCCTGCATATACTTCAGAAGATAGAAATGGAAAATTAACGGAAGTTACTGTTATTGCGGGGAAAATAGGTGATGTGACTGCACTCGCACCGGCGCCTGATTCATGGGCAAATGACCCTGCCAATGAAGTGGGTATCTGGTTGATAAAGATGGAAGACAAGGCTCACTGGACCATTCCTCCTGCATCACCGATAATAAACCGGTCTCTTTATTTTTATAAGGGTTCGGATATAAATATTGCCGGGATTCGTGTGGAACCTTATCATTCTGTTGATTTAATGGCTGATCAGCCGGTGATTATAGAAAATGGAAATGAAGATGCCTATCTTTTGTTACTCCAGGGACAACCAATTAATGAGCCTGTTGTGCAACACGGACCTTTTGTTATGAACAATGCTGCGGAAATACAACAGGCATTTAGCGATTATCGTAAAACTCAATTTGGGGGATGGCCCTGGTCAAGGTATGATAATGTTCATCCCTGGGAAAAAGGAAGATTTGCAAAGTATTCGGATGGCCGTGAGGAGACTCGGTAAATCATAACCATATCGTAAATCAAAATCACATTGACATGGACAAGTTCAACTACAAATCGGCCTTTAAAGAAAGGGGAGTGGTGGAAGAAATTAACATATTGAAAACATGCTGAAAATGCAATGCCACCACTTTTGAAAATTGATTTTTTGTACTTAAAAATATAAATCATGAAGAAAAATCAACTGCTTCTAATTACGCTGACTGTATTAATAGTTATTGCAGGATGTAACTCGTGTTCCAGAGTAAAGGAAAATCCCGCTCCGCTGATTGACATGAAATTGTTTTTTAAAAACGGAGAGAAAGAGAATTTTCAGATTTCTCCTGATGGCAAATACTACTCTTATATTGCCGGTTATAAAGATATTTTGAATGTATATGTCCAAAAAATCGGCGATAATAATGCAGTGCGTGTATCAAACGATACGCTGCGAAGTATCTGGAATTATTTTTGGAAAGGCGATCGGATTGTTTATTTGCAGGATGTTGGGGGCGATGAAAACTATCAGTTGTTTTCAGTCACAGTTACTGGTGACGATTTAAAGGCCCTCACACCATTTCCTGGTTATCGTACAGGTGTGTTGGATATCTTGCATTTTGTTCCTGGTAAAGAAAAAGAAATGTTGATATTGATTAATAAAAGGGACAAGCAATATTTCGATCCATATCTGATAAATATTGAAACCGGGAAACTTACCCTAATGTACGAAAACAAACAAAATTTTGATAGCTGGTTTACCGATAATATCGGTGTGATAAGAATGGCTACCAGAACCGATGGGGTCAATGTTTCATACATGTATCGCAATACTGAAAATGATGCTTTTTCTGAGTTGCTTACTACCTCGTTCAAAGAAACATTTAATCCGCAATCATTTAATGCGGACAATAAGAATATCTATGTTTTATCGAATATTGGAAAGGATAAAATCACTTTAATAGAATATGATCCGGTAGCTAAGAAGGAAGTAAAGGAAATTTATGCACAACCCGATTATGATTTAAGAGGTTTGATTTATGATAAAAAGAAGAAAATGATTGCCAATGTATACTGGAGTGGTGAAAAAGATGAAGATTATTATTTTGATAAACAAAGGGATACGATAATTTCCAGGTTACTACAACAATTTAAAGGGCATAAGGTGTATTTTTCCAGCCTGGATGATGAAATGAAGAATGGGATAGTAAAGGTTTATAGCGACAGGCTTCGTGATATATATTATGTTTATAATTTTACGTCCGGAGAAATAAAAGAAATAGCTAATCCTTGTCCCTGGCTTAAAGAAGAAGATATGGCTTACATGAAACCCATTACTTATAAATCGAGAGATGGATTAACCATTCATGGATACCTGACTTTACCAAAAGGCATTAAAGCAAAAAATTTACCGCTGGTGGTTAATCCTCACGGAGGTCCCTGGTACAGGGATGGATGGTATTATAATCCCGAAGTTCAGTTTTTGGCCAACAGAGGCTATGCTGTAGTGCAAATGAATTTCAGGGGAAGTACCGGTTATGGTAAAAAGTTTTGGGAAGCATCTTTTAAACAATGGGGCAAAAAAATGCAGGACGACATAACCGATGGAGTAGAATATCTGAAGAAAGAAGGCATTGCTGATCCCGAACGAATTGCTATTTACGGAGGCAGTTATGGTGGATACGCTACATTGGCTGGTGTTGCCTTTACCCCCGATTTATATACCTGTGCAGTAGATTATGTGGGGGTGGCCAATCTTTTTACCTTTATGAAAACTGTTCCACCTTATTGGAAACCTTATGTAGACCAATTTCACGAAATGGTTGGAGACCCTGTAAAAGATAGTTTATTGTTTGTTGAGGCTTCGCCGGTACTCCATGCTGACAAAATTAAAGCACCCCTGTTTATTGCCCAGGGTGCAAACGACCCCAGGGTAAATAAGGCAGAAAGTGACCAGATGGTTGCTGCATTGAAAAAACGTGGTATTGAAGTTGAGTATATGGTTAAAAATAATGAAGGACATGGATTTCTAAACCAGAATAACCAATTTGATTTTTATGGTGCGATGGAAAAGTTTCTTGATAAACATATGAAGCAAAAAAGCCAGATAAAATAAATAAAGACTACACATAAAATAAACAGCACATAATTAAACCCATCCCAACAGTACGAACTGGTAGGGAGAGGCTCTTGTACCATTACTGCCCAAATTAAATTCAGATAAAACAATTACAATGCGCCTCCATCATTTTATAAATCATTAATTTGGCTTCACCACCAGGCCAGACAGGAGCCGCCACGATTAGCTGGTTGGGTTCAGGAACAAGAAGTGAGGTGCGGGCACCTGGATGCGTTTGCCAGGGCTTTTGATTATAAAGAAACGTATCTAAGTATAATATTAACAGACAATATCATGAAAATTAGAGTCAATCATCAGCACTATCATGCCAGCTGCAAGTTGCCAAAAGCCAGCTGCTTATTGTATAAACCATTTAAAAGTAGTTGCCAAATTGCCCACACAATTCGTCATAGAACCAATTAATTGTTGTCGTATTGGGAGTGGCAGCATTACTTTTAGTTCATTCTTTCAAACTAATAACTCAGATATTTGCACAGGAAAAATAAGATGCCGGATTTATTAACCCCCTTCACCTCGTTAAAAAACGACCCATTCGCTTTGCTTTATTGATGGAGCTGGTTGCAGCAATTGCAGGAGCACAAATCCTTGTCAATACAATTGGTCACATTAAAGGAGATTTGCAACTGACCGATTTGTATTATGGCTGGGTAATGGCAGCATTTGGAATTAGCGCAACGATTGCTGCTTTTACAACAAATTTGGTAGACCGGTCAAAAAACAAAACCAGGGTACTTATCCTGGGAGCGGCAATGATTGCCTTATCGGTAGCAATGGCAAATGTTGTCCCATACGCTGTTTTGGTCCTATTTTGGGTTATGGCAGGATTAGGTCAAAGTTATTCCGAGATGCCCTCGCAGATCCTGATTGCGGAAAATACCGATTTTTCGGAGCAGGGACGAGTATATGGGGCGCACTTTGCATGGTCCCATCTTTGGTGGGCAATCGGTTATCTTATTGCAGGATATACCGGGACAAATTTCGGAAATAATGATTTCCTTATCGGAGGCATATTAGGCCTTTTACTTTTGATTGTCCTGTGTAGCTATGAATACAGCTTTCATAAACACCTATCCTGAATTTCAATACAATGGATACCATCCCTGCCGAACCAAAGATTGAATGATTATTGTATCTTCGTAAAACAAACCGGTAAAACGATATTCAATGAAAAAAATCTGCCTGTGGCTGATTGCAGTTACCTGCGCAGCAAATTCAAATCGCCTGCTTGCCCAAACAGCACAAATTTCCGAAAAACAAATCCCGCTAATTACCTACCCATTTTCGGATCCTGATCCGATACCGTCCCCGGAAAAGATCTATCCCTATTTCCGTTTTCAGGGTTATTCAGATAAAGGAGTGACACGTAACTGGAAAATGGTTGAACTGGAAAATGACTATATCAAACTTTGGGTTACACCGGAGATTGGTGGTAAAATCTGGGGAGCTGTCGAGAAATCCACGGGCAAAGAGTTTATCTATTACAACCATGTGGTCAAATTCAGGGATGTGGCTATGCGCGGACCCTGGACTTCGGGTGGAATTGAGATGAACTTCGGTGTTATCGGTCACGCGCCGACCAGCTCTTCCCCTATTGATTATTTTGTCCGGAAAAATGACAACGGTAGTGTCAGTTGTTTTGTCGGAGCTATTGACCTTCCCTCGCGCACGCGATGGAGTGTGGAGATCAATCTTCCCAAAGACAAGGCTTATTTCATTACGCGTTCGGTCTGGGACAATCCCACCGGATTGGAACAATCCTATTATCATTGGATGAATATGGGAATAAAAACTGCCGGGAACCTTGAATATGTTTTCCCGGGAAATTACCACCTGGGACACGACGGAAAACCCTCCACCTGGCCCGTTGATAAACAAGGCAGGCAAATCGCTTTTTACGAGAAAAATAATTTCGGAAGTTACAAATCATACCATGTGTTTGGTGAAGCAACAGGTTTTTATGGCGCTTACTGGCACGATGATGATTTCGGTTTTGTGCATTATGCGTCATATGATGAAAAGCCAGGCAAGAAAGTCTGGATTTGGGGACTTTCAGATCAAGGGATGATCTGGGAAAAACTATTGACCGATACCGACGGGCAATATACTGAAATTCAATCGGGGAGATTGTTTAACCAGGCTGCCAGTGAAAGTAGCAAAACACCATTTAAAAACAAGGGATTTGCCCCCGGATCGACAGACGAATGGACCGAATACTGGTTCCCTGTGAAAAAAACCCAGGGATTAAAAACGGCTGTACCTGCGGGATCCGTAAACCTCGAACAAGAAGGAACTACAGTTAAATTATGGTTTTGCCCAAATGAAAAAACCGATGGAAAACTGGAAGTAAGGAGTGGTAATGAGGTGATTTTTACGAAAGAAATACACACTGCGCCGATGCAGGTTGTGGCAAATACCTTTGATTACAAAGGAAATAATAAAAACCTAAGTGTTTGGCTGAAAAACGAAATGCTTTTTGAAACTGACCGGGAAAAATACCGCATAAAACGCCCTGTTGAGTCACCGGCGGGATTTAATTGGGAAACAGCTTATGGTCATTCACTGAAAGGGAAGGAACTGGAACGACAGCGTTTGTATAAACCTGCAGCCGAAGAATACCTGAAAGCTTTGGAGGTGGAACCGTGGTTCGTCCCCGCTTTAACCGGGATGGCTAATCTGTCTTATCGGAAAACAGACTACAAATCTTCCATGGAATATTCGTTAAAAGCCCTTTCCGTCGATACCTACGACCCTGATGCCAATATGATTTATGGATTGGCGGGACTGGCGCTGGGGGATACGACTTCGGCCATCGATGGTTTTTCAATTGCTTCAGCGGCTGTTTCACATAGGAGTGCTGCCTGTAATGCCCTCGCATCTGTCTTCCTGGGATCTGAAAATTACACGAAAGCCCTTGATTATGCAGATAAAAGCCTTGCTAATAACCAGGCGGGTTCAGAGGCGATTCAGCTGAAAATTCTTTGCCTGCGTAAACTCGGAAGGCAGAAAGAAGCTGGTATGGAGCTGACTAAACTGGAAGAATCAGATCCGTTAAACCATTTTATCCGGTTTGAAGGATTCCTGGCCGATTCTACTTCTGAAAATAAAACACTGGTTCAAAGTCACATCACTAATGAGCTGAAACAGGAAACCTACCTGGAATATGCCTTGTGGTATTTTCGGAACGGTCAACTTATGGACGCTTTGAGGATTCTGGAGTTGGCACCACAGGATCACCCGGTTGTCCTGCTTTGGAAAGGTTACCTGGATCATCTGACCGGAAAAGAACAAGCTGCCTCTGTATTGATGTCTAAAGCGCTTCAGATCAATTCAATATATGTTTTACCTTTTCGCATAGAAACACTGAAACCGTTGGAATGGGCACAATCGGTGTCAGAGAACTGGAAAGTTAATTATTATGCCGGCTTAATTTATTTAAATGCCGGGGCTGATAAAAAAGGGCGTATACTTTGGAACAGTTGTGGCGACAAACCCGATTTTTATCCTTTTTACATTGCCCGTTCCAGACTTGCTGATTCAGGTGATCAGAAAGCGCAGGCAGATATCGAAAAAGCACTAACACTTTCCCGGAACGACTGGCACACAGGTTTATTTGCTTCGAAATATTATCTTGACAAGGGCAATATTAAAAAAGCAGAAGAACTGGCTGTAGACTTCTATAAGAAAAATCCTCAAAACTATTACCTGGGATTGCAAAATGCAAAAGTGCTTGAAATGAGTAAAAAATACCCAGCCTGTATCGGGTTACTTCAAAAAATCAACGTTCTGCCTAATGAAGGTGCCACTGATGGACGGATCATCTGGCGAAATGCGAACATCGGGAATGCTTTGGATATCATGAAGACCCATAAATATCGGAATGCACTTGAAAGCATAGACAGGGCAAGACAATGGCCTGGAAACCTGGGGGTGGGGAAACCTTACCTGGTGGATGAACGACTAGAAAACTTCATAGCGTTGCAGTGTTATAAAAAATTGAAAGACAACCGTTCTGTCAAAGAGATGGTAAACAAAATCACCAATAAGGACGGACAGGCGAACTTATCTTCCGATGCGAACGACTTTCTGACAGCCTGGTTATTAAAGGAGGAAGGGAAGAAACCCGAAGGAGACCGGATAATGAACGGTTTGATTGAGGAAAATCCTTCGTCAAAAATTATTCAGTGGTGTAATGCCACTTATTTGGGTAATATTGAACAGGCCAAAACCTTTGCAATGCAGGATGAAGATCGCAATCCGGCAATTCGCTTAATGGTCAGAACTTTTAATGAAATCATTTTTGATGATAATTCTTCAAAGCGATAATAATTAAAATGAATATAAATATATTTATATTTGATTCACCCAATATAAATACCTATAAAAAATCACAAGCCGTGACCCAAATGCGGTGATGCGCCAGATTGAATCCAGCCTGAAGCGTTTACAGACTGATCATCCGGATCAACTGATGATCCATGATGTACAATCGATGGCCGATCCCGAAATATTGCGTAGTTTTAAACCCTTGCCCCGGGAGAGAATGGAAGTGCTGGCACAGGAACTCACCCCATTTTAAAACCATGAAAACCTACCCTGGATGAAACCGGGTTATTGTGACGGGAACTGGGCCTGAAATATTTTGCAACTAATTAAATATCAACAAATTTCAATTATTTTATTATGCGTAAATTTACAATTGTCGGATTAATCTTCCTTTTATTTTCAGGCACACTTACTGCCAAAAGTGGGAAATCACTATTCCCGCAAATGCCGGGAATGGTATCGTATACTTATCGTGCCAGTTTTCAGAAAGACGTTGCTGCCACGCTCGATACGCTAAAAGCGATGGGAATTAAGGATATGGAATTTTCAAATTTATTTGGGCGAAAGGCAGTGGAGATAAGGAAAATGCTCGACGATCGCGGAATGCATTGCTCTTCGTTCGGTGTGGGTTACCCCGATTTGACCGATAAAACACTGGAAGTGGGAGAGAATGCCAAAACTTTAGGTGCTAAATTTGTACGTGTTGCCGGAATCCCGCACAAGGGTACTTTTACTCCGGAAAATGCCCAGAAAGCAGTTGAGGATTTTAACAGAGCCGGTAAAATATTGAAGGATAAGTTTGGGATCACATTTTGCTACCATAACCATGGGTTCGAATTTGAACCGTACAAGGGAGGGACTTTACTTGATTTTATTATTCAAAATACTGACCCCAAATATGTAAGTTTTGAAATCGATATCTTATGGACATTTTTCCCGGGCGCCGATCCGACAGCGCTGATCAACAAGTACAACAAACGGTTTAAATTGCTGCACCTGAAAGACCTGCGAAAAGGTGTAGTTGGTAACCTCTCGGGTGGGACGGCTGTCGAAAATGATGTTGCACTTGGAACCGGGCAGTTGGATATCCCGTCTATTCTTAAAGCGGCAAAAAAGGCGGGAATTAAACACTATTATATAGAAGACGAAAGCCCGAGCACAGCCAGGCAGGTTCCGCAAACTATGATTTATCTGAGACGATTAAAATATTAGTAATTGCAACTTTTCTGACGGAATGGAATTTTCACGGATTTATGAAGCCTATTAAAAGCAACGATTTTCTCATGAAGAAATACATAATACAAACGATTGCCTTAATCATTACCAAACCAGCTTAATAAAGACGAAGTATGAAATACCTTAATATGAGGAAATTGATGCAGTTTTGGATATTAATGGCATTGATGTTACCCGCTCAATCGTCGGTAGCTCAAATGAAATCTGAAAATATCAGTTGCTCAGCCAAACTCGAAAACGATCTGCTAATCCTCGAAAATTCCCGCATTTCACGTACTTACCAATGGAACAGTGGCAACATCATTTCCAGGTCGTTAACCGATAAGGTGAGCGGCAAAACCTGGCAAATGAATAGCAAAAAGCCCGATATCGCTTTGCCGGGTGAAACGGAAAAAGCTGAAAATGGGGTTTTTACTTCAAAATTAATTGCTGAAACATCCATTTCCCCAGGGCATTTGGAAGCCGAAATCGTATACACCCTTGGCAAACTGGAGGTGAAGCGTGTATTTCGTTTGTATTCCGATTGTCCTGTGATTGCCTGCGACCTATATTTCAGGGGCGAATCCACCAACACCTGGCTTCAGATCGGAACAAACCTGGCCGATATGGTGAACCTCGAGAAACTCACGGCCAGCAATGCAGGCAATAATGCCCCGGTAATCGAAAAACTCGAATTGCCCGGGAAACACTGGCAGCTCAATACCGTTGAATTTTTCGACATTACCGACCGCTTCAATACCCTGGTGAAAAGTGTAAATGCCTTATCGTACCGGCCCAATTATTACCGTGGAAACCTGCTTTTTGCCCACGATAATGTTACCAATAACGGCATATTTATTCTCAAGGAAGCCCCCACCTCAAACGTGCAGCTTGCCTATCCGGGGAGCGATTTTGTAACCGAGTATGGTGCATTCAGGGCAATCGGCATAGGTATTAATCCGGCCGATCTGGATCCAAAAGAATGGAAACGCGGATATGGTTTTGCAACCGGTGTGTATTCCGGGGATCAGAAAAATGGATTGATAGCTTTGCGCAATTACCAGAAAAACTTAAGGATACTAAAACCCGGGAGGGACGAGATGGTATTGATGAATACCTGGGGCGACCGGGGCCAGGACACCCGTGTACGGGAAAGTTTTGCAATCGCGGAACTCGAAGCCGGCGCCAAACTGGGAATTACCCATTTTCAGCTGGATGATGGCTGGCAAACAGGCCGGTCATCGAATTCCGCACTCAAGGGAGGGTCGCTCGAAGCCATCTGGAACAACCCGCACTACTGGGAACCCAACGCTGAAAAATTTCCCAACGGGCTTGAGCCTGTTGTGAAAAAAGGAAAAGATTTGGGTATCGAAGTCTGCCTGTGGTTTAACCCAAGCCGCGACAACAGTAACCAACATTGGGAACAAGATGCTGATGCGTTGATCGGTCTTTTTAAAAAATACGGAATCCGAACCTTTAAGATTGACGGCGTGAACCTTCCCGATAAAACTGCCGAACTTAATTTCAGGAAATTTCTGGATAAAGTGAGCCAGGCGACTGATAGACAGGTTGTTTTCAACCTCGATGTAACCGCCGGTAGGAGAGGAGGGTATCACTATTTCAACGAATATGGAAACTTGTTTTTGGAGAACCGGTACACTGATTGGCAGAACTATTATCCTTACGCGACCCTCCGTAATCTCTGGATGTTGTCGAAATATGTTCCAACCCAAAGGTTTCAGATCGAATTTCTGAACAAGTGGCGGAATGCTGATAAATATGCCGACGATCCTTTTGGACCCGCAAATTATTCCTTCGACTACCTGTTCGCGATCACAATGGCTGCCCAACCTTTAGCATGGTTCGAAGGAACCGGATTACCGGAGGAGGCAATGAAAGTTGGTGCCCCGGTAATCAGGAAATACCGCGAAATACAATCTGATTTGCACAACGGTGATATCTTCCCAATCGGGGATGAACCTTCGGGAAGGAGCTGGACAGGTTTTCAATCAGTCCGGGAAGGAAAAGGGTATTTCATTATTTTCAGGGAAGCAAATGATAGTCCGAAATACAAAATGAAGACCTGGCTTAAACCTGGTACACAAATTAATTGCACACCGGTAATAGGAAAAGGGAAAGCTTTCTCCGCCAAAGCAGGAATTGATGGTGTAATTACATTCGAACTTCTGCAAAAAAACAGTTACGCGCTTTACAAGTATACTCTCGGAAAAGAAAAATAATTGAATTGATTATAAGTAATACGAATTAATTGTTGTTGTGTTCCTGACTCTCTTCTTTAGTTGAAAATGATTTCTGATAATAACTATCAATTAAATATTTCGGTGCGTTGCACCTTTGGGTCTGTAACGATTAATCTTCTACAAATATCCCGGTGCTCGGCACCTTAATTACATATGAACGCGGCAGAGCCGCAAAATATTTGTAGAAAGATTGTATTAAACACGATTTTTAAGGTGCAGAGCACCGCAATATAATATTCAACATTTTCTATTACATAGAATTTTAATAAATTGATCGACTATTATAATACGACACTATTTCATTTTTATTACTTAGCAGCAAAACTTATTTTACCTGGCAAATAATTCTCAAATCATGAAATCACTGGCATTCCTGGTTATTCAATTGGTTACTGTAAGTTGGGCAATCGCACAACCCTTTGCAAAATGGACAAAAACTGAACTGCTGTTGAACAATGGAGTGGTGCAACGTACAATTAAGTTGCCTGCAGAAACGGGAAATCTAATTACAACTTTGTATAAACCTGTTGAAGGAGAATTTAAGTATTTCCTGCCATCGAACGCCGATTTTCAATTCGAAGTGAACGGTATTGTCTATTCGGGAAATAGCGAATGGAATATGTCAGGTATAAAATCCATTTCGGATTCACGACAGGGGGAGGGGGCTGCTATTACCCTGATCAGCAACGATAAAAAAGTTGAACTTACTTTAAAGTACTTGCTCTACCCCAATATGCCGGTGATTCGTAAAAGCCTGGTTGTTAAAAACCTGGCAAAAGATGATGTAAATCTTGAGTCGGTTGACGTTGAGAAGTTTAACGTAACAGGCTATTATGCCACTACATTTAGCTGGATTTGCAGTGATTACGGTCGGCGTCGTTCCATTGGCCCGTACGAAGGAAATATGCAGGATGCACTGGTGATCGTCCATAACATGGATTGGGCATCGGGTATTGTAATCGGAAATGAAGCATCCGGTGTGATGAAGCATACCTCCGTATTTTGGGAAGCACCAGAAATTTGCATCGGATTGACGCACAGGAACGGGCGGTTCCCTTTCCGGAAATGGATCAAACCGGGTGAATCGTTCGAAACGCCGCAGGTTTTCACGATGGTTTACAACAACCATAAAGATCCTGATGAAATACTCAATACGGCAATTCCCGATTTTGTACGCAATCACATAGGGATACGCCTGTCGGAACTGAAAGAAAAACCAACCTTTGTTTATAACACCTGGCATCCCTTCGGAAAAAAAATTGATGAAAAGCTGATCATGGATTTGGCAAAGGCAGCCGCTGCTGCAGGGATGAAAGAATTTGTTATTGATGATGGCTGGCAGGACATTTACGGTGATTGGGGTATCGACAAAGTAAAGTTTCCCCGTGGGCTAAAGCCTGTTTTCGACTACATCAAATCGCTGGGAATGAAACCCGGTCTGTGGGTAAGTGTCGGCAGTGCATCTTCTGCAAGTAATGTATACAAGGAACATCCTGAGTGGTTTGTGCGCGATAAAAAGGGAAACCTGGCAAATCTGCATTTAGACAGCCCAAATGATGAAATTCGCTCGGCCTGTTATTCCACGGGTTGGAAGGATTATATCAGGGATATTTTACTGAAACTTGCTTTGGATTACGGTCTTGAATATATGAAACTTGATTTTTCCGTGGTTACAAGCGCCTATGTTTTTGATCATGAAAAATCGGGTTGTTATGCCACCGACCATGCCGGGCATAAAGATCACAATGAATCGTTATTTGTGAACTATGAACAGATGTGGAAACTTTTTGATGAACTCCATGCGGCAAAGCCTGGCCTGTTTATCGACTGTACTTTTGAAGCGATGGGAGGGTTACAGCTTATCGACTATGCCATGTTAAAACACGCCGAAGGAAACTGGCTTTCGAACTTTCAAGGTGCTGATGAAATGGGTGACCTTCGGATCAGGAATATGGCGTGGTGGCGATCTCCCGCAATGTCGGCCACAGCTTTAGTAATCGGCAACCCCCGGATGGATGACAAAGGATGGGAAACACACATCAAATCTTTGGCAGGTGCACTGCCTATTATGCTGGGCGACCCCCGGAAACTATCCCAG
>Ga0079306_1001794_pt1 | contig 13277 bp, 7 predicted proteins | sample Methanotroph_Enr_FD_79181 | JGI IMG/M metagenome (GOLD analysis project Ga0079306, IMG submission 79181) | Enriched soil microbial communities from Old Woman Creek wetland in Ohio, USA - Methanotroph_Enrichment_5 | ecosystem: Environmental > Terrestrial > Soil > Wetlands | place: USA: Ohio...
CTTAAATTTGCCTGACATTTTGGAAATTTGAACAGGCGGCCCGTTTTATTGGGATGCAGCCGGGTCCTGAAGCGGGGAAGCCGTTGCCGGACAGCAGGGAAACCCTGTGGGACATGTACACCCATAGGGATTTTTTATTAAGCCAGGTATCATGAATAAATCAAGGCGGAAAAGCAGGGTAGCAATACTGTCGGTAATATCCAACTCGACCCTGGTTGTATTTAAACTTATTGTCGGGTTGATCATCGGCTCAGTTTCCGTGATCTCTGAAGCCATCCATTCAGGTGTGGATCTCATAGCTTCCCTGATTGCATTTTTCGCAATCCGGACTGCCAACAAGCCGGCAGATGAAAAGCATTCTTTCGGGCATGGGAAATATGAAAACCTCTCAGCAGCTATCGAGGGCACCCTGATTTTTGTTGCCGCGGGCTGGATTAGTTATGAAGCAATACAAAAACTGATGTACCCGGGCCAGGTCGAAACTCCCGGCTGGGGCGTACTGATCATGAGTATATCGGCTATTACCAACCTGGTTGTATCACGGAAATTATTCAGGGTAGGGAAGGAGACTGATTCCATGGCCCTTATTGCAGACGGCTGGCATTTGCGGACAGATGTCTGGACTTCAGCAGGAGTTGCTTTCGGTTTGATGATATATTACCTCGGGACGGTATTCTTTCCTGAATTACCATTGCATTGGATCGACCCGGTGGTGGCATTGGGAGTGGCCGGACTTATTATCAAGGCTGCCTGGGAATTGACATCTGAATCGGTTACAGCATTGCTTGATGTAAGCCTGCCTCAAAACGAAGAAGCCTTGATCACCGGTATCATCTCTTCCTTCTTCCCCCAGGCAAAAAGTTTCCACAAACTTAAAACCCGGAAGTCGGGCCCTGACCGTTTCATTGAATTTCACCTGGTAGTGCATAAGGATCTCACCGTGAAGGAAGCCCATGATATCTGCGACGATATCACCCGGCTGATTAATGAAAAACTGCCCAATGCAACCGTAATGATCCATACAGAGCCATGCCTCGATAGTTGCCAGGGTCTCTGCCGGGGCAACTGTTCCATTTTTGAGACGGATTCACCTTATTAGGGTGCATAATCCAGATAGTTAGGCTGAGTGCCTGGAAGACCGAAGACTGAAGCTGGAAGTATGTTATTGGTTATCAGTTATTAGTATTTTTTAATATACATTTTTGCTGAGTAAATTTAGTGATGCAAAGTTACTTCGGTAATAAATTCTCCTGTTGAGGTATCAAATTCCAATTTCCACATCCTCAAATCATCACATCTCCTAGTCATTTTCCTCCCGCCCTCCCGCCCCACCGGCTCCGTCCCCCGTCCCCTGTTCATTACTTTTGAAAACTTCTGGAAACAGCCTTGAAAGCTTCTTCTGAATCACTATATATTTGAACTTCGAAATATAATGTGCTACCGGATGAAGATTATCTCCTACAATGTGAATGGTATCAGGGCTGCCATAGGTAAAGGTCTCCTTGACTGGCTCCATGCTTCAGCACCAGATATTGTCTGTTTCCAGGAGATCAAAGCCCAGGCGGACCAAATACCTGTCCTTGAATTTGAGATGATGGGCTACAAACATTACTGGTTTCCGGCAATGAAAAAAGGGTACAGCGGCGTTGGAATTCTAAGTAAGCTGAAACCTGATAAGGTTGTGTATGGAATGGGCATCGAATCCTATGACTATGAAGGCCGCGTGATCCGGGCCGACTATGGGGATGTATCAGTACTATCTGTTTACCATCCTTCAGGGACTACAGGAGATGAAAGGCAGGGATTTAAGATGAAATGGCTGGATGACTTTCTTAAGTATATTTCTGACCTCCGGCAAACACGCCCAAATCTTGTAATTTCTGGCGACTATAATATCTGCCACCGGCCTGTTGATATTCATGACCCGGTGCGAAATGCAACCAGCAGTGGTTTCCTTCCGGAAGAACGCCAATGGGTTACAAAATTCCTGGATAGCGGGTTCATTGATTCATTCAGGTATTTCGTGAAGGAACCCCACCACTACTCCTGGTGGAGTTACCGTGTAAATGCAAGGGAAAGGAACCTCGGGTGGCGGATTGATTACCATATGGTAAGCGATCCATTGGAGAAACGGATGCAGCGTGCCGCCATTCTACCACTTGCAAAGCATTCGGATCATTGCCCGGTATTGCTTGAAATTGATTTTTAATGCAACGAAATTAATTGGTTTATAATACGCGTACTTGCCTGTTTATAAATGACAAATTGTTACCCTCATGAAATAGCCATGAAAAAATTTTCACATCAGCCGAAAATGATATTATGGCGTATTCCATCTGACCTTTAAAAACAAATTACTAACAGATGAAAAAGCTGCTTATTCCTGTTGCAATTATTTTGATTAGCCTGTCCTCATGCGTTTCTACCAAAAAGTACAATGACCTGGTCAGCAAATGTAAAACTGAAAATGAGCGATTATCGGCTAAAGTGGAAGAACTTACCACTTCAGTTAATGAATTGACTTCCGAGAATCAGAGGCTGAAAAAGGAAAATACCCAGCTGAAGGCAGATACGGTTGAACTGGCTTCATCCTTGAGGGTATTGACGGCTGATTATGATGAACTGGACCGTTCATATGAGATGCTGAAAGCACAATCCACCGGAAGCGAGGAAGAAACGCAAAAGGTGATGGCTGAATTGAAAGCAGCCCAGGATAACCTCCTGGCCAGGGAGGATAAGTTGAAGGCTTTACAGGCTGAACTGAATATTAAAGCCAAAAACCTCGAAGAACTGAAATCCATTATGCATAAGAAAGATTCCATCACACAAGCCTTGAGACAGGCTGTTGCAGATGCATTGCTTGGATTTGAAGGAAAAGGGCTATCAGTGCATATGAAAGATGGTAAAGTGTATGTCTCTATGGATGAAAAACTTCTTTTCGCTTCGGGAAAGTGGGAAGTTAGTAATGAAGGAGTTTCAGCATTGAAAAATCTTGCCAGGGTACTTGAAAAGAACCCTGATATCAATGTTATGATCGAAGGACATACGGATAATGTACCCTATACCGGGACTGGCCAGGTTAAAGACAACTGGGACCTGAGCGTAATGCGGGCCACTTCAATAGTTAAGATACTCCTGGTAAACAGCAAAATAGACCCTAAACGCCTTGTGACGGCCGGCAGGAGCGAATACCTGCCCATCGATCCGTCGAATACAGCCCCTGCAAGGGCAAAAAACCGGAGAACGGAAATCATCCTCACTCCCAAACTCGATGAACTCCTGCAAATTATCGGGAGTAAATAGAATGCATTACCTGCTTTATTAAAAAGGCTGCTATTGATTTATACAGTCCTTTGAGAGTTGAAAAGGGTTCAGAAAATGGCCCGTAAATTTCATGTGCCTGCATTTTTATACAACGAACTAATGCCCGAAATCCGAACATCTTACCTCATTCTTGAAGACGGAACCAGGTTCAAGGGGAAATCCTTTGGCTATGAGAATTCCGTCGCCGGTGAAGTGGTTTTCAACACTTCCATGACCGGTTATCCCGAAAGCCTTACCGATCCTTCCTATGCCGGGCAGATCCTGGTTGCTACCTATCCCCTTATCGGAAACTATGGCGTCCCCCAGGAAGTTATTGAAGACGGGATGTTACGCTACTTTGAATCTGAGAAAATCCAGGTGACAGGTCTGATTGTATCGGATTATTCATTTGAATTCAGCCACTGGAATGCAGGGGAGAGCCTGGGTTCCTGGCTAATCCGCAACAAGGTGCCCGGGTTGTACGGGATTGATACACGCGCCCTTACCAAGATCATACGCGAAAAAGGGGCTATGCTCGGTAAAATAGTGTTTGAAGGTCAGGATGTCGATTTCCAGGATCCCAACAAGTTGAACCTGGTGGACCAGGTGAGTTGCAAGGAGGTAATTACGTATGGTAACGGTTCTAAAAGAGTATTACTGATCGATTGCGGGGTGAAATTCAATATTATCAGGCATTTCCTCAAGAGAGACACAACAGTGATCAGGGTGCCATGGAATTATGATTATAGCAGGGAGTCATATGATGGGCTTTTTATTTCAAACGGCCCCGGCAACCCGAAAATGTGTGAGGATACTATCCGGAACCTTTCGGTGGCTTTAGGGAAGGATGCTCCTATATTTGGTATTTGCCTCGGGAACCAGCTAATCGCACTGGCATCAGGTGCCGACACCTACAAACTAAAGTATGGTCACCGCAGTCATAACCAACCGGTGCTGCAGGTGGGAACCAATAAGGGTTTTATAACTTCCCAGAACCATGGTTTTGCTATTGACAATGCCTCGCTGGGACCAGAATGGGAGCCATTCTTCGAAAACCTGAATGATGGGACCAATGAAGGGATCCGCCACCGCCACAACCCTGTTTTTTCCGTCCAGTTCCATCCCGAAGCCTCCAGCGGCCCTACCGACAGTGAATACCTCTTTGATGACTTCCTGCGTTTGGTAAAAGATTGAGAATGATATACCACGGAGGTACAGAGAGCACAAAGGAACACGGAGGGGATTTTAATCTTAATAGGCTTTTTATTATATGATGAAAATTATTTAATAAATTAATTCAACAAAATGATAACACAGCAATTTATCAATGAACTCTCATATAAAGTCATTGGTTGTGCAATTGAAGTACATAAATATCTGGGCCCCGGATTACTGGAATCTGTCTATCATTCCTGTCTTCTGGAAGAATTAAGGGTAAGGAGTATTCCCGTGCAATCTCAATTGAATGTCCCGGTTATATATAAAGGGAAAGACCTTGGGGGCCTGTTACGCCTTGATTTTTTGATAGATAATTTAATAATTGTAGAAATAAAAGCTGTTGATGTAATGATTCCTATTTATCATGCTCAGTTATTATCATACCTGAAACTGGCAGATAAACCCAAAGGCCTTTTAATAAACTTTCATAGTGAAAATCTTTCAAAACATATCATTTCACTGGTAACTGAGGATTATGCAAAACTTCCTTCAGGATGAATAAAAACTTAACATTACTCCAGGGGATTTTTTACTCTGTGTATCTCTGTGAATTCCGTGCCTCCGTGGTTTAAATAAAGAATCTATCAGCAAAACCAACCAAAAAAAGTAAAAACAATGAAAAAAGTATTGGTCCTTGGAAGCGGAGCCTTGAAAATAGGGGAGGCCGGTGAATTTGATTATAGCGGTACCCAGGCGCTGAAGGCCCTTCGGGAAGAAGGCATCTTCACTATACTGATCAACCCCAATATTGCCACCGTCCAGACATCCGAAGGCATTGCCGATAAAATCTATTTCCTGCCTGTCACTCCTTTTTTTGTTGAGAAAGTCATTCGGAAAGAACAGCCCGAAGGCATCCTCCTTGCCTTTGGCGGGCAAACCGCTCTCAATTGCGGGGTGGAACTATTCCGTGAAGGTATCCTTGAAAAATACAACGTCCAGGTCCTTGGAACCCCCGTCAGCGCAATCATGGAGACAGAGGACAGGGAACTGTTCTCCAGGAAACTTCACTGCATTGATGTACATACTCCCCGGAGCATTGCCGTTACTTCCCTCGATGACGCTCTTAAAGCCGCCGGGGAACTGGGCTTTCCGCTTATTGTAAGGGCTGCCTACACTTTGGGTGGACAAGGTTCCGGGTTCTGCTATAATCGGGAGGAATTGGTCCGGTTGGCAGACAAGGCATTCTCTTATTCTGGCCAGATACTCGTGGAAGAATCCCTGAAAGGATGGAAAGAAGTGGAATATGAAGTGGTACGTGATCGGTTTGATAACTGCATCACGGTCTGCAACATGGAGAACTTCGACCCGCTGGGCATTCATACCGGGGAAAGCATCGTGGTGGCTCCTTCCCAGACTCTCACCAATAGCGAATATCACAAACTTCGCCGCCTCGCCATACAGATAGTCCGGTCAGTGGGGATAGTCGGTGAATGTAATGTACAATATGCCCTGGATCCCCATTCGGAGGATTACAGGGTGATAGAAGTAAATGCCAGGCTTTCGCGCTCTTCAGCACTTGCATCCAAGGCAACCGGGTACCCCCTGGCTTTTGTCGCGGCAAAGCTGGCCCTGGGGTATGGCCTTCACCAGTTGAAGAATTCTGTTACCCGCACCACCACGGCATTTTTCGAACCGGCTTTGGATTATATCGTTGTAAAGATTCCCCGATGGGACCTCAATAAATTCATAGGTGTTTCAAAGGAAATAGGGTCCAGCATGAAAAGCGTGGGTGAAATAATGGCCATCGGCAGGACCTTTGAGGAAGCCATCCAGAAAGGCTTGAGGATGGTAGGGCAGGGGACCCACGGTTTTGTAGGGAATAGCGACATTGTTTTTGATGATATCGGGAAAGCCTTGTCGGAACCAACGGATATGCGCATTTACTGCATAGCCAGCGCATTTGAGGCCGGGTACGATGTTGAGAGGATTCATGATCTCACTAAGATCGATAAATGGTTCCTTGTAAAACTGAGGACCATCTTCGAAACTATGCAGGATCTCAGAAAATTGGAGACAATGCAGGATCTGACCCCTGAACTCATGCTTGATGCCAAGCAGAAAGGGTTTTCCGATTTCCAGCTTGCACGGTTTGTTCTTAAGACCGATGGCAGGATGAATGAAAAACTCCTGGAAGTGAGGCAATACCGAAAACAGATGGGCATTCTTCCCTATGTTAAGCAAATCGATACCCTTGCCGCGGAATACCCGGCTATGACCAATTACCTCTATCTCACCTACAATGGTTCGGAACATGATATTATCTGTGAGAAGGATAAGCGATCAGTTATCGTGCTGGGTTCAGGAGCATACCGGATTGGCAGTTCCGTGGAATTTGACTGGTGTTCGGTCAATGCATTGGCTACTGCCAGGAAAGAGGGTTACCGGGGTGTAATGATCAATTTCAACCCTGAAACCGTCAGTACCGACTACGATACCTGCGACCGCCTCTATTTTGATGAACTTTCCTTTGAACGGACCATGGATATCATCGACCTCGAGCAACCTTTCGGAGTGATAGTTTCAACAGGCGGGCAGATTGCCAATAACCTGGCCATGAGGTTGAATGAACAGCATGTCCCGATCCTGGGTACTTCACCAGAAAGCATCGACAATGCAGAGAACAGGCATAAATTCTCTTCCCTCCTCGATAGCCTTGAAATTGACCAGCCCCGATGGAAAGAACTCAATAACCTGGAGGAAATCCATCGTTTCGTGGAGGAGGTAGGATTCCCGGTATTGATAAGACCATCCTATGTGCTTTCAGGCGCGGCAATGAACGTGGTTTCAAATCCCCAGGAGCTTGATTTCTTCCTTACACTGGCGGCCAAAGTCTCCAAGGAATACCCCGTGGTCGTTTCGGAGTTCGTCCAGAATGCCAAGGAGATAGAAATAGATGCAGTTGCCGACAAGGGTGAAATACTGGTGTATGCCATTTCCGAGCATATAGAATTTGCAGGTGTGCATTCAGGGGACGCCACTATGGTATTTCCCGCACAGAAAATGTATTTCGAAACTGCACGCCGTATCAAGCGGATATCGAGGGATATTTCCAGGGCCCTGGATATAAGCGGTCCATTCAATATGCAATTCCTTGCCAAGGACAATGACATTAAAGTGATAGAATGCAATCTGCGGGCTTCGCGTTCCTTCCCCTTCGTCTCAAAGGTGATTAAAATAAATTTTATTGAACTGGCAACCCGGGTAATGCTTGGATTGCCTGTAATAAAACCTGAAAAAAGCGCTTTCGACCTTGATTATATCGGGATAAAAGCCTCCCAGTTCTCATTCTCCCGTTTACAGGCAGCCGATCCCGTTCTTGGAGTGGAAATGGCCTCAACTGGCGAAGTGGGATGTATAGGAGAAAACTATTACGAAACCCTTCTCAAAGCCATGCTTTCAGTGGGATACCGCATCCCGGAGAAGAACATATTGATGTCAACGGGAGATGCCCGATCAAAGGTTGAACTATTGCAAAGTGCCCGCCTGTTGGACGAAAAGGGATATAAGCTATTCGCAACCCGCGGAACGGCGCAGTTCCTGGAGGAAAATGGCCTTGATGCAACCATGCTGCATTGGCCTGATGAAGATGCAAAGCCCAACACCCTGGACTACCTGCGGGAAAAGAAAATAGACCTGGTCATCAATATCCCCCGGAATCTTTCTAAATCGGAACTTGCCAACGACTATACCATCCGCCGCTCAGCCGTGGATTTCAATATCCCCCTTATTACCAACGCCCGCCTTGCCAGTGCATTCCTCTACGCAATCTGTAAATTGGACCTCAACGACCTGGTAATAAAAAGCTGGGATGAATATTGAGCCCTCACCCTGGCCCTCTCCCCCCGGGGAGAGGGCCAGAGTGAGGGGCGGGCTTATAAACCACCAATTTTTAATCAATTATAAATGAATTAATAATTGGATTATTTTAGCTTTGCCCCTTAAGCCGTCAATTTATTTCGAACAATTTATACTAGGGAGCCAATTCGAAAAGAACCCGTTGAAAAGTACTTCATCAATTATTAAATCCAGCTTTAAATCACGGACAGGATTTCCTTTGTTCATGTTCCTCATTGGCATTATCAGCCTTTCCTTTTTCTTTTATTCGTCCAGGTTTTACCCTCTGCTCAACTCCGATGATGGAATTTCCATCCTGATGGTTCGCTACTTTAAATGGAAGACCAGCCTTTATTTCTGGGGACAGGACCGCTATGGTTCCCTGGTTCCACTTTTAGGCAGGGGGATTTACCTGCTTTATCATCCATCCGCAATTATTGCTGAATCTATCAGTCACTACCTTGTACTGGCGGCCGGATTTTTTGCTGTTTCTTCCTTTTTAAGGTCAGTAATTGCTAAAACAGCACTCTGCCTGGTTTGGTTTTTCCCACCCTTTCATATGCTCGATATGTTGCATAACACCCTGGGGATTGAATATTCTGTGCTGGGAATCGCCCTCTATTTCTTAGCTTCTTCCATTAATTCTTTGGATTCCACTCCTTCGAAAAGGCTTGTCCGGTATATCCTGGCATTGTTCTTTTTCATTCTCGCTACCTGGGTATCGGACCTCGATATTGTTTCAATTCTTTTGGTATTCGGGCTTGTCATGTGGTTCCATTTCAAAAGGAAAGGGTATAACATCAGGATAACAATTCTTGGTATCAGGCCGGGATATTATATTGCAACAGGGATCGCTTTAGTAGCCGGTATTTTTTTTATTCTTTATGTCAAGGGAATCTCAGGCAGGATGGAGAACTATCAATCCATAAATGGAATCGGGCCATTCAAGGATTCACTTGGAGTTCTTTTGAAGAGCCTGGAAGACCTGCTTCAGTTTAAATCCAATGAACCGGGGACCAGCGCCGGCTTATATGGGATGGGGCTGCTTATAGCAGTATTGCTTTTTGTTTTGAGATCCGTAAGAATAGATGAGTTCAATAAAGGGCTTATCCTTTTCTTCCTTTTACAGACCCTGCTGATCCTGTTAGCAGTGCTTGCCTCACAATGGGTTTCTGTGAATGAAGTGGCCCGCAGGTACTTTATTAGCGTATATGCAGGATCCTGGGTGACGGTCTTGCTCTTGTTGGATCAGCTGATCCAACATAGGATCAATCATTACAGGAAAATTGCCGCCCTGGCAATGGGAGTTGTTCTGGTGAGCGGGATCGGCACCTTGTACAACCTTAGCTGTATCTGGCCAAAATCACTCCTCCCGGCCTATGTCAAACTAAGTGAATTCAAACAATTCGGTAACATCGGGATTATTGGGAATTACTGGAATTCATACGTGGTAGCCAGCATTGACCCGGATCATATTATTGCCACACCTCATCAAAATACTTACAACCGGAATACTGATTTCATTCCTGAGGTTTTTGCCCAGGATCGGCTGTTCGTGATCCGCGACGGCTGGTTTGAACACTTTCCCGATACCATGTTTCAATACAGGCGTGTCCTCGTTCGAAAAGGTAAAGAACAGGTTATCGGGGATTGTTTTGCTTGTGAGTATTCAGTAATCAAATCACGGTATCCCCGAGCAGAATAAGAGTGCATTCGAAGCTCAAGGCAAGTCATGCCGATTATAATGATTTTATTACCTTTTCAATTTTATGTTTCCTGTCCAATGAGTAAATAGAACTTGTTTGGTTACGCTGATCTGACTGCCGGCCTATTTCAACTTGATAAGTTTTCCGGCTGTTTTTCCTTCATTGTTTTGCAACACGACCAGGTAACTTCCGGGTATTTGCTTGTCAAAATGAAAATTATATAAATGTGTACCTTTTTCAAGATAGCAATCAGGACTGCTTTCGATTAAAAAAAATATGTAAGTTTGAGGCTATTAACTTATTTTTTTCCAACCCTATATTTATCAGAATGAAAAAGCAATTCTTCCTTCTCATGACTTTACTAATGCTCTCAGCAGTATGGAGCACCTTTGCCCAGAAATCCTATAAGTATGAATCAGTGCAGGGCGACCCCCTGGGTACCCGTATCTACACACTGGAAAACGGGTTTAAGGTCTACCTTACAGTTTATAATGAAACACCACGTATCCAGACAGCCATTGCTGTGAGAACCGGTAGCAAGAATGATCCCGCTGACAACACCGGTTTGTCGCATTACCTTGAACATATGATGTTTAAGGGAACCTCTCATTTTGGTACCAGCGACTATTCAAAGGAAGCCCCCCTGCTCAGGAAGATCGAAGAATTGTTTGAGCTCTACCGAAAAACATTTGATACTTTGCAGAGAACAGCAATTTATCACCAGATCGACAGTGTATCTGGCCTGGCTGCAAACTTTGCAATAGCCAATGAATACGATAAACTGCTTTCAGTGATTGGAGCCAAGGGTACCAATGCCTTTACCAGTACTGAACAAACCGTTTATATCAATGATATTCCTGCCAATGAAATTCAAAACTGGCTGAAAATTGAAAGCGACCGCTTTGCAAACCCTGTTTTCAGGATCTTTCATACTGAACTTGAAACTGTGTATGAAGAGAAAAATATGAGCCTCGACCGGGATAATGATAAAATATGGGATGAGTTGAATGCCGGATTATACAGGAAACATCCCTATGGTACGCAAACTACCATCGGTACAATTGAACACCTGAAAAATCCTTCGCTTAAAAGACTCAGGGAGTATTATAACGAAAGATATGCTCCAAACAACATGGCTTTGGTTATGGCAGGTGATTTCAATCCGGATAGCGTTATTGTTGATATCGACAGGTATTTCAGCGTATTGAAAAAACGCAAAGTGGAACAATTCAATTCACCGGTTGAAGATCCTATTGCAAGCCCGATTATTAAAGAAGTTATTGGTCCGGATGCGGAAAGTGTCGCTATCGGTTTCCGCACAGGGGGAATCCATACTAAAGATGCGGACCTTCTTAACCTGGCAGGGGAAATTCTTTCGAATGGGAAAGCCGGTCTTGTAGACCTGAACTTGAACCTTGCTCAAAAAGTACTTACAGCCAATGCAGGAGCAGAAATACAGGCAGATTATTCTGCCCTTACGCTTACAGGCAAACCAAAAGAAGGTCAGAAACTGGAAGAAGTGAAGGATTTATTGCTTCAACAAGTAGAACTGCTTAAAAAAGGTGAGTTTGCCGATTGGCTTCTTCCTGCAATTATCAACAATATGAAATTGAGCCAGATCAAGCAGCAGGAAAGTAATATGGCTAAGACTATGAACCTGGTGAGTGGCTTTATTATGGAACAGCCCTACCCGGAAACGGTAACCGAAATTGAACGGCTCTCGAAAATAACTAAACAGCAGGTAGTCGATTTCGCGAAGAATAACTTTGGGAACAATTATGTCGTGGTTTACAAACGGACTGGCATTGACAGCAATGTGAAAAAGGTAAGCAAACCAGGCATCACACCTGTGGTGATGCAACGCGATAAGGAATCGGCCTTCCTGGCAGAAATCATGTCGGCGCCAGTAAATGACATCAAGCCTTTATTCATCGATTACCAGGCTAACCTGAAACAATTCAGGACTGGGAAAGGCATTAATGTAATATATGTTCCGAATAAGGAAAATAAGACGTTCACTCTCTCGTATTACTTTGGAATGGGTAGCCAGAACGATCTAAAACTTGCCACTGCAGCGAGCTACCTGTCCTATCTTGGAACTCCCAAGTACTCTGCCGAGCAATTGAAACAGGAATTCTACAAGCTGGGCTGCAGCTATTCAGTGAATGTGGGAAATGATGAAATTACCATGAGCCTGAGCGGATTGTCTGACAATACGATACAAGCGCTTTCGTTGTTTGAGGAATTACTTGCACAGGCCCAGCCCGACAAGAAAGCCCTGGATAACCTGGTTGCTGATATCCTCAAATCAAGGACTGACAACAAGCTGAACAAGAACACTATCCGTCAGGGGCTTGCAATGTATGGCACCTATGGCCCCAGGTCTCCATTCACCAATATCCTCAGTGAAGAAGCGCTCAAGGCATTAAGTCCTGAATCACTAGTGGAAATCATCCATGGATTGAATTCCTATAAACATGATATTCTTTATTATGGCCCGCTGGCATACAATGAACCTTCAGGGCTCCGTCCTGATCCGAAAAAGGGGTCTGATCTGATAAGTATTCTTGATAAGCATCATATTGTACCTGCCGGGTTCAAACCTGTTCCTCCCAGGGTAAAATATCCCCAGCTACCCACGGAAGAAACAAAGGTATTCGCTGTTGATTATAATATGAAGCAAGTGGATATTGTCCTTCATTCAAAATCGGTACCGTTTAATGCCGCCAGCCTACCTGTAACCCGCATGTTCAATGAGTATTTCGGTGGCGGAATGAATTCCATCGTATTCCAGGAAATCCGCGAAGCAAAGGCTCTTGCTTATTCTTCTTCCGCTTCCTATCGCACGCCCTCATACCCTGATGAGAACAATACAATTTACGGATTTGTCGGAACCCAGAATGATAAAATGCCTGAAGCGCTGAAGGCCATGTTTGCTTTGTTCAATAATATGCCTGAATCGGAGAAAAGTTTTGCTGCAGCCAAGGAAGCTATCCTGAACCAGATCAGTTCCGAGCGAATCACGAAAATGCGCATCATCAGCAACTACCTGGCGGCTCGCCGTATGGGTTATGATCACGACATCCGCCGTGATGTATTCGAGAAAGTACCGGCTATGACCTTTGCTGATATCCGTGACTTCCATCAGCAATATCTAAAGGATAAGAATTTTTCCATCTTGCTGGTAGGTAACACTAAAAGACTTGATATGCCTAC
>Ga0079306_1001795_pt1 | contig 13276 bp, 10 predicted proteins | sample Methanotroph_Enr_FD_79181 | JGI IMG/M metagenome (GOLD analysis project Ga0079306, IMG submission 79181) | Enriched soil microbial communities from Old Woman Creek wetland in Ohio, USA - Methanotroph_Enrichment_5 | ecosystem: Environmental > Terrestrial > Soil > Wetlands | place: USA: Ohio...
CAGCAAGCAAACCGACCGCGGAAATGATTTCAAACAGCAGCCGGTTCGACAACAGATTGGGCAGAAGGGCGACCAGCGATGCCCCGAAAAAGGCGCCCCAGAGGCTCTTGCGTCCGCCCAGCACCACCCCGAGCAGGAGGATGACCATGAGGTCATAGGTAAAGCTGAGCGGCTGCAGGTACTGGAAATTGAAGGCGTAAAGGCCCCCGGCCAGGCTGCCGAGCGACGAGCCCAGAGCAAAACCCAGAACTTTGTGCCTGTAGGTGCCGATGCCCATGGCGTCGGTGGCGATCGGACTGTCGCGCAGGGCTTCAAAGGCTCGCCCCCACTGCGAGGAGAGGAGGTTGCGCATCGCCAGCCAGACCAAAGCCAGAAAAAACAGGCAGAGCCAGTAAAATCCCTTGGCATGCAGCGCGTATGAAAAAAGTACGGGGCGGATTACCGTCAGGCCCTGCGCCCCGAAGGTGAGGCTTTCCCACTCGTTCAGGACGGTGGCGCTCAGGACCATGAAGCTCAAGGTCGCCAGTGCAAATTGCGGACCTTCGAGACGCAGCGCCGGGAGGGCCAGAAGGCCGCCCAGGGCCAGGCCGATCGCCATGCTGAGGGCAAGGGAACCGAACATCCCGAAACCTAGCAGGGAGACGCTCAGGCCGGCCGCATACGCTCCAAGTCCGAGAAACGCGGCGTGGGCGAGATTGACCTGTCCCAGATATCCCACGGTGACATCGAGGCCGATCAGCAGGATGCCGTAAATGGCCAGGAGGGTGAGCAGACCCAGCAGATAGGAGTTGCTTACCAGAAGAGGGATCGTGGCAAGAAGGGAAAAGACGACGATTTCAGCACCACGAATAAGCAGCAGTCGTTTTAACATGATCCATCGGATACGTTGAAAAGATTTGAGAAACCTTAAACCTTCCGAATTAGGGCCTTGCCGAATATGCCGTTGGGGCGCACCGCCAAGGCCAGAATCAGCAGAATCAGTCCGGGCGCTTCACGCCAGCCGCTTCCCAGATAAAAACTGGTCAGACTTTCCAGAGCGCCGAGAAAAATACCGACGATCACCACCCCGAAACCCGAATCGAGACCGGCCACCACAGCCACCGAGAAAGCTTTGAGAATCAGGGCCGAGGCCATGGTGGGGCCGACGGTGGTAATGGGCGAAACGAGAATACCGGCCATCGCCGCCACCATCCCCGACAGCCCGTAGGAGAGCATGATGGTGCGGGTGGCGGAAATCCCCATCAATTCTGCGGCGTCCCGGTCGGCTGAAACCGCCTCGAAGGCCTTGCCGAGCAGGGTTTTGCGCTTGAACAATTCGATCAGACCCATGACGGCGAAGACGCCTATTGCCACGGAAATTTCCAGCGGAGTGATGCTGATGCCCAAAAAGTGCATGGCGTCGGCAGAGATGGGCGTTGGGAACGGTCGATCATCGCGCCCCCAGATATTCTCTGCCGCGGAAAAAAAGAGCAGGCCGATGATAATGGTGAGGAGGATCCAGCCCTCGCTCTTCTGTTCCAGCGCCAGGCGCACGCCAGCCCGTTCGACGGCCAGTCCGAGAACCACCCCGAAGAGCAGGCCGGAGGGCACCATCAGCCAGTAGGGCATGCCCCAGTTGAGCAGGGTCAGACTGAAGAAGGCCGAGAGCATGACCAGCTCCCCCTGGCCGAAATTGATGCTCTTGCTGGTTGCGAAAGTAAGTTGAAAACCGTAAGCGATGAGAGCATAGACCAAGCCCATCATGGCGCCGCTCACGGCCATCTGGACAATGATGATCGAGTTCATGTGGAAATCCCATTGCGGTTTGTGCGGGCGGAGTTCACCCGCACAAACCGGTCACCTCAGTTGGAGGACTTCTTGATAAGTCGCTGGCGCTCCAGGTCATTGGCGAAAACGACACGGCCATCCTGGACCATGCCCATGACGACCTGTTCACGGCGGAAGGCCTCATGCGTCTCCTCCTTGGCCGGATCCCATTTGCTGAACGGCTGTTTCCAGGTGGCAATCACTCCTGCCACGGGATCCTGCAAGTTCTCGAGGGCTTCCTTGATCTTCTTGGTGTCGGTGCTTTGCGCCTGTTTTACTGCGGCCGCAAAGATATAGACGGCGTCGTAACCCTGGGCGGCGGAGACCGGGGAGGGGATGCGGTCGACGCTATACGCCTTGTGATAACTGTCGATAAAGGACTTTGCCTTCGGGGTAATGGCTTCTTCGATAAAGGTCTGCGGCATCAAGGTGCCGTTGCCGTTCTTGCCGGCGTTATCGATAAAGTTGGACATGGACAGCGGCCAGCCGCCGATCAGGGGGATCTTCATGTCCATTTTCGCCATGCCGTTGGCGAATGCCGCCAGTTCGGGACCGATGCCCCAGATCAGGACCGCCTGGGCTCCGACGGATTTGGCTTTCAACAGCTGGGCGGTCATGTCCTTGTCGCCGATGTTGAATTTTTCCGAGGCGACCACCTCCAGTTTGCTGCCCTGTTTCTTGATCTGCTCCATCATATCATCCCGTCCGGACACGCCGTAATTGGTGGAATCGTACATGATCGCCACTTTGGTCAGGTTCCGGTTGATCGCTTCTTCCACCACCATTTCGGACTGGATGCCGTCGTGGGCGGCAAAGCGAAAGATGGACAAGTCGGGTACGCCCGCTTTGCTCCACTGGGTCATGGAAGCGGATCCCGCCGCGGGGGTGATGATCTTCGTGATGCCTTTTTCCTGGAAATGTTTGTCCCCGGCAAGTACCACCCCGGTATTCACTGTACCGATAACTCCGGAAAGATCCTCCATGGAAGCGAGTTCCAGCGCGATGAGTGCGCCGCGATCGTTCTTAGCCTCGTCATCCCGTTCGATAGCCTCTATCTGCATCTTCTTGCCGCCGAGAATGATGCCTTCGCCGGCATTGATTTCGGCTATCGCCAGCTTGGCCCCATCCCGCATGGACGCACCCATCGGCGCAGAGCCGCCGGAAAATGGCCCGGTTATGGCAATTTTGATCGTATCGGCAGCAAATGCGGGGGCTGCCGTCATGCTCATCAACAAGATGGTAATCAACGTCTTTTTCATCGAACCTCTCCTCTCTTAGTTTGTAAAAAAATCAGATAGTCCGGGCAAAAACTCACCTCCTGTCAACGTTCAGTAGAAGCAACGTGAATGGAGAATCCAGCTAACCTGTTCGTGCAGGAAAGGTCAAGCATTGTCTGCACTTCGGTTACGATAGAAGATGGGGCTTGAGGAGCAGCGAATGCGCGGGAAGCGGGATGAACGGGGAAAATGTACATCCACGAGCACATGGAAAAACGATAAAATATTTTAGGCCGTCTGTCCCAGATAGGTGCTGATGACGCTTTGATCGGTGCGTAACACTTCGGCGGGACCATCGAGCACTATCTTGCCGCTCTCCACGACGTGACCGTGGGAAGAAACGGCAAGGGCAAGATGGGCGTTCTGCTCGACCAGCAGGATCGTCAGTCCTTCTTTATGTAGCTGCTGGATGATGTCGAAGACGGTCTGCACCATTTTCGGGGAAAGCCCGAGAGACGGTTCGTCGAGCAAAAATAGCTTGGGGCGGGCCATCAGGCCCCTTGCAATGGCCAGCATCTGCTGTTCGCCGCCAGAAAGCGCGCCGGCAAGCATATTGCTCCGTTCTTTCAGGATGGGAAAACGATCTTCCATCCGGGCTATGTCCCGTAAGGTTTCCCGATACGGTCGCCGATACCCGCCGAGTTCCAGATTTTCCCGAACCGTCATGCCGGCGAGGACCTGCCTGCCTTCCGGGACCTGGACCACCCCTGCCGACACCCGTTTATAGGCGCTCATTCTCGTGATATCCCGGCCATCGAAGACAATCCGTCCGGCGCGTGCCGGGATGACACCGCTGATGGTGTTGAGGATGGTCGTCTTGCCGGCGCCGTTGGGGCCGATAAGGGTATCGATGGACCCTTTCCTGACCTGGAAAGAAATGCCGCGGACAGCTTCCATGGGGCCATAAGCTACGGTCAGATCGTTGATTTCAAGCATGGTGTTCACGTACTCCCAGATAGGCTTCCATGACTTCCGGATGATGACTGACCTGATCGGGAGTGCCGGTGATCAGCGTGCGGCCGAAATTGAGCACGGTAATCGTGGAACAGAGCCCCATGACAAAAGACATATTGTGCTCAATGAGGAGGACGGTCATGCCCTCCGCCGCCAGAGACCGGATCAGGTCGCCCACCTCCTGAACCTCCTTGCGTCGCATGCCGGCTACCGGTTCGTCGAGGAGCAGTAAAGAGGGGCGCGAGGCCAAGGCCCTCGCAATCTCCAGACGCCTGCGTTCGCCATACGAGAGCGCCCGAGCCTGGAAATGCGCCTTAAATTCAATTCCGACCCTCACCAGACAGGCCATGGCCTGGCGACGCAGCTCCTTTTCTTCCTGTCTGGCCGAAGGCAGGCAGAACAGTCTGGGGAAATATGGGCGGGGAGCCACCAGGTGCTGTCCGGCCAGGACATTGTCGAGACAGGTCATTGCCGGGAAAAGACGAATGTTCTGAAAGGTCCGGGCAAAGCCCAGGGCCGCAAGCTGGTGGGCAGGGAGGGTATGAACGGGCCGGTCCCGAAAGAACACCTCGCCGGAAGAGGGGGCAATGATGCCGCTCAACACGTTGATGAGCGTCGTTTTGCCGGCCCCGTTGGGGCCGATGAGCCCGTGCACCTTGCCTTCCGCGACAGCAAGGGATACGCCGTCGAGGGCTTTGACGCCCCCGAAGGCACGGGTAACATCCTTGACTTGCAGCAGCATGATCTATGCTTCCTCCGAAGCGGCAAGAGGTGATTTCTCCCTTTTGGTTCCGGTTCGTCTGAAGATTGAAACCAGTCCGTTGGGGAGAAACAGGATGACGGCCAGCAGGATAAGGCCATTGGTCGCCATGCGCATGGGGCCTGCGGTTATGCCAGTTCCGCGGAGAATTTCGGGCAGGGCTGTGAGCAGTATGGCCCCGAACACCGGCCCATACCAGGCGCGGGTCCCGCCGACGATATTGTAGATCAGAAGATCGACCGCCACCGAAAAGCCGAATTCCCTGGGGGTGATGAGATAGTTGAGGTGGGCGTAAAGGGCGCCGGCAAACCCTGCCAGCATCGCCCCCAGGACAAACGCCAGTATCTTGTAATAGGTAGTGTCGATGCCCATCGCTTTGGCTGCGGTTTCATCTTCCCTGATGCTTTCGAAGCACCAGCCGATGCGTGAATAACGCAATCTGGCTATCCCGTAGCCGACTACCATGAGGGCGAGGTAAATACCCCAGGTCTTGGTATGGTTTGGGATTCCGACGAGCCCCTGGGCGCCGCCGGTGATGTCGACATTCAGCACGGCGATGCGGACCACCTCGCCGAAGCTCAGAGTGGCAATGGCCAGGAATACTCCTGTGAGTCTCAGGACCGGCAGGCCGATCAGCAGCCCAGCAATCCCGGCGACTACCGACCCGGCCGCCACGGCAGGCAAAAAAGGAACCCCGAGCTTCATGGTCAGGATTCCCGCAGTATACCCGCCGATACCTGCGAAGGCGGCACTGCCCATGGACAGCTGCCCGGCCGCAAGGGTCAGGTAGAGGCTTAAGGCGAGAATGGCGTTGATGCCGATAAAATTGATGAGACTGCCGTAAATCGCAAAAAATTGGGCCAGAGCTTCCACGGTATCATGCCTCCCGGAGCTTCTTACGCCCGAACAGACCGGAGGGACGCAGCACTAACACGGTAAAGAGGACGGTAAAGGCCACGGCATCCCGAAGGTTGGAGGTCCCGGTGATGGCCACGGTCAGGACCTCGCTCAGGCCGAAGGCGAGCCCCCCGAGAATCGCCCCGGGGATGCTTCCCATGCCGCCCAGGATGATGACGGCGAGCCCTTTCAACTCGATCGAACGCCCCATATCCGGGGAAAGGGAGTCGAAATACAGGCCGAAAAGGATGCCGGCCGCTCCGCCCAGGGCGGAGGAGATGAAAAACGTAAAAGCGATGATGCCATCCACGTGGATGCCCAGGAGTCTTGCGGTACGGTCATTTTCCGCCACCGCCCGGATAGCTTTCCCTACCCGCGCCCGGTTGAGAAACTGGGTGAGAGCGAACATCAGAAGAATCGAGATCGCCACGATTTCCACCTGCAGCGAGGTGATGGAAAGGCCTTCCCATCGCCAGACGCTGACGGATACGGTATGTGCCGGGAAGCGCACGGTTCGCGCTCCAAACAGACCAAGGGCGGCGCTCTCGAAAATAATGGCCATGGCAATGCTTGAAATGAGGCCGGAAAAATTGGAATCCGCTCGCTGGCGCAGTGGGGCAAAGGCTACGCGGTCCAACAGGAGTCCCAGGAGACCGCAGATGAGGACCGAGGCCGGGAAGGCCATCCAGATGGACAGCCCGCACGTCTCCACCAGCCAGAGGGCGATGAGCCCGCCCAGGGTGAAGACGGCCGCGTGGGCCAGGTTCAGGATGTCGAGCACTCCGAATACCAGGGTATAGCCGATGGCGAACAGGCCGTACACGCTGCCGATGAAAAGGCCGTTGACCAGTTGCTGAGCGAGCAGATCCATTACCGATAATTCCTTTTTGCCATGTTATTCAAGGACGGCGAATTTCCCGCCCTTGACGATCTGCACCACCGGCACATGGTTCGCGTCGCGTTCGGGGGTGAAGGAGAATTTGCCAAGGACCGTATCAAGATCTTTCAGTTGCAGCAGGGCATCGCGGATAGCCTTGTGGTCGGTGGTCGAACCGGCTTTCTTGAGCGCCTCGTAGGCAATATACACGCCGGTATAGGCCTGAGCGGCAAACTGATCCGGGGCGCCGCCGTTCTTGGCGGTAAAGGCTTCGACAAATTTGGTGTTCACAGGATTGGTCGAGGTGACGTTCCACGCGGCGCCCATGATGACGCCCTCTGCGGCTTCACCGGCATTTTTAATGAGAGCGGGCGAGTTGAAACCGTTGCCGCCAATGATCGGCACAGTGGCGGGTATGCCCAGCTGACGAGCCTGGCTGACGATCCCGGAAGCTTCCTCCACCAGGGCGGAAACGATGATGGCATCGGGATTTTTTCCCTTGATCTGGGTGAGCTGCGGCGAGAAGTCGCGATCACCCTTGGCGAAGGTCTGCTCGGTCAGGATTTCCATGCCCGCATCGGCCAGGGCCTTCTTGAAGGCTTCGTAGCCGCCCTTGGTGAAGGCATCGTCGTTGCCGTAAAAGACGGCCACTTTCTTCACGCCGAATTTTTCTTTGACGATCTTGATGGTATTGGGGATAACCACCATTTCAGTGAGGGAGTCACGGAAAATGAAGTCGCCGATCTCGGTAATGCCTTTTGCCGTGTTACTGATGGCGAGGACGGGGACACCCGCTGTCTGGGCGATTCTGTCCGTTACCTGGGCGGTGTTGCTGAGCGTGGGGCCGATGATCAGAGAAACCTTGTCGGCGTTGATGAATTTATTGAAAACATTGATTCCCTGCTGCGGCACACTGGCATCGTCTTCAAAAATAGGACTGATTTTAATGCCCTCGGCACCCGCCGCGGCATTGATCTCGTCCACGGCCATCTGTGCACCTTTAGTCTGTGTGGCGCCATACGAGGCCGCAGCCCCGGTCATACTGAAGGCAAATCCGATTTTCGCTTCCGTGGCTGCGGCGAAGGACTGGGTGCATATCTGGCCGGAAAAGAGACCGGCAGCCATGAAGAGGGCGACAACAATCAGCTTTCGACGTTGAACATTGTGCATAAATTCCTCCATAAATGAGTAAAGGAAACAGTGAGTGGGTACGTCACTGCGATATAGCATCACACTATTTAAAAGTCAAGAAATCAAGGCGCAAGGCGCGCGCTAAGGCTTGGTTGAGCCAAGGTTTCCAGTGGTCTGATATGAAGATAACACCGCCGCGGCGGGGGCAGATGCCCTTCGAGATGGAGAGGGGGATAGAAGATGCTCTGTCTCTTTCCTGACGATACACGGCGCAATGCACAGCAAAGACGGCTTCCTCGTCCCCTTAGAGGATCTTCTTGCCGAACAGGGAGGAGACCAGGTTGACGGCAATCTGGGCGGTGCGGTTCTGGATGTCGAGGATGGGGTTGATCTCCATGATATCGACGGAGTGGAGCTTGTCGGTCTCGGCGAGAATCTCCATGATCAATTGCCCTTCCCGGTAGGTCAACCCCCCCTGGGAGGGGGTGCCGACACCCGGCGCATCGAGGGGGTCCATGACATCGAGATCGAGGCTGACATGGAATTTTTCCAAGTGTTTGAACCCATTCAGGACCTTGGTGAGGACCGCGCGTATGCCGATCTCGTCTACATCCCGCATGGTAAAGACCGTGCAGCCGGAGGCCTTGATCAGCTCCTTCTCTTCGCGGTCGAGGTCGCGCACGCCGATCATCACCACGTTCTCCGGCTTTACCTTCGGTCCCGGCCGGCCGATATCGACCAGTTCCTGCGGGCCGAGACCGAGCAGAACGGCCAGGGCCATGCCATGGACGTTCTGGCTGTCCGAGGTCTCCGGGGTGTTGAAATCGCCGTGGGCGTCGATCCAGATGAGGCCGATCTCCATCTCATGGGTCACGCCGCCGACGGTGCCGATGGAGGCGGAATGATCGCCGCCTAAAAATATCGGGATCTCCTCCCCCTCGATCGCCTTCCGGCCGAGCTCGTAGGCGCGTCTGCAGGCATTCTCGATCAGCGGCAGCCGTTCGGCGAGGCTGGTGCCCGCCAGGGCGTAGTGACCGGGGATAGCGATGTCGCCGCTGTCGAAGGTGACATGGCCGAGATCCCGCAGGCTCCCCGCCAGGTTGGCATAGCGTACGGCGCTTGGCCCCATGTCCACCCCCCGGTGGTTCTGGCCGAGGTCCATGGGCACCCCGATGATTCGCAGCTTCTTCTTCATGCTGCTTCCTTCCTGAGATGGTTCCACAGGTTGACGATAAAATCCTGGACATTGGTCAGAATCGCCTGGGCCTGGGCCGAGCCGCGGTTGGCCAGCTTGTCGGCGCTGAACTCGGACATGTCGACCACGTAGAAGTAGACCGGGCGGACCGAGCCGTCCGGCAGCACTTTATAGCCGGGGGTCATGTTGCCGAAGGCGATGGAATGGAGCTGGGTGGCCATGGTGATGACCGTCGTGGCCTGCCTGGCATGGACCCGCATCAGGTCCTGGGATTGATAGACACTCGCCACCGTTTCCGGCAGCGGGCCGTCGTCCCTGATCGAGCCGGCCAGCACATAGGGGATATTGTTCTTCTCGCAGGCGTACATGATGCCGTTCTTGATGCCCAGGGATTCGATAGACCCCGCGATGGAGCCGGCCTTACGCACGGCGTTCAGGATATCGAGGTGGTTGTAATGGCCCATCGGCTGCAGGGTCTGGGTATAGATGTTCTGGCCCAGGCCGGTATTGTAGATGGCCGCCTCGATATCGTGGGTAGCGAGGGCATTGCCGGCCATCAGCGCATGGCAGAAGCCGTTCTCGATCAGGCCCTGCATGGCCGAGCGGGAATCCTTGTCGAAGGCCACCGCCGGGCCGAGCACCCAGACGATGTGGCCGTGGTGCCGATCGTGCTTGAGGATCTCGTAGAGCGCGTCGTAGGAATAGGAAAAGGGCGTCTCTCTGGTGCCCCGGGAGCGGAAGGAGAATTTGTCGGCGTTGGCGGAGATCTGCTCGAAACCTTTTTCATGGACGAGAATGCCTTGCTCGCCATTCTCGGTCCTGCCCGTGACCACCAGATCACCTTTTTTCAGCCGCCTGGCCTCGACCACCTCGATGTTGCCGTCTTTGACGACGAAGACCGCATCCATCCGGCTCTCCGGCGCGAGTGCCCAGCGGGATGCATCGATTTTCACATACTCGGGATGATTGGAGGTCGCATGATAGTTGTCCGGGGCAATACCGTCGGCCGGCGCGGGATCCAGGGTCGCGGGCGGACTGTTCTGCAGGTGCGGCTGAGTGAAATCCGGCGGGGTATAGATGAAATTCAGTTTCATGGCGGTCCTCGACATTAATGATTTCTCTGATTGTATACAATAGTGGCATTATAGGGGACAAACCGTGAAAGTGCAACTTTAACATCCGGCGTCGGCCGCCGGTCTTGACCCGTACGCCAAATCCCTCTACAATAGAATATATCGAAATATTTCAGGCTCTTTTTAGTACCTTAGAAATTCTTGTTTTTTAAGAAAGAATTTCGTGAAGGTACTTATCCCCCTTGTGGGGGGATTGGATGCAAATTGTATGAATCGCTCCGCCTATCTCACCACCGGTCTCGCCATCAAGATTTTCTCGTTACTTTCCAAGGCGGATATTTACATGCACGGTCAGGAAAACATCCCCGCCGGGCCGACCATCTTCGTCGTCAACCACTTCACCCGGGTCGAGACTTTTCTGCTCCCTTACTATATCTACAATCTCACCTACAAGCCGGTCTGGTCGCTGGCCACGCCGTCGCTCTTCAAGGGAGGCTTTGAAAAATTCTTCGATATGATCGGGGTGATCTCGACCAGCGACCCGAAGCGTGACGAATTGATCGTAAAAAGCCTGCTCACGGGTCAAGCCAACTGGGTTATTTTTCCCGAAGGCAGCATGGTGAAGACCAAGAAGATCATGGCGGGCGGCAAATACATGATCGCCCACCCGAGCGGCATGCACGAGCCCCACACCGGGGCGGCCGCGCTCGCCCTCCGGGCCGAACTCTTCCGTACCCATCTGCTGCGCACCGCCCGTCTTGCCCCCGACCTTTTGCCGCCGATGCTGGATGCCCTCGGCATCGAATCGATCAGCGAAATCCAACTGCAGCCGACCGCCATCCTGCCGGTCAATCTCACCTATTACCCGATCCGGGCGGCGGAGAATATCGCCCTGCATATCGCCTCGCGGCTGGTCAAAGATATGTCCGAGCGAATGGTGGAAGAGATCATGACCGAGGGCACCATGATGTTCTCCGGCGTCGACCTCGACATCCGTTTCGGCAAACCAATGTCGATGGCCGATCTGCTGAACGAAGAGTGGCTGGCAGTGGATATGGCGCGGGACGGCATCACCGGTTTTTCCGTCTCCGCCGAACTGAAGGAGAGGATGCGCCGGACCTCCCATGACGTGATGCAGCACTATATGCATGATATCTACAGCATGACCACGATCAACCACGAACATCTCTTCGCCTCCTTTCTGCAGATGTACCCCCTGCACCGCATCAAGGAAGACGAGTTCAGGCAACGCATCTTCTATGCCGCCTCGCGGGTCGCCGGCCGGGAGAAGGGGGAGGATGGTTTCTTTCTCCATAAATCACTGCAGGAAAATCAGGCCCATCTGCTCACCGACGACCGTTACCGAAAATATGCCAATTTTCTCCAGCTGGCCGAGGAAAAAGGCGTGGTGGAAAAGGTCGGTCCGAACCTCCACACCGACCGTTCGCGGCTTTCCGGCCCTTTGAGTTTTCATAAAGGCCGGATCGACAACCCGGTCGAGATCATGGCCAACGAAGTCGAACCGCTGACAAAACTCCGATCGCTGCTGCGCCTGCTGGCCTGGCAGCCCATGTTTGTAGTCAAACTTGCCATTGCCCGGCATCTTCTTCGCACCGAAAAAATCAAACACGCGGCAGCGTGCCGGAGTGTCGGCCGGCAAGTGGAAAACGGCGTGCTCGGCGCGCCCTTTCTTCTGCCGCATTACCGAAGGCGCCTGGGAGTGGTCCTGATTCATAGTTACCTGGCGGTTCCGGAAGAGGTGAAGGCCCTGGCCCTCTTCCTGCGACGACGCGGGATCTGGGTCTATGCGCCGCGCCTGCCGGGACACGGCACCTCGGCGGAAGACCTCGCCACCAGGAAGTTCAAGGAATGGCGGGAGACCGTCGAGAACGGCTATGTATTGCTGTGCGCCCTTTGCGATCGGGTGGCGGTCGGCGGGATTGCGGTGGGCGGCAACCTGGCGCTCGATCTGGCCAGCCGGGTGGAGTCCCTCGCCGGGGTTTTCGCGGTCTGCCCGCCCTATGCCCTTAGCGATTACTCGAGCCGGTTCATGCCGGCAACCGACGTCTGGAACCGCTTGCTGCACAAGATGAAGGGCGGAAGGCGGAATACCGATTATCTTGAATTTTCCGCCGATAACCTGAGTATCAATTACCCCCGCAACCCCGTGGCCGGGGTGAAAGAAGTCGGCGATCTGCTCGACTCGCTGGAAAAAAGCTACAGTGCCATCAAACAGCCGGTCCTGATTGTCCAGGCGGACAAAAATCCGGTGGTGGACCAGCGGGGGTCGAAACAACTCTTCGATCAGCTCGGTTCCAGAAACAAGGAGTACTGTTTGTTGAGCTATGACCGGCACGTCCTGGTGACCGGCGAGGGAACGGAAAAGGTGTTCGGGAAGATCGGCGAGTTCATCGAGGAAATCAAAGGTCGCTGAACGACAATGACAATACATGACATGGGGATCGACGCGTCGGGCATCGAAGGCGACGGGGTCTGGAAAGAGTATCTGCAGGCTTTTCCGGCTCTTGCAATGGAGAATCTTCGGATGGGATGCCAGCCCCGGAAAATGCTCCATCCGTCGGCGGACAAGGCCATCGTTCTCGTCCACGGACTTACCGATTCTCCGATGTTTATGCGGGCGATCGCTCGCTATTTTCATGAAACCCAGGGCTATAACGTCTATCTGCCGCTCCTGCCGTGGCATGGCTTGAAGAACCCGCGAAATATGGCAGGCGTTGGCCTTGACGAGTGGAAGAGAAGTGTGCGGTACGCCGTCCGGGCGGCCGGCGAAGCTTGCCCCCGGGTTTCCCTCGGAGGCTTTTCCCTGGGCGGGACTCTCAGCCTGTACATAGCCTGTACCGAGGCAGCTGTGAGCGGCGACCTCTACCTCTTTGCCGCGGCCCTCGGCCTGTCACCGGGCTTTTTCGGCCTGCCCTGCGGTTTGAAGGAATGGCTGCTGCGCCTGCCTTTTGCAGGCAAGTTTGACGGCGGCGGTCCGCTCATCGGTCCCAATCCATATCGTTACAGCCGGGTCTGTCTGAACGGAGCGGTGGAACTGGTCCGGTTGATGGGCGAAGTAGACGGAATGCTGCAAGATTCAGGGAGTATTCTGGCTCCGAGACGAATCTTTGCCGCCTGGTCCGAGTTCGACCGGGTAATATGTCTGAAAAAACTGAGGGATCTGCAGCTGCTGGTTGGCGGCGATCGGTATCTTCCCTTTGTGATTCCGGCCGAAAAAGGGGTCAGTCACACCAGCCTGATCCTGGCCGAACCGATTTTCGCCATCGGTGCCCAGCCGGGGCAATC
>Ga0079306_1001798_pt1 | contig 13263 bp, 11 predicted proteins | sample Methanotroph_Enr_FD_79181 | JGI IMG/M metagenome (GOLD analysis project Ga0079306, IMG submission 79181) | Enriched soil microbial communities from Old Woman Creek wetland in Ohio, USA - Methanotroph_Enrichment_5 | ecosystem: Environmental > Terrestrial > Soil > Wetlands | place: USA: Ohio...
ACACGCTTTAAAAAATTCGTACATTTGTTGATCTGATGATGAAAACAACAGGTGTAAATTGATATCGGGTCGAAGTATAGACTCTCGACATTCTTCAAGTGTTGCTTCAGCAAGCACAGTTTCTTTTATAGGATAGTTCCCAAATTGATGGCGGAACAGAAACAAACCAATATTCATCAGGTTTTTGTAATACACCTGATTTATTGCGTTGCTAAGTGCTTGTTGTATAGGATTTTTTCCAAGGTCATTGCAAAAAAGAATCGGTGGTTTGTTCAGTAGTGTCACCCAGTAATAGGGTTGGTCAATCGTTTGTTCCTTTCTGCTTGCGTTAAGTTTGTTTATGCAGCTTTCACCAAAAACGGTAATTGCTTCCTGAAAAGCGGTTGGGAAAGCAATTTTTTTTGTGATCAAATCATAGTAAAATGGCACGATGTATGTTTGATAGTGTAAATGGTGCACGCAGTTGGCGCTGATATTGAGATACATGGTTTTTTCTCCTCTGATATTTTGATTAATTAATGAATAGCTCCCTGAACACAAAACAAATATGTGTGCAAAGCGCTATCCATTAGTTCAAAACGTCAGGAAGTAATTGTTATTTTCGGTATGGTAAGGTGCGAAAAACCCGACAAAAATCGTTTGATATGCCGCGTTGTGGCACAAAAAACGAATTTGGTCAGGAAGGTGGTCAGTATAGCAAAAAAAGAGCCTTTTATCAATGCTATAGGGTATATTTAGCGTTATATTTGGGGTTTCAGCCTAAAAATTGCCAAATAAAAAGCAGGTCAATTGGGTATAAGACCTGCTTTTTAAGCAGTAAATTCGAATGATGGGAGTCAAAGGAATGTACGCGTGTACCGATAATTAGAGGAGAAAATCTCTTTGTTTTGCATCCCATCTTCCCACAAAAGGAATCTCATTGTTGTTCAAGAATAATCTAGTGTTTTCAAAGTTTTGTGGTATGGCGATAAGGGTGGTTACGCTATGTGTTTTTGCTTCAAATCGGGTGGTACCTTCAATGGTTTTTTGCGCTATGCACGTATCTTTAGGTTCGTTATTTTCTAAATAAAGCAGAGGGAAAAACACAGTCACATTAGATATCTGATTTGCGCATAGCAGGCTGTCAAAAACGTATTGGTCGATATCATGGTTTCCGAGCCGTGTCAAAATACAGTGCTGATAATTTAAATCTGCCATCGAAACTGGAAGCAAAAAAACATCGCCAGGCAGTAAATTTTGCGCTGTACCTTCGTAAAATTCCATGCATTCTTTTTGCTTCAACGTCCATTTCAGATCGGGTGGGACAAGAATTTCTCCTGTCTGTTCATTCACCAGAAATCCGATTATTAATGTATTGCAACGCCGATTCCGGCTTGTTCCAATAACATATGAGGTTGTCATGTTGTCTCCTAATGAGTAATAGACGAATACGTTATGAACCAGAGGTTCTCGACATAGTACAAGTCATTGGGTTTTCTCCTTTCGATATATCTGAAATGTATAACGCACCAGATGCAAATGTTGTATCCAGTGTGTTATACATTTCATTTTTCGAAGAAATCTAAGTATTGGTATGGTAACGAGCAAAAAACGACAAAAACGAAAAGTCATCGCATGTGATGAATCTCGAATGTGTTCGTAGTTTGTGAAGTATAGCGTGATTTAAAAGGTGAGTCAAAAAAGATGAGGCAGACAAAGGGTAGATTTGTCTGCCTCAAAATGGCAGTGAAAAAATGGGATCAGATATGCTTCCAATTTTTCACTTGGCTGAGCTGATCGGCTGCATCCGGTATAGCGGTGAGGAAATTTCTATTTGTACTGAAGAATATCTGACCTTCCCCAGTGTGTTCTCCCACGACGTTGAATGCAGTGTTATCCAAAACCGTAAACGATTCTGGATGATATTTGATACTCCAATATTGGGACTTGTCCATCCGCGTGATTCGTACCTCTCGAATGTTGTCGGCGAACGTTAGATTAATGTCTAACATTAGTCCCGTGATTAGTCCAAGCAGACTTCCGCCTTTTTGGATATTATACTGTTCCGCGATGAGTTTGATAGTCTGAAGCAGCGAATTGATTGCCTCAACTTTCTCGTCATGCACTTGCTTACTTGTCTTTGTCAACCATATCCTCCTAATCGTTAAATGAAAAAACAAAAAGCTAGGGGAAAGTATATCTGGAAACTTGTGGATTTGTAAATACTTGATTGCTTAGTTAGTCCTATAGTTGGACTTTTTTGCTGATTTTTGGTATATTGAGCGTCAATATACTCCACTGAGATCGCGCTCTTTTGCTGCGCTTTTTTGGTGCTGTATATCAGTTTAATTTTGCACTTTTACATATTACGGAATAGGTATATTCCTTCTTTGTGTTAATCAGATAGCATCTTGGACATCACTGTTGGTGTGCAAAGTGTTATCTGATTGATACTGATCAAATTGATAATAATCAAATTGATAATAATCAAATCCTAATTTGAGAAAGAAGAAAGGAAGTATACGATGGGAAACGAAATTAGATTTTTGTGAACGCTGGCGATAAATACGATATTGAGAAAAAAAAGTAGTTGTTTATAAGGTTCGGTATAATCCCGAGAATAGCATGGGTATTTTTCTCGGACCGCCGGAGGCTCTCAATCTAGTACCACCTGTACAGGGATTCACATTCAAAAACCGTTTGTTAGAATGCTCTGGACCTGACCGTTTGTTAACGCACGAAGAATCTCAGGATTTTTCCAAAAAGTTGTTGTTTGAACAAGTTTTTGAATTGGTAGGGCTCACGGAAATTGAAGAAGGCGCCTTGGGCGACAAACTGTACACCAATAAGTACATTCGGGAAAAAATGTGGAACTATCCGGACACATTTTTCGATTGTGCGATGCATCTTCTCGAAATGCCAAATAATCCATACGACAGAAGGAAATGGCTTTCTGAGCAGGTTGATGCACTGTGGAGATAATCGGGTAACATCATTCAAAGACGAGGGAAAAAACATGGAAACGAGATTAGGAACAATTTGCACACAAGCGTTACGACGAGTCTATAACATCCCCAAAGATGAGGATATTGAGGCTGATTTGATGGACTTCGCGATGGCGTTTGGAGACTTGATTCATCCTGATGCCTACTCGGATGAAGATTTGGAGAGGATATTTTTAGAGAATCTCACGTTGTATTTGGGTAGAAATGCACCGATTCCTGAATTAATAACCAAGGACGATATAAAAGGGGCTCGCGCTGACGCCTTAAGACGTCTGCATGAAATTGGAGAATTGAGTCTGGCTAGGCAACAAGAATATAAATCTATCCTTGAGAAAAATTCTAAATTGGGGAAAACACATCGAGTTGATAAGAAGGGTGATCCATCAGAACAAATGTATTTGTTTGAAATGGGTCCACTCCCCATACGTACGTTGCATAACCAGCGGGTCGTTGTTAAGGTGAATCTGAATCCTATGAGTTCTTATGCGGAGATTATTGAGCCAACGGAACTTGTTGCGACCATACCACTTCACGCCGGCTTAAATGACTGGGTGCCTTGCGAAGGACCGATACGCCCGTTATCGACGTCTGAATATGATGCTCTCGTTGCGCCATATATTGCCATTCAAAGAGCATTTTCCGATGCTCGTTTGGGCGAATTTCTAGAAAGGTTGAAGGAATTTCGTGCATACAATGGTGTATTGTTGCAATTTCGAAATCGAATTCCTGAACTTGAAGTTTTGCTTCAAAAAGTGAATTCATATAGCCCGGTAATAAGATGGAAAGCATTCGATAATCTTGTTAAGGCGGACAGTATCAACAAAAAAAATTAAATTCAATTTTCAAGAAATAAATTCCGTAATAAACTGTAAAAACTGCGAAAGCACCCTCACGTGACCGTTTTTTGGTCGTTTTCCTAATAAGGAGAATAGTGAGGGTGTTTTTGTATCTAGAAGGATTCTGAAAGATTGCAAAAACGAAGTTTATTTAGCGCGTATCCATCCCCCAACTAATTTCAAGGCTAAGCCTTGAAGAGATTTGTGAAAAAAACAAATGCTGACTTGTAAATAATCAGTGAAACGGGGTTACAGGTTCGAGGAGTTGCTGTTTATCCCGTTTGGTGAGTCTTCGTTTGCTGTTTCCGAGCCACCGTAAATTACTTCTCACGTTTTTCACCTGACTTTTTGGCTTCTTCCGTTTGAAGTGCATACATATATTGTATACATCGAATGTGCGAGAATCAGTTTTTGTTAGATTCAGCGGGATTTTGGAAAATGAGAAGAAAGTGATTCAACAAAAAGCAATTTAGCTTGAAAATAGTAGATGTATGCTTTTGTAAATTCCTTGTTTTGAAAGGCAGTTTGTGCTATTTGAAAATTAACCTGAGCTTCTTGATATAGCAAAAGTTGAGTTTGAGAAATAAGTTTTTTGTTAAGTTTTTGCTCAATGAAACGGGATGTTTCAATATTGTTACGATTAATCTCATCTCTTTGCGGTATACGAATATATTCCGGGAAATATGTAGGCATTTGAGTAAATGATGCTACATATGCATATTGAATCGTTTTGCCAACATCAATTGTTTGTTGTATCAATGCTTCTGAAGATGTTTGTCTTCTGAGTTGCGATAGATCTAAAAGAAGTCGCTCCAATTGTATTTTTGCGATAAAGCTATTTTTCTTTTTTATATACATTCGGATAATTTCTATATTTGCTCGAAGTTTGTAAATATTTTTTGGCGTTGTGGAGAGGTGTTGTATCTGCAAATCTATTTGATCTAGCCAATCAGTGAGAGACAAATTTGTAACGGGTATATCAAGAAGAGATTGCGTGTTAAATGAAATATCATATGTGCGTGTCGTACTAGGAGATATGGTATTACTTAATTCCATCCATTTGGTGTCTGAAGTGGAGAATTGACCAACCATGAGATGATAGGTACCGGTATCCGTGCCTTTGAGTACTGCGTGATACGCGCCACTTTTTGCTTGTGGAATAACCAATATTCCGTCTTGTTCCGTGTATGTGTTTCCATGATCGTCCGTCACTGATAACGTTGCAGGAGATCGAAGTAAAAAGAGAAGCCCAGGTGCGAGTGACGTTATTTGTCCTTCTTTTATATCACCATCAGCATGATTAATAGTAAAAAGCTGGAGGATTTTATCAATCCCTTCTTTTGATGCAATCAGTTCTCCATGCCCTTTTTCTAAATTCCAAGATGGGTCATCTGAAAATGCCGCGCGTGATTGTATAACGGTACCATCACCAGTTTGTTTTATTGTTTCAACTGGCTTTCCATCCACCCAATTACCCAGGAGCATGTCAATGTTAGAGACTTGTGTAACTTTGTATTTAGCGGGAGTTTGAGTTCCACTGCCCGTAATTGCATCAAATGAGGGATAAATAGTCGAAGATGTAGTATTCAGTGTTGTTAGCCAATCATTCCATACATGCATTGCATTTTTTTGTATTTCTGTATTGTTGGTTGATTTAATGAGGTACGGAGATGTTGGAAGCAGATCATGGAGAACCGGAAATGTTTGTTGAACAACTTCTCTATTTGTTTGAAACGTGTTTTTTTGAATTTGGACTAATAGATTAGATAGAAGTGTTAAAAATGTATTGTCCTGTGTCAGATCTCCACCTTCCCATGCTTGATATGGTTGAATCACGCCCTGATTTGGGGATCCAACTGTGATGAGGTGATTTACCTTATTCGTGTTTGATTGTGTCCATGTCCTCGCGATGAGTCCTCCAAGTGAATGACCAACAAGATTTATTTTTTTATTCGGATTTTTTGGTTCAACTTGAGCAGTAATAAACTCATTGAGTTTGGTGGTGGTTGATGCAATTGTTTGACGCCAATCATAGGGCCAGATGAATAAATTTTGGTTTTCTGTATATCCGAGACCCTTAAGTGTTTTGATAAGCCCTTCGTATTCTTTAACGAATCCAAGAAGTTTCCATTCTGAATTCGTGTTTTGCTTATTTTCTAACATTTCTCCTTTGTTCCATGAGGAAAATATTCCTGGGATTATAACAATCGGTGGTAATGGTGTAGGTGTTGGCGTGGGAGTGGGTGAGGGGGTAGGAGTTGGTGTCGCGGTTGGTTCGGGTGTTGGAGTAGGAGTGTTCGTTGGCCCAGAGGTTGGAGTTATGTCTGGAAACAAGGAGCCAGTGGGAGTAGCAAGAGGTGTTGGCGCAGAACCTAAATACGCAAGGCCAATCCCCTTAGATCCAAGATAATGACCACCATACCAGATAAATGTAGATTCACCAGTTTTTATAACTGAAGATTCCGAAACTCCATTTTTGTCAAAACTAGACAAAATAGAACTTTTGATAATGATTGGGTTGTCTTCTAAGGGTTTTGTCCAAGAGGCGCCATCTGATGAGAAAGCATAAAGTACAGCAGATAACGTGCCGAGATTAGTAGTGCTGTAGAACATATTAAATTTTTTTTCATAGCTGTTTTGGTCATAATAAACTTCGGGACTTATTAAATTGGATGTTTCTAAATCGTAGGTTTTAGTAATAACGGGATTGTTTAAATCTGGCACCCATGTGATGCCATCTGTCGATGTAAAAAGACCTATCTTCCAAGTTCCAGTTCTACCTGCAAGCCACATATAGTACTTGTTATTAACAAGTAAAACATTTGGGCATGAAACCATTTCTATTTCCCATGACGCTTCCGGTTTGTGAACCATTGTGTCTTGATCATTCGTCCAATTAATTCCATCAGCGCTTTCGGATCTAAAAATTTTAAAGTCAGTTGATCCACCATTTGTTGATGATGCATACCACATTTCATATTTACTAGTTGAAGGATTGAATAGCCATGTGGGGTCATGCACGTCACGATTGTCATATAAGAGTCTACTTTTTACTGGTGTTACATATTTAATCCAATTGATTCCATCTAATGAGTAAGCTAATCCAATTTGCCATCTTCCATTTGTACCTTGTCCTGCATAGAGCATTTTGAAAAGCGATTTATCAAATATGACTGAAGGCATTTTGACTTGGCTCGAATCCCAGCTTGACGTATTATTACTTAGAAGAGCCTCCCCATACCTTGTTGCATATGATTGAATTGGATGAGGAGCACTTAAAAAGATTATAATGAAGAATGTTAGGATGATTATATGGACAGTTTTCATCCATATATATTTATTAATTTTTTTGTTCGAAAAGTCAATAAGTAATTTATGACTGAACCAAGATGTTATTTGTGTGGAAATGAAAAAATGTATTTATTGTATTCCATTAAACAATGGAAAATATATAAATGTGATAAATGCTCATTTGTTTTTGTTTACCCATTTTTAACAAAAATAAAGTTGAAAAGATTATATCTTAACTTTAAAGCGAATATTTTTGAAAAATCAAAAATTACTTTGAATGACTCAAATCATTCTTTAAGATTTTTGAATAAGTATCGAATTAATAGGAAAACTTTATTAGATATTGGTTGTGGAAATGGAATATTTTTGGGAGAGGCAATAAAGTATGGCTGGCTAGTTACGGGCATAGATATTTCTTCAAGTTTGATTAGCTATCTAAAGAAAACTTTTGATTATGAGGTGTATCAAGGAGATATTCTTACTACCAATATTGGAAAAAAGTTTGATGTGGTTACTTTGAATCAAGTAATTGAACATTTTTCGGATCCTAAGTTACTAGTCAAACGTTGTTTTAATTTGTTAAAGAAGGATGGACTCATATATATCGCTACTCCTAATATTTCTAGTATTGTTGCAAAAATTAGAAAAGTTGAATTTGATTATGTTATTCCACCTGAACATTTGAGTTATTTTAATGATAAAACTTTATCCAGAATTTTAGCAGATCAAGGATTTCGAGTGTTAAAAACTAACACTTGGAGTTATCCTGTAGATTTAGCTGGTTTAATTAAGTATGTTTTTGGTAAAAAGACAAGTTCTAAAGGAAACAAATCCTATGAGTACAATAATAAATTTACTTTTATTAAATATTTAAAATATTTAGTATTCGATAAACTTTTTTGTATTTTATTTTATAAATTTTTAAATATAAATAATGCTGGAACCATGATAGAAATTTTAGCCATTAAACAATGAAACTCTCAGCCATCATTATCACCAAAGATGCCTCAAAGCGACTAGAAGACGCGATCAAAAGTGTGAAGGGAATTGTGGATGAGATTACGGTCGTGGATACGGGGAGTACAGACAAGACCATTGCGCTTGCGAAGAAATACACAAAGAACGTCTTTGAAGTTCCTTTGAATCAGGATTTTTCCATTGTCCGCAACTACGCACTTTCAAGGTCAGTCGGTGAATGGATTTTGGTGTTGGATGCGGACGAAGTGTTAAGTGCCGAACTGAAAGCGCAGATTCCTGAGCTTATCAAACATCGTACCTATGACGGCTTTTGGTTTAGACGTCGATGGTATATAAATAGTAAAAAACCTGCCTCGCCGACAGGCGGGTATTTGAAGCACGGGCTTTTTTATCCTGATTATCAACTGCGGCTTTTCAGGAATGCTTCAGATATACAATATATACATAGAGTGCATGAGGAAGTGACGATACCAGATGAGAAAACGAAACAGATTCATGCAGACATCTATCATTATGATTCGATCAATAAATACTTGTCTTGGAAAGGATTTCGAGAGCTTGATGGGTACATCCGTATGCAGGCAATGATGCATAAAGAAGAACGGCTCAGTACACTGACGCTCATAGGAAAAGCAGTGTATGCATTTATCGATATGTTTTTTGTAGGACTGACGAGGGGAAAAGGACTATTAGATGGATGGGTGGGAATAAAGGCACATTTTTTCTTTGCCTTATCGATTGCAAAAGGATATAGTGAAGCTATCTAAACATTATGGTTATCGGCGTTGATGCGGGAGCAATTTGTGAAACAGATGACAGACTGAAAGTCGGTGTGTATCGGGTTACACATGAACTGTTAAATCATCTCGCAGTTCTTGATACCGTCAATTCCTACAGATTATACAGTTTTGCCCCGATTCCACGGGACATCATGGTGAAGTTCGGCAATCGTATGGTCAATGTCGCACTCACCCCGTCTGTCGGGTACATGCGGGTTCGTTTGCCACTGCATCTTCGGCTGCATCCAAATGATTTATTCCTCGGTGTGTCTCAAGCTGTGCCAATCGGCGTCAAACACGCAATTGGTTTTGTGTATGACTTAGGATTTTTAGTAGCACCTCAAGAATATGGGGATAGTGCAGACAGGCTCAAAAAACAGACAGAAGACACCATTTATCGTTCTTCGCATATCATCACGATTTCCGAGACCGTAAAAAAAGATATCATCAGCACCTATCACATCGACGCCTCGAGAATTTCTGTATGTTTGCCTGGGATTGCTGACATGTTTTTGTCTCCCGGGGAAGAGTCGCATCATCCGCATCCCTATTTCTTGTCTGTCGGTCTGTTAAAACCAAGTAAACATTTGCCAACGGCAATTCGAGCATTTGCTGAATTTTTAGTGCGTGTAAAAAAGCCATACGATTTTGTCATCATTGGTGGAGATACGGGACTTGACCCTGATATCAAAAAAACGATTCATGAATTGCATCTGGAAAAACGAGTACATCTCATGGGCTATTTGAGCGATACAGAAGTTGGCAGGTGGTACAGAGGGGCAGAAGCACTCGTGGCACTGAGCACGCATGAAGGATTTTGTTTGCCTGCTGCCGAATCGATGGCATGTGGGACTCCTGTCATTTACGCGGATCGTGGTGCGCTACCAGAAATAGTTGACGATGCAGGAATTGCAGTGACGACGACAAATCCAGAAACAATCATCGATGCATTTGAACGGATGACACAGCCTGCTATGCGGAAAGAAAAACAGAAAATAGCGTATATACAGGCAAAAAAATATCGATGGGAAACATTTGCTGAAAGTGTGCTGCAGGCAATTAATGATGTGTCAGCAAAAAATATAAAATAAGCAGTACGTTCATTCCTCCAAGCGGTAACACAAAAATCATATACAGAAGTTGCGGGGTCACGATTTTATTTGTCATGCGCTCCAATAGACTCGCAAGTGGAAATGCGAGCAGTGGTAGCATTCCCACAAACATCCGTCCGCTATAACTTGCTCCCTGATTCCACGTGCTCCATGATGCGATGAGATACACACTCAGAAGCAGTACTCCAAATGCGATGTATCGGTATGAATTATATTTTTTCCATGCATGGAAAAAGCCGATGCATGCGATGATGAAAATTGGCGAATATAAAAGCAATCCATTTTCTGGGGAAAAAAGAACAGGGATGATGTGAGGAGTCAAAAATGTGTAGTGTTCACCTCCCGCAAAATAGGGACTGATAAACGGATTTCCGGTAAATGCGTACCAGACAAGGAGTTGATGACTGAATAGAAGAAGAAAACTGATGAAAATCGGAAAAACATTTTTTCGATTGAGGTAGGGGATCAGGAGCAGTCCATATATCGCATCCTGCGGTCTTATGAGTGCAAGCAGTCCGAGCGCGATACCAATACCAAATGGTTGATCCTGCACTAAAAATGTGAGAAAAAGAACGGCTGCAAAAAAAGAAAGCCCGTGGGAATTGACTGGATCAATCATGCCGTAGAACAAAAGATTCGTTGAGACAGCAATCAGAATAGTTGTGACCGCGGCTATGGTTGGTTTAGTAAACGTACAGAGCAGGCGATAGAGAAGGATGAGTCCTGTGATGACATAGAGGACGGTAACCAGTCCGATGATAAACTGATACGGAAATGTATACCCATCCTGACGAACTAGATTGTGTGTCCAGAGATAAAAAGGCGCCCACAAGAGACTTGGGCCAATTGCATATTTATTCATCGGTGTGCCGTAAGAAGTAAAAGCTTGGGTGAGATTAAACCGTATATATTCATTGGAAAAATTAATATCGCGGTCAATAAAGATACTATGCAGCCAGCTGAAATAATATGCCCCGTCTCCATAAACAGTTTGTTTCAGGGTGAACGCGTGCGCTGAAAATCCAATAATGTAACAGATAAACACAATGAGAAGAAGAGAAACAGGATTTTTGAATAGTGACCTTTTCATCTTTATAGTTATGCGTGAATACTTTATACTAAACAGTAATGATCTCTTGCGTTATTTTAACTCATAACAACGAAAATAAAATAGAGTCACTTCTTGCAAACGTTTCCTGGTGTGATGAAATCATTGTTGTTGATGATGATTCCACAGATAAAACCAGGGACATTGCTGCCAAAAAGAAAGCAATTGTTATCACGCATGCACTGAATAATGATTTTGCAGCACAGAGAAACCTAGGGCTCACCAAAGCGAAAGGCGATTGGATACTGTTTGTCGATTCAGATGAATTTGTATCACAGGAACTTGCAGGTGAAATACAAGGTATCACACAGTCGACCGATGTGGCGACACAAGGATACTTTATCAAACGAAAAGACAGAATGTGGGGGAGAGAAGAATTACGATTTGGTGAAACGGGAAATATCAAACTGCTTCGTTTAGCTCGGCGTGGGGCCGGCAAATGGAAGCGGGAAGTGCATGAAACTTGGGAAGTGAAAGGTGCGACAAAAACATGTGTGCATCCCCTCTTGCATTCCCCTCACCCGGATGTCAAAACGTTCTTGGCACAAATAAATCGATATACGACGATCAATGCAGCTGTCTTTTACAAACAGGGAAAACGGGCGAATGTGGTAACAATCATTTTGTATCCAGTAGCGAAATTTATCCAAAATTATTTTGTGAAATTGGGATTTTTGGATGGAACACCCGGGTTTATTATGGCTATGATGATGGCCTTCCATTCCTTTTTGACGCGCGCAAAATTGTGGCAGCTTCCTAACAAGAAGATTTAGTACATGAAATATAGTAGATTTTTGATTTATACCATCGCTTCGTGTGTCATTGTTTACTCGCTGTATTCCTTATTTAAAATTATCACAACGACTGCGCCAGATTTTAGTGTGTATTATCAATCTGCACAAAATTTAATTTCCGGAAGAAATATGTATACGGATCAAACGTTGTATACAAGTTTCGCATATCCACCTGTCACAGCATTTCTCTATATTCCACTGACGATTTTTCCGTACAGTGTAGCGCAGGGAATATTTAGTTGTGTTTCTTATGGTTTACTGTATGGAGTAGTTTTTGTTTGTTTCAAATTATTTCATACAAAAGTATCTACGCTTGTTTACACAGTCGCAATGACACTTTCATTACTCTCATTTCCGGTGAAGTTTACGTTTGGTATGGGACAGATAAATATCATCGCACTTTTCTTTTTGTTATGTGGTATCTATATTTTTCTACGAAAACGCCAGGGTGTTGGTTCATTGTTGGTTGCAATGTCGATGCTGTTAAAACCGCAGCTTGTCGTGATTCTATTGGTGATTCTGTTGTGTAAAAAAATTAATTTTTTTACACGCGTATCTCTATGGATCCTTGGCATATCAATAGTTGAAACACTGTGTTTTGGTATTGCCCCGTGGATGCACTATTTATCGTACAAAATTCCGGAAACAATGCGTTTCACTTCTGACATCGCGATTTACTATAACCAAGGATTTCTTGCGTTTGCAGGAAGAATTATGCAGGGAAACGGTGTGTTGTTGTATATAGCACTAAGTGTTATAGCAGTGCTTCTGTATGGAATAAGCATGAAACATATTATGTTAGCAGATGACAGAGATAATAAATTTATTCAATGTATCGTGCTTGCACTCCCATTGATGCTTCTTATTGAACCGTTATCTTGGCAACATCACTATGTGTTTCTCATCCCATCGCTATTTTGGGTATGCACGCAAACAAAAAAGAATGTGGTACACACTGTTGTCGTAGCACTCATATATATAGGCGTCAGTATCAATCTACAACCGTTCATACGTACTTATACAAATATTTTTTTACTTTCCCATGTAGGACTTGCTACCTGTATATTGTACGGCACACTGATTGGTATATTATGGAAGAAGCACTATGATGTTTGAAATAATACTATTTGTCAGTGTCCTTCTTGGGCAGCTCGGACGTATACAACTCACGCCGCAGGTTGCATTGTATGCACATGATATTGCTCTAGCTCTTTTCGCGTTGGTTTCAGTCATGCACCTTTTGCGATATAAAGAAAAAAGAAAATCATGGGTGCTTGTCGTTCCATTTCTTTTTGTTTCCATCGTGTGTATTTTTTCTCTTCTCGTAAACGCAGGACAGTTTACCGGCAATGAAGTAGTAGTGGGATCGGCATACGCAGCA
>Ga0079306_1001801_pt1 | contig 13242 bp, 12 predicted proteins | sample Methanotroph_Enr_FD_79181 | JGI IMG/M metagenome (GOLD analysis project Ga0079306, IMG submission 79181) | Enriched soil microbial communities from Old Woman Creek wetland in Ohio, USA - Methanotroph_Enrichment_5 | ecosystem: Environmental > Terrestrial > Soil > Wetlands | place: USA: Ohio...
ACTGCGGTCAGAAATTGGGCAAAAAGCCCTCCCTTTAACTCTTTTGCGATCAATGAACTCAGGTAGATTAATATTCCACCTGCAATGGCAGGAAAGAATTTCGCGGCGAAAAGTGTATATCCAAATACCTTGGTAGAGATAAAAGCTAAAAGACCAATGAATGGGGGAACTGAATGATAGCCGAAATCCAGATGCTCACCAAGCGAAAAATACAATAATTCATCGCGATGGAATTCCAAAACATTATAGAACGCCAATTGATAAACGATGCTGATTAACGCTATAGAAATGATCAGGATCGTTTCTTTTTTGTTTTTAAGCTTTTCGATGAGATTCATACGGATGATCTTTTCATGAATGCGAAGGCCAGACATTTTTAGAATTCAGAGTATTACCTTCGTCATTCAAATTTAGGTATTCTGTCCATCTTTACAATAAAAATACACTTCCCTGCATGGGTCGCAAATAAAATATTTTGTATTTTATGCTCATGTCAATTCTAATAGATGGTTATTCGGATTAACCGGGTTTGCGATCCGTGATAATTGATTATCTTGTAAGTCGATATCTTCTAAAATTTCTGATTATGAAACGAGCATGTTCGTTACAAACACAAACACGGATGAATATTCACATGCGAGTTCCATCCGGCCTTAAAAAACAAATTATATTCTGATGAAACCAGACAATGAAATCTATCCGGTTGAAGTTTTTGACGGAAATGACTGGGAAGTCTCAATGGTAAAAAGCCTATTGGATAATGCCGAAATTGAAGCCTTTATTAAAGATGGAAGAATGGGTGTTCTTGCACCCTGGAATGTAGCCGGAGGAGGCGCCGGTTCGGTAAAAATTTTCGTTTCGAATGTTGATTACGAAAAGGCCAAAGAGGTTATTAATGATTACCTGAAAGCTGAAGGAATACCCAATGTTGATGAATAGTTTTGTAATTTCGGTCAATGGATTCTAAAATAGTCAGCGAAATATGAGCGAGTTTTGGGAAGATAAGTTTCAAAAGATTGGTTTGCTATGGCAATTCGAACCGGCAGATTCCGCCTTTCTTGCCCGCGATTTATTTGTGAAAAATGCCTTCAGGAAAATCCTGGTTCCGGGAGTTGGTTATGGCCGGAATGCCCGGCTGTTTGTGGAAAGTGGTTTTGAAGTAGCCGGAATTGAAATCTCAGAGACAGCTATTCGACTTGCCCGTGAAAATGGGCTGGAATTTCCAATTCATCATGGTTCGGTAACTCAGATGCCTTTCGATGATGTCAGATATGACGGAATATTCTGTTATGCTTTGATTCATTTACTCAATCAATATGAACGCCGGCAATTTCTGATAAACTGTTACAATCAGATTCGGCAGGGCGGAATCATGTTTTTTGTTTCAGTGTCAAAAAACTACAAAATGTTTGGGCAGGGAAAACTTGTCAGTAAAGACCGGTTCCGGATTCAAAATGGATTGGATGTGTTTTTTTTCGATCAGGATTCGGTTGAACGCGAATTTGGCAAGCTTGGATTGATTGAATATCGTGAAATTGAAGAACCGGTGAAACACATGCCAAACGAAGACCCAATGAAGTTTTTTCAGGTGGTTTGCCGAAAAAATTGAAATTCAACCCCGCTCAGAATTTTTCAAAAACGCCCAGTCCAAATAATGCAAAGTCATATTTAACGGGATCATCAGGGGCGAATTCCCTAAGCTTAGCAGTAATTTCTTCCACCGCTTTCCAGTCGTTTTGGGTTCGGGTTAATAAGCCAAGTTTGCGCGAAACATTTCCGGTATGAACATCCAGCGGAAGCATCAGCGCTGAAGCAGGAATTTGCTTCCAGAGACCAAAATCGACTCCAGTTTGGTCAGTCCGGACCATCCACCGAAGAAACATGTTCAGGCGTTTAGCCGAGGCTCCTTTTGCGACATCCGATACATGTTTTTCAGTACGATGCTCGTGTTCCGGTTCAAAAAATACTTTCCTGAAATAGGCCAAAGCACTGTAAATACTTTTATCCTCCTGAAATCCTTTCGAAAAAACCTCTTCCAATCCGCCATGATTTTGGTATATGTTCCGGAGTGATTTCAGGAAAAAGATGCAGTCGGTACCATTGAAGGTCCGGTGTTTAAAATTCAGGAAAACGTCCCATTCCTCTTCCGGAGTATGAATCAGGAATTCAATGGGATTATTATGCATGAGTTCGACCAGTTTTAGTGCGTTCCGGATAATGGTTGGGCGCTGACCCCAGGCCAGAGTGGCTGCCAAAAAACCTGCAATTTCGATGTTCTCTTTGGATGAGAAAAGTTTCGGAACCTGAATTGGGTCGGTTTCAATAAAGGTGGAATGATTGAATGAGATAACCTTTTGGTCAAGAAAAGACTGAATATTTTCGGAAGTATCGAACATTTCAGGATTCAATGAGACCATCTTTCATCCGGATGATGCAGTCGCTTTGAGCAGCAAAACTTTCGTCGTGGGTAACAATGACCAATGTTTGTTTATAGCGGTCGCGAAGGGTAAAAAAAAGTTCGTGAAGGTCTTCGCGGTTTTTGGTATCCAGGTTTCCTGATGGTTCATCGGCCAGAATGATTGACGGGTTGTTTATCAGCGCCCTCGCTACAGCCACCCGCTGACGTTCGCCTCCAGAGAGTTCACCTGGTTTGTGATTTAACCTGTTGGCCAATCCCAGAAAGTCGAGGTATTCACGTGCCTTTTGTTCAGCTTCCTTTTTCGGTGTTTTTGCAATAAATGCCGGGATGCAAACATTTTCGAGAGCCGAAAACTCGGGTAACAAGTAATGAAACTGAAAAACAAATCCGATTTGGCGGTTTCTGAAATCGGCCAGTTGGCGCTCATTCATAACCGAGATATTTTGTCCGTTAATGAAAACAATTCCGGAAGCAGGTTGGCTTAAAGTGCCTATAATTTGCAGAAGAGTTGTTTTTCCGGCTCCGCTTGGTCCAACAATCGAATAGAGTTTTCCAACCGGTACTTCCAGATCAATTCCCTTCAGCACCTGAAGATCGCCAAACGATTTTGTTATTTTTTCGATTCTGATCAATTCGAGAATATTTTAGAAGGAATGGTTAATAGTGTGGTTTTAATTTGATCAGGAAGATTAGATTAGAAAAATCAAGATTGTAAATTAAATGCTGTAATCTGATTTTGGGTCGTTATTCGTCGTGGCAGCATTGTTAATGGTGTTGGAAAGGTTATCGGTTTCTTTTTTAACGCCGCTTTTAATCTCCTCTATATCTTTCGAGAGATCACCCGTGTGTTTCATGATGCCTTCCTGAATGTCATTTCTGGCGTTTCGTATGGTATTCCTGATGTCGTTAAGGTCATCACCGATTCCACCACCGCTTTCATTAATCTCACGTTTAATTTCGTTGGTTGCTTTCTGAAATTCGCGCATGGCCTTCCCAAGTGTTCGAGCAATATCGGGAATTGCCTTTGCCCCAAAAAGAAGCAGAAAAACAAAAATGATCAGTACTATCTCACCTCCACCCATAACTTGGTTATATTATTTCGTTGGTCAATTTTATAAAACTCAGCAAATATACAAACTTGTTTACAACTAAGGCGGTGAACATTGAAAAAGTGCTTCATCATTCGATCAGAAAGGGTATGAAAAAGAAGCAGGGGTTCTATTTGTCGGACGACAAATGAAACCCCTGCTTTAGGATTTAAACAACTATACCAGTTGTTTGTCTTTTTTGAATTTTTTCGTTTGTGTGATGGTATCGTATACAATTGGAGCGGCATTAAATACCGATGAGTATGTTCCAACGAAAATACCAATTAACAATGCAAAGCTAAATCCTTTGATTGATGTGCCCCCAAACAGGAAGATAGCGAACAGTACGATCAACACAGTTAACGAAGTACTGAAGGTACGACGCAAAGTTGAGTTCATGGCATGATCCATTGTCTGGGCTAAACCTCGTTTTGGATACAAATGCCGGAATTCACGAATACGGTCATAAATGATCACCGTATCATTAACTGAATACCCGATCACAGTTAGAATGGCCGCAATAAACGCTTGGTCAATTTCGAGCGAGAATGGCAAAAAGCCATACAACAGCGAGAAGGCTCCCATCGTAATAGTTGCATCGTGTGCCAGTGAGGTAACACATCCTAAACTAAATTGCCAGCTATCGAAGCGGAACAAGATATAAATGAATATTAATACCAGCGAGAATAACACGGCCTTAACAGCATCCCATGTAAGCTTATCCGAAATAGTCGGACCCACTTTCTGCCTGCTTTGTAAATTCACTTTACTAAATGTATCTACAGAAACATCACCGATAAATCCGCTTTTTTTAAGCCCTTCATAAAGTAACTCTTCTACTTTGTTGTCAATATCAGTGCTGCTCTCTTCAATTTTATAACCGGTAGTGATACGTACCTGATTATTATTTCCGTAAGTCTTAACATCAGGAGTTGAATTAAAGACCGGTGTTAAAGCATTTTTGATATCGTCAACTTTTACATCTTTGTCGAAACGAACTACATAAGTACGTCCACCCTTGAAGTCGATACCTTTATCGAAACCGCGAACCGCGAAAGAAATTAGCGAAACAGTAATCATAATTCCTGAAAGGGTATAGAAAATTTTCCTTTTTTCGATGAACGGGATGTTTACATGACGTAGCCAGTTTTTTGAATAACTTGTTGTAAAGGTAATTCCCTTGTTCCTGTCCAATTGTCGTTCAAAGATCAACCGGGAAATAAAGATTGCTGTAAACAATGAGAATAGATCACCAATAATCAATGTGGTGGCAAAACCTCTGATAGGACCAGATCCAAAAATATAAAGTACGATACCGGTTAGTAGGAGTGTAACATGTCCATCAATAATAGCGGAGTAGGCAGCATTATACCCATCTTTGACCGACATTCGAACTGTTTTGCCGGCCATTATCTCTTCCTCGACACGCTCATAAATAAGCACATTCGCATCAACGGCCATACCCATGGTCAACACGATACCGGCAATACCCGGTAAAGTTAAAACAGCCCCGAGGGAAGCTAAAACCCCTAATTGGAAGAACACGTTCACGATTAGGGCTACGTTGGCAGCCATACCTGCTTTCCGGCTGTAAAAGAATAACATATAGCTCAACACCAAGAAGAATGCGATAACGAATGACCACATACCACTGCTGATAGCTTCCTGACCCAGCGAAGGTCCAACCACTTCTTCAGCAATGATTATGGCTGGTGCCGGCATTTTACCTGATTTCAGTATGTTCGCCAAATCACTTGCTTCTTCAATACTTCCCATCCCGGTAATTTGCGAACGACCGCCGGTTATTTCCTGATTAACATTCGGGAAGGAGCGAACATATCCATCGAGAACAATCGCAATACATTTTCCTACATTGTCCTTAGTCAGACGGGCCCATGTTTTGGCACCTTCGCTGTTCATGGTCATGCTCACTTCGGGGCGGCTACCCATATCGGCGTAATCCTGTCGGGCATCGGTAATCACATCGCCTTCAAGCGGGGCACGGCCATCGCGGCTGGTAATTTTAATGGCGATCAGTTGAAAGAATTTCTCTTCCTTGTCGAGAGCTTTTGCAGTCCACCTAAACGACAGGTTGCGTGGAAGCAAAGCTTTAACCTGATCCATTTTCAGATAATGCATTACCGTTGCAGTATCCTTAAAGTGAGCTGTTCCTACTGCTGCACCAGGGTATAGTCCTTGTTGAGATGCCCTTGGTTGCAAAACAGCGAATAATGGATTCTGTTTTTTTACATCGGCGTTTTTGTCTACTGAGGTTGAATCAGTTTTGGCTTTTTTATCCAGTTCGTTCAGTAACGAATTGGTACTTTGAGCAGTTGTCTTCTTCGCAGTGGTGTCGGCAGTAGCTGTAGTTTTAGTCTGGAGCGCTAAAATTTCTGCCAGTTTTTGATTTACCTGGGCTAGATACGGGTATACTTCGCTGTTGTCGTAGGTTTCCCAGAATTCGAGGTTCGCAGTTCCCTGCAGCAGTTTACGAACACGTTTTGGATCGTCGACACCTGGTAATTCTACCAGAATCCGGCCAGCGGTTGCCAATGGCTGAATGTTTGGCTGGGCAACACCAAAACGGTCGATACGGGTACGGATAATGTTGAACGAGTTATCGATTGCAACTTTCGTTTCCTTGCGCAAGACATTTAATACCTCGGCATTGGTCGAATTGTATTTGATCTTGTCTTTTAAATCAAGGGTATTGAAAATGGAAGCCAGTTTGCCACTTGGGGCAATTTCTTCATAGGCTTTTCCGAAGAGTGTGACATAATCTTCCTGGCTGTTCGCCTGTTTTTGTTTTGCCAGACGAATCGCAGCATTAAAAGTTGAATCCTTGCTGAAGTTTGACAATGATTTGATCAGATCAACCACCGAAACTTCAAGGGTAACGTTCATACCGCCCTGTAAGTCAAGACCTAAACCAAGTTCGAGTTCTTTTACTTCCTTGAACGTGTATTTTTTGAGTCCTAACAAATTGTAAGTCACTTCAGTTGCCATGGAATCAAGGTAAGCTTGCTCCTTGTGTTTGTCGCCTTTTGCATATACTTTGGCTGCATTCTCAACCTGTCTTGCTTTGTAGGTAAACATCAGCTGATACACACAAATTAAACCAAGGAGTATTGCAAAAAGTCTAATTGCACCTTTGTTTTGCATTTGTTTGAATTTAAATTGTTTATTATTAATTAGATCGATTTAAATATTTATTCCGGCAGTTATGATTTCACACCTTATGAAGTATATGAAAGCAATATCCGTCCTGGCAGAATGATCCCAAAAAACAGATCAATTCTGTATTAGGTGAGCGGAGGTATATCGTCGGGGCTGGAATACAAAACCCGGTTAAAAGGAAGTGAATGAAACGAACAGATTGAAGGAAAGCTGGAATGATTCGCTTCGGCTTTCATGAGCTGGAATGTTCGTAAATTATAATATTGAATTAAAAATTTATCCTGAGTGAATGCAAAACGGAAACGAACTGAAAGCTCAGTCGTTGAAGTTTTTAAATTGTAGCTTGGAACCTGGTTGCAGAAAAATATTTTATTGGTATCTGCTTCGTCTGAAACAGGAATTTTATGGATCTTACTGGCTAGTTTCTGATTGGCAGCATGGTACATATCGAAAACGGTTGCACCACCTGCTAAAGCAAGCAGAAGGCATATCCGTATGATGAAATGTTTCGATAAGTATTTTTTCAGATTCATAAAAAATTTTTTCAGCCGCCAAATATATTTATTTTTTTCGAATAAATATATTTCGATTTCCTGATGTTTCTGGCTTTTCTACCTATTAAGGAGTAAAGTTTCTTATTGCAATTTATTTTAACATTAAGAATGTATCAAAATTCTAACTAATATTAAAATGCATGGAATTTTTTCTATAAAATTAATACTTCTAAAAGTTAATTTATAAATATCCCTGGATTTGTTTAACCACTAAAATATAATCTATGAGCAAATTTATTTATTTAACAGCGACCCCTGAAGCATTAATCGCTTCTATGCTGCCCCCCGAAGCTTTTGGAGAATATCTTTCCACAGGAACAAAAAAAAGGAATAAAGGTCAGGCCATATTCTTTGAGGTTGACCTCAGTCAGATTGAAAAACTAATTGATATGGATAGCCTGAATAAGCGCTGTATTGCGAAACCTGACGGCAGTCCTAAAAACTCGGTCTATCTATCAATTTACAAAGTTCTTGAAATGGTTCCCTTGTCGGCACTTAAGAGTTTGTATCTTACTACTGATAACGGCTATACCTTGGAATTGAAAAGAACTCCTTACGATCTGGCAAATGAAAATAGGAACAAGTTATATCTTTTTCAGGAATTATGCCCGGTAGCCCCTATGGTAGCAAGCGGTCTGACCCCTTCGGCATTTCTGAAGCGGCTTACCGATGGATCAACACCTATTGCTGTTCCAAAGTTATTTTTTGTCGATTTGAAACTTGGAGATTTGGCGACCAATCCGATGAAAGGATTAGTCGATTATTTGCCATTTGCAAATGTTGTGCATTTGAGAGACTGCCTTGAGTCTTTAAAAGGCGACTATGAAAAACATATGAAAACAGTTCAGCGTGTCTTTTCCGGCTCATTGCTTTACCGGACGATAGAAAGTGGATTTTATGTTGGAGCGAAGGATGAAATTATTTTTTATCCGTATCCTAGTCTTACGGAACTGGAAGACATTAATTATGAATTTTTTAGGTCTATATAGTATTAATCTCCCTAATTAGATATATTATGGTTAGTTTACCAGGGGCAACCCCTTTTGAAGTAATAGCAATCTGGAGTGTATTGGTAATTGCATTTTTTGGTCTAGCTTATGCAATGTTTCTTCGCAGGCAAGTTATGGCGTGCGATAAGGGAACAGTAAAAATGCAGGAAGTTTGGGATGGCATTCGCATAGGAGCAAATGCTTATCTAAAGCGGCAGTTAAAAACTATTATCCCGCTTATTTTCATTTTTACAATTATTCTTTTCTTATCTGTTTATGTGGTTCCTCCAACTGAAGAATCAAAATTGCGATTTGTAGGTTATTCTGATGAATCACTCAAGCTGATCATTGGTTTTGGTCGTGCAGTTGCATTCATCATGGGCTCTTTATTTTCGCTGATGGTCGGCCAGTTCGGCATGAGAATGGCTGTTCAGGCCAATGTTCGTGTGGCATCTGCTTCACGGAGAAGTTTTGGCGAAGCGCTCAAAATAGCCTATCGCGCAGGTACTGTAACCGGAATGTTGACTGACGGCTTAGGCTTACTTGGTGGTACGCTGATTTTCATTATTTTCGGTGTTGCATCACCTGATACGCTGCTTGGATTTGGGTTTGGCGGTACACTGCTGGCACTCTTCATGAGAGTTGGTGGGGGTATTTATACAAAAGCTGCTGACGTGGGCGCTGACCTTGTTGGAAAAGTTGAGGCCGGGCTTCCGGAGGATGACGAACGAAATGCTGCCGTTATTGCTGACCTTGTAGGTGATAATGTTGGAGACTGTGCTGGTATGGCTGCAGATATTTTTGAATCGTATGAAGTCACCATCGTTTCAACCTTAATTCTTGGAGTTGTGCTGTTTACTCAGACCCATGAACTTTCATGGATCATTTTCCCATTGCTTGTCAGGGGTATTGGAGTACTCTCTTCGATAATCGGAACCTATCTGGTAAAAGGTGAGAAAAATGCAAAAAGCAATAACGCACTTAAAGCAATAAACAAAGGGTTTTATTCCTCCGCCCTGATTAGTATCACTGCATTTGGAGTTTTGGCTTATTTCTATCTGGGCGAATGGCGTTCGTTTCTATCGGTAGTTGTGGGTATCCTTCTGGCTGTTGTACTTGACGAAATAACCAAACACTTTACGGATGGAAATTATCATCCGGTAAAAGATATCGCTAAAAATTCCAAGACTGGTTCGGCGACTCTGCTATTAAAGGGAATGAGTTATGGCTTTGAGGTTGCTGTTTGGCAAACATTAGTAATTGCTGTTACCATTTTTGCTTCGATCATGATTTATAATGGCCAACCAATTGTGTATGTCCTTTATGGTGTGGCAATGACTGGAATCGGGATGCTTACTTTAACCGGGAACAATGTGGCGATGGATGCTTTTGGACCTATAGCTGACAACGCAAATGGTATCGGTGAGCTGTCTCATCTCGATAAGGATGCTCGAAAAATTATGGATTCCCTGGATGCGACCGGAAATACCACTAAGGCGATTACCAAGGGTGTTGCAATCGGTTCGGCAGTCATTGCAGCGGTAGCATTGTTCGGATCTTTTATTACTGATGTGAGTAAGGTACAGATACAAATGGGCTTTGAAAAAACAGCACAGTTGATCGAGACCGGTATTCGGATTTCAGTTCCGATGGTTTTTATAGGATTACTGATTGGCGGTACTATTCCATGGTTATTTTCCTCACTTACAATTAATGCGGTAACACGTGCTGCTGCTGAGATTGTAGAAGAAGTTCGCCGCCAGTTCAGAATCCCGGGAGTGATTGAACGTACGGTAAAACCTGATTATCAGAGGGCAGTTGATATTTGTACGATTTCTGCGCAAAGAGAACTTGTTCCACTAGCCTTGATTGCAGTTTTGTCTCCTATTCTTATTGGTAGCCTTCTTGGCGTTGAAGCCTTAGGGGGATTCCTTGCAGGTGTAATTCTCTCGGGGCAGTTGCTTGCTGTATTTATGGCGGGAGCCGGTGGTGCATGGGACAATGCAAAGAAAACCATTGAGGATGGACTTTATGGTGGTAAAGGATCTGAAGCTCATCATGCCGCCGTTGTTGGTGATACTGTAGGAGATCCGCTAAAAGATACTGCCGGGCCTGCACTAAACCCGATGATCAAGGTTATTAACCTGGTTTCACTTCTGGCAGCCCCTGTAATTATTGCCTATCAAAAACCCGGGCAATCATCTGTTGGTATGTTTATAACTGGTGCAATCTGTTTGTCAATCATAATAGCAGCAATTACATTCTCCAAAAGAGGTGGTTTTAAGAAGATCCCTTTCGAAATGTAGACCTGGTATGTAAGATCTTAGCGAACCCTGATGTGAACAATGTCAGTGTAGCGGGATGATATAAGAAAAGAGATGAAACACAATTAAGCGTTTCATCTCTTTTCAGTTTTAAATCCTTTGTTTCATTCAGAATCCACGATAGCAACTTATTCAATTTGAAACTGGATGATTTTACTATCATAATCGATGGCAAATTTACACTACATTAAATGGAAAGCTAAAGTAAATCAAAATACTACTACTTTTTATATCCTGATAGCGCTTCCAATAATTGATCTGTATTCTATGGTGCTGTAAATGATTGATATAGTGAGGAAGGCAGGTGCATTTGTGTTTTGTCAATAAGAAAGTAACACAATTGGATTTATTTAAAAATATATGGGTTATATTTACTGTACCATTCACTTTTAAGAAGTTGATTCGCCTAAATAGAGGGATTTGTTTAACATCTAAAATATGAGCTATGAGTAAATTCATTTATTTAACAGCAACTCCTGAAGCACTGATTGCTTCCATGCTGCCCCCCAGGGAGTTCGGAACATATCTTGCCACAGGCACAAAAAAAAGGAATAATGGTCAGGCAATATTCTTTGAGGTCGACCTTGGTCAGATTGAGAAGTTGATTGATATGGACAGCCTGAATCGACGCTGCGTAGAGAAACCTGACGGAAGCCCTAAAAATTCGGTTTATCTTTCAGTGTACAAAGTTCTGGAAATGATTCCCCTGTCGGCACTTAAAAGTTTATATGTTGCTACCGATAATGGGCGCACCCTTGAATTGAAAAAAGCTCCTTACGAATTACCAATGGAAAATAAGAAGAGGTTGTATCTGTTTCAGGAACTAAGTCCGGTATCACCTATGGTTGCAAGCGAATTGGCCCCTTCGGCATTTCTTAAGCGGCTTACTGATGGATCAACTCCTATAACGCTTCCAAAACTATTTTTTGTTGAACTAAAGCTGGGCGAACTGGCAACCAATCCGTTTAATACATCAATTGATTATTTGCCATTTACAAATGTTGAACACCTGAAAGACTGCCTTCAAGTTTTGAGCGGTGAATATGCAAAAAAAATGAAAACCGTTCAGAGGGTCTTTTCCGGTTCACTTCTTTTCAGGACTATAGAAAGTGGGTTCTATGTTGGATCGAAGGATGAAATTGTTTTTTATCCGTTTCCGGAAATCGAGGAGCTCAAAAAGATTAATTATGAATTTTACCGGGCTATCTGATCTTGAAAATATCTATTCCATTCAGGATCGAAGCCCGGTAATCGATGCAATCTGAAACTGAATGATTTTACGATCGTAATCGATGGTACATTTATATTGCATCAGAATGTCGCCTCCCAAAAGCCCGGCAATCTTGAAAGAGGTGTATTTTTCGTAGATTTCGTTTACATGATTCAGGTCGATCAGTGCTACTTTTTGATTGCTCAAATGCAAACTGCCAAAATGCAGGCTTGGTATCTTTCCTACAGACGTTTCCATCATGCCCTGATTAATCCCGGCACTTTGATAATCGTCTTCATTGTCAGATTCAAGCAATTCATAGAATTGGTTAAGATTTGAATCCAGAACACTTTTTGACGCTCCGGTGTCGATAATCCAACAGTAAGAAGTTCCATCAACAAAGTTACCTTCAATCAGTATATGATAATTGTTGTGTTCGAGTTCTATGATTTGCAGCGGGATTTCAATCATAAGTCAAAAAAAAGCTCCGGATATTTCCCGGAGCTTCAAAGATAGATTATATTGTTTGTTTGGTGGATATAACTTAGAGAATATTCATTCCGTCAACAACATCCATGATTTCTTTTACTGATGCAGCTGATTCAATCAATAAGGCTTGTTCGTCAGCTGTCAGACTAATATTAATGATTTTTTCAACGCCGTTTTTACCTAGCTTTACCGGAACGCCAACGAAGACATCTTTCAACCCATATTCACCTTCCAGTTTCACACAGCAAGGGAAAATACGTTTCTGGTCCATAACAATTGCTTCAACCATTTGCGCAGCAGCTGAACCCGGGGCATACCAGGCTGAGGTTCCCATCAGGTTAACCAATTCGCCACCACCTTTTTTGGTACGGTCGATGATTTTGTCGAGGGTTTCCTTGTCGAGCAATTCTGTCACAGGAATTCCTGCAACCGTGGTGTAGCGTGGTAGGGGAACCATGGTGTCGCCATGTCCGCCCATCAGTAAAGCCTGAATGTCGCGTGGTGAAACATCCAAGGCTTCGGCAAGGAAAGCACGGTAACGGGCGGTATCCAGAATACCAGCCATCCCCATTACTTTATTTTTGCTGGTTTTCGAAACTGCATGAGCCACGTAGGTCATTACATCCAATGGATTTGAAACGATAATGATGATCGCATTGGGCGAATATTTGATCACGTTTTCGGTCACACTTTTCACAATACCGGCATTGATCGAAATCAAATCATCACGGCTCATGCCTGGTTTGCGCGGAACTCCGGAGGTGATAACAACAACATCAGAACCTGCTGATTTTGAATAGTCGTTAGTTGCTCCAACCATCCGGGTGTCATAAAAATTAATGGGGGCAGTCTGCCACAAATCCAGCGATTTTCCTTCGGCCAAACCTTCTTTAATGTCGAGTAAAACTACTTCGCTTACAATGTTTTTTTCGGCTACGATCTGTGCGCAGGTAGCTCCAACATTTCCGGCACCAACAACTGTTACTTTCATA